>WNFP01007396.1_pt1 | contig 10367 bp, 14 predicted proteins | sample 5400201 | NCBI WGS metagenome assembly WNFP01 (sample SAMN13153355, study PRJNA577476) | soil metagenome | isolation source: 115 cm saprolite under Madrone tree | place: USA:California | collected 2016-06-14
GATCACGTCCTGTTTTGCGATTCGGGCGTGCGGGCCGCGTCAAATGCGCAGCAATGGTATGTGACGATCTCGCGTGGCCGAAAGAGCATCCGAATTTTCACGCCTGACAAGCAGGCTCTGCGCAATGCAGTCGCGCGCAGCGGCGAGCGCGAACTTGCGCTCGATCTTATCCCGCAACAAGACAGCGGCACGAGCAAGCGACACAAGATTCTGCGCTCGCTCCGACGTGGCCGTGAATTCGCGCGACGCGTTTGCTTTATGACGATGCATTCCTGGAGCAGCCAATTTCTCGGCATTGATTTGAATCAAAAACATGAAAATCGAAAATCGCAGACAAACCATGCAAGCAACGCCCGCGTGCTGGCAGCGTGAAGCGCCGTGCCCATGCCTTCGCATCGAGACATCGCCGAACGAATCGCACGTCTTTCCGTACCAGCATCTCGTCACTGCCTCGCTCACATCGGCTGAGCAAATCGAAACGCTTCGCTTATTGTTTTCCTCGCATGACGTAGAGCTGCAAGGTCGCAATCTCCGAACGTTGCTTCTCGCGTTGCAGGATTTCGCGGTGAAGTGGCTGCGGACGATGCCCGAACGCTATGAGGGTCTAGAGACTGGCGATGGCGGCGTCATCACCGGAATTCAAATCGAGGAAACAAGGTAGCTCGCGAAATTCGCTCGTACTCTGATACGGACAGTGTTATTGTACGCGTGTGAAGAACTTGGTATGCCCGCATTGCCACACGCAAGTTCCCGAGAGCGCGAGTGTCTGCACCGGTTGCGGGGCGGAAATTGTCCATGGCCTGAATCGGCGGGAGCGCTCGTTTGTTGGCCTGAGCTTTGTCGTCGTTGCGCTCTTGATCGGGGTGGTGATTTGGCGCGCTCTCGAAATTGCACACGGCGCTCCCGTGCTCCCCCCACCAAAAGCGGAAGATGGATTGTTTGTTGTCGCTGGGTTCATCGTTTTAGTCGTAGTTCCGTACTGCGTAGGAAAGAGCTTCGGTCGCTTCCTGTTGCGCTCGCGCGTGCGTTTCTTTCGCTCGTACCAGCATTAATGGTCGATCACACTGCGTGGAAGCGGACTCAACAGCAACATTGGGTTCGAGCCCTGTAGGCTCCGCGGTTTTTGTATTACAAAAAATCAATATTCGTTAGGCAACGGAGACAGATCATTTGGCCGAAACCGCTTCCTTCGCGCATTGCCAGAATTTTTCCGCGGCTGGGCTGAGCCGTCCCTTAGGTCCGATGATGCCGATCGAGATCGGCTTGGGCTCAGGTATGAGGCGCAAACGTTTCAGGCGGTTCCCGAAGCTGTAACTAAAAGCGTCGCTACCAATGGCGACGCCGGTTCCCGCTTCGACGGACGAAAGAATGCCGGCCATGCTGTCATGTTCCTCCATGACGCGCGGCTTCTGTTTCAGCTTTGAAAAGGTGATCGAGAGATAATCATAATATTCTGGATAGTCTTCGTGGGTGAGGCCAATCAACGGTTCGGCCGCAATCTCGGTAAGCGAAATGGCCCGGCGGCGGGCAAATGGATGCTGCGGGGCAACTCCCACGCAAACCCGATCGTGAAACAATTCCTCATATCGCAGGTCGCGCAGCGAACTAGCCTTCGGGGGACGAACGATCAGGCCGAGTTGAAGCCGGCCATCGCGTACGCCGTCGAGAATGGCTTGGTTGGTCCAATCGTGCAATCGAACATAAATTTTAGGCATGGCGTGTTGAAATGCCCGCAAGGCTTTCGGCAGAATTTCGGCGACTGGCGTTGGTGAGTAGCCGACGTGCAGTTCGCTCGGCTCGGCGGCGGCGATCGATCGCGCTTTTTTTACCGCTTCATCCGCGCGTTGCAACACCGCGCGCGCTTCATCCAGGAATGCCCGTCCCGCTTTTGTCAGTCTGACCGATTTTGCAGTTCGTTCGAGCAACTGGAATCCGATCTCATCCTCAAGATCGCGAATCTGTGCGCTCAAGGCCGGCTGCGAGACATGAAGTTTTAACGCCGCGCGCGAGACGTTTTCCATCTCCGCAACGCCAACGAAGTACCGCAGATGCCTGAGTTCCATCGGACGCTAGCAAGCATCGGTGTAACCGATGCTCAGGCAAGGAACAATGTCTTTCTCAAGCCGGGATATGCAGACGGATCGTGTTTGCATGAAAATGGTAACTAACATCAGACATCCAGCCGCGAGCACGCGAGTACGGTCGGGGCTCGCTTTCGTCAGCGTGTGCGTTCTAGTTGGTTTGGTGGCCTTCCTCGCTGGCGCGCACGCACAAGTTGCCACACCGATTCCGGCTGCGACCGCAACGCCTGCGCCAACATCCACCCCGTTTCCAACTTTTGCGCCGCGCAGCACTCCGCGCCCGTGAGAACCCGGTTATGAGAACCGTTTCCGTAATCGCCCGATATCTGGCGGGCGTGATTTTCCTTGTTTTTGGGCTGAACGGCTTCCTGAACTTCATACCCCTTCCGGGTGCCCTTTATGTCTCGCATTACCTGTGGTTGATCTTCGCGTTTCAGGTCATCGCAGGTGTACTTCTGCTGGTCAACCGTTACGTACCGTTGGCAGTGGCAGTGCTAGCGCCGGTGATTTTCAACATCCTTGTTTTCCACGCCTTGATGGCTCCGAGCGGCCTCGGCCTCGCATTTTTTGTCGCCATCTTGTGGGGAGTCGTGTTTGCAAGCGTCCGTTCGGCGTTCACCGGAATTCTTGAAGCGCGAATCGAGACTGGCACGGCGCCAGTGCGTCGCCACTCAGATGTCATTTCGCCGACCTAAGAAAAGGAGAAGTATCACATGAGCCCAAATGAAACCGCAGTTCGAAACGCATATCAGGTGGCGGAAGACAAAGATATCGCCGCGTGGGTGAACTGCTTTACGGAAGACGGAACGTTTACGGATGAATCGATCGGGGTCACCTATCGCGGTAAGGAACTCAGTCGGCCGGTCGAGGTTTACGCGGCCGCATTTCCCGACATGCATCGGGAGTTGTATAGGTTTTTTGTCGTCGGAGACACGGTCATCGTCGAGTTGGCACTACAGGGAACGCAGAAGGGTCCGCTGGAATTGCCCCTCGGAACCATACCACCGACGGGCAAACGGATGGACGCGCCGTGCTGCGACGTGTTTCGCTTGAAAAACGGCAAGATTCAATCCTTCAACTGCTATCCGTCCGGCACGGTGATTTTGACGCAATTGGGCGTTCTTGGAATCTCGAAATAAATCAATCAACCAACGAGGAACAAACCTATGAGCAGAGCAGTTGAAGCCATCAGCAGACACATGGGCGCTCCGCCCGAAACCAAGCAACAAACAATGAAAGCGGTTCGAATTCACACCTACGGGGGACCACAGGTCCTCAAGTACGAAGACGCGCCGCGTCCGCAGCCACAAGCGGGCGAAGTTCTCGTCCGTGTTCACGCAGCGGCAGTGAACCCGGTCGATTGGAACGTTCGTGAAGGTCACATGAAAGACTTCTGGCCGCATAAATTCCCGCTGATTCTCGGATGGGACTTGTCCGGAGTAGTCGAGGAACTCGCTACAGGCGCGTCGCGATTCAAAATCGGAGACGAGGTTTACAGCGTGCCTGATCCGACACGCAACGGCGCCTACGCTGACTATATCGTCGTTCGCGAATCAGAACTCGCGTTCAAACCAAACTCGCTTCATCACATCCAAGCCGCGGCCGCGCCTTTGGCTGCGCTGACCGCGTGGCAATCGTTATTCGACACCGCACAATTGCAGCCCGGCCAGCGCGTGTTGATTCACGCCGGCAGCGGCGGGGTTGGCCATTTCGCTGTGCAACTCGCAAAATGGAAAGGTGCGTACGTGATCGCGACGGCTTCCACAAAAAATCAGGAATTACTGCGCGAGCTCGGGGCCGATGAAACGGTCGACTACACCAGGCAGCGCTTTGAGGATGTCGCTCGCAAGATCGACACCGTGCTCGATCCAATCGGCGGCGATACGCAGGAGCGTTCGTGGCAAGTGTTGAAGAAAGGCGGGATCCTTTTGTCGGTCGTCCAGCTGCCATCTGCGGACAAAGCCAAAGCGCTCGGCATCCAAGCCGTTTTCGTTGCGAGTCACCCAAATGGCGCGGAGTTGGCGAAGATTGCCGAACTGATCGACTCCGGCGATCTCAAGCCGATCGTCAATCGGATCCTGCCGCTGTCCGAGACACGGCGCGCCCACGAGCTCAGTCAAACCGGCCACATTCACGGAAAAATCGTTCTTCGAGTGAAGGAGGAACAATCATGATTAACGATCAAACGATTCTCATCACTGGAGTGACAGGCAATCAGGGCGGCGCGGTCGCGCAGGCGCTGCAGAGCAGCGGCTTCCGTCTACGCGGCCTGACGCGCAAGCCGGAGAGCGAGCGAGCGACGGCGCTGGCGCGACAAGGCGTCGACATCGTCAAGGGCGATCTCGATGACGAGACGACACTGCGTCGAGCGTTGACCGGCGCGTGGGGCGTCTTCGGCGTGCAGAACGCGGCGGAGGCGGGCGTCCAGAGGGAAGAGGAGCAGGGCAAGCGCCTGGCGACGCTGGCGCGCGAGGCCGGCGTCGAACATTACGTCTACACATCCGTGGGTTCGGCGCACAAGCAGACGGGCGTCCCGCACTTCGACAACAAGTGGCGCATCGAAGAAACTGTGCGCGGCCTCCGCTTCCCGTCGCATGTAATCCTGCGTCCGGTGTTCTTCATGGAGAACCTCATGGCGCCCTTCAGTCTCCAGCGCGACACGCTGTCCTGGGCGCTCGGGCCGGGCACCAAGCTGCAGATGATTGCGGTGGACGACATCGGATGGTTCGGCGCGCGCGCGTTCACCGACGCTGCCGCCTTGAATCGCCGCGAGATCGATCTCGCCGGTGACGTACGAACAATGCCGGAGGCGGCGGAAATCCTGACGGAGGCGCTGGGTCGGCCAATTGTATTCGCGCAGATGCCAATCGAACCGGTCCGAAAGCACAGCAAGGAAATGGCGTTGATGCTGGAATGGTTCGAGCGCGTCGGCTACAGCGCCGACATCGCTAGCCTGGAACGCGAGTTCGGCCGCGCACTCACGAAGCTCCCCGACTGGGCCGGCCGCCATGCGCGACCAAATGGGCGCTGAAAGGAGAGAACCCATGGTCGATCACATCCTGCCGATTTCGGAAGTGCGGCGCGAGCATCGGCTCAGTCAAACTGGTCACACCCGCGGCAAAATGCACCCGATTGCGCGGAGACCATTGTGGGACCTTCTTGTCGGTAGCAGGGCTTCATGGAGCCCTGCCGGCCGAACGCACGGGGCAGCAAAAAAGAGGTCAGATCTAACTATCGACACATCCGCAGGACAAATGGGGTCGTACCCTCATTCGCTCATCGGCGAACTCGAACGCGAGCTCGCAACGAGAAACAAAGTTTATCCGCGCTGGATTAGAGAAGGAAAAATCACGGAGGGAACAGCGAATCATCGACGGCACTGTATTAGTGAAACCATTCGGATTTTAGATGAATTGTGACTGCTCACTCGCAGAGCCGGCGCCACTTAGCTCACGTTCGCCGATCCGGGCGACTCCCGCGTTCGGCAGGCAAATATGTGTCCAGAAGCACGCGCTCGTTCGTCGTTGATGGTCAAAAAAATGATCCGGAGCGATTAGTTTGGGCAGGTTCTTCGGTCATTACTAGTGATGATTGAGAAAGGACATTATGAACATTGCGAACAAGACAGTATTGATCACCGGCGCCAACCGCGGCATTGGTCGGGCGCTTGTCGATGAAGCGCTAAGGCGCGGTGCTAAGAGAGTGTATGCCGGAACACGCAGCGGACTGCAAAACTCCGACAAACGCGTGACGCCCCTGACGTTGGATGTGACCAGCATTTCGCAGATTCAGCGGGCGGCCAGCGAGGTCGGTAGCCTTGACGTCCTCATCAACAATGCCGGCGTCGCCATCTACGACGATCTGAGCAAATCCGACGTCATCGAGCAGCATCTCGCCGTCAATTTTTTAGGTTGGTTCAGAGTCACGCGCGCCTTCCTACCGTTGCTGAGGCGCTCGAAAGGGGCCATCGTTAACAACCTGTCCTTGGCGGCACTGGCCCCCCTGCCGGTCATACCCGCCTACTCCATTTCAAAGGCGGCTGCGTTCTCCATGACTCAGTCACTGAGGGCACTCTTGACGGGTCAAGGCGTGACGGTTCATGCCGTCTTCCTGGGCCCGATCGACACCGATATGACCCGAGGCTTTGAGATACCTAAGGCCTCGCCCGAAACCGCAGCGCTGGGTATCTTCGACGGGTTGGAGAAGGGAGAAGAAGACATCTTTCCAGATCCGGGGTCCCAGCCCATGGCGGACGGCTGGCGCAATGGTGTAACCAAGGGACTCGAGCGCGAGTTCGCAACTTTCGTACAGCCTAGCACGGCGAATCTTAAGTAATGTAAGCAACCGAAAAAAACGAAAAGCGATTTATGAACAGGGAGCAACGATGAAAACATTATCGGCCGATCGCCCTGCCGCTCCGATTTCCGAGTTGCCTCGTGACAACGAGGGATTCCAGCGCGTCGCGGAACCCTACCGGCGCGAACTCCTGCTCCACTGCTACCGGTTCATGGGCTCGATCCACGATTCGGAAGATCTCGTTCAAGAGACGTTTCTGCGCGCGTGGCGCGGCGTTGGAAAATTCGAAGGCCGAACGTCTGTAAAAAATTGGCTGTATCGAATTGCCACGAACGCTTGTCTGAATGCGCTCGCGCGTCGAGCGAAGGCCCGTCGGCTTCTCCCGGAAGATATTTCCAGACCGGCCACGCGAATGCTAAAAGGTTCGCCCTCGACGGAAATCCCATGGCTCGAACCGTATCCAGACTCCGAAATGCCCGAGGTTGTGGATACGTCGCCGAGTCCGTCCGGGCGTTACGAGGTGCGCGATACGGTGCGCCTTGCATTCATCGCCGCAACCCAACGTCTGCCTCCGCGACAACGTGCGGTCTTGTTGCTCCGCGATGTGCTCGGATGGTCGGCGAATGAAACCTCGAAGACGCTGCACACTTCGGTCGCATCGACGAACAGCGCATTGCAGCGGGCTCGTGGCACATTAGAACGACGCCTCAGCGCGGAAGAAATTGGGAAACAGGATCCGTTGCCGAGCCGAGAGCAGAGCCTGGCCGATCGTTACGCGCAGGCGTGGGAGGATGGAGATCTTGATCGGCTCGTCGAATTGCTGACGAAGGATGCGACACTAAGCATGCCGCCGTGGAGGCAATGGTATCAAGGTCGTAGCCAGATAGCTTCGTTTTTGGGTTGGGCTTTCGATTGGGTTTGGCATCGGCGCCGGCGAACTTTCCGCTTCGTCGCCACGCGCGCAAACGGCCAACACGCTTTCGGGGAATACATACGCCGCCGGGGAGAGAAGCGTTTTCATGCTCACGCGCTGCATCTGCTAACGTTCAAAAAGCGCGGCATCCACCGACTAACAGTCTTTATAGATGCAGGTCTGTTTCCCAAATTCGGACTACGCGAAACACTGAATGCATGACAAATGACTATGAAGACAAGCCCGTCTTTGTATTTGCTCGTATTTCACGATTCGCCGCGTGAGTCTTTGCAAACGGCTTCCCCGTCGTGTTTGGGGGCGATCCTTACCGAATGGCTCGAGTGGTACGATCAACTGGACGCGGCAGGCATAGTGCGTTTCCGAAGCCCCATCGCGCCTGAATGCCGCATCATTTCCGGACCGGATGGCCGTCGCGTGGTCGATGGGGTGTTTCCCGACTTGAAGGACACGATTGTCGGCTACTTCGTTCTTTCTGCTCGCGACTTAAACGACGCAACGGAAATCGCGCGGGGATGTCCGGGCCTGCCTCACGGCATGATCGTAGAACTGCGCCCCGCGCTCGCAGCGCCGACAACGCGCGATGAAAGAATTCCTGATTTTAGCAAGTCCAACTAAGAAGATATCACTCGTATGTACTACTGAAGAACGAAAGGCAAAAATGAACACACAAACACTAACATTGGAGATGAAGACACCGAAAGTGGTGTCGCCGAAAGAATGGGAGGCGGCGCGCCAAAAAATGCTCGTGAAGGAGAAGGAGTTGACCCGTGCCCGTGACGCGTTGGCCGCCGAGCGTCGGCGGATGCCATGGGTGGCGGTGGAGAAGGAGTACGAGTTCGACGGGCTCCAAGGTAAGGCGAGCCTGCTCAATCTGTTCGACGGCCGCCGTCAGTTAATCATTTACCGCGCCTTCTTCGAGCCAGGCGTGCACGGCTGGCCCGAGCATGCCTGTATCGGCTGCTCTATGATGGCTGACCACGTTGGCCACCTTGCCCATCTCAACGCCCGCAACACGACTCTCGTGTTCGCGTCGCGCGCCCCGCAAAAGGACATCAAACGTCTGAAGAAGCGGATGGGCTGGGAGGTGATTCCCTGGTACACGCTGACGGACGACTTCGATAAGGACTTCGGCGTGGACGAATGGCACGGCACAAATGCATTCATCCGGGACGGCGACCACGTTTTTCGTACCTACTTCATTAACAGCCGTGGCGATGAACAGATGGGGAGCACTTGGAACTACCTCGACATCACTGCGCTTGGGCGCCAGGAGAAGTGGGAGGATTCGCCGGAAGGCTATCCGCAAACTCCACCCTACGAGTGGTGGAACTGGCACGACGAATTCGGCGACGCTTCGCCATCCGAGGGCTGGAGTGCAGCGATCGAACGCGGAATCGATGCCGGGCAAGCTCGGCGACCCTCGTGATTGCTCGCCGCTGTTCGCCTGCCTCAAAGATGCAGCGTCTCACTTCAGTCGGCGTGTCGTCGATCTTGCCGGATGGATTGTTCCGGGCGTGATCCTCGCGCTGATTCCGAAATGCCCAATGTGTCTGGCGGCGTATATCGCGCTTTGGACCGGACTCGGACTTTCCGTAGCAGCGGCCGCGAATCTGCGACTGCTGTTAATCATTGCGTGCGTGATCTCGCTGGTATTTCTCACCGTCAGACAGACGCGCCGCTTAATCGCGCGACCGTGTGCGTAGCTCGGAAGCTGAAAAAACTTTAGGTGTTACGCTAGAAGCCGACCAAAGAACAAACGGGCTGTTGGTCTGAGTTGTCAAAGACACGAACGCCGGCTTACGAATGCGTTCGCGTTGTTAACTCCCTCCCGCGATTTGATGTCCTGAACTGCTCGGCTGATTCATCGCGCCAGTTTCCGAACCACACGATCACGAATTATATCGGAGTGCCGTCAGTGGAGAAGAAGGCTAACGCGCTGAGTCCAAAGATCGCATTCGTGTTCATGGGCCACCGTTTTCTTAATAAGCTAAACACGGCCCTCGTACAGGCGTGCGGGTGCAATCTCCGTTCTCTCTATTCCCCGGTCGCACTTTCGTGCAGTGGAAACCGAGCGCGACGCTGCCGCCGCAGGCTTTGTGGACGATGTGGCTCGTGCCGGGTCCTTTGGTAAAAGTTTGCCCCAAGAGCGTAGCGCCAGCACGACCGGCGCGAGCGCGTAGCCCTTTTCCGGTAAGCAGATACTCGTAGCGATGCGGCTACGGTGCTGATAACGATTGTTGGACGCATCGGTCGTGTGCTAGATGGCGCGCATGAGGTCTAACGACCAAAGCTCACCTGCCGGGTTATCCGTTTGTTTCGCATCACGTCGGCGGCAGCTTGATCCCTTTCAGAATCTTGGTCGCCGGAAGGTGTTTGCGCCCCCAGGCGGCGATGTGGCCGAGCAGCTCCCGAAGGTGGAGGCCCTCTTTGGTGAACCGGTACGCACACCGCCGCTGATCGGACGGGTCGGGCACTTTCTCGATCAACCCGCGCTGCTCCAACGCCCGGAGGCGTGCCGCGAGGATGTTCGTTGCGATCCGCTCCGGCGAGCGCAGGAATTCATCAAAGTAGCGTCTGCCGGCGAGCAGATCACGCACGAGGAGCAAATGCGACTTGGCCTGCTGCAATGGCCACGGCATCAAACGAGCCGACGGCTTGATAAAGCTTCCTGACACTTTCGCGGTTCTCGATCTCGACTTGAAAATCGCCAGATTTGTGCCCGACCTTGACCATCTCATGAACCAGTTCGCCAATCTTTCCGTTTGCGCCAATCAAAATAATTTTCATAAAAACTTCACTTTCGGGGTCAAGGTACTTGCTTCATAGGGCCACCCGCGCTCTATGAAGCACATTTCATCGCAACACTTCAGATTAATTCTGTGTTCTGAGCATGCGATCGACCGATCGGCTCATTTGTTTCAAAATAAATCCAGGCGCCACGCGACTCATCATTTTGAGTTGATTCGCCTGACCTGGACGAATTTCAAATCGATCGGTTTGCATTCCTTTGACGGCGACTTTAACCATGTCTTCCACCTTCATGATAGAAACGCCTT
>WNFP01007708.1_pt1 | contig 10367 bp, 9 predicted proteins | sample 5400201 | NCBI WGS metagenome assembly WNFP01 (sample SAMN13153355, study PRJNA577476) | soil metagenome | isolation source: 115 cm saprolite under Madrone tree | place: USA:California | collected 2016-06-14
TCACCAACATCCCGCGATGATTGGCAGTTTCTGCGGAACCAACGGCTGGTAAGCTCATCGGGACGCGCCTCCCTGGTCAGCAAACGAGAATTTTACTTTAGCCATCAATAGAGTCGCAAGGAACGACTTCCATGGAAGGACGACAGGACATCCTCCATGCTGGTCCCGAACTGGGGATAAAGGAATAAGCATAAGCGGGGGCAACGATGAATTTAGAATTCATGCCGTAAACATCCGTTCCTGACAATCAAGTTTTTGTCATTGCCTAGTGCATAAAATGGCCATGGCTGACAACAATCGACTGGCCGGTCAACGCCAGGCTCGGAAACGTAGCCAGAAAAATCGCTGTTTCTGACAAATCCTCAAGCGACGTGAACTCACCATCGACAGTCGCTCCCAACATGACATTCTTCACCACTTCTTCTTCGGTGATGCCCAGTTGCTTGGCCTGTTCGGGGATCTGTTTTTCAACCAAGGCGGTGCGAACAAAACCGGGCGAAATGAGATTCGCGCGTATCTGGTGTTTCGCCCCTTCTTTTGCCACCGACTTCGTCAGTCCGCTAAGCGCGTGTTTTGCCGCCACATAAGCGCTCTTGTTTGGAGAGGCAATATGGGAGTGGATTGATCCAGTAAACAAGATACACCCGCCGCGACCCGCCGCGATCATCGATCGCATCGCTGCCCGAGTAGTCAAGAACGCGCCATGAAGGTGAACCGCGATAATCTTTTGCCAATCGGCGAACGGAAAATCGACGATCGGATGAATTATCTGGATGCCAGCGTTGCTCAGTAGGATATCAATCGAGCCGAATTCTCTGACGATCATCGCAAAGGAAGACTCGACAGACTTTTCGCTGGAAACATCCATCTGCACCGGGATTGCAACTGCTTTTTGGGATTGGATTTCGCGAGCAACCGATGTCGCTCCCACCAAATTCAGATCAGCAATCGCCACGAGCGCCCCTTCCCTGGCAAATCCCTCCGCAATCGCTTTTCCGATACCGGTAGCAGAGCCGGTCACAACCGCCGATTTACCTTTAAGTCGCATGGTTTAGTTAGAAAAAGGCACTCTCACGCAAAGACGGCAAGACGCCAAGTTACAAGGCTAAACTAGCTCAAACCCATAGGTGAAGGCCCGCCACGCGGATCGGCGAGGGACCGCAGCCTGTCCGCCATAGCTCATCGGCGATGGTTCATCCCGGAATCGATACGGCGACGGCGGATGCTCGCGATCCGCGGCGCACGGGGATCCAACTTTGCCAAATGCTCGAACCTGATGCACTAGGTTTCCGGTAAACCATCTCTGACCGGCGGTGCGCCCTCCCCCCCAGGACTCACCGCCATTATTCTACTCGTTCTCGCCAGCAGACGCGCTCGGTTTGGCCCCTGCTCGCGCGGCGCGCAAGCGCTCCACCCGCGCGGCATTGGCAGCCGCCCAACTCTTTTGTTGATCGGGCGTCAAGACCCCGTTGATATCGTTCACGTACTGAGTGTGCAGGGTCTTTCGCTTCTCTCTTTTGGCCGCGCCGACTAGCGAGCTATCATTTTTCAACGCGACCACATCATCGACGTATTTACTGATGATTGGCGTCACCTTCGATTCCTGGTCGGCCGTCAGCGTAGCTTCTTTTTTCAACACGCTGAGCTGGCGTTTCTTGATCGCATCGGGGGAAGCATGGCGTTTCTTGCTGCCAGTCTGCGAATCATTCTGAAGAACCGAACTTGGAACAGTTTGCACGGTGCCCGAGTCCTGCCCGTAGGAAGGAGCAATGGTGACCGCGCCGAGTGAGAGGACTAAAGCACAAAGAGATAATGTGTTTTTATTCATGCGAGCAGAGCAATGGTGACCGCGCCGAGTGAGAGGACTAAAGCACAAAGAGATAATGTGTTTTTATTCATGCGAGCAGATGTTTCGCATAAATCCCTACATGATACAACTCTTTTTTTCTTTGTTTTATATTTCGAGCATTCGATTCAGCCGATTAAGCTTTTATGCTATGCGTTTTTTTTGTTACTGCCCGTTGCGACGGTATATTCGGGCCGAGCAGCAGCTAAAAACCGAGCTCGGTTAATCCGAGATGCTCATCCGGGCGACGGCCGAGCGGCCAATGATACTTACGCTCGGTTTCTTTAATTGGAAGATCGTTGATACTCGCCAGCCTCAGACGCATTAGCCCGTCATTATCGAATTCCCAATTCTCATTGCCATATGAGCGGAACCAATTTCCCGAGTCATCGTGCCATTCATAGGCGAAGCGCACGGCGATTCGGTAGCCAGCAAAGGTCCAAAGCTCTTTGATCAGACGATAGTCTAGTTCCCTCGCCCATTTGCGGGTGAGAAATGCAACGATTTCGTTTCTTCCGTTCACAAACTCCGAGCGATTTCTCCAGCGGGAGTCTACCGTGTAGGCGAGAGCTACTTTTTCGGGATCACGAGAATTCCAGCCATCTTCGGCCAAGCGAACTTTAAGCGTGGCAGTCTCGTGAGTGAAGGGAGGCAACGGTGGACGGGTTGACATAGAAGTAAATGACAAATAGCAAAATAGCAGATAGCAAGTAGAGTTTAGGTCCGCATAGATTACGCTCGAAGCATCGGTTACTTTGCTTCCGATTCGCCGGCTGGGAGAATAGTTCCTCGGCAAATGCCCATTCCAATCCGCTTGAACCCGTCGCGGACACAGTATCCGGTCAGAGTCAGTTCATCGCCGTCTTGCAGAAAGGTTCGTTGCTCACCATTGGGCAATCGGACCGGCTCAGTTCCCTTCCAGGTTAACTCAAGAAGGCAGCCGCGGTTCTCTTTCGCCGGCCCCGAAATCGTACCACTTGCCACCAAGTCACCTGGCCGGATCGGACAACCATTCGATGTGTGATGAGTCACCATCTGGCCCAACGTCCAATACGATTCTTTAAATGAAGCTCGGCTCAGCCGCAGCGGTTTTGACATTGCTGGCGTCCGCAGCCACGCTTCCAGTGTAATATCGAGCCCACCTCGACCTGCTTCCTCTAAATAAGGCAGCAACGGAACATCGTGAATGGGCGCCTCCGTTCGGAACGGTGCGAGTGCCTCCATCGTGATGATCCACGGCGACAGCGAAGTCGCAAAATTCTTTGAGAGGAATGGACCCAATGGCTGATACTCCCACCGCTGAATATCTCGTGCCGACCAGTCATTCAATAGACAGACACCCGCGATGTGTTGTTGGGCTTCTCGCACCGGAATTGGATCACCCTGCGTATTTCCCGGACCGAGGAACGCGCCCAACTCAACTTCATAGTCCAGTTCGCGAGTCGGACCAAACATTCCCTCTCCGAGTTGTCCGGAGGGACGGCGCACTGGCCTCCCGCTTATCACCAGTGAAGAGCACCGTCCATGATAAGCAACCGGTAGGTGCTTGTAGTTAGGCGTTAATGGATTATCCGGGCGGAATATTCTGCCTACATTGGTTGCGTGATGAATCGAAGCGTAGAAATCGGTGTAATCCCCGACGATTGCCGGCAACCGCATCACACACTCGGCTTGGGGATAGAGCAGCCGCTCGGCCGCTCCTGCTTCCAACGCCTTGCTCCATTGCTGCCTTAAGTCTCTGCGCTGCGTTGCCGGGAGCACCAGGTATCCGTTTAGCGTGTCTCCAGTGAGCCATTCGCCGGCGTCGAGGATGAAGTCTCCAATGGCTATGCCCAATCGCGACCTGCTCTCTCTCGGGGGTTGGAATACTCCCACCGGTAAATTCTGGATCGGGAAATCGCATTCGGTCCGATTCGCCGAGTCCACCCAACTCCGCAACGCGGGATCGTGTGTCCTGTCTATCATGCTTATAAGAGTCCCAACGATCCGTACAGGTCCGGCGGTACATGCTCCAGCTCTGCGGCAGGAATCACTAGCCAGCGCAATATCCAGACGTGTTCTTCCTTGCAGTATCTTTTATAATTGGCGATTGCTACGTCACAAGACGACCCTGCCGACGGGAACATAACAGCATAATCGATGAATCGGTCGAGCAGGACTCGGAGGCAAGAGACTATGATTGTAGCCATTACAGATTGTATCGGGAGGACAAAAGCTGCGCATTACCGAGCACAAGTTAACTGCTAACGTACTGACCGCTCCAGACTCATGGCTTTTTCGATCAAAATTCGAAAGTAAATTCTCGAACCGCCTGGAGCTTTCAAAATGGCTCAGTCATTCCGCTGCTCAAGAAATAAAAATCGGCTCAAAGTCTTTTTTTCGATAGGAACTTTGCCATGAACGTGCTGGTCTGCGACGTAGGCGGTCATAACGTCAAAATCCTGGTAACCGGACAGGACGAGCCCCGGAAGCTTCCGTCCGGAGCCGCCCTGACACCCCAATTAATGGTCCCAGGAGCCAAGGATCTCGCTGGGGATTGGAAGTATGATGTGGTATCAATCGGCTATCCAGGCCCGATTCGCCAGGGTCGGCCCGCCGCAGAGCCGCATAATCTGGGATCGGGTTGGGTCGGGTTCGACTGGGAAGCGGCGTTCGGATGTCCGGTCAGGATGATCAATGATGCGGCCATGCAAGCTCTGGGAAGTTACCGGGGCGGAAAGATGCTTTTTCTGGGATTGGGAACGGGTCTCGGTTCCGCTTTGGTTGTTCAAGGTATCGTTGTGCCGTTGGAGCTGTGCACTCTTCCTTACAAGAAGGGTAACTACGAAGACTACGTGGGCACCCGCGGATTGGTGCGGCTAGGAAAGAAGGGATGGAGGCAATGCGTCGCCGACGTTGTCGCTCGATTCATCGAAGCCTTCGTCGCCGAGGACGTGGTTCTTGGCGGAGGAAACGTTAAATATCTCAAAGAGCTACCTCCTGGTTGTCGAGCTGGCAAGAACGCTAATGCATTTGTCGGAGGCTTTCGGCTTTGGGAGGAACCTCTGAAACACGAGTTAATCCGCTGAAATTAGTTTCGAGTCTATTCGTCATTGCTCGATGGCTAGTGTACCGTCTCACTAGTACTGGCGCATTGCCGAGCGATTCGGAAAACGTTCCATTGGACGGCAAGTGTCTGACGTCGGTGGAGGGGTGGATTATTGGATCCACCCGGCTGCGCGAACATCGCCATGGCCCTCCGAGGTGGGAATCTCAACTACCCGATAGAGCAGTTTTGGAATACACCATAAAGTCACGAAAAAAAACCGACCTTTGGACCAATTGAGGTAATACTGATTGGCGATAGGCTTTCGAGTTCATCTGACGTAACAGCCAAATCCGGGCCGGAGACGTTATTATGAAGATTGAAATATTTGCAGATGCCGATTCCGTGGCTCGAGAGGCCGCCTCACTGATCGCCGTAGCGGCTCGGGCGGCAGTCGCTGAGCGCGGGCGCTTTATCATGGCGGTCAGTGGCGGACATACCCCGTGGGTCATGCTCCGTAATCTGACTAGAGAGGAAGTCCCCTGGGATAAAGTCCACTTGGCACAAGTCGACGAACGGGTGGCTCCGCCCGGACACCCCGACCGCAACCTCACTCATTTACAGGAAAGCCTGCTGGAGCATGCCCCGTTACCTCTGGATCAAATCTACGCAATGCCGGTGGAATCGGTCGATTTGGAATCGGCCGCGAAACAGTACGCGGCTACGCTCGCGAAGATTGCCGGCTCGCCGCCGGTGCTCGATCTTGTCCACCTGGGACTTGGGCCGGATGGGCACACTGCTTCATTGGTGCCCGGCGACGCAGTCCTTGAGGTTAAGGACGCCGACGTTGCGGTGACCGGAATCTATCAGGGGAGGCGTCGGATGACTCTGACCTACCCAATCGTCAATCGCGCTCGACGTGTCCTTTGGCTGGTCACCGGAAGCGAGAAGGTGGGAATGCTTGCCCGCCTCCGGGAAGGTGATCCGTCAATTCCAGCCGGACGGATAAATCAGGAGAGGGCGTTGGTGCTCGCCGATCGTGCAGCGGCAGGACAACTAAAATGAGATCACAAGATGAAACCGGCATGCCGGGCGGAATCGCTACCGAGACTTATTCTTTTCCGGTCGTAATCCTGGGTGGTGGATTCGCCGGTACTTACTGCGCGCGGGCGTTGACCGCCGGCCTGCATGATGCGGCCGAAAGCGTGGCGCTTGTGGCGGACCAAAACGCGATGCTGTTCCATCCGATGTTGGCCGAGGTCAGTGGATCGTCGATTTCGCCACTTCATGTGGTCAATCCACTTCGCCAATTCTGCCGGGGCAGCTCCATTTTCATGGGATCCGTGGATGAAGTTGATCTTGATGCCCAAACCGTTCGCTTTTCTCCCGGACCCTATGTTCACGATGCCATCCTGAAGTTTGAACATCTCGTGTTAGCCATTGGAAGCGTGGTGGACGTGAGCCGCGTTCCGGGAATGCCTGAGCATGGCTACCTGATGAAAACCGTCGGTGACGCGATTCGGCTGCGTGCGGAGGTGATTCAGCGGTTGGAAGAAGCGAGCGTGAGCAAGACTGAGGCGGTACGGCGGAGACTGCTCACATTCGTCGTCGTTGGCGGCGGATATTCCGGGGTGGAGACCGCTGGCCAAATTTACGACCTGCTGCGGGATGTGCGCAAATTCTATCCGCGACTCGATCGCAAAGAATTCCGCTTAGTCTTGGTTCAAAGCGGTCCCTATCTATTGCCGCAAATCGGTGAGGAACTGGGGCGTTATTGCGGTGAGCACCTGGAAAAACGTGGGATTGAGGTGCGTCTGAATGCTCTGGTAACCGCCATCACCGCGGAGCGAGCCATTCTGAACAATGGCGATGTGATTGAAACGAACACGGTGATCACAACGGTTGGGAATGCGACACACCCGGTGATTAAGAAACTGATCGATCGATATCAGTTAGCCAACTCGAAAGGACGACTGATTACCGAACCGACGATGCAGGTAAAAGGGCACGAAAACCTCTGGGCGGCTGGAGATTGCGCCGCGGTGCCACTGACCGATGGAAGCGTCTCACCGGCGACGGCGCAATTCGCGATCCGGCAGGGTACCGTCCTGGGAAAGAATATTATCGCTCTGAAAAGCAAGCGGGCTCTGCAGCCTTTCGGCTTCAAAGCACTAGGAGAAATGGCTTCTCTTGGGCATCTGAACGCGGTCGGCAAGGTTTTCGGATTTAAAGTTTCCGGTTTCTTAGGTTGGCTGATGTGGCGAGCCGTATACCTCTCCAAGCTGCCGGGCTTGGAGCGGAAACTGAAAGTGTTAATCGAGTGGAACCTGGAACTGTTGTTCCCTCGCGACATCAGTCTTCTGGATATCAAAATGACCGAGGTGGTCGGTCGCGTTCATTTAGAGAAAGGCGATCCGGTCTATCATATCGGCGATCCAGCTTTCTCTTTTTATGTCATCGAAAAAGGACTGGTAGAGCTTTTCGACGAAAACGGACCGGTTCGCACACTGACGCACGGCCATCATTTCGGCGAAAGGGAACTCCTGCAAAAGCTGAAGCGACAGTTTAATGCGACGGCGCTTGAGCCCACGACGCTGCTCGCCCTAGACAAAGCCACTTTTGACGCTTTGGCTCAAAATAGTCTGACGCTGGGCTACCTCTTAAACCGAAGTGCAGTCCAATACCTGACGCTGGATGAACGTAAAGCACTGGTGAATCAAGTTTCTCCAGAAATCCGCCAGAAACGGGTGGCGGATTTCATGCGCCCCAATCCGGCCGTGATTCATGAGACTGATTCGGTGAGGTTGGCGCTGAAAACATTCAAGCAGACGGCAGCATCGATGCTGCCGGTCGTGAATGAAGATCAAATGTGCAAAGGATGGTTGCGCCTCGAGTTTGTCTTTGACCTGTTGCACCAGGGAAAGGTTGGCGCCAAATCGGCTGTGCACGAGTTGTTGATAGTTCCCTTTATCAGCGTCAAAGCGGATGAGTTGGTGGATCAGGTCCTGCTCCGTTTTGCTCAAACCGCCGACCGCCAATTCGCTGTCGAAAACGGTGAGGGCCAACTGATTGGCACTCTGGCGCTCTTAGACCTCGTTCTTGCGGATGAGCCGATAAACGATTCGTCGGCCCCGGAGTTGGTTGCTCAATAGAACGCTGGGAATAGAAAAATAGCAGCCGGGAAACCAATTTTTTTGACCAACGAAGAAGCTTAAAGAGTTACGGAAGAAATTCGGCTTTGAGCCTGACCACGTGGTATCGGTGGCAAGGGAACTCTTGGGAAAGAAGAATATTCACTAATCATGAAACCATACAAAAACGCAGATCCCATCCGGCTCGTCCTAGCTGATGTGGACGGAACACTCGTGACCCAGGAGAAGGTGCTCACTGCTCAGGCGCGGCAGGCAGTTGCTAAGTTGGCCGAAGCGGGAATCGCATTTGCTATTACTAGCGGACGGCCGCCGCGCGGCATGCAAACCTTGATCAGCGATCTCAATATCACGACCGTGGTAGCGGGATTCAACGGAGGGGTATTCATCACTCCCAGACTGGATCCAATCGTGATGCGTGACCTCCCGAAGGACGCTGCCGCTCGGACGATTGAGTTAATCGAGGAACACGGGCTGGTCGCATGGCTTTACACCGATACCGCCTGGTACGTCCAAGATCCAAAAGGACCCCATGTCGATAGAGAGAGTAAGACCGTCGGGTTCGGGCCGGAGATAACTTCGGATTATTCGAGCTATCTGGCGCAAGCAGCCAAAATTGTCGGTGTCAGCGATGACCTCGAGGCCGTGGCAGAATGCGAAAAAAAGGTCCGTCACGAGCTGAGTGACCATGTTTCGGCGGCGCGATCGCAGCCGTATTATCTAGATGTTACCCATCCGGCCGCTAACAAAGGGAGCGTAGTCGATTTCCTGGCCTGCGTTTACCTTATACCAAAAAGCAGCATGGCCACGATTGGCGATATGCCCAATGACGTGCTGATGTTCAACAAAAGCGGGATGAGCATTGCGATGGGTAACGCTAGTCCGGAAGTACAAGCGGAAGCCAACTTTGTTACTGACTCAAACGAAGAAGAAGGATTCGCGCACGCAATTGAGCGTTTTGTCTTGAACCAAACCGGCATTTCGTCGGTTTCACCTCCTGCATAGGACGGCAGTCAAATTTGGGCAGCAAAGCCGCTCTTGCTAGTCGCTCTTCCAACTTGTCTATGGATTCAATAGCTCAGATTGCTACCTCGTCAGGGGCAAAACGCACCGGCCATTTTGTTAAGATCGTGGCGGCGACCGCCGCGCTCGCCGGGCTTCTGTTTGGCTTTGATACCGGAGTTATCTCTGGTGCAATTCTCTTCATCAAGGGAGAATTCAGATTGACGCCATTTGCGGAAGAACTCCTGGTAAGCGCGGCTCTGATTGGAGCCGTTTGCGGCTCGATCCTGAGCGGGCGACTCACCGACTTGATTGGACGCAAACGCGCGATCCTCATCACGGCAGGCATTTTTGCCGTCGGATCAATTCTGTGCGCAATCGCCACGAGCACCGGGGTACTGCTCGCGGGGCGAATCGCGATCGGTGTGGCGATTGGCGTCGCTTCCTATACTGCTCCACTCTACATCGGTGAAATGGCACCGCCTAAGCTGCGTGGCGGACTTGTCACTCTGAACCAACTTGCTATTACCGTCGGCATATTAGTTGCCTATATGGTAGACGCCGCGTTCGCTTCCAATGGGAATTGGCGGTTGATGTTTGGCTTTGGCGTTTTCCCAGCGTTGGCACTGGGTCTGGGAATTGCCATGCTGCCGGAAAGTCCCCGTTGGTTGTTGTTGCACCGGCACAAAGAAGAGGCGCTCAAAGTCCTGGCTCGGATCCGCGAGCCCAAGGAAGTCACGCCGGAAGTAAACGATATTCTCGAGCACGCTGAATCCGGCCACGGTAAGCTGGCCGATTTGCTTTCGCCGGTTGTAGTGCGGGTGCTCTTCTGTGGCATCGCACTAGCCATCATTCAGCAAATCACAGGAATCAACACGGTTATTTATTATGCTCCGACGATCTTTCAACAAGCCGGCTTTCAGTCCGCCGAAGGCTCCATCATCGCCACCGCCGGGGTCGGACTGGTGAATGTGTTCATGACCGTGATTTCAATTCGTTTGCTCGATCGGGTAGGTCGCCGGCCTCTGCTGTTAGCGAGCTTGGGCGGGATGTCTTTGTCCCTGGTCGCACTCGGTCTGGGGTTCGCGGTCGGCGGAACCGCATTGCAATGGATTGGAGTGATTAGCCTGGCCGTCTACATCGCGTCTTTTGCTATCGGACTCGGGCCGGTTTTCTGGCTGTTGATTTCAGAAATTTTCCCACTCCAGATCCGGGGTCAGGCGGCCAGCGTCGCAACCATGGCTAACTGGCTGAGCAATTTTCTGGTGTCACTCACGTTTCTCAGCTTGCTGAATCGACTGGGCAGTGTTTCGACGTTTCTGTTGTACGCAGTCCTTTCGTTGGC
>WNFP01029403.1_pt1 | contig 10365 bp, 7 predicted proteins | sample 5400201 | NCBI WGS metagenome assembly WNFP01 (sample SAMN13153355, study PRJNA577476) | soil metagenome | isolation source: 115 cm saprolite under Madrone tree | place: USA:California | collected 2016-06-14
TTGAAAACGTGAAAAAGATCAGGAGAAATCCAGTCCAGCCAAGCGCGAGGAGACGCATTTTGCCCGCGCGGTCGAGCGGCTTGAAGGAAAGCTTGGTGATTGCTGGGAAGTATACGCTCCAAGGAAAAAGCCACAGGAGATGGAAGAGCCAGAAATAGACCCGCGGAACCGTGTCGTAATCGCGCGGATAACGAAGGTTCAAAAAGCGGAGGAGCTGTTCATTTATGAAGAAAAACCAAAGAAATCCGTGGTACTGCCCCGGACCGCTATGAAGGCCGAAATAGAAGTAGGGCGGGTTGCGAAGCGTAGCGAGGACGTGCCAGGGCGCCGCGATCAAGAGAGCAATCAGCGCGCCGCTGAACGGATGCAGCCGATTCCACGTTCTAGCGGAAAAGAATTGGCGCGTCAGCAAAAGATAGATGACGCCTGCTGCGAGCGGAAAAACCACGCCGATAAGACTCTTGATCAAGAGTCCGGTTCCCAGGCTCGCGGAGAAAATGCCGGCCCAAAGGCGCGGGTGCTTCTCTTCCTCGTCAAGAGCGCGAAGCAGCGCCCACATGGCGAGAGTGACGGTGAGAACCAGCATCACGTCCGGAATCAGGATGCGCGTGAAGAGAAACAACCCGATGCACGTCGCCATACATAATCCGGAGTAAAATCCCGCGCGTTTGCCAAACGCCCAGACTCCCATCGCTGCCGTCAGCCACGCGAGCGCCATAGCACACACTGCAAACGGAATGCGCGCCGCCCAATCATGCACGCCAAAGATCTTGTAGGAAATCATCATCGGCCAGTAATACAGCGGCGGCTTTTCGAGGTAGGCAACGCCATCCAGCCGCGGAGTCACCCAATCGCCGGTGACCAGCATCGTCCTCGCAGCTTGCGCCAGCACCGCATCCGAATCGTCCATCAACGACGGCGGAGAAACGATGCAGCCGAGATAGATGGCCCCTGCAAAAAGCAGGACCGCTAAGTAGAGATACCTGTTTTTTCCTGTATCCAGGAAGCTGGCGCCGGAGATGGCGCCGCTTGAATTCGCCATTTTTTCATCCATAGGAAAAGCAGCAGCAGACCCCACAAGTGGTAACCGGCGTTCACGCGGCGCTCCAAGTGCAGGCGCACCAACTCCTGGACCATGCCCGGCCGGAAAAGTGATTTGTGCTCGGCAAGCCCCTCTTGCATTGTATCGAGCAAAAGCTCGCGCAGCGGCCCGCGAAGCCATTGGTGTGCCGGAATATCGAAGCCCACCTTCTTGCGCCGCAGGATCATCTCGGGAAGCTTGTCCTTCATCAATTGCTTGAGAACGATTTTCTGACGCGAGCCTTGCATCTTGAAGGAAGGCGGCAAAGTCGCGGCAAAGTCCACGATGCGATGATCCAGAAACGGCGGCCGCACTTCCAGCGAGTGCGCCATGCTCATGCGGTCCACTTTGTTCAAGATATCGTCGGGCAGAAAATATTTTTGGTCAAACCAAAGGTAGGGAGACACTCCGTCCCTGGACGCTGGCGAATCGCGCAATTCGCCAAGAATGCGCTCGAGCGAATCCGGCAGCGGAACAGCTGAAAGAGAACTCACCTCGGCAGCCGAAAAAGTTCCGTTCCAATAAACGTGCGCGCGTTCCGGCGGCATAAGGCTTCCAGCGAGGAAGCGCTTCACCATGTATTCGCGGCTAATTTTGTCGTCGGAAACGGGCAGCAGGCGCGCCAGCCTAAGCCCCGTACGCAGCGACCACTTCGGCAACCACCGCATCGGCCGCGCCAGCTGATTCGCGCGATACGTCAGGTAGCCGCCAAAAAGTTCGTCGGCCCCTTCCCCGCTCAGAGCGACGGTCACTTCCGTCCTGCTCATCTTCGAGAGAAACCAAACCGGCAATGCTCCGGCGTCCGAGCTTGGTTCGTCAGAGTAATACGCAAACTCCTCAATCGCTCCACGCAAATCCGCCCCGGGATTCAGATCGAATTCCTGATGATCCGTGCCGTACTGCTTGGCTGCGCTCCGGATGTACGCCGTCTCATCAAAGCTCCTTCCGAGAAAAGAAACGGAGAGCGTCTTTATGGGCCGAGATGACGCCGTCGCCGCGTAGTGCAAAACCGTCGAAGAATCGATGCCGCCGCTCAGCCAGAGCCCCAGCGGCACGTCCGAAAGTAAATGCTCGCGGACGGATTGTTGCAAAAGCGAGTCCAACTCCTCGCAAGCGGAATCGAGTGATCGTTCGCGAATCGGTCCGGCAGGCAGAGTCCAATAAGTCTCAACCAGTGTTTTCCCGTCAACCCATTCGAGCCACTGCCCCGGCAGAAGCTTCTCGATCCCTCCTACCAAAGTCCACGGACCGGGAACATAATTGAGCGAGAGGTAGCAATCGAGCCCCGGGAGACTCAAGCGGCGCTCAAATTCCGGATGAATAAAAATGGTCTTGAGTTCCGAGCCGAAAAATAAGTCTTCACCACGCCGTGCGACGTACAACGGCTTGATGCCCATGCGGTCTCGTGCCAGTACGAGCCGCCGCGACGATTTCGTCCACAACGCAATCGCAAACATTCCCCGCAGTCGCGAAAAGCTCTGCGTATCCCACTCAACGAAAGCGTGCAGGACTGTCTCCGTATCCGAATGTGAGTGAAAGCGGTGCCCCAACTGTTCCAGTTCGCCGCGCACTTCGAGATGGTTGTAAATTTCCCCGTTGAAGACAATCGCGGTGTCGCCATCATCCGTAACGATAGGCTGATCACCACCCTGGAGGTCGATAATCTTCAGTCGCGTCGCGCCCATCGAAAGTACGCTCGAGCGAAACACGCCGCGCTGATCGGGCCCGCGATGAGCAAGCGTAGCCGTGGCGCGTTCGATGCGCTCAGGTTCCGGCGCCCAATTCTTATGTGTAAAGCCGGCTATACCGCACAAATTCGCACCTTCCGCCCGAAAGCAGAATCCGCTGACGTTCAGCCACTATTCCCCCAGCGGGTTGTCTCGCCTAACAGCGCCCCGGCAGGATACATCGCCTATCCCAAGGCAACCAGCGCCACTCCTGCGCAAACCAGCACTACGCCCGTCCAGCGCGCCAAGCTCACCTGAAAGCAGCACCAGCAGCGCGTAAAACGAGAGCGCCATCAGCGGTACCCCCGCCCAAAACCACCCGTTACGCAGTGCCCGGCCGAGAAATTGCAGCAGCTCCCTCGGTCGCAGCCGTTCTGGCTCTCCCGTGGCCTTCATGCCGCGCGTAATGGCAATCTCTCCGCCAGTGCTCCCAAATATGAGGAAGGCTAGAAACAAAGCGACGCGCATCATGCCAGTGCCTCTCGGGTCACCCCGGTTGTGCGCGGCTTCGTTTGCCCAACGAGCAGCACTCCCACGCAGATCAGAACAACTCCTACCCACCGCCTAGGCGAAACCGCTTCGTGCAAAAACACCACAGCAAAAAATGTAAGCAAAGCGTAGCCAAACGCCCCTGCGGGCATCACGTAGCTATAGTCCGCCCAGCTCAAAACCGTCATGTAGCTCAACATGAATCCGCAAAGAAAAAATATGCCGACCCACAACGTCCCGCTGCTAACTGTCATGCGAAAAGCATGCGCCAGTCCCGCCGCGGACAGCTCCACCGCGCCAATATGCAGCATCGCGCGCTTCAACATCAGGTCACCGGCGTTGGCGCAAACCACCATCGCGCACACCATGACCAGCGTCTTTACCCGCAGCCTTCCCTCAGTTGCCATTTTGTCTAATGGTTCAGTCGTTCCCGGAAGCCGACGGCGTCTCCGGCACGGAAATCATGGGCTTGGATACGTCGCCGCCGCGTCGTACCCACTTCCAGCGTTCAGAACGGAGCTTAAGGAAGCTCGTTGCCTCGTGATAGAGCCGCTTGCGTTCGTTAGAATCCCACAGCGCTTCGCGCACGATCCGCCACACAACACGCGGCCGGAAGTAGTACTCATCATAGAAACGGTTCACGCCGCCCATCATCTCGGCCTTCGAGAGATGCGGATATTCGATGTGCGGCAACTGGTGCCCGCCCGAATCCGCAAGCGCTTCCACCTTCAGGAAGCCTTCCCTGGCCATCGAATCGTGCAGCTCAGTCCCAGGCATGGCATGCGCCAGTGAAACCTGAATCGTCTCGCAATCCAGTTCCTTCGCGAAATCGATGGTCTTGTTGATGGTGTCTTTGGTCTCGCCCGGCAATCCGATAATAAAATCGCCGTGGACCTTAATTCCCACCTTTTTGCAATTCTTCATGAACTCGCGCGCCATCTCTACGGTCGCGCCTTTTTTGATGTTTTTCAGAATCTGCGGATCGCCGGATTCGAATCCTACGATGAACAGTCGCGCTCCCCCATCCGCCATCGCCTTCAACTCTTCATACTTGCTATGGCACCGCGCCGTGCAAGACCACCGGAATTTCAGCGGCTTGAATTTTTGGCTCAGCTCAATGGCGCGATCCTTGCGGATGTTGAAGGTGTCGTCGTCGAAGAATATCTCTTTCATCTGCGGGAAATATTCCAGCGTGTTTTTCACTTCCTGGACGACGTTGTCCACCGACCTCGTCCGCCATGCGTGGCCCGAAACCGTCTGCGGCCACATGCAAAACGTGCATAAGGCGGGGCATCCTCGCGTCGTATAGAACGACACGAACGGATGGAGCAAGAACGGAACGTTATAGCGGTCAATTTGCAAATCGCGCTTGTAAGTGTCAGTGGCAAACGGCAGCGCATCCAGCTCCTCGGTGTGGAGCTGTGGCCGCGGCGCATTATGCACCACCTTGCCTTCCTTGCGGTAGCTCACGCCCATGATTTGTTCGATCGGTTTCCCGTGCGCGTACTCCGCCACCGAATGATCAAATTCCCCGCGCGTTACAAAATCAATGTCCTCGGTCGCCATCAGCGTCTCGTCCGGCTTAATGTGCCCGTGTGGCCCGACGAACGCAATTCTCAACTCAGGATTGCTTTCCTTGATCTTCCGGATCAGCTTGACGTCGCTATGGAACCCGACGGTCGAGGTGTACAACACCAGGAACTCGTAGTCCTTGCAGATTTCTATGGTTTGCTGCCAATTCACCTTATGCGGCGAAGCGTCCAGCAAGCGGCTTCCCGGAATCAGTCCCGCGGGATAGCTCAGCCACACCGGGTACCAATACGACTCAATCTCACGCGTCGCGGGCCACCGCGAGCTAGCTCCGCCATCGAAATTCTCAAAACTCGGCGGGTTCATCAACAGCGTTTTCATTACATCCGGCATTCTTCACCCTCAGTTTTTCGAATGCAGCTTCAAAACTGCAAGATTCTTCCGTTTTGCGCCCTGACTACAACACCTGGGGGCCATGCCTGCGGCTCCCCCAGAGATACCGTCATATCTAGATAACAGTTTACCTGACTTGGTTGCATACGCTCAATTCTTTCTGCGAAGTGCCTCTTTTCTGCATCGAAACGCTAACTACACCAGTAAAGGCCGCCTGCCAGAAAACCCGCGGAATATTGCCTTCTTTGCTTCGATTTAGCCGCCTGGATCTCGGTTGACTATTTACCGTTGCGTAAAATACTGTCGCCGAACCGTCCATTTGTCGCGGCCCTTCCAGGAGAACTGAGGTTGGGATCGAAGGATCGCACGCTGAAGCCACGTCTCATCCTGTCATTCTCGTTGTGGAAATCGATGCAACAAATTCTCGAGGACGCTGATTCTCTAGTCTTACCGGCGGCAATTGCCGAACAGGCGCTGGAGCTCGCTCACTCCTCCGCCGGCGGGGTCGGAAATCTCTAAAGCCGCCATCGGATTGGCGGAGCTGTATGGACACTCATGCCCGGGAAATGCTTGCGCAAGCGAACGAAGTGGTCTCCTCGATGCTAGCCAGACCGTTCAGCAAAACAACTCTTCTTCGCCGTATCAATGTACTGCTCGCCGCGCACATTTGATCTTCAGAAATCCCTAGCGTGCCGACCGGGATACTCCTGCCGCGCCAAGAACTTCCGAAGTCGCCGCCGATAGCTCGTCCCAGATTCGCGGGATCCATTCGAGGTGCTCCGGCTTCATCAGCACGGAGCGCAAGCAGGTCATGGTTTCGCGATCGCGCCGCATATCGCCCATGTTTGCGCCCCAAAATCCTGTCGGCAGCTCTGCAACGGCAAGGTGTAGGTTCTGTTTCGCGGCGGCATCGAATATGCGGCGAGAAATCGTCGATGCTTCGCTCACGCTTGCTGCGCGCGGAGCAAAAATTACTATGTCCAATTCCGGCGCAAACGCCGTCGCAAAGCGTTCATCCCTCTCCAGCCTCTCGTAAAACGCCAGCGCCGCCGCTCTTCCGCTTTCGAGCCCCCGCGCGAACTCCCCGCCCCGCGCCAGCGGCAAAAGCTTTTGCGTCGTCCACAACGCAGCCGCCGCAGCGCCCGGCCTCGAGCACTCCAAACTAATCTCGCCCAAGTGCAGTTCAGCGGAACTGAAGTACGTGTACGGAGAATCATGTTTGTAAAAGCGCCCTGCTGACGGATCGCGAAACAAAACACAACCACAGCCGTAAGGCTGCAAGCCATGCTTGTGGGGATCGATAACGATAGAGTCCGCCTCGCTAATTCGCGCAAAGCTCCGCGTCGCTTCCTCTCCCAAATTCCCCGCCAGCGCAAAATAACCGCCATAAGCGGCGTCCGCGTGGACTCGAAAGCCATGCCTCTCTCGCAAAGCTAGAATCTCCGGCAGGGGATCGACGGACCCTGTTGCGGTGGTGCCCATGGTTGCCACCACCGCACCCACATCGCCTTGCGCCACCCTCTCTCTCAGCGCGTTCATGTCCATCCGTCCCCGCGCATCGCAGGCCACGCTCTCAAACTGCAATTGCAACACCGCGCTAATCCGCTGGTGCGTATAGTGTGCCTGCTCGCTGGCCAGAATCTTCTTCCCCGGCTGTACTTGCGAACCGACCCAAAGCGCCTCAAGGTTTGCCATCGTCCCGCCGCCACACAGGTGCCCGAGAAATTCCTTCCACCCATACATCGCCGCGATTTCCGCCACCGCTTCCTTCTCCATCGCGGAAGTCGCGCGCCCTCCGTCAAGCGCATGATTGTTAGGATTGATCCACATCGCCAGCGCGTAAGCTAGCCGCGCCACGGGATGTGGCGGCTTGAGCATCTGCCCCGCATAGAGCGGGTGAAAGTAAGGATAATTGTCGTGCAGCCGCTCAGCAGTGGCGCGCAGGGCCACGGCGATCCCAGCGTTGCCCGGCGATCTCGATTCGAACGCAGGCAAACCGCCAAAGCCCGCATCGAGCCTCTTCACTGCTTCCAGGAACGCATCTAAACTCTTCTGTTCCAGTTGCACCGATCACCACGCACGAATCGCGGATCACTACTCACTGCCCACCACTCACTTCTTTCTCTACGTCATTGCTTCCTTACGTCGTTACGTCTTATTGCCAAACCTTATCCAACTGCCCCGCCGTCCTCAGCAAATCCAGCTGTGCCTGCTGCCTCTTATTCTGCTGCGCCAGTTGCAGCTCCAGCCGCGCCACTTCCTTTGCCGCTTCCCGTTCGCGCAAGTGCCGCGTTTTTTGCCGCACTTCGGCGCTCACCTGCGACTTCTTGCTCGCCAAGGTCGCCTGCGACGTTTCCAGATTGATCTTCGCCAGTCCAATATCCTCTCTCGTTTTCGCGCTGAACAGCGGCACTTGGACCTGCACGCCTGCGTTGAAATTGTTGCTCTGGAATTTCTTGTAAAACTCGCTGTAGTTGTTGAAGTTAGCCAGTCTGCTGTAGGTGCTCACCAGCTCCAGGGTCGGCCAAACTCCCCGCTTCTCGCCTTTCAATCGGAACTCTTTCGCGCGCACGTCGGACTCCGCCAGCAACAATCCCGCATTATTTTGCATCGCCATAGCCACCAGATTCGCGCCCTCCTGCTCTGCTTCGCCGGGCAATTCTTCCGGTGTCACCGCGATAGCCTGCTCTTGTCCCAACCCAAGCTGACCTTGCAAAAAAACCACCAGCTCATCTTCACGCCCCTCCAGCTGCAAAATTTTCTGCGTCACTTGGGCTTTCGTTAGCTGCGCCTTCGTAACTTCCACCGGCAATTCGTATCCTTCTCCTTGCCGCTCCTGCATCACCTGCAGAATCTTATCCGCGCTCTCCAGCTCACCGCGCAGCAGCTCCTGCGAGTGCCGCACCTTGCCCAGCTCCAAATAAGCCATTGCCGTCCGCTCGATCACGCTGCCCTTTACATCTTCCAGCAGAATCTTCTGCGAACGTGCCTGCTCCTCCAGTTCCTTCCCCTGTCCTTTCAGCGGCTCGTTAAAAATCTGTTCCGTGTAGGTAAAGTTGAAGAGCGAAGGCGCCCGCCCTCCCGGAGTCTCCGGAATTCCGTAGGTGTAGCCAGCTCCCGACCCGGCATACAGATTCGGCAAAAATGCTGCCTTGCTCACTTGGGATGCGTGGGTCGCAAGGCTGGCTTGCAGTTTCGCGACTTGAATGTCCTTGCTATTCCTCAGCGCCATCTCAATCGCGGTCTTAAGCGTTAGCGCCATCGGGGCGCCCTGTTGCTCTCCCGAAGCCGTTCCCGCGGGTTGCGCCGTTGCCGTCGCTCGTCCACCCGGCGCCTGCAGCACGGCCGCCGTCTGCGCGCTCACCGTCGCACCCAAGAGCAAAGCCGCCGAAAGCAACCCCACTCCCGCGCCACTGACCTCCGCAATCATTTTTCGCATCCCCGCTCCTTCGCGCGCCGGCCGGTCTCCCAAATCTATCGCGCGGAGTTTGTTTACCCTGGAAGGGCTCCGCCCTGTCAATCACGCCCTACTCATACCTCAACGACTCAATCGGCTGCAGCTTGGCCGCCTGATTGGCCGGCAAATATCCAAAAAACAATCCCGTCGAGCACGAAACCACAAACGCCAGCACCACGCTCATCGTCGACACCGGCACCCGCAAATTTCCGGGTAGAAAAGATTGCGCGACTACCGGGACCAGCAACCCGATCAAAATTCCCAGCACCGCACCGCCCCCGCTGATCAAAAACGCCTCCGTCAAAAATTGATACATGATCTCCTTGCGCGCCGCCCCGATAGCCTTTCGAATACCAATCTCCCGAGTGCGCTCCGTCACCGTCACCAGCATGATGTTCATAATTCCAATTCCGCTGATCAGCAGCGCGATAAACGCAATCACAATCAGTACAATCGTCAGCGCCAGCGAAATATCTCTCGCCGCCGTCAATATCGCCGTCAACGTCTGCACGTTGTACTCCGCCGCGCTCGGATGTCTGCTCTGCAGCAGCTTCGTAAGTTGCTTCTGCACGCTCGGCACGTCCTCCGGGGTAGCCGCCTGCACGTCCATCACCTTCAGGGTATTCACCCCGGTGTAGTACTTCATCAGTCCAAACGGAATCAAAACAGATTCCGACTGAATATCCGAGAGCCCGAAAGTCTCCACTCTCTCCTTGAACACCCCGATGATCGTGAAAATCAGCTCTCCCACATGCAAATCGCGGCCAACCGGGTTGTCCTGTCCAAAAAGTCTCTTCGCAAGCTGCGGGGTGATCACGCACATCTTGCTCCGCATTTCCATGTCCACCGAATCCAGATAACGGCCGCGCAAGACGAGCAATCGCCGAATCTCCCGGTACCCCGGGGTCACTCCGATCAAAGTAACTGGCCGCACCACGCCCTGTGCCACCACGGACATTTGCAAGTCGCTTATTGCGGCTACTTGCGCGGCCTCAGGAATCGTGTCCTTCACCGCCTGCATATCCTCCTCAGTCATTTCGTAGCTAAGCGGTTGAGCCTTCTCCGAGCTTCTCACCAACTCCGCCCACACCAGGTTCGACCCCACCGCTTCAATTTGCGAAATGACAAATTTCCGGCTCGTCAGCGCTACCGTAACCACCAGCACGATTGACGCGCTTCCAATAATCACGCCCAGCGACGTGAGCATCGCGCGCAGCTTGTTGGCCCGCAGTGCGTCGATCGATACTGACAGCGTTTCTTTCAAATCCATCATGAAGGTTTATTCGCCTTGCTTTTAACCCGCCAGATCCGCCGAAGCCGCCCTTGCTCGAAGATTCAGAATCATCATAATTCCCTGCTCTTCTTCAATTCTTCTCGACCCGCTTCAGCGATTCGCGCGCGCTCTTGTCCTTGGGGTCCAATTGCAACGCCGCCTGATATTCCTTTGCCGCAGCTTCCTTCTCGCCCTTGCTTTCGTACAATCGGCCGAGCCATTCATGCGCCACCGCATACCGAGGATAACCAGAACGTTTCGGCGCCTTTTGCAAATATTCCCGGAACAACCGTTCGGCCTCTTCCAGCTTTTCGCTCTTTAGTATGAGTCCCACCGCCCGGTAAAACATGCCACGCGAATCCGAAGGAGCCACCTTCGTTCCAAGATCAGCAACTTCGATCAATCGTTCCGCCTG
>WNFP01005321.1_pt1 | contig 10362 bp, 7 predicted proteins | sample 5400201 | NCBI WGS metagenome assembly WNFP01 (sample SAMN13153355, study PRJNA577476) | soil metagenome | isolation source: 115 cm saprolite under Madrone tree | place: USA:California | collected 2016-06-14
CTGACGGTGAATGCGGTGGCGCCGCTGGTCGTCTCCATTACCTCCCCGACAAATGGTTCCAACGTCTCAGGAACCATGATTGTCTCCGGCACCGCTTCGGACAGCGTAGCGGTTACCTTGGTTCAGCTCGCGGTTGACAATGGCAGCTTCTCTGACGCTGTGGGAACCAATAACTGGAGTTTCAGTCTAAACACCGTGTTGCTGAGCAACGCCACGCACACCCTCACCGCCAAAGCTACGAGCAGCTCCGGCAGCACAGCTACGAGCATCCCCATATCCATCACCGTCAACAACAGCACCGGAGGTTCTACGGCCACGGTCGACTGGACTACGATACATCAGACGATTACGGGGTTTGGAGCGACTACGGCGTTCCAGTGTACTTCTCACGATGCGAATGGCGAATGCAACGGTGGTGGTAATCCTTGGACGACACAGGAATTGAATCTTCTCTACGACCAGAACACAGGAATCGGCTTGTCGCTGATCCGGCTCAAAATCGAAGAGAATGGCAGCTTTCCGTACAACACCAACGTCTTGAACGCGATGGCGAAAGGTGCAAAGGCTTGGGCCGCCGCGTGGAGCCCTCCCGCGTCCATGAAGAGCAATAACAATATAAACATGGGCGGAAGCTTGTTGGCCGGCTCCTATGGTGCCTGGGCTACGCAACTGACGAACTATGTCGCTGCTCTCAAGAACACTTACAACATTCCGATTTACACGATTTCGGTGCAGAGCGAACCCGATCTGGCCACGGCGTATGAATCCACCGTCTATACAGCGCAAAACCTTCACGACTTCGTACTGAACAATCTTTGCCCGACCTTGCAGTCGGTTGGCCTGGGCAACGTGAAGATCATGATTGCCGAGCAATCGCATTGGAATTTCAGCCTGACCACGACCACGAAGAACGATGCTGCGGCGAATGCCTGCGTCGGGATTTACGCCGCCCACGGATACACCAGCTGGGCAAGCGCCTTCGCTGTGAGTCCCGGTCAGGAACTTTGGCAAACGGAAGATGCCGACCTCGGAGCGCAAGACACCAGCACGAGCAACGGTCTCACTTGGGCGAGAAGAGTTCACGACTACCTTACCATTGCGAATGTGAATGCTTGGCACTATTGGTGGGGCGTAGACAGCCAAAGCACAACCGGACAAGGGCTATTGAACGATGCAAGCGGAACCCTAGTCATCCCCCAGCGGTACTACATGATAGGGCAGTACACGAAGTTTATCAGGCCAGGATATGTGCGCATTGGCGCGACCGTTTCTCCCGTAGCCAGTACGTATGTCTCGGCTTACAAAGATCCCACGAGCAGCAACCATGCCGTCATCGTGGCGATTAACCAGGGCAGCGGCAACGCCAACGTCACGTTTCAATTCAACGGGTTCACGGCGAATTCTGTCACTCCCTACGTTTCCAATGGAACGCTGAATCTAGCCCAACAATCCCCGGTCAGTTCCGCAGGCGGACGTTTCAGTTATTCACTACCTCCATTCAGCGTCACGACGTTTGTTAGCCCGTAGTGGTTTGGGGGGCTTGCGCTCGCGGAACGGCTGAGAGACTCATGGTTTGCAGTCCGCCTTATTGGTCGATAGGGACGTAGCCAACTCCCATCGATACCCAGGTGAAACAGTCGGAATGGAATCCTGCGAGCTGTTGGTCTCGCCGACCGGCCCGCGAACTAGTCTACTTCTAGCGAATATCGCTTCGCGCAAACAGAATCGTCTTCCAGGGAACGCACCAGCCCGGTGAGACTTATGCGGACAAATGACGTAGACACAGGGTCGTGAAGTCATGAAGAACGAAACGCTCTGGACATCCATGATGTTGGGTTATTGGGTGAGAACGCGATTCATTTATCTTGGGGTTCCAACATGGAGCTGGTCGACACTGATTGCTGATCCAACTTGCGACCGTTAGTGTCCGGGGATGTTAGGAAGGCAAACTTTGCGACGAATCAGGTGGTTGCGGCCTAGGCTTGGGAAAGCGCCTAAGTGAACGCTGAAGGGCTCGGACCGTATTCAGGACTTTCGGTACCCGGCGAAGGACGGTTACAGTCGGGTTTCTCATTTCCAGAATCTGAACAGGGACCTCCTCAATTCTGATTCCAAGCTGCCAAGCCAAGAGGACTATTTCTGTCTGGAAAACCTCGTCCGTTGTAACCGCAATTTCGCACAGTCTCTTAGCAACTGGCGCCTCAATACTCTTGAGGCCGTGCGTATCACTTCCGGGATATCCGATCAGAAGACGGAGAAGCATGTTGTAAAGCGCCGTCAAAACTCGACGTTTTAGCGGGCGCCTGTCAGCAGAATGAGGATGCCGCTTGGAACCCACGACCAACTGCGCGCGATTTGCCCGGAAGATGGCGATTGAGGAAGAAACAAACCGAGAGTCCAGGAAGTCACATTCCAGAATGGAAATATGCGTCCCCCGGCTCTCCTGCATGCCTCTTTTAATTGCTTCTCCGTAGCTGCCTCGCGGAATCATAAACACCTGAATCAGCTTCGGAAACTTTTGCTGAACGCGGAGGCAACAATCCATGGTAAAGTCAGTCGAGCCGTTCTCGACAATAATAATCTCCTTGAGCACTTCGGCTACGTCGGTCGGGAGTGTTTGGATAAAATGAGTTACGTGGGCCTCCAGACTTGCAGCCTCGTTGTGAACGGGGATAACGACGCTGCATTCCATTAATCCAGCTCCAAGACTGCAGCTCGCGCAGATTCCATCGAATCTTCCATGCTGGTGTAGTCCCAAAGGCCATAACGCCCAATAGGGAAAACACAAAATTCTCGCAACCGCCTCAAGATCGTCTCGAGGGCTTTGTCGCGTTGAGGGGTGAGATGAACGTAGGCATGACGCATCACATGAACCACCACGCAAACAACATCTCGGCTCTTTACCCAGCGAAGTTCTTCTAGGGATCCCATGACCTTTGGTTGCAAATCATGGATGAGGTCGGCCCGTTCGGCTTCCTGCGAGGGCAACCCAACTTCGACATAGATTGCGCTGTGGCCCGGCGTGCACAGACCCTTGCCAATATTGGAATAGAACCCGACGCGATAAAAAGGAATCGCGCGATCCGGCACATAAAGCCAATGAATGTCTTCAAAATCAGGACGCAACGGACCCCGCACACCGATGTTGAAGCTGATCGTCGAACTGTGCGACAGCTCCGCCGATGCGCGTACCAATTCCTCGTCATTCGTAATCTCGCAAAAGGACTTGAGCGGGATGCTGGAAAAGATCACGTCCCAGCAAAACGTCCCCTGATTCCTGGTGCAAACAGTCTTGTCTCGAAGATTCACAGCGACAATGTCTTGATTCACAGTGCAGTTTGCGATTCCTGTTCGCAGCCCCTGCACTAGTAGCCCAATCCCACCTGCTTTTGGATACCAGAAAGTTGAGTTATAGCTATTCACGCTCGGTGCTATCCCCGCGGCCATTCCTTTCCGGACTAGCTTTTCATCTGGGGCTGGGAAGAAACGTCGAACCGCATGTTTCGACAGACGGTCGAGCGAGATCGCCATTGTCTTTTCATTCTGTGGGATCAGGAATAGATCCGCCAGTGCCTGTCCAAACCCGCTCACTATAAGGTCACGGAAAGTCACATTCTCGCTATTCGAAAGACTCGGTCTTGAGTTATACGATTCCACGCACTGCGTGAAGAGCGCCGACGGTAGTTCTGCCAGATTATATTGAATCGGGGCAGTGATAAGTTTTCCCCCAACAAAACAACATGAACGTCTGCTGATTTGAACCCACTCATCATTCTTCAAATTGGCGTATGGAATGTCTTCCGGCGTCGAATAGCGGCTGAGATGAAGAAAATGCCCGGTATAGTCGAAACAGAATTCGCCCACTTCCACCGTGCGAGTCAGCCCTCCAAATGTGGGGCATCTTTCTAGTAGGCGGAAGTCCCGTTGCCGTTGCTGGAGAATGCGGGCAGCAGTCAAGCCTGAGATGCCTCCCCCAAGAACAATAACCGGAACTTTTTGAGGCGATCCCATAGTCTGTTTTCGAAGCCTCCGAAGAATAGGGAGCGAGCGCAGTCTAACGGGCTGCTCTACACGAATTGCGGATGTTCCAATCCCAGAAGCTATCACTGGCGCGGCCGGTCATAGGGATTCGCTCGGCGGCGATAGTTTCGCCGTATTTCATGTCATGGTTGGTTGGCACCTTATGTAGGAGAACAGGACGACCGCGTGCCAGGTAGAGAGCCGATCCATCTGCAGAGAGTATCTGTTCCACTTCCCAATCGCTACTCAAATCATGAAGGATTCTCCGATCCTCCTTGTCATATATGTGGCTAAACAGAAGCCAGACCCTGTTTGTCTCTGGAAGAAGGCCAACCAGTATCTCTGAAACATATTCTTCCGGTGCTTCGCGGTGAAAATCGCCATAAGTAAAGCGCTGGTCGCGCTTTTTCACATAAAAGTCGACCGCGGGCACGGCCCCGGAATAGATGTAAACGCCGTCTCCAGGCTCAAACCGATTCTGTAATCCGAGTAAGATTCTCTGGACGTCTTCGACCTCCGAATAAGGCTTCATAGAGCAGATTTGAAAGATACCTGATACGACAACAATACATGCAATGGCGACGAATACTGTTCTATTCACAACGCCTTTGAATCTGTTCGCAACTTGAACAAGACTCGCCGACCCTAATAGGCACAGGACAGGGGCTAGAAACAAGCACTGTCGGGTGCCACCGTACGGATAACGGTGCAGAACCGCACAAACCAACACTATACCGAACGAGGTAATCGCCAGAACAGCTAAAGGAGAAACAATTCGCGCTCGAATCGATGTGACCAGATGAAACAATATCGCAACTGCCGAGACTAAAGCAGCTGCCGCCCCCGGCAGGAGGAATGTGAGCAGTTGCTGCGTGTTCGACCGAACAAAGTGTAAGAAGCCCGTACCCGGAGTGAAGTAGTTCCCCTGCAGGTACCACGGAGTCTCCCCCCATTGATAGCGAAGAGTCAGGACAAATGTCAGCAGGCCTCCTGCAGCCAAGAACACAGATGCCTTCATGATTTGTGCAATTCTGACTTGGAGCTTACTGTCGGTGAACCTGAGGATCAACAGTGCAGCGAGAATCCCGAAGCTGAACAACACCAACCCGTATTGGATTAATGGGGCAAAGAATAGAGTCAAGTACAAGGGAGTCTGTGAATTGTGCTCTTCTCTGTGAGAAACATAGGACATGAAGAAATACAAGAGTAGCGCTGCATAGAGAACGGAAAGCGAGTACTCGCGCACTTCCTGAGCAAAACGAATCTGCGCCGCCGACACGCTCAGCATGAGAGCGGAGAGTGCTGCGGTCTTGTGATCAATTGAAGGGATCGTGACAAAGTAAAGCATTAAGAACACTGCAAGAACGCTAGCCACGAGCGAGGGGCTCCGCACGGCCAGCGGTCCAGCAGCTACTTTTTCGACGGCGTAGAGAACCACTGGGTGCGCAATCGGCGCACTGTGCTCACAGCGTGTTAAAACTAAAGTCTTAGCTAACGTGCCTCGGGAAATGTTTGCTGCCACCGCCTCGTCGAGCCAAAGGCTGCGTTGGGCAATGTGATAGATGCGTAGGGAGGCAGCGAGCAGAACGACAAGAACGGAAACGAACAGGAATACTCGTTCCGCCCGGTGCCTTAAGGCGTTTGAATCCTTTCCTGTGGTCAGAGTGGGCTCCTCAAGTAGATCATGCATAAAGAGGCGCATCAATGCGCACAGCAAGGAACAAGCCAGTCCTATTGTGCTTTCGTAGGATCCTCGAACGCTCTTCCAGTCGAAACTTTGGCTAATCGGAAAGATTCATTGCGCTCTTTCCCCAAAGTCGGCCCCCAACCCGGTGCGACTATAAGCTGTCCGAGGACTTGCACCAAGCGCTATAAGAGTCTACATCACAGTCGTGGGCCGTGAAATTGGAATTTGGGACGCTAGGTGGAGGAATTTCTGGAGAAGCGCTTTCCCGACTCGCGCTGTAAAGCCTACTACGTGATGGCGATCCACGAGCACCTGCCACGCTGACGGGCTGTTGAGGCGGCTTCGACCTCGTGGCTAGCGTGCGAGTCTTCCACTGGAAGGAATTTCCCTATGAGTACAATAAAGGCCGTATGATGTTCGACCAACCGTTTGTCGCCATTGCGGAATGCCATTCCTGTTGCTGGTGGAAGGCACTTGGTCCTACAATTCATCAACATCTGAAATCAAACGCACACGAGGCTCTTGCACTGACTTCGATCTAACACTCCGTACTGAATATAGTGTCTATCACTAAGTGCCGGAGGGAGAACCATTCGATGCTCAAACGTGATGCTGGCATGTGTGGGGTTTTGATTGCATCTTCGGTTACCTTGATCTCGGCTATTTCCTCCAAGGAGCCTGCTGCGGTTCCAGCGCGGATTCCACGCAGGTGTCAATTCTAATGCGTAAATTACTGCTTTTTGCCCTGTTGTGTTTTCCCTTGCCAACACGGGCCCAAACTGGCCTCAATCATCAGTGGATCACCTTTAACCGGGCTGGGGCACCTAACAGCAACTTGCAGTGCTTCGCGCCAAACAATGTGGGCGTGTCGGGCGGGAATCTTGTTATCACAACGAAGTCCGAGACTGCGACTTGCAGCAGTTTTGACCTTCCATCCGCGACTTATCATTACACGTCCGGATTCGTATCAATGCGGGACTTCAGCTTTCTGTACGGCACCGTTGAATTTCGAGCGAAGCTCGGTGGTGGCACGAGCACTGGCGCGTGGCCGGTCGTGTGGATGGAAGATGCTTCATGCCAGGCAAGTGATCCCACCGGTACAGACGATAGCTGCAACGGGCAGGAGATCGACCTTGCCGAGATATTGGACAGCGATTTCACGCGCGTCAACCAGCAGATTCATGTCAACAACTATACCCACAGTGACGGATGCAAAGCTTTTGCCACAGACACGAGCCAGAACTTTCACGTCTACCAGTTAGTCTGGTCCGCTGGTTCACTCATCTTTAAGATCGACGGAACGACTACCTGCACGATTACCCAGAGCTACGTTCCGAACGCCGCCATGTACGTCAAGATTGATAATTTTGTGGGGAGTTTTGGTGGACCTGTGAAGAACCGCAGCTTGCCCTGGACTACCCTGGTCGATTATGTGAAAGTGACCCAGGGTTCCACTGTAATATTTGATGATCAATTTAATCTTGAGCACGACAATCAACCGCTTCAACCGGTTTTGCCGACTCCATCTGCGAGCAACCAGTCGGGCCATACTCTAGTCCCCGAGATCTTTTTGCGTTGGCCGATATGGGCCTTCGTCATTTGTTTGGTGTTTGTCATTGCTCTAACTGCCTCCAAATTCCGCGGTCCAAAAAGCAATGGAGGGAAGAGATCTTAACTTACATTTGTGGTGACGCCATCCGGAAACTGCAAGACTGCGGAAGTGGGAGTCGCGATTTGCCAAACTGCACACTCTCCGGTTCGGACAGTGGTCCCTTCTTTCGAAGTTGTCACATAAAGGCTCGCCGCAAACCCCGTAGAATTAATCGGTCACAGCTCCTGCGCCAGATACGTCTTTCCCAAGCGCGACGTCCCTCATTTGTCTTTTGCCCAGCGCGGTCAGGGCATCCGGCAGAATGATCGCCGCGAGTCCCACAATGTAGCAAGCCGCTGCGACGCCCAGAACAAAGCGGAAACCGAACGCCATTCCGAAAATCACGGCAGCGATGGAGCCAATGACGGTGAAGAACCCATTCACGCCCCACGCCCACGGCATTAGTTCCGGCGCTTCTTCTCCGACGATTCGCAAACCTCTCGGAAAAGGCATTCCGAGGACAAATCCCAAGGGCGCTATCAACAGAAGCGAAATGAGAACTCGCAATGTCAACCCAAGACCGAGCGCTGCCGACAATATGTAGGGTGTTACAACCGCCGTGACACCGAGGGCCCCGAGGATTACCGCTATGATGGGAACGAAAGACCATTTCGAAGTGTTCCGCAAGCCGTTAGTCGCGTAAGAGCCCGCTCCCGAGGAGAGCAACAGCCCTGCCAGGACAACGGCGAGGGTATAGATGGGTTGGCCGAGAAAGAGAGTAAAACGCTGCAGAAGCACCATTTCGACCATGATGAAGCCTAGGCCGAGACAGGCAAAGTATACGACGAAGGACCACTGTCCCAGCGCTCGAAAACGTACACGCGAGGAGCGGATTAGGGGCAGTAAGATAAAAATCGCGGCGATCACGACGGCCTGAGCGAAGAGTGCGATAAGGGTCGCTTCGGCAACCGGGTGGTAACCGTCGATATCGCTGTCGCTCGCAGGCAAGAGTACCTGGCGGAGAATATGCGGACGCAAAGTTCTCCACCGCTGCCGCTGATTGAAGAACGGCTGATCATCGGTTGCAGGGCTTAAGGCCTCGCTCGTTCCGCGATAAATCGCCTGAAGATCCTGCGCTTCGGCAAACTCATGGAGCCGCCTACTGAAGAATGTCTTTTGCGGAGCCGCTTCGTAAGGCGAGAAAAAGATCTCCGGCCTCTCTTCACCAAGCAGCGGCGGCTCGCCGAATCCCAGGCGCTTTTCCAGCGCTGCGATTTCGTCGGGAGTCCATACCGACTTCTTCATCAAAAAGCAATTAAGGAATCGCGCGTGTCCGTAAGGAAGCACGGGTCCTCGAAACGCAAAAATATGGTCGGCAACGCCTCGCAGGCCGCGCTCGTCAAACATCTCCCTGGTCGTCGTGATCAGCTTGGGGATTTGATGCTTCGAACGCGTCATCATCAGCACGCCGTCGGGCGTGAGGTGATCGTAGTAATCCGCGAACGCTTCGCGCGTCAGTATGTATGTCTCGGAAAGGCTCATGGCGCCCGACAAAAGAGCGGCATCGCTCATCGTCTGCACGGAAATGATAGCGTCATAGCTATCGTGCGATCGGCGCACGAAACTTCGGCCGTCCTCGGTGACCAGGTGGACTTCCGGCTGTTCGAAAAGCCCTCCCCAGTAGGGCCGCAAAGTCTGCATGACGATCTTGTTGATTACCGGATTGATCTCAACGGCTGTGATCGAAGATGCCCCGAAGGACAAGGCTTCCAAAACCTCGCGGCCAGCGCCCGACCCGATGATGAGAACCTTGGGGTGTGGTTTGCGCACATACGCCAGGCCAGCATTTCGGAAATCATCGGTATGCGCAAGATAGTTCCGTACGCCACCGCTTAAATCAGGAATTGCCGTTCCAGCAAAACCACCATCTACGATGATGCCGAACCCCGCATCCGGTCGGCCCTTCTCAGGCGTAGCGGGGATTTTGAATACATCAACCTTGGAGAGGGCACTCCATGCCGTGTAAATCGGTTTGGCGTCGGCTGGTTGCAAGGGATGCCTCTTTGCGGCAACGACGGAAATGGGGATCAGGCGATCGCCCAGCAATGCAATCGGAAGCAGGCAAATAGCTAGCATTCCACCGACCACAGCGAATCGGCGCGCTTGTGACCAACCGAACACTGCCGCCGCCAAGAAGCCCAACAATGCGGCCATCAAAACCGAACCCGAACCCCCGAAGACCGGCATCACCAGTGTGATAGCGCAACATCCAATCCCTGCTCCAACGAGGTCTGCAGCATACAAACGGTTCACTTCTCTCGAGCGACGTGAAAAGAGCAGGGCGATGACGAGTCCAGAGAAAAAGAAGGGCACGACGAGATTCAGATAGTACAGCGGCATAAAGAGAAACTGGGACCAGTGAAAGATCAGGCCGAACGGATCGAACGGAATATGCTGCATCAGCCAATAGCTCACGATCGTCGTTCCGCCGAAGCTAAAGGAGAGAACCGAAAGGGCCTTGTCCAAGTTCTCGCGTTCCCGCAAGCTCGCCCACATCGAGAGTGTTACACCTGAAACCCCAAAGCCAAGCAATGCCGTCGAGATCACCAAGAAGCTGAAGTGGTACCAGATTGCAACCGAGAGCACGCGAGTGAATGCCAACTCGAGCAGAAGAGTCGCGGCAGAAAGAACAAAGATGCCGAGAAAATATCTCCAGTTCAATTCGCCCCTCCCACGAACGCTGGCTGGCAGGCTGAGCCACAACAGGCAGGCTCGCCAGAAAGGCCGGGTTCGATGGGCCTCTCTTTTCTAAGACGATTGCGCCGCTGGGTAAGCCTCCAAACTACCCCAACGGAGTCAATTCATGCCTCAAATCAACTTTGGCGAAACTGATTTTGAACACAACCAAGGATGAACTAGTACGAAGGAACTACTATCAACTGGAGTTCCAAATCTCCTCGTGAAATAAGCGGCTTATTTTCATATGCTTGAGGAGGTAGCACTTCGGTAGGGCAAGGATCAAGGAATGGTACTAGGCACAATTGAGTAAGAGTTTTCCACAAAG
>WNFP01005323.1_pt1 | contig 10359 bp, 12 predicted proteins | sample 5400201 | NCBI WGS metagenome assembly WNFP01 (sample SAMN13153355, study PRJNA577476) | soil metagenome | isolation source: 115 cm saprolite under Madrone tree | place: USA:California | collected 2016-06-14
TCCTTCGGCGGGGCCGAGAAGCGAACTTCGACGTTGCCTCTGCGATTGTCGATGTTGACCTTGCCGCCGGGATTCTCCAGAGTGATATCGTCCTGCGTGCGCACCGTGAGGTTTCCGGGAGCGTCATAAATTTCCAAGTGGCCGGGGCTGGCCTCCAGATGACCGGCGAGTCGCGATAGCGTCAGATCAGTGCGCTGCGAAACGAAGCGCACGCCCTTGGCGATTTTGTCCGCCCGTATGGGCCCGGCAAACTCGCCGTCAATCGTAAGTCCGCCCGTGGCGCCTGAGACCTCGATTTCTCCGCCGTGTCCGGAAATCTTGACGCTGCCTTTTGTATCGGAAACTTTGACGTCGCTTTTCCGCGTCTCGATATCGACGTCTCCGCCCGTATCGTGAATCTCGATGTCGCCAACTCCATTCGTCACATTGATCGCCTTCGCCATGTCCGCGACGGTGATGTTGCCCTTCTCGTTGCGGATCGTTAGCGAAGCCCTCTTCGGAACCATCACGTCAAGGTCGAAGCTGATCCGCGAGTCTCCCGCGTTGACTCCCGAGGGATGGATTTCGTACCCGTCGCCATTCTTCACGATCTCGACGCCAACGCGTTCGGCAGCTTGCTGCGCATCGCTCTCGTTCCAGGCCTTTGCATTCTTCTTGCCGGAAACTCGAATTTGCGCCTCGTCTGAAGGGTGCACGTTGACGCTTCCGCGGCCATTGTGTATCGCGATGCGCGCATCCCCGGGAACCTCCTTGGGCGCCACATCCAGGTCGAAGTCAAAACTGTTTCCCCACTCCCGCATATGGCCTGGGAGGTCTTCCCTGATGTGGTCAACGGCAACCACCATGCCGAGAAGACTGAGAAGTCCCAGCACAAGAAAAACTTCGCCTCCGGTAATCTTCGCTGCGCCCGGATCGCCGGCGCGGCTCGCCGCCATCCGTTCATACAATTTAATCCCGCCCCAAAAAATCAGGATGAGCGGCCACCAGTGCCCGATCACTTCGCCAATACTGACAGCCCGGTAGTTGTGAAGGAGCAGCAGCAATCCTACGAAGAGCAGGAAGAGGCCGGGGAAAAAAGAACTGCCGCGTCGGCGCAGATTCGCCATGAAGTCCTATTGCCCCTGTCCCTGACCGGGCATTTGATTCTGGGGAGTACTTGGCAAGGAGCCCGGCGCACCCGCAGCTGCCGCCGGAACCGCCCCAGAAACGTGTCCGTCAGCCGGCGCGGCCGCCGCGGCAAGGCTGAAGGCCCCAATGACGATGAGAATGACCGGATAGGTGTTCCAGATTGAAAAATAATCACCGCGCATCTCGCCGAGCAGCAAAAGCACTCCAACGGTAACGATGACCGCGGGGCCCATCAGCCCGCGAATCGTGCAGCGGCGGCATGCGCAGCGGATGCGGTCACTCATCGCAAAAATTCTCCTAAGGACGACGGTCCAGCCGATTGCGCATCATCAAAATACCTGCGCCGATCAAAACTACCGGCCAAAAAAACTGGGAAATCCGGTACCACGGAAACCAATCAAACCTATTCAGCAAGAGGAGTACTCCGAGCACAATCAGAATGATTGGGCCGACCGGGCGATTTGTGCTCCAAGATTCCAATGGATCAGCGCTTGCCGCTCCCACTCGCTTTGCTTCAGCCGTGCGCATCGAGTCGAAAGCCATATAGAAGACAAAGCCGCCGAGCAGAATGCCGAGTACCGCCTTCATGCTGCCATCCACGTCGCTGGTTAAGCCGAAGATGAACGTGGCGAAAACAACCAGATGAACCAGCGCCTTGTTGTATTGGCCGTTGTAGACCGCGCCGAGGCCGGGAAACACAAACCCCAGGGCAAATGCGAGGCCTGGACTGCTGGAGGAGCGAGTCGGAAGGGGCGGCGGCAACACGCCCGACGCGACAGGGACACTCGCCGTGCCAGCGGGATTCGCGCCAGGAATGCCTACGATGCCCGCCAGGCATTCTTCGCAGTAGAGAACGTCACGCACGGGACGCACACACGTCGAGCACATGGCCTTGCCGCAATTCCTACAGTAGCCCACCGCGTCCACATCGGAATGGACGGCACACTTCATGGCGTTCTCCTCTCACCAATCGAGACGTTCAGAACGGGGAATTGCGCTGCAAAAATCCTCAGATTCCGGCCGACTTCGTCGGCACGGTTCTGCTGTTTTGGCGCGGACGGATTCGTGTTGTCGGTGCGGCCCGGTTGTTTGTCGGGAGAATTCTTCGGTGCCGATTGCTCCCTGGTAGCGGGATTTTGGTCATTCTCATTCAGGCGCGTTTGAATCTCATAGACGACTCGCAAGTCGCTGACGAACTTCACGCTGTGAGCATAGACGAGATGTACCTGGCGGTTGGTGTTGCGATAAATCGTGGCGGGGCGAAGATCCGCCAGCTTTGGCTTGCTGAAAGAGAATCCGGAAGCCGTAAGAATCACGAGGAACGTCGCGGCCACCGACGCCATGCTGTACACAAACCGCGGCGATTGCAGGCTCCTCAGCCAGCGCCTCAAATTCCGCCAGCTGGGGGCGCCCAGCGTTGCCGTCAAGATCGCGTCCTCGAGCTGCGCTGGCGCTTCCACCGGTTCCAGCGCGTACAGTCCGCCCAGGGCGTGCGCGACTCCCGCGACCAGCGGCGCGCACTTCTCGCAAGTATTCACATGGTGGTTAAAGGCGGATTGCTCGACGGGTTGAAGGAGTCCGTCCAGGTAATCGCTCAGGCGCGCTTCGGTTTGTTCGCAAGTCCAGTTCATAAAATGCTCTTCGCTCGCCTCGAAAATCCAGTCGTGCTCACGATGGCCGCACTCCCATCTGCTGCAGGATGCGCGCAAGTTCGATGCGTCCGCGATTGATTCTTGATTTTACCGTTCCTTCCGGTACCTGCAAAACCTGTTGAATCTCGCTATACTCCAATTGCTGCAGGTCGCGCAAGATTACCGCTTCGCGCAATTCGGGTGAAAGCCGAGTCAGCGCCAATTGCACCTGGCCGCTCAATTCTCCCAGCAGCGCCTGCTCATCCGGACGCCGTCCCGCGGATTCTTTGTTTTCCACCACCGGCATCTTGTCGTCCAGCGAATCCGTAACGCGATCTCTCTTGGTTCTACGATAATGGTCGATCAACAGGTTGCGCGTCACGCTAGTCATCCAGGTTGCGAATCCGCCATGGGCTGAACGATAGCTTCCCAACGTCCGGTACACTCGAAGGAAAACATCCTGCGACAAGTCCTGGGATTCCGTTCGGTTTCCCGTGAACCGGTAGCAAATGTTAAAGATGCGTCTGCTGTGACGACGCACAAGTTCCTCCCAGGCCGACCCGTCGCCCTGGAGGCATTGCTGGACCAGTTGGGCATCCTGCTCCAACGTATCATCAGCCTCATAACCTGCTACGGTGCAAGGCGTGTCTGCGAGTCGGCCACTCTCTCCATGGCCGTCTGGCAGCCCATCTTGGCCTGCCAACTATGGAACGTAAAATGCTCCCGAAATGTTCCCCGCGGGATCAGTCCCTGACTCCCGACCGTTCTGTCCGGCATCTTACTCAGCAACCTCGCAAGACACAAGGGAATCAATGAGATGGGTGAATTCTGGCTTCAATTGGACCCGTGTCCGCGCCGGCGGATTGCCACCCCTGACTCCCCGTTTGACCCGTGCCGGTGATTCCCTCGGGCTCGCAAGCGAGGTCGCCCTCCGCACCGTAGAGGAAGCCGCGGACTAGATAGCCACGAAATTAAGGGTGCCTTGAAGGAAGACCGGTCAACACAACTTGACGGCTGTGCCTGCTCCCGCTAGGCTGGCCAACGCATGCAAACATCGTCGAGGAAGCTTCTTGTCGTCCTGATCGTCCTGATTACTCTCGGATACGCGATTTATCGTTCCAGCGGGATGATGCATCTCGGAGATTTCAGCGGGGCAAAACTGTGGATAGCCATTCGCAATGCGGATCCTTTGCTATTGATCCTTTCGCTTGTCGCGATCTACTCCTGCTACGCGCTGCGCTCGCTCAGGTGGAAGGCTTTCCAGCGAAATCTGGGTCCCTCGCGTTTCGGACCGATCTACGCAATGACGCTCGCGGGCTTCTCGGCTATTTTCCTTCTCGGCCGCGCCGGTGAGCCGGTGCGCCCACTGCTCCTGGCGCGCAAGGAAAAACTGCCGATTGCGGACTTGTTTGGAATTTATGCGCTTGAACGGCTTTTCGATTTGGGAAGCACCGCCGTTATCGCCGCGGTCGGTTTGCTGCTGTTTCAATCGCGCGATCACGCGAGCGAGACCGCCGGCAAGCTGGAAACCGCGGCAAGGACGACGGGGTCGCTGCTTTTCGCCGGCGTCGTCGGTGCGATTGCGTTTTTGCTTTATCTGCGGCTGCACGGATCTGCATTGCTCGAGCGCCGCCTGCAGGGATGGGTGGTCGCGCATGGCTGGCGCGGCAAGATTGCGGGAATCGCTCTCGGCTTCTCGCGCGGCGTGCAGGCCATTCGATCCTGGAGCGATCTCGCACTCTCCACGTTTTATTCGGCGGTTCACTGGTTCCTCGTTCTGCTGGTTTACCTCTGGGTATCCCACAGTTTTGGCGGCACACTCACAATCCTCAGTCTGGGAGACGCGATGCTCGTGATGGCATTCACGCTGGTGGGATCTGCGGTACAGTTGCCGGGAGTTGGCGGGGGCTCGCAAGTGGCTTCCTTCCTTGCGTACACGGCAATCTTTGGAGTAGAAAAAGAAGCCGCTGCCGCCGCATCGATTGTTATGTGGCTGATTACGTTTGCGGCGGTTAGTTTGGCGGGTGTGCCGCTGCTGATTCATGAAGGGCTTTCGCTCGGGAAATTGAAGGAGTTGGCGGAGCACGAAAAAGTAGCCGTGGGCGAAAGCCTCGCCCAGCGAGGAGACTCAGCCCAGTGAAGTGTCCTTTTTGCGCGAACGTTGACGACAAGGTGATTGATTCCCGGGAGGGCCGCGTCGGCGACACCATTCGCCGCCGGCGCGAGTGCTTGAAATGCGGCCGCCGGTTCACCACCTACGAACGCATCGACGAAATTCCCTACATGGTCATCAAGAAGGACGGGCGGCGGGAGCGCTTCGAGCGGCAAAAGATTTTGCAGGGACTTTTGAAAGCGTGCGAAAAGCGGCCCGTGCCCACACCCAAGCTGGAAGCCATCGTGGATGAAATCGAAAGCGTGGTGCAGGAGTCCACGGAACGCGAACTGACGACCACCGAAATCGGTGAAATGATCATGCGCGGGCTGAAGAAGCTGGATAAGGTCGCCTACGTGCGGTTCGCATCGGTATACATGGACTTCAAGGACGTGCAGGAATTCATGAGCGAGCTGAAGAATCTGCTGAAGGATCGCGTCAAGAAATAGTTCCTTTTTTTCAAGGAGTTTCCATGAAGAGATGGACGGTGATTTTTTCGTGCGCCTTGCTCGTGTTCGTATGCGTGTTTGCGAAAGAAAACCGCGCGGCGGGGCAAGGGAGAACGGCGGCGCAGACGAAGAAGAATACGCCCCCAGCGGAAGCGCCGCTTCCGATGGTGGACAAGGAAAAAATTCGCGCGCACGTGAAATATCTTTCGAGCGACGAGCTGGAAGGGCGCGGAACAGGGCAACGCGGCGGCGACATGGCGGCCGACTACATCGGGAAACAATTCGCGTCGTACGGGTTGAAGCCCGCGGGGGACAACGGCACTTTTTTCCAAGGAGTGCCCATGGTCGGCGTAAGGACGCTCCCAGACACAACTTTTAAATTCGTGGAGACCAGCGGAAAGTCCTTCGAGGCGAAAAATCTCACCGACTTTGTGACCAACAACGAGAGCCAGACGGAGACGGCGGACATCGACGCGCCCATCGTGTTTGTGGGCTACGGAATAAAGGCGCCGGAATACGACTGGGACGATTACAAGGCTGTCGACGTTAAAGGGAAAGTTGCCCTGCTGTTTGTGAACGAGCCGAGTTCCGACGATCCCGATTTTTTCAAGGGCAAAGCGCTGACGTACTACGGCCGCTGGACTTACAAATTTGAAGAGACCGCGCGACGCGGGGCGGTGGCCACGCTGATCATCCACCGTACGGACCTGGCAAGCTACGGCTGGGACGTGGTGCGCAATTCGTGGGGAACGGAGCGCTCCTACTTGAAGAGGGACGCCACGCCGAAGCTGCAAGCGGCTTCGTGGATTCAACTGGACGTGGCAAAAAGAATCATGGGCATGGTGGGCCTCGATCTCGACAAATTGTTCCAGCGCGCGCAAATGAAGGACTTCAAGCCGCTGCAACTGCCGATCCGGTTGAAAGCTCACGTTGCCAGCCAATTGAGACCGTTCGTGTCGAGAAATGTTCTCGCGATGCTGCCGGGAACGGATGCCGTGCTCAGCAAAGAAGCGGTGCTGTACACGGCGCACTACGATCACCTGGGAATCGATCCGAGTTTGCCGGGCGACAAGATTTATAACGGCGCAAACGACAACGCGACGGGTTGCGGCATTTTGTTGGAGTTGGCGCGCGTGTGGGGCGCCATGCCGGTGGCGGCGCCGCGATCGATCTTATTCGCATCAGTCACCGCGGAAGAGCAGGGGCTGCTCGGGTCGGAATATTTGGGAAAGCGTTCGCCAGTGCCGCCCGGAAAAATCATGGTGGACTTGAATTTTGACAATGTGCCGCCGCTGGGAACACCGGAGGAAGTGGAAGTCAGCGGCGCGGAACGGACCACGTTTTATCCGGTGGTGCAGGCGACCGCGCAGGATTTTCATCTGGCGATCCGTCCCGATTCCCGGCCGGAGGCTGGGCATTATTACCGTTCGGATCATTTCAGTCTCGCGCGCGTGGGCGTGCCGTCGTTTTCGATCAATGAGGGAATGAAGTACGCGGGCCATGACGCGCAGTGGGGCGAGGAACAGGCCAAGGATTACACGGCGCACCGCTATCACCAGCCGAGCGACGAGTACAGCCCGGACATGGATTTTACGGGCGACGTCGTCATTGCCCGATTTGCGTTCGTGCTCGGAACGAAGGCGGCATGGCTGCCGACGCTGGCGGGCTGGCTCCCCGGCGACGAATTCGAGGCAGCACGAAAAAAGAGCATTCAATAGGCTAGCATCCATAAATCGCTCGACTCGGGGTACACCTCGTGACAGGAATCCCTTTTTGGATTCCTGGTTAACCATAATCGGGACCCCTCCCCCCTGTTTTTTGTAAGTGTTGCATCTACAATACTTAACTGAGACTTAGTTGGGGCGTAAGTCTTTTGTGCGCAACACTTGCGGGGAGGTGCATAAGTGTTGCAGCTAAAGGACTTAAAGGAATAGTGGGCAGTCCCGACCCGGTCGGGATCTCCGCTCCACGACTGATGTCGAGCTTCGATGATCAGTGGACAGTGGTCAGTGGGGAGTAGAAGAAGGGATGGGGAATGGGAAATCCCTCGGCTTTCCTCGGGACAAGCAGGGGCTGGGCCAGGGGAAGAGGCGAGGGGGCGGCGAGGATGTTGAGCGCGAATCACATGGCTAAGGATAGCACGAAGTAATCAGGATGTTAAGTGTTTTGCAGCGAACGGTCGAAATTGAGGGTTAACGGCTATTAGGACGTGTGAACGGTTTCTGTCTGACTAAGAAATTGGTAAGCGTCCCGTCTGTCTCCTGGTTCCCGTCCCCTGGTTCCCAGCCGCCCCTGGTTCCCAGCCGCCACCCGCCCGCTACTTGGGCTAATGCTTTTTGCGGGGCTTGCCGTTCTTGCAGGCAGTAGGAGAGAAGTCCACTCCTACGCCGGTCGGCTGTAGCTTGCTGAGTTCTTCCTTGTGGGCTGCGATCCACTCCTGCCAGATCTTGGTCTGCCGGTCCCAGTCTTGCGACGGAAATTCCACGGGTGGATTGTGTACTACATCAGGGAGAATCTTGAGCGCGTAGTACATCGGCGGCAAATGCATCAAGTCTTGATCATGCTTGTGCTTGGTCGGTGCGCTTAGAAAGTGGGCCTGTCCTTCGGGAGTCAGGAGTTCCTGGAGACCCTGAACGGCGAACCATCCTCCCACTAATCCCAGCTCTCGTATGGCAGCCTCCGCCTCTGCGGGGTCCCCCGCGACCGCCCTACACCATTCGTCCTGCAATTGATCCGTCTCTCCTAACCTCGCAAGTGCAACCCTCGCCGGTCCCGCGGGATCCGGTTGCTTTTTGTGATCATTCAGTTCGCGGCGCAGGTACGGTACGAAAAGTCTGTTGCCACTTCTTCCAGCCTCGGCAATTGCGGGAACGTCCCCCGCCTGAATCCGTTCAATCAGAACTTTATCGTCTTTGGTCCGGGGTTCAGACGAAGCGCTCTGAATACACCTCATCTGATGGCCCAGTGAGGGAGCCACAACCAAGAGAGCAAGGGTCAGTATAATTCGCATTTCTCAATGAGCCTTTCCATCCGCATCGAGAATCATAGTTCCCTGGGTGAAGTTTATGAGGTTCCAATCATCTCGGGAGATTCTGCATGGAGCCGAAGCGTAATTGTTGTACCACATCAAGTAGTCGGAACCTCTGTTGTTGTGGTGGATTGATCCCACCACCTGGCCATTTATCGTAAAGGATGCTCCAACTCCTAGGATGTGCCCTATCTCATGGGCAGTTTGATTTTCTCTGTAGTTACCTACAACGGATCTAGTGCCAACGTCGGTACGCACTATAGGCGGGTGGCACATTGAATTCTCCGGAAGTTATTTCTTGACGAGAGAGCACCAGGAGAGAATACCACTTCTGTATTTCACCGCGGGGTAAAGAAACGAGGGTGCCCCACCCTTTCTCCGGAAAGGGTGGGAGGTTCTTCTCTTATGCCGAAGAAGCTGAAGCGCCATTACGGAAAGGGCGATCTGCATTTTATTACGTTCAGTTGTTAGGAGCGCCGATCGCTCTTGGGTAGCGTTCGGGCGCGGAATCTCTTCGTGAGAGTGCTGAGGGACGTTCGGGAGCGATACGGATTCTTGGTGGTGGGTTACGTGCTTATGCCCGAGCACGTGCACTTGCTGATCAGCGAGCCAAGGAAAGGGACGCCGTCGAAGGTGGTGCAGGTGCTGAAGCAGAGGACTTCAAGAGCGCTGCGCGGGAGAAAGAGGCGCAGTTCTCAAGCGCAATTGTCGTTGAAGTTCCCAAACCAAGCTGGGGAGCTGCGACGATTCTGGCAAAAACGGTTTTACGATCTCAATGTGTGGAGTGCGGAAAAGAAGAAAGAGAAATTGAACTACATGCGCGCGAATCCGGTGCAAAGAAAATTGGTCCGGCATGCGCGGGAGTGGCCGTGGAGCAGTTGGTCGTTTTATGGGAACGGGGACCGTGGATTGCTGACGATCGATCCGGTGGATTAGAAAAGTGAAACAAGAAGGAACAAGGAAAGAGAATGAAGGCCAAGAGCAAGGCAAAAGGACAAGACGAAGAACCCACCCTTTCGAGAAACAAACCCGAAAGGGTGGGGCACCCTCGTTAGCTTGTTTGTGCGTTGTAGAAAGGAATTCTGCTAATCCGATCGTGTGTTGGCGTGAAGAAAATACGGAGAGAATTCAGCCTGCCACACCCCGTCAATGGAAAGTTCTGCCAACAGCAGTGCTCGAAAAATCGCAGGCACATCCCGTCTGAAGGTGGTCGCCCGGCGCATACGCAGAGCAAAGCCGAGTCGCGCGGATCAGCGCGGCCAGACTCCTGCGGTGAAACATTTGATGGTGGTGAAGCCGAGCCGCTCATAGAGCTGGACGGCGGTGTGATTGTCCGAAGTTACGGTCAGCGTTAATTCCCGAAATTTCATGGAGCGAAGTGCTTCGGCGGAGGTTTGCATGAGCATGCGGCCGAGGCCGTGCCCCTGGTAACCCGGCAGCACACAGATTTGCGTGGTGTGGCCGACGCCGGGGGAGACCTCGCTGGTCAGCACCGCGGCGATGAGTTCATCGCTGCCGGGCTCGTGAAGAACGAAGGATGCGCCCGGCACAAACTGGCCGCAACCGGGAAGCAGAATGATGTTTTTCAGAAATTTCAGCGCGCCGGGACGGCTGCGGTATTGGTCATTGATTTCGCCGTCTACATGATTCGCATAGGCCAGATAGATCAACTTGGCGCACGATTCGAAATAGCGGTCGTTCCAGCGATTGAGACGCATGCCCGCGGAGGCGCCGGACTTTGCCTCGTGCACCTTTTGCAAATCCAGCAGCATGAACTGGCGGGTGTAAAGTTGAAATCCCTGGTCACGCAGGGGCGTGTCCACCGGGCCGCTGAAGGGCATGAGCTGGGCTTCGATGCGGGCGAGGTGCGGGATGGCGCGCATGGAGTACAACATCTCCTCGAGCAGGCGCCGGCCGATGGAATCCTGAGCAAACTTCGCGGAAACGTACAGGCCGCCGATCAAGCCTTTC
>WNFP01005326.1_pt1 | contig 10358 bp, 9 predicted proteins | sample 5400201 | NCBI WGS metagenome assembly WNFP01 (sample SAMN13153355, study PRJNA577476) | soil metagenome | isolation source: 115 cm saprolite under Madrone tree | place: USA:California | collected 2016-06-14
GACTACCGCCTGGTGTCGCTCTCGGTGGTGATCGCCATCTTCGCGTCCTATACAGCGCTTAGTCTTGCCGGACGCGTAACTGCAAGCCGGGATCAAGCGCGCCTGGCCTGGCTGGTGGGTGGCGCTATTGCGATGGGCACTGGCATCTGGTCAATGCACTACACCGGGATGCTTGCCTTCCGTCTGCCGATACGAGTCTATTACCACGTTCCCACGGTCTTTCTATCTCTGCTGGCGGCGATCTTTGCTTCCTGCATCGCCTTGTGGGTCGTTAGCCGCCCGCGTGTGACCACGCTTCATATAGTGGGTGGCAGTCTGCTGATGGGCGGCGCCATTGCAACCATGCACTACACCGGAATGGCCGCAATGCGCCTGGCCGCCCATCATCATTACCACCGGGGCTTGTGGCTTCTCTCGGTGCTGTTGGCCGTCGTGATCTCTCTGGCAGCACTCGCCCTCACCATCCATTTTCGTGACGAGAACAGGGGGCGACTGCTGCAGATTGCTATTTCGGTGGTCATGGGTCTGGCAATTCCTATTATGCATTACACGGGCATGGCTGCGGTCAGCTATATGCCCACGAACGCCGCTCCGGACTTGTCGAACGCCATCGATATATCCGTGCTGGCGAATTCCGCGGTCATTCTTATAACTCTGGTCATTCTCAGCTCGGCGCTCCTGTCGTCGCTGGTCAATCGCCGCTTCTCTGCCCAGGCACGGGAACTTATACTCAGCGAGCAACTCTACCAGCAGGAGAAAAGGCTCTCACGCCTCGATCCTTTGACAGGACTGGCGAACCGCCGCGCTTTTTATGAAGGCGCTGAACTGGAGCGGCAGAGGGCCGTCCGCTACGGTCGTAATTTGAGCATGGCTTACATCGATCTCGATAATTTCAAGCAGGTGAACGACAACTTTGGTCATAAGGCGGGCGATCAACTCCTGGTCACCGTCGCCATTATCCTGCGAAGCGATCTTCGCCCATCGGATCTGGCGGCGCGGCTGGGGGGAGACGAATTTGCCGTGGTCCTGCCGGAGACCGACGAGTTGGGGGCCCGTCGCGCCACCAGCAAACTGCATGTATTGCTCACGCAAGCCATGCAGGACAACGACTGGCCCGTGACCTTCAGCATGGGAGTGGTCACCTTCAATTCAATCCCGGAGACAGTAGAACAGATGGTGCACAAAGCTGACGAGTTGATGTATACCGTCAAGCACGGCGGCAAGAACCGCATCGCAACCTTTATTCTCCAGGAAAGCTCAAGCCCATCTGTGCATGATCATTACAGGATGTACGAAACGGGATAGACCCTGACCAAAAGAATGCTGCCGTTCGCCAAAACTCCGATCTGCCGTGATCTCAATAGTTTCCAAAAAATCAGCCCAATAAAGGTCTGATACAGTCTGGTCATGGTTCGACTCTTGTTATGTCTGTTTCAGCGATCATTTTACTCGCGACGCGATCTCCTGCTGGAGAATCTGGTCCTGCGCCAACAGCTCTCAGACTTAAAACGGCAAAGACCAAAGCCACAGTTGGGCAGGACATTGGAGCGCATTTTATCCCGTGTTTTTTGATGATGCGGAAAAAGCGCTCAATGAAGCGCCAGAGCAATCTGTTTGTTGAACTTTACATGACGGGACAAAAAAACTTCCCCGGTCTCTGCCGGATTCCTGTTATGTGGAAGAAGGCGGGTCCTTTATAAGTACTCCCTAATTTGGGATGGCGTTCTGCCTTGTACTTGCTCCAGTTATGACGTTTTTATAATTACATCAGTGTACTCACGTCAGTACTCTTGCCGCACACAAGATGGAAAAGTATTGTTACTCCTATTTCGCCAATCTGGCGAGGAGGGAGGACGGTATGAACCAATCAACAATCATCCAGGCAAATTACAGTTACTGGCTGGTCGCGTTATCTGTCCTGATTGCTGCATTTGCTTCTTATGCAGCGCTTGACCTCTCGGCGCGAGTTTTCAGCGAAGAAAAAGGTGCGCGCGGGGCGTGGCTCCTGGGTGGCGCCGTGGCCATGGGGACGGGCGTCTGGTCCATGCACTACACCGGCATGCTGGCCTGCCGGCTTCCGATCCCTGTCTTCTATCACATTCCCACGGTGCTGTTGTCTCTCGTGGCTGCCATCGGCGCATCATTCGTGGCTCTGTATGTCGTAAGCCGGCAGAAGTTCGGAGTGCTGCACATTGCTGCAGGCAGTCTGCTCATGGCTGGCGGCATCGCAGGCATGCATTACACCGGGATGGCGGCGATGCGGCTGAGCGCCATGCATCACTGGGACCGGCAACTGGTAATTGCTTCCGTAGTGGTGGCATGGCTGGTCTCTTTAGCCGGCCTGGGGCTGATGAAGGTCAACCTGGTCATAAGTTCGAGAGGGCGAAATGGTTCCGAGGGTATGATCAAGACCGTTTTTGCCGTCACGATGGGTTTTGCCATTCCAGCTATGCACTATATGGGAATGGCTGCGGTGCATTATGTTCCAATGGATGAAGCGCCGGATTTGAGGTACTCCGTGGAAATTTCCGCACTGGGCAATGCGGCCATCATCATGATTAGCGTGATCGTTCTGGGATCGATCTTCTTTGTTCGCCATCGCTCCGGAGGATCGCGAGTCGCTCCCGTGGCGATAGCGGCAGGACAGACGCATTGAGTATGGTAAAAAAAGAAGGCAAGAACTTGCTCTGAGTCCTTGCCCTTGCTTTAACCGTCAGATGATTGAAGCAGGACATGTCAGGCCTCTTGCTTTGCCGGCCAGAAGTCCCAACCTGAATGCTCACGCGGAACGCTGGGTCAGGTCAGCCAAAGAGGAATGCCTGTCAAAACTCATCTTCTTTGGCGAGGGTTCCCTGCGTCGGGCGCTGCACCACTACCAGACCCACTTTTACGAGGAACGAAATCACCAAGGCAAGAACAATATGCTCTTGTTTCCTGCGTCGACTCAAACGGGGGATACTGGAACGGTGCAGTGTCGGGAACGTTTGGGTGGACTCCTGAAATACTATGAGCGCGGCGCAGCATAAATTGCAGATGTAACTCCTGCGACATCTGATCCATATCCAAGCACTCATTTATCTCGTCCCGTTGTCCTGCCAGTCCCGTAGCTCTGGCATCGAACTGGCCGACGAATAGAGCCGCGGTCTTCACTTCCTCGTAACACGACTCAGGACTCGCCTGGACACAATCTCTGTGAAGCCATTGCAGCATGGGATGTGATTTTCCGGCTGCACTACGTTTGCAAGATCCAGTTGAGTATTTTGACCCTACGGGATCAGCCCCCTTTGCGACACAGGAAACAGGTCCTCCCAGCTCAATACCACTGCACTTGTTAAGATTCGGTCCATCTGAATTTTCAGTGCTGCACATTTTCCATCAGCGATGCTGCTCATAGATTTCCTTCTTTCAATAACAATGCGCCCTTCTGAAGGGTCCGGTGTTCACTTTTCTGTATACAGATTCAACGGCTTTTGAATAGCGAGACCTGCTCCCCGCAGCAGAGCTGCTATGTCATCTTCAGTCAAACGCGATATATCGTACTCAACTTTGACCGTTTGTTCCGCCGCGTCGATGGAAAGTTTTCGTATCCCATATATTTCGCAGGCGCAATTTAGAGCTATCATCTGGCGTTCTCCCGGCGGAACTCTATAGGGAAAAGTCACATCCATCAGCGTCATATTCAACCCTTTTTAGTTTGACGAATTCGCATGTTATTCGTAATCTCGTTACTCAACGGTATCCAATAATCGACGCGATGAGGTCGCCCTCGTCTTCCAAATTCAACTTTTCAGAAAACCCGATCCAGATCGTCGCCATTGACGTTCGTGATCGCCTGCCAGCCGGGGCAGAAGATTTCCTTTTGCACACAGACCGAGTCGGGAATGAAAGTGCCAGTCTGGAGCAGCACAGTGCCGATTTTCGAAGGACTCAACATCTCGTTTCTTCCAAGGGCAGTACCTGCCCGGGCCGGCTTCTAATGCGTCCTCGAGATGCCGAGCGCACCTAAGCCACGATGGTCAGAACCGCCACAGTTCATCAGCCAGGTCGCAGTTTCTTGCGAACGTCAGACAAGAAGGGCGAATAGCCAACCCTTCTCCGTCTGACGTGGATCGTCTTAGGCAGCTACGACCGTGGTCGCAGTTATTTTGTGTGAAGTGGAACTAATTACATTCGAAACGCGAACTTTCGGTGGACCATCCAGGAATTTATCCAGGGTCTTCAACACCGCTGGATACGTATTCTCGCTGTAGGCCTCAGCTTGCTCCCTGGACTCCCAAAGGCTGATCGCGGTCACATCGGTGTCGTTATCGTCGGCAAACGTAATTTCGTCTCGGAATCCCGCCTGCTTGCCCAGCATTGGTATTACTTCGCTTTCGAATGTCTGTTGGAAATCCTGCAGAGTGTTCGGTTTCAAGTGAATAGAGACATTACGAGAAAACATAGCAACCTCCTAAAGGTTTGGATTTGCTAAGAGAGAGAACTTCAGAGGGACTGACTTAGTTCAGAGGATCTGAATGAGGATATGGGGTATCACTCATCTTTAACGCTACGCTGACATTCATCATTAGTCAAATCCTCTAATTCAACAAGATGTCAGGCACAGCACATTCCGCAACAGCCGTTCCTGAACGTGTATCTGGCTGCGGAGACACGAATTCTCCGCAATCAAATTAAGGGCGGGCTTGTTATCGGACGCCGAAAACGCTACTTTAGCCGAAATCGCCCACCGGCTGGGGCGCAAAGTTCTGGAAGGATTAACGGCTGTGGCTAAGCCCGGACACACTGCTGTCCTGGTAGCTGGTTAATTCATTGCTTGCATTTCGCGAAGAAATTCTTCACGTTCCTCATTCGTGTCCCAACTGCCGGACACCAAGCCACATCTCTTGCACTCCATCACATATGGGCGTTGGCGTGTGTATTGCTTCTCCACAACTTTAATCACTTTTCCGGAACAACGCCTGCAAATGAACTCTTTGCCATTTGCCGTTTCCCGAGCCGTAAACTCAGCCTTTGTCATTGGATGATTGTAAGCCTTCGATGAGTCCTGCATGAAAAAGCTCTGCATGAGAGCCAAATGGCAATTCAAGGGAGCATTTCGCCAGCAGTAAGCAGGGCACCGAAGAAACCGGAACCACCCCAGCGCTGGCGAGTCTTCCTGCAAAATCATCGTGAAGCCATCGCTGCGATGGATTTCTTCACTGTGCCAAGCCTCACCTGGTGAACTGCCGCATGGTCACCCCGCGCGCCTCGGCCAGGGCCTCCAGTTCTTGGTACTCGTCATCGGTCACCCGCGTGCTCACCGTCGCCGTTCTCTGCTCGGAAAATGGATTCTGCCTGGTCGCCATCACGTCACCTGCTCACTCTTCTTGGACGCTCCAGAGTGGCTGCTGATTCAGAGAACGCGGCGCACGCCGTTTTTTGCGAGTTCGTTTGTTTTCAACGAGTACACCTGCGTAGACGCGCCGTTTACCCGCATTCGCTGAAACCCGCGTAAATCCTGCCGTTCTCGATGGTTAACGCTTTTTCCCCGCGCGTCTACGCGCGTCTACCATGCCAGGGGTGACGTGTCACCCCCTCACCCGACGCCGCAGGCGGCGCAACAAACTCACCCCCGGTAGACCGCTCCCGGAAGCACCAAAAAACCAACCCCGCACCGTGGCCCAACTGCCACATTGCCGGATGAAAACCAGGACGCGGGTCGCTCACAGGACAAGGCCTGGATCGTGCACCCAAGGCCCCGCCTTCTACGGCGCCCATTCAAGGCAAGGTTCATTCCAGATGCCAGGCACATTCTCTAGCACGTATAGCTGGTCGCCACCGTGATAAAAACTGACTTCTTTCACCGTTGCAGTAACCCCGGCATATTCCATCTGCTCAGGTTGAAGCTTGTGATGATATTTCCAGTCCCGAACGAACGCCTCTAAAGCGGCCTTCGGAATCACGCGCACTTTTGATCCTTCCGGAAAAGTGGCTTTATAAGGTTCCCCCATTTGTCTCCTCACTGCGGCGTTGGCTTGAACTTAGTCGGGTCGAGGGGCTGGGGATTCTGCAACTGGAACTGAGTCGCCCCGCCGCTTGTTGTGGGACCGTTCCCTGGAACATTTAGGTTTGACGCCGGCGTATCGAAGGTTATTGAATTAGCACCCTTTCCTGGACCGATTTCGAGAAGACTCTCAACCTGGGTACCAGAGGCCCCAGAAGGTATTTCAGATGGCAGCGTAACCCAGGTCCCAGTATTCAATGTCCCGGATTCTGAGATGGCAGCCATCCCCGCATCGCTTGTAAAGTGAGTGACCGTCGTAGTTGCCGTTGCACTCAGCGCACCATCAAGTGCGCCAACTCCAGCCGAGATCCCGGCTGTCACAGCAGTGCTGGTAGCCATATTGCCAATAAACGCACCCTGCGCTTGCGTTACATTCGACGGAGTAACGGCCGCGACGGCTTTTTGGGCGGTCTTTGTCATGGCGATTTGTACCAAAGCGCCAGGCACCTTCGCGGCCAGGCCCCCAACTATGCCTACGCCGACCTGTCCTGCGCCTTTGGCAAAGCCGGTTCCCAAATTCTTGACATAAGGCTTTACGCCACCATCCCGCGCAATGCCTAGGGCGACTTCAATTGCTGTGCAAATGGGCCAGCAGTGGCCGTCTATATCTGCACCCGTGGTTGGTATATTGCGAACGTAGGTGTAGAGATTTAGTGTCTGCGGATCGCCAAGAACTGCATATGGAACAGCGGCAGGCTTCGCTGCCCAGTCAGGCGTGATGAACCGTCCAAGTGAGTTGCCATAATACCGAGCGCCGAAGTAATCGAGGCCTGTTTCTGAATCTCGTTCTTTGCCGGTGAATTTGTAGTGATTGGAATCGCCGTTGGCGAACTGGAGTTCGCCGCCCCAGGGGTAGTAATCCGATTCGGACTTGATGGCGCCTACGACATCGGTGATCACTGAGGCGGTCTTGAGATTATCAGAAAAGTAGTACGAGACATTGCCTGAGGGCAAGGCCTTCCGCGCGACCCGCTCACCATCGAAGAAGACATATTCCGCCTGCAGATTACCGGCGAGGTCGCTTTCGGCCACGATGCCGGGCGTCATGTACCAGTAGAGCGTGCCGGTGGTGCCGGTGGATTTTTCCACGCGATTGCCGTCAGCATCATAGGTGTAGGTGAATCCGGCGGCCCCGGTGATGCGGTTTTCCTGGTCGTAGGTGTAGCTGTTGCCGGTGGAGAGGTCCTGCATCATGTTACCGGCGGCGTCGTAGTTGTAGCCCTGCAGCCGATTGTTGGCCGCAGCCGTCACGGTCAAACTCTCGGCTGAGCATTTGGTTGGAGTCTTGCTCAGCAGGTTGCCCCAAGCGTCGTAGCTGTAGCTGTTGCCCCAGTATTCAGTTTTCCCGTTGAGGGTAGCTTTGGTGCAGTCGGTGCCCGCGTTTTGGGCGCTCGTCACGCGGTTGAGCAGGTCGTAGGTAAAGGTCTGATTTCTGGTGGTGTCTTTGTTGTTGACGATCCCCCAGACGTTGCCGTTGTTTCCGCTGCCATTGTGGAAGTCGTAGTTCAGGCTGAAGAGCGTGGCGCTGGGCGAAACGGCCGACATGTTCACCGGCTGCTGGCGGTTGTTGAAGCTGAACCTGCTGGTGATGCCGGCGAAGCTGCTGCTGTATCCGCTGACAAAGCCGGTGAGCGCGCCGCCTGCTCCATACGTGGCTCCGGTTACATAGCTGATGCTGTTGCCCGTATCCACAGCCGAGAGCACCCGCCCGGCTGAATCCGGTGTGTATGTAACCGTTGCGCCGCTGGGATAGGTGACGGATTTCAGAGAGCCATCGAGGTTGTAACTGTAGCTCAGGTTCTTGCTCACCCCAGCGATCACCCGCGTCTCGTTGGAAATTCTGCCCAGCACGTCATAATTATAAATTCCCGAACCGGCCTGGTCGGTGAGGCTGGTTAGATGGCCGATGCCGTTCGTGCCCGCGTCATACGTGTAGATCACCGCCGCCGTGCCGGAAGGCAACTGCGTTCCCTGGCAGTTCTGCCAGGACCAGGCCTTGCCGGTCACGCGATTGAGCTGGTCATAGCAGAAGCTAATGGTATGGGTGGCCGTGCCGGTTTGATTGGGCGAAGGCATCGCCTTCTGCAGCAGGTTCCCGTTGTTGTCGTAGAAGTAGCTGATGACGCCCGATTCCGGATTGCTGGCCGTCAACAAGCGCGAGAGCGAGTCATAGGTAAACCGGCGTACGCGCCATGGGCTGGCAGCGTCGCCGCTCGGCGATGCACTGCATCCGGTTCCCGAAACCGCACCGTGCTGCTCCACGCACAGCAAGTTGCCCAAAGCGTCATAGAAATACAGGGTGACGTAGGGATTGTTGTTCAGCGCATGGGCATCGAAACCGCCCGCCAGACTGCCACCGGACAGGGAAGCCGTAAACGAGGGATTGGTGAACTGCCCGGTATTCCATGTATAAGACGCCGCCAGGGAGTAATTACCGGGAATGCCCGCCGTTTTGCTGGCCAGGCTGATGGTTCCGCCGGAGGCCGAAGCACTGGCATAGCTGCCCGCGCTGATGGCCGTGGCCAGGCGGCCGGCAATGCTCGAAGCCGTGTCGCCCGCTCCGTAGCTCACGCTGTACTGCGTGCCATTGACAGTGGCGCGTACTGTGCCGGTATCCGGTGTGCTCGATGCGTTCTGTGCTCCAGTCAGGGTGGCTCCGGATGTTGCTCCAGAGAAAGACCCGGAACCAAAGTCCCCAGGATCGCTTTCGCCCGTGCTCGAAGAGAGCGAATAGTTGCTGACGGTGCCCGTTGTTTTGGCGGTCAGGTTCACCACGCTTCCGGAGACGCTGGCGGTCACCGGCGAAGCCGAATCTCCGTTGATCGCTGACCCCAGCCCCGAGGCAACGCTGGCGGCAGTGTCCAGTCGTCCGTAGTTGTAGGTGTCAGTGTGGCCGTTGACGGTGATGCTCACTGAACCAAAGTCCCAGATGGTATGCGGGCAGGAGCCGCCAGAGTCCGCACAGGGATCAATGACCGAGGATTGTTCAGTACCGCTGATGGTCACGCTGCCATGACCGGCCGTGGCCGGCTGCGAGTTGGCATTTTGTTCCGTGCCGCTGATGGTGATCGTGCCGGTGGCATTGGTGGCGGCCGCTCCGGGGTTCGGTTCATCGACTTCTTCCAGTCTTCCCAGACTATCGGTACAGCTCCTGCGCTGCTTGCCAGCTTCGTCGGTCGGCGTGGTGCAGTTGTCGGTATAGGAGACAGTCGCGATACTGCCGTCCTGCCTGGTGGTCTGTGTGACCCGATTCAGACCGTCGTACTGCGATTGCGTGACTCCATAGGTCACGTCGCTGGCGGAATAGAAGGGATTGGTCACGCTGGCGGCGTGGCCCAGGCCGTCAAAAGTGGTATTGACGGTGACCGTACCGCTGGGCGTGGCGTGCTGCCCCTGGTAGCCTCGGGCCAGCCCATCAAAGTAGTTCGTGGCCACATCATTCACGGTGTTCGTGATCGATTTATTCCGCGTGATGCTCAGCGGGTAATTATTAGGCGCGGAGTAGGCGAGCGTGGTCTGCGCCCGCGCACTACCGTTGGCCGGATCGGGCGGGGCCTGGGCCGTGCTCAACCGTGACATAAAGTCGTAAGTAAAATTACTGGTCTGGCTGTTGGCATCGGTAAGGCTGGTCAGCAGCCCGGTTGATAAGTCATAGGTCCCGCTCAGGCACTGGCTCAGCGGATTACAGGCCCGGGTAGAGTAGGCCCCGGCATAGGCCGCATCATAACTGTGCGTGGTGGTGTTTCCCAGGCTGTCGGTCTGCTGATAGACCTCGCCGGTGTCATACCAGTTGCTGTGAGTGCTAATGAGACTGTTGGTGGTATTCAGCCACCGGCTCACCGTGGTGAGATTACCGCGCACTGTCCCATTGGGTGCGGCCCCATGCTGGGTCGTGATGCCCGAAGCGGTTAAATACTGCGACTCATCGTAGGTATAGTCAGTCTCGGCCACGCGGATGCCATTGCCGTCTTTGACAATGACGGAAGCAGGCAGATCCACCAAATGGGCCGTAAGATAGCTGCCGTTGACCTGCCACTGATATGAGGTATCAGTCTCTTTGAGCAGCGAGCCTGGAGCGCCCTGGCCCCAGTCGTATTCTTTTTCCGTCACCACATTGCCGAAAATCGGCGCACCCGCGCCCAGCCCCGGATCATAGCTTTTGGTGACCAGGCTGACCTGTCAAGGCCGGTGGAAGATTAGTCCAGCAGGCCGGAGTAAAACTAGACCAGCCGAAGGATTGGGAAGTTGGAGAAGAAGTGGCTTTGAAGGAAGGATGGCGTCTGGAGCGGAGGCCTGCGCCGGTAGGCGCGTTTAG
>WNFP01005334.1_pt1 | contig 10354 bp, 7 predicted proteins | sample 5400201 | NCBI WGS metagenome assembly WNFP01 (sample SAMN13153355, study PRJNA577476) | soil metagenome | isolation source: 115 cm saprolite under Madrone tree | place: USA:California | collected 2016-06-14
CTACCGCTACATTCTCGTCGACGAGTTCCAGGACACCAACTACGCGCAGTTCGAGGTGGTCAAGTTCCTCGCCGCCAAGCACCGGAACGTCACCGTCGTCGGCGACGATGACCAGGCCATTTTCCGTTTTCGCGGCGCTTCGATGAGCAACATCCTCGATTTCGACAGGACGTACCCCGGCGCGAAGAAGGTGGTGCTGCTCGAGAACCGGCGCTCGCCGCAGGCCGTGCTCGACGCCGCATACGCGCTGATCCAGCACAACAACCCGGATCGCCTCGAGGAGGCTCAGCACATCGACAAGAAGCTGGTCTCGACGGGATCCGACGGCAAGCCGCGCCTCGGGGCTCCGCCCAGGCACCTCACCTTCGACACGGTGTCGAGCGAGTCCGACCGCGTGGCGGAGATGATCGCCGACGAGCACGCGCGGGGCAGGGCATACCGCGACTGCGCGATCCTCGTGCGCTCCAACAACGATGCCGACCCCTTCCTGCGCGCGCTCAACATGCGCGGGATTCCGTGGACCTTCTCGGGCAATGCGGGGCTCTACGGCCGGCCGGAGATACGCTTGCTGGTCGCATTTCTCCGGAGCGTCGCCCACACCGACGACTCGGTCAGCCTGCACTACCTGGCCTCCTCTGACATCTACCAGATGCCTATCCTGGACCTGACCGAGTGCGCGACGTACGCCGACCGCAAGCACCGGACGCTCTTCGAAGTTTTGCGGCAGGTACCTTCGGACCTGAACCTGAGCGAGGAGGGGCGCGCTGTCATCTCACGTCTCATGGCCGACATCGTGCGCTACCTGGAGCTGTCGCGCGAGATGCCCACGGGCGAATTGCTCTACCAATTTCTCGTGGATTCGGGGCTGATGACTCGCTACGCCAAGGCATCCGCCGAGGAGGATCAGGAAGTCCAGAACGTCAGTAAGTTCTTCACACGGGTGCGGGACGCCGCGCGCGTGCTCCAGTACGACATCGTGCGCGAGTTCGTCAATCACCTCGACGCCCTGATGGACGCAGGCGACGACCCGCCGCTGGCCGAGGCTGACACGGACACTCCGGCCGTGCACGTGCTGACAGTCCACAAGGCCAAGGGCCTCGAGTGGCCGGTGGTATTCCTCGTCAATTGCATCCAGGGGAAGTTCCCTACGGGGCGGCGCGGCGAGGCGCTCGAGATGCCGCTCGGGCTCATCAAGGACACGCTCCCGACCGGCGACTTCCACCTCCAGGAAGAGCGCCGGCTCTTCTACGTCGGCATGACGCGCGCGAAGGAAGCCCTCTACCTCACCGGCGCCGAAGACATGGGCGGGCGCAAGAAGTGGAAGACCAGCCAGTTCGTCGTGGAGGCCCTCGACCTGCCCAAAGAGGCGGCGCGACCGTTCAAGGCGAGCGCCATCGAGGCGCTCGAGCGGTTCTCGCCGGCTGGCACCAGCACCGTTGCCGGCCCGATCCCGCCGGAGCAGGAGCTGACCGTCAGCCACAACCAGGTCGACGACTACGAAACCTGCCCGCTCAAGTATCACTACATTCACATCAAGCGCATCCCCATCCGCCAGCACCACAACGTGGTCTACGGCAGCGCCGTCCACAAGGCGGTCGAGTTCTACCTCCGGCGCCGGGCCGTGGGCAACTTCACTTCGCTGGAAGACTTCCTGAAGGCCTTCGACGACGCGTGGCGCAATGAGGGGTTTCTCACGCGCGAGCACGAGGAACAGCGGAAGCGCGCCGGTATCGAGGCGCTGACGCGCTTCTACCACGAGGAGGAGGCCTCCGGGCAGAAGCCCACGGACGTCGAGCGCGAATTCGGCTTCGCGCTCGGTCCGACGCGCGTGCGCGGGCGCTACGACCGCGTGGACGAGACGCCGGACGGGCTGGTCGTGATCGACTACAAGTCGAGCGATGTCACGGAGCAGAAAAAGGCCGACCAGCGCGCGAAGGATAGTCTCCAGCTCAAGATGTACGCCCTCGCCCAGAAGGAGATGACCGGCCGGATGCCGGCCTACGTCGAGCTGCGCTTCCTCGAGTCGGGGCTCACGGGGCGTCACAAGCCGACGGAAGAGGATCTCAGCGAGGCGATCGAGGCGATCGAAGCCGCCGCGGCCGGCATCCGTGCCCGCCGCTTCGATCCGACGCCCGGCTACCAGACCTGCCGCTACTGCGCCTACAACCAGATCTGTCCCAGCACCGCCACGCGGGAATAGGAGAGTCGACATGAAGCTCAAGGCCAACGGCATCGAAATCAACTACGACAAGCAGGGCAGCGGGCCCGTCGTGACGCTGAGCCACTCGCTCGCCTGCAACCTGCACATGTGGGACGCGGAGTCCAAGGCGCTGGCCGGACGCTACACCGTGCTGCGCTTCGACACGCGCGGGCACGGCGAGACGAGCGCGCCCGAGGGCGCGTATTCGCTCGACCAGATGACCGACGATCTCAAGGGGCTGCTCGACGGGCTCGGCATCAAGGAGACGCACTTCGTGGGGCTCTCCATGGGCGGCATGATCGGGCAGACCTTCGCGCTCAAGCACCCGGCCATGATCAAGAGCCTCGTCCTCTGCGACACGACCAGCCGGTACCCGGCCGCGGCCGCGTCCGTGTGGGAGGACCGGATCAAGACCGTCGGGGCCAAGGGCATGGAGCCGATGGTGGCGGGGACGCTCGAGCGATGGTTCACCGCGCCCTTCCGCGCGCGTCGCCGCGACGTGGTGGAGCGGATCGCCGGCATGATCCGCAGCACGCCGCCGGCGGGCTATGTCGGCTGCTGTTACGCCATCCCAAAGATCAACGTGACCGACAGGCTCAAGGAGCTGCACTGTCCGGCGCTGGTCATCGTGGGCGAAGAAGATCCCGGCACGCCCGTCGGCATGGCGCGGGACATCCACGCGGCGCTGCCGGGCGCGCAGCTGGCCATTCTCCGGTCGGCGTCGCATCTGTCCAATGTCGAGCAGCCCGAGGAGTTCGCGCGCGTCCTGCTGGAATTCCTCGACAAGGCCTCGGGCAAGAGCGCGCTCTAGGCGGCGACCGCGGCGAGATGGCAGACCGTCCAGGGCGGCAGTGGATCCGTCCGCTCCGCCTCTGGTGCGGGCTGATTCTCTTCGTCTACCTGCTGACGCACTTCAGCAACCACGCCCTCGGCCTGGTCTCGCTCAGCGCGATGGAGGCCGGGCGGCTCTGGTTCCTCGCGCTCTGGCGCAACCCGATCGGCGAGACGGCGCTCTTCGGCGCGCTCCTCGCGCACTGGCTCCTCGGACTGTGGCTCCTCTATCGGCGCCGGACCTTGCGCATGCCCGCGTGGGAGGCGACGCAGATCGTCTTCGGGCTGGCGGTGCCGCCGCTCCTGGTCAACCACATCGCCGGGACGCGGATAGCGAACGCCATGTTCGGCACCGAAGACCTCTACACGCGGGTCCTGTTCAGCTTCTGGGTGCTGGATCCGTGGGCCCTCTACCGTCAAACGTCGCTCTTCCTGATCGCGTGGACCCACGGCTGCATCGGTCTGCACTTCTGGCTGCGGCTTCGCCCCTGGTACAGGCGCATGTTCCCCGTGATCCTGAGCGCGTATGTGCTCCTGCCCGTGCTCGGCTACCTGGGCTTTGCCCAGGCGGGGCGGGAGGTCCGGGCTCTCGCGCAAGATCCCGGATTCGCCCAGCGCCTCCAGATCCAGACGCGCAATCCCACGACGGCTCAGAGGGCCAGGCTTGTCAGCCTGCGCGAGGCGATCTCGAGCACAGTATGGGGCCTTCTCGTGCTTACCTTTGCGGCGCGTGGCGCCCGGGGGCTCCTGTCCCGCCGCCGAGCCGCGGTCCGTATTTCGTATCCCGGCGGCCGCAGCGTCGCGGTTCCCGTCGGATGGACGGTGCTCGAGGCGAGCCGCTCGGCCGGCATTCCTCACGCCTCCGTATGCGGGGGACGAGGGCGCTGTTCGACGTGCCGCATCCGAGTCGGTGGCGATCCGGCGATGTTGCCGCCGCCGAGCCCGCTCGAGCTGCGCGTGCTCCAGCGCGTGGGCGCTCCGCCCAACCTTCGCCTCGCGTGCCAGCTCCGGCCGGAGCGCGATCTTGCCGTGACGCCGCTCCTCCCGGTCACGGTCGACGCGGCCGCTCCGCATCTGAGCGGCACGGCGCGCCTCGGGCAGGAGCGGGAGATCGCGATCCTGTTCGCCGATCTTCGCGGCTTCACGCGGCTCGCCGAGCACAAGCTGCCGTACGATGTGGTGTTCTTCCTCAATCGCTATTTCGAGGCCGTTGGCGGCGCGATCGCAGAGGCAGGCGGTATCGCGAACCAGTACACCGGCGACGGTGTCATGGCCCTCTTCGGCGTCGAGGCCGGGGCTGAGTCGGCCTGCCGGCAGGCGCTCAGGGCGGCCGGAGCCATGGTCGCGCGCGTCGACGACGTCAGCCGGACGTTCGGGGCCGATCTCGGCGCGCCGCTGCGTCTTGGCATCGGTATCCACGTGGGCCCTGCCGTCGTGGGCGAGATGGGGTACGGCGGGACGCGCTACCTCACGGCCGTCGGTGATACCGTGCACGTGGCAAGCCGGCTCGAAGCGCTGACCAAGGAGTACGAGTGCGAGCTCGTTGTCTCGGAGCAGGTCATGGACCGCGCCGGCGTCTCGGCGCCCGGTTACCCGCGTCACGAGCTGACAGTGCGGAACCGCGAGACGCCGCTCCGGATCGTCGTCGTCGCCGAGGCTCGACGGCTGGCCGATCAAGCCCTCACGGCCGACGGCATCGAAGGGAGGACCATATGAGCCGTCATGCCGGGCCAGGCCCGGAGGCCGGGCCACCGCCCCCGCCCGAGCCCAGCTACGCCGAGCGGGCGCGGACCCTCGTGCATCTGGCTCGCTCGGGCGCGCTCTCGACGCTCTCGCGCCGGCACGCTGGCCATCCCTTCGGCTCCGTCATGCCGTATGCGCCGGACGAACGCGGCGCGCCGCTGCTTCTCATCAGCACCATGGCCATGCACACGCAGAACCTCGAGGCCGATTCGCGCGCGAGCCTTCTCGTGACGCAGCCCGGTTGGACGGAGGACCCGCTCGCCGGCGGGCGCGTCTCGCTGATGGGGCGCGCGGCGCGCGTGCCGGATCGCGATCGGCCCGGGGCGCGGGAGGCCTACCTCGCCCGCCATCCCAACGCGGCCTTCTGGGTGGAGTTCGAAGACTTCGCGTTCTGGCGGCTCGAGGTATCTGACGTCTACTTCGTCGGCGGATTTGCGGCGATGGACTGGGTGACGGGCGAGGGCTACACCGCTGCGCGGCCCGATCCGCTGGCCGACGCGGCGGAGGACATCGTGGCGCACATGAACGATGACCACTCGGCAGCGCTGCTCACGCTGGCGCGCGCTCACGCCGATGCTGCCGACGCCGAGCAGGCGACCATGCTGTCGGTGGACCGCCTGGGCTTCCGCGTGCGGCTGCGAAGCGGCGAGCGCCTGCACGCCGCGCGGATCTCGTTTCCGCAGGAAGTCACGAGCGCGGAGGAGTGCCGCGCCGCGCTGATCGAGATGATTCGCGCCGCGCGCCGCTAGCCGGCGCCCGCCGCCTAGTAGTCCTTGGGGTCCAGCCAGTCGCGCAGGCCGTCGCCCGCCAGGTTGAACGACAGCGTCAGCGAGAAGATGGCCAACCCCGGCCACCAGGCCATCCACGGCGCCGTCTCGAGAAACTGTTGCGCCGCGTTCAGCATGTTGCCCCAGCTCGGGCTCGGCGGCTGGACGCCCAGGCCCAGGAACGACAGGATGGCTTCCGCGATGATGGCGCCCGGGATGGACACGGTCGCCTGGACCAATAGCGCGCTCGTGATGTTGGGCAGGATGTGGCGCGTCATCACGCGCAGATCGCCGGCTCCGAGCGAGCGCGCGCCCTGGACGAACTCTTCCTCGCGCGTGGAGAGCACGAGGCCGCGCGTGAGCCGGATGTAGGTCGGCGTCGCGGCCACGCCGATCGCCAGCGTCGCATTGGTGAGCGAGGGGCCGAGGATCGTGACGAGGCCGATGGCCAGGATAAGGAAGGGGAACGACAGCCAGGCATCGGTGAGCCGCATGATCAGCTGGTCGAACGCGCCCCGGTAGAAGCCGGCCATGAGTCCCAGGGGCACGCCGATCGCCATCGCGAGGAGGATGGAGAAGACGCCGGCCTGCATCGAGATGCGCGTGCCGTAGATCACGCGTGAGAGCACGTCGCGGCCGAGGTCGTCGGTGCCAAGAGGGTGCGCGGCACTCGGCGCCTTGCGGATCTGGCTCCAGTCGGTGCGAAGCGGGTCGTCCGGGGCGGCCCACGGAGCGAAGATCGCCAGCAGCAGGTAGAGCAGCACCACGGCGGCCCCCACGAGCGCCGGCGGCCGCCGCGCCGCGCGCCGCCAGGCCAGCTGGAGCCGCGTCGCCCGCGCTTCCGGCGCGACTGCGGCGACCCCTGCCGCGATCGCCCCGCCGTCAGGCGGCATCGGCCGCTCCCTTGATCCGGATGCGCGGGTTAAGCAGCGAATACGAGACGTCCACGAGCAGGTTGATCAGGACGTAGGCGCTCGCCGTGATCAGGACGACGCCCTGGACGAGCGGGTAGTCGCGTGTGAAGACCGATTCCACGATGAGCCGGCCGAAGCCCGGCACCACGAAGATCTGCTCGGTCACGACGGCGCCGCCCATGAGGGCGCCCATCTGGAGGCCGAGGATAGTGACGACGGGAATGAGGCCGTTCCGGATCGCGTGACGGAAGACGACCACGCGCCCGGCCAGCCCCTTGCTGTACGCGGTCCGGATGTAGTCGGCGCTCATCACCTCGATCATGCTGTTGCGCGTCTGGCGCATGAGCACGGCCGCCAGCGTGGCGCCCAGCACGAAGGCCGGCATGAGCATGCGCGTGAGGTTCGCGCGGGGGTTTTCGAGGAAGGGGATGAAGCCGGAGGCGGGCAGCCAGCCGAGCCGCACCGAGAAGAACAGGATGAGCATGATGCCGAGCCAGAAGCTCGGCACCGAGAGGCCGCAGAGCGACAAGCCGTTCGCCAGGTAGTCCCAGTACGTGTTGCGGCGCACGGCGGAGAGCACGCCGACCGGGATCGCGATCGTGAGCGCGAGCAGAATGGACAGGCAGGCCAGCTCGAGGGTGATCGGCAGCTTGCCGGCGACCGTCTTCGTGACGGTCTCGCGCGTGCGGATGGACTCGCCGAGGTCGCCGCGGAGCGCGAGACCGACCCAGCGAAGGTACTGGACGGGGACCGGGTCGTTGAGGCCGTACTTCTCGCGGACCTCCGCCAGTCCCGCCTCGTCGGCTTCCGTCCCGGCCATGACGCGCGCGGGATCGCCCGGGATCATGCGCACGCCCGTGAAGACGATCATGCTGATCGCGGCGAGCGTGATCGCCGAGATCGCGAGGCGCTGGATCAGGTACTCGAGCACAGCCGTCCGGCTACTGCCAGGACGTGCCCTTGATGCGGATGAGGCCGTCCGGCACAGCCTTGTAGCCCTTCAGCTTCTTCGGGAACGAGACGATGTAGTTCGCGTGATAGATGTAGATGATGTTGCGCCGGCCGAATGCGAACTTGTCGACGGCCTGACGGTAGAGCGACGTCCGCTGCGTCAGGTCGGTCACCTCGCGGGCCCGGTTCAGGATCGCGTCCACGCCCTCGTCGCACGCCTGCGTGGTGTTCAGCGTGGCGCCGCAGGTCTGGAACTGGAAGATGTTGGCGTCCGGGTCGACGCGCCCGCTCCAGCCAATCGCGAAAGCCTGGTCCTTGCCCGCGTCGTTGTCGTTGAGCGCCGAGGCGAACTCGGACGGCTTGAGGCTGATGTTGAAGCCCGCGTCCTTCGCCATCCCCTGGATGACCTCGCCGACCCGCCGCGCCTGGGGATCGTTGATGATGACCATCTCGAAGCTGTAGCCGCCCGAGAGTCCCGCGTCGGCCATGAGCTTCTTCGCCTTCGCGATGTCGCGCGTCGGGCACTTGCGCGTCTTGTCGGCGAAGGGGCTCACGGGGGAGATGGGCGTGCAGCCGACGGTGTTCTGGCCGTCCCACGCGACCTTGTTCAGCGCCTCGCGATCGATGCTGAGATCGAGCGCCTCGCGCACCCGAGCGTCGTTGGCCAGCGGGGTGCCGAGATCTCCGGGCGGCTTGGGCGGCTTGCCGTTCTTGTTGTGGAGGTTGATCGTGATGCCGTTGTACCCGATGCCCGTCACGCTCGAGACGTCGAATTTCCCTTCCTTCTTGAGGTTTGCCGCGTCTGTCGGCCCGACCTGGTGCATCATGTCGATGTCACCCGAGCGCAAGTTCGCCAGGCGCACGTTGTCGTCGGGAATGATGCGGAAGACGATCCGGTCGAACTTCGCGGCGTTCTTGTCGAAGTAGTGCGGCGACTTCTCGAGCACGATGCGGTCCTGCGACACGCGCTCCACGAATTGCCACGGCCCCACGCAGACGGGCGCGGTCCCGAACTTATCGCCGAGCTTGTTCGCCACGGCCGGCGAGACGGGCATCCCCGCGCGGTCGGCCAGGATCGCCACCAGCGGGGAGAACGGCACCTTGAGCCTGAGCCGCACCGTCAGCGGATCCACGACCTCGATCGAGTTCACCGATTCGAGCTCGCTGCGCCGGTTGGAGCCTTTCATGTTGAGATGGCGGTCCAGGGAATAGCGGACGGCCTCCGCGTTCATGGGTGTGCCGTCGTTGAACTTGACGCTCGGCCGCAGCTTGATCGTGACGGTCTTGCCGCCGTCGGCGACTGTCGGCAGTTCGGCGGCCAGCTGGGGGAAGATCTTCAGGTTCTCGTCGATCTCGTAGAGCTTCTCGCACATCTGGGCGAAGATGATGCGCCCGACGTAGGTGCGGGACGGGGTCGGGTCGAGGATGTCGGGGTCCTGGTTGAGCGCGATGGTTAGCGTCTTCTTCTGAGCCAGGGCCGGCTCCGCCGCGAGCGTGAGGGCGATGAAAAGAACCGCGAGCGTCGTCAGCGCGCGTCGCATGAGCATGAGCACTGCCTCCATCGTGTGATGGTTGACCGCCGGGGATGATCGACCGCCAGGGGACCTGGCCGCAAAACCGCGCACATCATACATCTGCTAAGGTATGTGCGAAAAGGAGGGAAAAAATGGAGCCGAAGGACCAGCAGGCGGCGCCGGCAAACATGGCGGGAATCATCAAGCGGCTGGAGGCCGAGATAGCGCTGGCGGAAGAGCCCGCGCGGTTCATCGCAGCCCTCGAGGGAGGGCAAGAGGCGCCGGGCGATGAGTGACGAGAGCCTGGCCGGCCTCGCGGCGGACATCAGGGCGCGGCGGATCTCGCCGGTCGAAGCCGTCGAGCGCTGCCTCGCCCGGATCCACAAGTGGGACGGGCGCATCCGGGCCTTCATCCGCCTCGATGCCGAGGGCGCGCTCGAGGCAGCGCGCTCGCTCGAGGCCGACGCGTCGGCCGGGCGCTGGCGCGGACCGCTCCACGGCGTCCCGCTGGGTTTCAAGGATCTTTGTCTCCTCCGCGGCCTGCCGACCTCGTGCGGCACACGGACGCCGGACTACTTCGCCGGCGGAGAGGAGTGCACGGCGGCTCGACGGCTGCTTGATGCCGGCGGCATCAGCCTGGGCAAGCTCAACATGACGGAGCTGGCAATGGGCGCCTACGGCGACAACGCTCATCATGGCGATGTCGACAATCCGTGGCTCGCGGGGCATGCGTCCGGCGGCTCGTCGAGCGGCTCGGGGGCGGGGGTCGCGGCCGGCTTCTTCGCGGGCGCCGTCGGCTCGGACACGGGCGGCTCCATCCGGCTCCCGGCCGGCTGCTCGGGCGTCGTGGGACTCAAGCCGACGTACGGCCGCGTCAGCCGTGCAGGCGCCATGGTGCTGTCCTGGTCCATGGATCACCTGGGCCCGCTCGCCTGGACCGCGCGCGATGCCGCGCTGATGCTCAATGTCATGGCCGGGGCCGATCCGGCGGACGCGACGACGAGTCGCCGCGCGGTGCCGGATTACACGGCCGGGCTCGACGGCGGCATCAAAGGGGTGCGGATCGGCCTGCCCACGAACTACTTCTTCGAGGGGGTGGACGCTGAGATCGCCGCGGGCGTGCGGCGGGCGGCGCGCGAGCTCGAGGGCCTGGGCGCGCGGGTCGCCGAGATCCGCCTGCCCGATCCGGCCGTCATGATGGACGTGTCCATGCTGATCACGCGGGCGGAGGCGTCGACCGTGCACGCGCGGGTGTTCCGCGAGCGGCCGCAGGATCTCCAGCCCATGGTCCGGATCCGGCTCCAGATGGGCGCCGGCATCTCGGCGTATGACTATCTCCAGGCGCTTCGCCTGCGCGCGAAGCTGACGCGTGACTTCGTGCGCGAGGTGTTCGCGGAGATGGACGTGCTGCTGACGCCCGTCATCCCCGAGCCG
>WNFP01006343.1_pt1 | contig 10353 bp, 5 predicted proteins | sample 5400201 | NCBI WGS metagenome assembly WNFP01 (sample SAMN13153355, study PRJNA577476) | soil metagenome | isolation source: 115 cm saprolite under Madrone tree | place: USA:California | collected 2016-06-14
GTGCCGCGATGAGTAAAAGCGAATCGCACCTCGACGTCCGCACCGCACTGAAACAGGGCCTAGCCCAGCTGCGAGAAGCGCACGTCCCATCCTTTACGTTAGCCGCAGAACTCCTGCTCCTCCACGTCCTCGGCCGCGAGCGCACTTGGCTCTACGCCCATCCCGAAGAACAAGTTTCCACCACGGACGCAGATCTGTTCTTCAAACTGATCGCGCGCCGTGTTGCCGGTGAACCAACCCAACACCTCACCGGCACACAGGAATTCTGGGGCCTCGAATTGGAAGTGACTCCCGACGTTCTGATTCCCCGCCCCGAAACCGAACACGTCATCGAAGTTGCCCTGGACCGCCTCGCCCTCCGCGAACTCCGCGCCGGCCGCAAACAAACCCTTACCGGCGAAGGCCTGCAAATCGCCGACATTGGCACCGGCTCCGGCTGCATCGCCATCGCCCTGGCCAAAGAACTCCCCGGCGCCACAATTTACGCCACCGACATTTCGCCAGCCGCCCTGACCGTAGCGAGCCGCAACGCCACACGCCATTCCGTTTCCGATCGCATCCATTTCCTAGAAAGCAATCTGCTCGATGGTCTCACCCATCGCGCCTCGGCAAGCGCGGACATCTCCGCTGTAGGGGCGCAGCATGCTGCGCCCCTACTTGGCAAGGATTCCGAGCACCAGTCACCTCGTCTCCATCTCATCGTCAGCAATCCTCCCTACATCGGCCGCCACGATGCGGAAACGCTGATGCGCGAAGTCCGCGACCACGAACCGGAAATCGCCCTCTACGGCGGCGAAGAAGGCTACGAACTCTACGCCGACCTCATCGCGCAATCCACCGTGCATCTCAAACCCGGCGGTATCCTGGTCCTCGAACTCGGCTACAACAGTTTCCCCGCCGTCCAGCCGCTCCTCGACGCGCCAGACTGGACGAACATCGCCGTAACCAACGACCTGGCCGGCATCCCCCGCGTCCTCGCCGCCGAACGTTCGTAGAGGCCCCTTAACCGGCAGGTTGAGCCTTGCAGATGTCCAGCGTAGGCTAGGGGGCATGCCGGACTTTGCGCGCTTCCGGGCCAAGCACGGACCGCTTGATGAGCGATCGGCGGAAGCGACGGCGTCCATTTTGCACGTGGACATGGATGCGTTTTTCGTTTCGGTGCGATTTTCTTGGATGGACACCACGACAAATATTCAGAGTGGAGCGACCGCGTGGCCACTATCCTCGCGAAATTTTCTCCGATTGTGGAGATGGTATCGATTGACGAAGCGTATCTCGATCTCGCCGGCACGGAACGTCTGCACGGCCCGCCCCTTGCAGCGACAGACAAACTCCTGAGACGGATTACGCGCGAGACGTCGCTCCCGTGCTCTGGCGGGCTTGCCGCGACGCGCCTGGTCGCCAAAGTCGCTTCCGACCAGGCCAAGCCGCGCGGCCTCGTCTGGGTTCCGACCGGAAGCGAACAAAGGTTTCTCGCGACGTTGCCGGTGCGAAAAATTCCGGGTATCGGCGAAGTGACGGAGCGCGCGTTGCGCGCACTCGGCATTGAAACCGTCGAACAAATTGCCGCCATGCCGCAGGAACAACTGGAAAGCATTTTCGGCCAGTGGGGCACGGCGCTCTATCGCAAGTCCCGCGGCGGCGATTCCTACGAATTTGTGATTGATGCGGAGCCGAAATCCATTTCGCACAATCATACGTTCGGCGAAGATAGCGATGACGTGGGGGCCCTTTCCGCAATGCTCAGTCATCTTTCGCAGAAAGCCTGTAAGCGCCTGCGCGAAGCAGGCCTCGCCACACGCACGCTCACGCTGACGATTCGCTACGCCGGATTCGAAACGCACACGCGCTCCAAAACCCTTGGTGAACCCACGCGGCTCGACTCCGACATTTACGGTGTGTTCCAGGAACTCTTTCGAATCCATCGCGACGTCAAACGAAAAGTCCGGCTGCTGGGAGTCAGTCTCGGCGGCCTCACTCATGGCGGCGAACAACTCGATCTGCTGGACGCCGAGCGCCGCGCCAAACTCGAACGGCTCACCACCGCGGCGGACAGGCTCCGCGACCGATTCGGTTTTGGCAAAGTGCAATTCGGCGGCTCGCTCCGCCACGACGAACTGGACCAAGATCGCGACGATTCGTAACTTCCAGCGAATTCCGTGCCGAATGCTCTATACTTTATCTCTCGCGAGCAATCATCCATGAGCGCGCCTCCCATTCCCGGTGTTTCGTCTCCTCCACCACGGCTCCACGGGGCGCATCGCCTGCGCAATTTCTGGCAGCGCGTGAGCGAAGGGCGCCAGATCGACGATCTCTGGTCACAGTTCGCCGCCGACGCGCGCTCCAGCTATGGCTTTTACGACCGCGAGGTCGACTGGGACGAAATTCACAAACTGCCGCGCTGGCGCCAGCCGCTTCACGTTGCGAAGGAATTTTTCTGGGCGCTGCTGCTGAAAATGTCGCCCGCGCGGCGCGTACTTCTTCTCCTGGCTTTCGTCTTGCTGGTGATGTCGGCAGGCAAATCGGAGATGAATTACGAAGTGATTGCGGTGATGCTCTTCGTGCTGCTGCTTTCTCTGGAGCTGGCCGACAAAGTCACCATGAAGCGCGACCTGGAAATCGCGCGGGAAATTCAGACCTGGCTGGTTCCGTCGCAACCTCCGGAAGTCGCGGGCGCGAACATTGCATTCGCGACGCGTCCGCAGAATTCCGTAGCCGGCGATTATTACGATGCGTTCTATCCCGATCCCGAAGATCGCGAGAAGTTGATGCTGGTGATCGCCGATGTCGCCGGCAAGAGCGTCCCTGCGGCGCTCCTCATGGCGACACTGCAAGCAAGCCTGCGAACCATCGCCCCGGAAAATGCGCCGCTTGCAGATCTGGTGGCGCGGCTGAACCGCTATGCCTGCGCGCACAGCCTGAATGGCTTGCGCTTCACGACCGCGGTCCTTTCGGAGTACAACCCGACATCGCGCAGGCTTACCTACGTCAATGCCGGGCACAACGCGCCGATTCTCCGCCACGCGAATGGAGCCGTTGAGACTTTGGAAGTTGGCGGCCTGCCCCTGGGCATTCACTTGGACCACAATTACGAGACAGCATCGCTTGAACTCCGGCCGGGCGACGCATTGATTTTCTTCACTGATGGAGTCGTCGAGGCTTTCAATGAATCGGGCGAAGAATTCGGAAACGAACGCTGGCTCAGTGCCATTCGCGGTCTGCCTGACTGGGACGCGCAGCAAACCCTGCAGTTCCTGATGAGCCGCGTGGATGAATTTGTCGGCGCCACGCGCCAGTCCGACGACATCACCTGCCTTGTCTTTCGCAGCCGGTAGCAGCCCGCAGGCATTTCGCGTAATGGCATAAGAAGAGCGGCTTGCCTAGGAAGCCGGGCCCTACAGGAGCTTTCGGACGGAATCGTCGCTCGCGGAAACTTTCCAGAACACCGATCTCCCCTCGCGGCCTGGTCTGTCGCATAATCACAGCGTGACGCCACGCGAAATGGCCAACTCGATTTGCGACACGCTCCGCGGCAGCGGTTATCAGGCGCTGCTGGTGGGCGGATGCGTGCGCGACTTGCTGCTCGGCCGCGAGCCCGCGGATTACGACGTAACGACAGATGCGACTCCCGAGCAGGCAATGGCGCTTTTTCCGGAGAGCGTTGCCGTGGGCGCGCAATTTGGAGTGATTCTAATTCCGCGGGATGGCATGAAAGTGGAAGTGGCTACGTTTCGCTCCGATGTGGGCTACAGTGACGGCCGCCACCCGGACGGCGTGGTCTATTCGAAAACGCCGCAAGAAGACGTGCAACGCCGCGACTTTACGATCAACGGCTTGCTGATGCGCCACGACAGCGGCGAGGTGCTCGACTATGTCGGTGGACAGGCCGACCTCAAAGCGAAAATCATTCGGGCCATCGGCGAGCCCGCCGGCCGTTTCACGGAAGACAAACTGCGAATGATGCGGGCGGTGCGCTTCGCCGCACGCTTCGGATTCGAAATCGAAGCGGAGACATTTCGGGCCATTCGCAAGCATGTTGCCGAGATTCACCAGGTTTCTCCGGAGCGCCTCCGCGAAGAACTCACAAAAATGCTCACCGAAGGAGCAGCCCGGCAGGCATTCGAATTGCTCGATGAAACCCGGCTGCTCCAGCAGGTTCTTCCTGAAATCGGCGCGATGAAAGGCGTCGAGCAGCCTCCGCAATATCACCCTGAAGGAGACGTGTGGATACACACACGCATGATGCTCGAAGGTCTTCCCGCGGGCACATCCGCAACGCTGGCGTGGGGCATTCTTCTCCACGACGTGGGCAAGCCACCGACGTTTCAATCCGCCGAACAGACAGGCGACCGCATTCGCTTCAACAATCACGTCGAAGTCGGCGTGCGGATGGCTGAGGCTATCTGCAAGCGACTGCATTTCTCCAACGAAGATACCGAGCAGATTCTCGCACTTGTGGCTAATCACATGAAGTTTGGAGCGGTCGCGGAGATGCGCGCTTCGACACTGAAGAAGTTTGTGCGACTCCCGCGCTTCGAGGAACACCTGGCGTTGCACCGGCTGGACTGTCTTTCGAGCCACCGGCATCTGGAGTCCTACGATTTCATCCAGCGGTTTCTGGAGGTGACGCCTCCGGAACAGGTCCGGCCAGAACGTTTGTTGACTGGGGATGATCTCCAAGCGATGGGATTTCTGCCCAGCCCGCTGTTTTCAAAAATCCTCCAGGCCCTGGAGGATAGCCAGTTGGAAGGGCAAATCCGAACGCGGCGAGAGGCGGAGCAGTATGTGATGGACAATTTCGTCCCCAAAGGACGAAACGCGTCAAATAACTGAGCCTGAATTGATGGGGGAATGCCACGTTTGGCGATGACAAACAATCTGAATCTGACGTAATATATTGAAACAAAAGGTGTTGCGGCACATTTTGTGCAGGAGCCTGAATTCTGATAGAATATGAGTGCTGCATGCTAAGATTTCATGCTAGCAACTTTCATACTTTTGTGCACCCTTTCCGGCATGGTTGCATCTAAAATCGTATCGACGAGCCCTACGCGGGCTACGTCGGTGACTAGGGGAAATCATGGCTGAAAAAAAATACACTGTGCCAGAGGTTCTTCCCATCCTGCCGGTTCGCGACACCGTCCTGTTTCCGGGCGCTGTCCTGCCTCTGACCGTGGGACGGGAGAGCTCTCTTTCGTTGGTAAATAGTTTGCATGGCGACGAGAAGTTGCTCGGAGTGGTGGCGCAGCTCGATCCGCGAATCGAAGATCCTGCGGCCGCCGACCTCCACAAGCTCGGAACACTCGCCAAGGTTCATAAGACCGTAAAAATGCCGAACGGCAACGTGGTCATCTTCCTCGAAGGCCTCCAGCGCATTCAAGTGCTCGAATTGATCGGCTTGCGCCCGTTTTTGCAAGCCCGCGTTCAAGCAGAGCCGGACATCATCGGCGAATCGGACACCGAACTGGAAGCGCTTCAGCGCAATGCGCAGGATCTTTTCCGCGACGTGGTTAGCCATTCGCCGCAACTTTCCGACGATCTGCAAACCGCGGCAATGAACATCGATCATCCCGGGCGTCTGACGGACTTCATTGCCGGTACGCTGCCGTCGCTTTCAACGCTGCTGCGGCAGGAGTTGATTGAAACTTCCAGCGTGCGCAAGCGTCTGGAAACGCTGATTCGCGAACTCTCGAAGGAGCTCGAAGTCCTCGAGTTGCGCTCGAAGATCCACGAGCAGGTGCAGGAGCAGGTGAGCCAGAACCAGCGCGAGTACCTGTTGCGCGAACAGATGAAAGCGATTCAGAAGGAGCTCGGCGAATCCGATGATTCGATGCAGGAGATCGACGAGCTTCGCAAGAAGGTCGAAGAAGCCGGCATGACGGCGGAAGCCAAGAAAGAGTGTGACCGCGAGCTGAAGCGGCTGTCGAAAATGACGCCGGCATCCGCGGAGTACATGGTTTCGCGGACCTACCTCGAGTGGATGACGTCGCTGCCGTGGAGCAAGTCTTCCGGCAGCTCGGAAATCAACATTGCCAAAGCGCACGAAATCCTGGACGAAGATCACTACGACCTGCAGAAAGTGAAGGAGCGCATCCTGGATTACCTGGCTGTGAAGAAACTTCAGCCAGGCATGAAGGGGCCTATCCTTTGCTTCGTCGGACCTCCCGGCGTGGGCAAAACTTCGCTGGGAAAATCCATTGCGCGTTCGCTGGGACGCAAGTTCGTGCGCATTGCCCTTGGCGGCATGCACGACGAGGCGGAAATCCGCGGCCACCGGCGTACCTACATCGGCGCGCTGCCGGGGCAAATCATTCAAGGACTGAAGCGCGGAGAAACAAACGACCCCGTCATGATGCTGGACGAAGTGGACAAGCTCGGGCGCGATTTCCGCGGCGATCCGTCATCGGCGCTGATGGAAGTGCTCGACCCGGAGCAAAACAACGCGTTCCGCGATCACTACCTGGACGTGCCGTTCGATCTCTCGAAAGTGCTGTTCATCGCCACTGCGAACTGGATGGATCCCATCCCGGAGCCGCTGCGGGACCGCATGGAAATCATCGAGCTGCCCGGGTACACGGGAGAAGAGAAACTGCACATCGCGCACAAGTACTTGATTCCCAAGCAGGCCAAAGAACACGGCCTGAAAGTCGGCGAGCAGATTGAATTCACCGACGAAGGGCTGCGCGAAATCATTCACAGCTTCACACGCGAAGCCGGCGTGCGCAACCTGGAACGCGAGATCGCGACGATCACGCGCAAGCAGGCGCGGCGCATCGCTGAAGACAAGATGGAAAAAATGACCGTGACGCCGGAAGTGGTCCGCGAATTCCTGGGCGTGCCGAAGTTCCGCACGGAAAAGGAAGTCGAGGAACGCGTCAAGAGGCCCGGCGTCGCCGTCGGACTGGTCTGGACCCCGGTGGGGGGCGACATTATCTTCATCGAAGCCACCCGCATGCGCGGTGGCAAGCAGTTCACCATGACCGGTCATCTCGGCGAAGTCATGCAGGAATCGATGACTGCGGCGCTGACCTGGACGCGCGCGAACTGCGAGCGCTACGGCGTGGATCCGGACTTCTTCCGCAAGCAGGACATTCACATCCACGTGCCGTCGGGCGCGGTGCCGAAGGATGGCCCATCGGCCGGAGCGGCGATGGTGACGGCGCTCGTGAGCCTGCTTAGCGGGCGTCCGGTGAAGGATCGCCTGGCGATGACCGGAGAAATGACGCTCTCGGGCGTGGTTCTGCCCATTGGTGGCGTGAAGGAAAAAGTACTCGGAGCGAAGCGGGCGGGAATCACGGAAGTGCTGCTGCCCGCGGATAACGAGCCGAACGTCGTGGCGGATCTTGCGCCGGATATTCTCGGCGACATCAAGATCACCTACGTGCGCACGCTGGACGAAGTACTCGAACATGCGTTGCAGAAGGAAGCGGTGACGCCGCCGATCGTGCCGCAACCGGAGCCAAAACCGAAACGCCTTGGCCCCGATAGCCCGCGGGCGATTCACTAAGGCTCTTTGATTCCCTGGCCGTGGGGCGCTGACCCGGTCAAGGCGCCCATACACAGAATAAATGAGAAAGCCCGGAGAACTTTTCCGGGCTTTTTCATTTCCGACACGCAGCGCAAGTGAGGAGCAGACTCCTGCTAACATGTTCGCTGGAACATGCCACGCGAAAAACCAATTGCGATCGACGCGCCCGCGGAACTCGCGCAACGCCTCTCGGAAGCGTTGCTGCGAGAGCGCCTGGTGCCGCGATTCGTGGATTCCTACGTCGTTGAGAACGGCCGCCACGCGCTGCAGGTTCACGCCGCGCTCTACCGCGATCTTCTGACGCTGTTGCAGCGGGAAGCGCTGCTGGCTTTGACAGTGCGGGCGCTGGCAATCGTTTGCGACGAGCCACAACCCGTGGGCAAGTCCAAACCGCGGCCGATGCCGCGGAGAGATGCCACGGTGTTCCGCCGTAAGTTTCTGGCGTCACTGACGAGGCAACAGGGCTGGACGGCGGGCGACGCGCTCGATTTTCAGAGCGACCTGCAAATGTATGAAGAGCTGCTGGCGCGCGTTGCAGCCAAGCGGCGCACGCGAAAACCGTTCGAAGTAGCAGACCACCCGTTCGTAGATCGTTGCGCGTTTCTGCTGGATTCGTCGTTCATGGAGAAAGCGCGGCTGGCGGCAAGCAAGACGCTAACGGGGATCGAACAGTTGGCAGCTAGCCTGGCGGCGCAGGTTCCAGGCGTCGAAATGCACTAAGAACAGCGGAGCTAATCCAGCTACTCGAACAAGTCGTCCTTCCACAGACGCTGGCCCGCGAGCGAAGTATGAAAGCCCCAGGCCGCAATCACTACAAAACCGAGGAGCACGCTTAGAGAGCGGGCGGCATACCAATTGGAAAAATCCAGGGTGATCGGCACATTGAGGAGCGCATCGACGGTGAGAACGCCCAGCGCGAGAACAATCAATCCGAAACGGACCATGGCGATGGCAGCGACGCCGTAAATGACAAGCCATACAGGTATTTCCGTCAGAGGATGATCGCTGCCCAAGACTTTTGGGGTGGCAAAAAGCAGGACGAATATCGAGGCGGCCAGCCAGCGATTCTTGACCAGCACACGCAAGAGAACAATCAGGAAAAAAAAGGTGAATGTGGTTTGGATGGAGCTGACGATGTTGCTCAGGCAGACCGCCACAGTCTCGCGCGTACCCTGGAGAAAATCCGTGCTTGCAAGAATGGGCCGGGCACCCGCGCGAATTAGGAAGAGGCTGCCAAGCTCGAAGACCAAGCCCCAACAGATGCCGAGGATCACGCCAAACAGGAGGTCGCGGCCTACTAGCGGATCCCGGAAGTGCCCGCTCAGAAAACGGCTCCACGAGATAATAGTTTGTGGCCAATTGCGGCGGACATAGGGCTCCAGGGCAATATAGAGCATCCAGATGAATGCAGAAACAAAGAGGCCAGTACTGAGAGCGAGAATGAGCAGACCGACGGTGTCCAGAGTAAGAACAAAGTGGGAGCGAAACAGGCAGATGGAAACCTCGAGAGCGAAAACCAGGGAAGCGAGGCGCAGGGCGCCCTGGCGATCGCTCCTGCCGCGCGAATAGTTACGATAGGCAAGGAGCAACCCTCCAGCGAAAATGAGCAGGGCGACGGAGAGGCCAATGATCTGGCTGAGCTTGTTTGCGCGAGTCTGATCGGCTTGCTTCATGCGCGCCGGCTTTGTCCAAGGTCCACTCAAGGCGAAGAAAACGGGCTTGCCGCGGCGAGCGGCGGCTTCGATGTGCAGGGGACGAGCGCTGCCGGGCCAAACGCCGTCCCAGGCGGCGCGCGTGTCTGCTGAGGCGAGCGACTCCCAGACAGATTCCACGGAGTGAAATTGAGCGGCGTCGAGTCCCGCGGCGGTGAATAGGACACGCCAATCGGGGGGACGGGAGGGTTGCGGGTTCTCTTCTTTTTCAGAAGGAATCGCCTGGAAAGAAAGCAGGCGGCCGTCGGGATCGAGTTCAAGATTGATCATGCCGGAGAGAGTGGTAGGCGGGTCCGAGAAGGTGACAACATTCGGAGTGAAGGAATTGGACCAGAAGCCGTTTGGGCTCATTTCGGTGGGACTTTGCCGAAACCAATAGCGGAGGACAGGAGGCTGCTCAGAAAGCACGCGGTCCCATTGGGGACGCTGCGAATGATTCTTTTCGAGGTAAGAAAGAAAATCGTTGTCGTAATCGAAGCCGTCAGCTTTGTCGGCAGGCGGGCCGGGATAACCAATGGTCGAAATGATTTCGCGGGATTTTTTGGCGAGAACCTCGGGCGAATTTTCAGGATGCAGACGTTCGAGGCCGTTTTCCTTGCGGCCCACGACGATGAAGAAAACAAATCCCAGGATTACGCCGGCGAGACACGCGAGCGCGACGCGCGGAGCGAGCCCGGTTTTCTCGCCCGCGGCGGCGACCATTTGCGGTGAAGGCGTTTCGCCCGCGGCGAGCGCGGCGGCCAGCGGGTCACCGCCGGGCAGGGCTGCGGCCACTTGCAGCGCCGAAGCGGGACGCTTGTCGGGCTCATTTTCCAGGCAACGAAGGATGACGCGCTCGATCAGGGGATCGAGGTCGCGGACAAGAATCGAGGGATTGGTGATGGTTCCTGATTCACGCTGCTTCGTCAATTCCGCAAGCGTGGAGGCTTCGAAGGCGCGCTTGCCCGTCAGGATTTCGTAGAGGATAAGGACGAGGGAATAGATATCGCTCTTGGTGCTGACGTCGTGGCCGGCGAGCTGTTCCGGCGCCATGTAGGCTGGTGTTCCGGCGCGAACGTCCGCGCCCTTGATGCTCGTAGCGATCCCGGCAAGACCAAAATCCGTCAGGCGAAT
>WNFP01006720.1_pt1 | contig 10352 bp, 6 predicted proteins | sample 5400201 | NCBI WGS metagenome assembly WNFP01 (sample SAMN13153355, study PRJNA577476) | soil metagenome | isolation source: 115 cm saprolite under Madrone tree | place: USA:California | collected 2016-06-14
CGTGAACACCTGTTCTCGTCCATGACCACGGACGTGCGAGGCTACCCGCTGTCCCTTGTGAAAGATCTCGATGGTGGTCGGTGTCGCTCGAACTTCCACGCGTTCTTGCACCAGCGTGTAGGGCACGCTGTAGAGGTTGGCGTCGAAGGCGATGTGGTAGTCGATGTTGACGCGGGCGTAGGACCACTGGCTCATGTCGAACGGTTCGGCGGGCAACGGTCGCAAAGCATTACGTTCGACCGCGGCGAACACACTGGCACGCGATCCCTCGCGCTTCCGGAACGGTCGCTGGTTCAGCCGCTCGAGCAGTTCGCGAATCGCATTATTCAGATCCGCCAACCGAAAAAACTTCTGGTGGCGTAGGGCGGCAAGGATCCAGCGTTCGACAACTTGCACACCAACTTCGACCTTGGCCTTGTCTTTCGGATGATGGGGGCGCGCCGGCACAACTCCCACGTCGTAGTGCATGGCAAACTCTTGGTAAGTGGGGTTGAGATCCGGATCGTAGCGGCACGCGCGGCTCACTCCCGTTCGTAGGTTATCCGGCACCAGTAGTCTGGGCACTCCAGAAAAGTATTCAAAAGCATGCATGTGAGCGCTGATCCAGGCGCTCAACTGTTGGTCCCGGGTGGCTTCGGCATACGTGTAGGAACTCGCGCCCAACACCATCACGAACAGCGAGGCTTGCCAGGCTTCGCCAGTAACCGGATCGTGCACCGGAATCGTTGCGCCGGCCCAGTCCACGAAGCCCTTCTCGCCAGGCTTGTGTACCTGGCGAAGAACTACATCCTGCTTCCTGCGCCAACGTTGGTAGAGTTCGCAGAAGCGACTGTAGCCGTATCCTTCCGGATGAATCTGCCGGTACTCTTCCCAAGCCAGCTGCAACGTCAGATGGCGATGCTGCTGCAACTGCGAATGCAAGACGGGAAAATCCGGAAGGACTTGTTCGGGGAGTCGTTTTACCACCTGCCGCTCTCCGAATAATGCCTGCTCGACACGCTGCTCGTCCCACTCCTCTCCGAGAGGCCACACCACACCGGCTGTGGCGGCTCTGTTGAGGTAGTCATGAACGGTACTCTGGCTAATTGAACAGGCGCGGGCGATGGCCCGTTGCCCCAGCCCCAGCTCGAAGCGGAGGCGGATGACTTCTATGAACTTACGCATGGACAATCTCCTGGTTGGCAACTCTGTCTCTCCCGTAATTCAAATAGGAGAAACAGCTTGCCTACTGTGATGTCCAGCGTCACCTCGCCCTGTGGAAAACATTCCGGGGCATCGCGATCACCGTTCCGACGATCATGATCAACTGATCGGGATTATCCCGGAACGAGTGATCGGCATCATCCCGGAATCATGATCGCCATCATCCCGGAACGGGTGATCGCAACTCTGCTGGCTGTTAACCGAAGGGTTGCTAGTTCGAATCTAGCCCGGGGAGCCAAATTCTCCTTCTTCTTCAATTAGTTACAGACGGCCTTCACTCCTTCCTTTTTTTCGTCCGGCCGAACGTCATAAAAACGTAATACTAATCGTGGTGAATGATGGCAAATCACGACCAAAAGGTGAATAAAGAAGGAGAAAGTGATTCGTCAGGTTTAGTCGAAACTTGCTGATTTCCTTCGATTAGTGCCAACTCCGGCAAGTTCTGATTGAATTGGTCGTTCGGCTGTTAACCGAAATGTTGGAGGTTCGAATCCTCCCCGGGGAGCCAACTCCTTTGTCATGCAGTGAGTTGCGAACATTTTCAGGGAGCTCTGCCCTTCCACTATGAAATGTCGAGTGCGCGAATCGCGATTAATCTCGATCAATGAAGACGAAGGAAAGTCAACTGGGGCAGGTGTCTCTGAGGTTTATCAGATCAATCGCGGTCAATCGCGCTCAAACCAAGCATTCGGCTCGCAACCGAATGCTTGGGCATGCGAAGTGAAATCGCCATTGCGCAAGTTGCTGAACCAAAATCTCTTTTCGATGGCCCGTCGAAGATCAACAAGCGCTGTCATAAAAACGTAATAGTCCTTTCGGATTCCGGAGCTGCACAGTCAAATCGGGCACGTCGCAGCTAAGGTACTCGCCCCTGATGGAATCGTCGGAATTGTCTTCCTATAAATAAGATTCGATCCGAACAGCAACCCTGTCGAAAAGATGAGCAGGCCCGTGCTCTCGCTGCCCCACCTCACTCGAAATCGGCAGACCGGGCGCGAAACGGTCGCGAAGAGCGCTATTTATGGAAACCGCGCCGATTGCTCTTTCCCTGATGCTGAAGCGGCGACCGATGCGGTGGCGGTGAGTTTCTTGTATTCAGCTTTGGCTTGACGGAGTATCGGCGTATCGGGGTCCGAGTCTTTCCAAGTAGTGAAGAAATCATCGTAGGCTTTGAGGCTGTTCTCACGGTTCCCTTGCATGGCATAGGTCCGCGCGAGGCCAAGTTGCGCCAGCGGAGCAAACACTCCCCACCCGAACCATCCGCGATGACCGATGAGCTTCTCGAACTCAGCGGCAGCCTTGGCATGCTCTCCTGCAGCCAAGTAAGCTCGCGCACGGTGATAAAGAACCTGTGGTTCGCCTTGTTCGTATTGTGTGACTGGAGCGAGCAAATCCACGGCCTTAGCAGCGTTTCCTCGTTCGCGCTCGATGATAGACCGAATGAGCGGCAGATGGACCTGCTGGTTCAATGTGCCCTCAGGACGCAGCCGATCCAGTTTCGCTGCCAACGCTTCAGCCTGCGTCACGTCGCCGGCCTCCGCTAACGCCTTGGCACAATGCCCGAGCCCTAAATTACTGTCTTTACTCGCCTCACCAGCTTGGCGGCAGAGCTTGCGTGCCAAGGCATAGTTTCCTAGATAGGACTCAAGCCGGGCATGCCAAGCAAGCTCGTTGGCAGCGTTTTCCATGCGTTGCGCGCGCCTCTGTTGATTCACCAAGGTTTCGCTCAACGAGCGGAGTTTGCCGGAGTCGCCGCGAAAGAATGCGAGCTGCTGTTGTAAACCGAGCCAGAGCATATCATCCGCCGGGACCTCGCGGGCAAGCCGTTCCATCGTTGCGGCATCGTTCTCGAAAAAGGCGATTCGGTAGCGCTGTTCCATTTGAGATGAGATCAGGGATCCTTTCTGCCGCCATTGGTCAAGGATTTTTTTGGCCTCCTCAAAACGGCCCATGATCATGAGCGCTCGGCTTGCATTGGAAGAGTCCGGAGCAGCGGGTACACGCGAATGGTTAATTGCCCAATCGAACTCTCGTAGAGCCTCTTCCGTTCTGCCCATGTGCCAGTAAGCGACCCCCAACACATTGTGAGCAATCGTGCTGCGTGGATACGCTTGCTTGTACAAAACAAGTACAGCGATTGCCTTTTCCAAGTTGCCCGTTATCGACATATGATAAAGAGCGGTAGTCAGAAAATTCTCTTCCTGCGTGAGACGGCGATCCTTTAGCTCGAACGCCATGGCAAAATTCTTGCTAGAAGCTTGGCCGTCACCTAAGGTGGCATAGACATTGCCGAGCAGCCTGTATGCAGAACAGAACTGCGGGTCCAGTTCGACGGCCCTTTCAAAAAAGGCAATGGCCTCACGCTGCCTTCCAAAACGAAACTGCATCAGCCCTGTTCTGTAGGCCTGTAACGCCTCGAGTGAGCCTGTTGTCGCAAAATCAAGAGGGGCATCGTACTTCTCGAGCGAGCTCAGACTTTCGCCCAATCGCCTTCGCAACTGCGAACCCGCTTTGCCTAGCGCAGCAATCACCTGATCCTTGTTCTCCGCCTCGTCTTGGCGTCGCGCGATGGGCTTTTGGTTCCGCGCGTCGATCGCTTCCAGGGTGATCAAGTATTTGCTCCCGAAGGCGGCAATCTCCGGCACCACCACGGCTTTGAGTCCCTGTCGGTTGCAGATTTCGATACCCAGTTCCCGGGTCACTCGCTCGTTTGGATCATGGCGCATCATTTGCATCGTCGCGCGGACGCTTGCTTCGGGGAAAAGGCTCAAAAAGGGGGACTCAGCGAGTTTGACTTCGAGGGCTTTGTCCAGAGAGTTGTCGAAGATAGGATCACCTGTCTTGTTGACAAAGCTCGCTAAGAGGATGACATCGGTCTCAGTCAGCACGGGCCGAGAAAAAAAGATGCGCCATGAAGCGATGGCGGCAACAATGAGGAAGGCTGCGACTCCAGCCGTAACGACAATGCGGCGTTTGTTCCATAGTTTAGACGTTCGTCGTGCGGGGAGAACTGGCACGAAGTCTTGTTCGACGGCGGCCGGTGCGGGCAGGTCGCCATTGCCATTCTCGATGCGAGCGATGAAACGGTAGCCGCGCCGCGGCAAAGTCTCGATGTAGCGGGGTTTCTCGGCTGAATCGCCCAACGCGTCGCGCAATCTTTTGATCGCAGAATTAAGGCCGACATCGAAATCGACAAATGTGTCGGCAGGCCAAAGCTTCTGGTGAAGTTGTTCCCGGGTCACCAACTCGCCCGGGTGTTCAATCAGCATTGCCAGGACTTGAAAGGGCTGATCATGAAGCTTGATCTTGATGCCCTGCTTGTGCAGCTCGCCAGAACGCAAGTCTACTTCGAATACGCCAAAGCGGACCCGGCCGGATGGTATGGTCATTGCCACACGGGTGCCTGCGTCACTCGGGAGTTTAACACAACGGTCCGGCTTGCCGCGGGACCGGCTATCGTCTGAGCCTCAAGCCTCATCTTTTCAGCTACCTGCACCGTCAGAATCATTCCAGCCACGTGCCAGCCCTCTTCCATTGATCGAAAGCCTCGCTCGCGCTGACAGTGGGGGCGCCAGGCACGATCTGCGAACACGTGTTAAGGGGAGGACGAGATGAGCAACAAAACCCTGGCGATGAAATTGTTCTGTAAGACTAGTTCCAAAGGAGAGAAAAACCATGAACTCGAAATTGCGCAGGGCATCCTCTGTGGTTGTTGTATTGGTCTTGGGGGGTGCGCTCGTTCAGGCCTTCGGGGGGGACGCAGCCGCCCGGTCGAATCGTGAGGGCAGGTTACAAGGAACGTGGCGGGTGCAGCTCAATCCGAGAAACTGCCAAACGGGCGCTCCGATCCCTTCCTTTGCCGTTCTGCTGTCGTTCGCTCGCGGCGGCACGCTCACCGAGGTTATGAACGCCCAAGTGCTCCTACCCGGCCAACGGACGACAGGCCTCGGCGTCTGGAGCCACACCCATGACAATGCCTACAAAGCCGTTTGGGACGCCTTCATTCTCTTTGACTCTCCGGTGTTCAAGAGAGGCGTGCAGCGGCTCATGTGGGACTTCGAGGTTGACGGCGACCAGATTACGATCGACGCCTCCAGTCAGTTTTTCGACACCAACGGCAACCTGCTCGCAGTGACCTGCGCCAGCGGCACGGGAACGCGCTTTGAGGATGTGCAAGACGAGGACTAACTGTCTATCTGCGGCGTAGCGTGTCGTGACACAAACAAATCAGAGCGCGGCGCGACACACGCGGCATAGCGCTCGTCCTAGTTCGCGAACTCGGCCACATCTCCTGCAACTGCGGTCGCGAGATGCAGGCGAAATCCGTTGCCGAAGAGCTGCTGGCTAGGCCGAAAACGAATCGGTGAAACTGGTAACGCGCACCTGGTGGGTGCCGAGGTTAGTCGTAGTATTCCTGGCCGAGGTGGGTGATAAGCCTTTCGCCCATCATCGGGCGCAGCGTGTTTTTCAGCTTCATGAGCTGGATGAACAGGTGGGTGCTCGGGAGAACTGCTTCCGGTTAGAAGGAGTATTTCAGGCCGAAGAAGATTCTTCGGTTACCGCCGTCGGTGGATCCTTCATCGAGGAACCCGGGATTGGTGATGCGCGCTTCGGGAATACCGTAGTTGCGCGTATTCGTGAGATTGAAGAAGTCTGCGCGAAACTGAAGCCTGTAGCCCTTGGCAAACAGCCGCGTAGACTTCGAGACACTCAAGTCTGCGTTCCCGATACCATCGGCACGCAGGACGTTGCGGCCCAAGTTCCCTATTCGTTGCACCGCGGTGATCGTAGAAAACAGCGACGCCCCGCCTGCATTGCGCAGTTCCTTGATGGTCATCCTCCCAATCGGCAGCGTGGTGTTGAGGTTTGGTCGAACTGCGTCTCCGATCAGGCCGGAAATCCCGGACAGAACTCCGGCCGGGTCCGATCCGTTCAGAGCTCCAAAGGGTGTACCGCTCTGGAGTGTCAGGAACCCACCAACCTGCCAACCTCCGAGGAACCGTCCGAGAGCCCCCGCCTGGCTGCGATAAAACGGCACTTCGTAAAGCGCATTGACCGAGAATCGGTGCGGCCGGTCGTAGGTAGAGCGGGCGCGGTCGGCACGGGGGTTGAAGGAGTCCTGAGCGATGGCCACTTCTCCACGGTCGGAAGGATTGAAGATATCTGACATCGTGTCAATGAACGAGCTCCAGGTATAGTGCGCGCCGGTAGCGAAGCCGCTCTTGAACCGGCGATCCATACTGAGTTGCAGAGAATGGTAGATGGAGGACGCAGCGTTGGCGCGGATGCGGATCACACCGGCATTAGGATTGACTCGCGGACAGCGCGGCGGAGCCGCACATCGCGTAGTGGGGTTTCCATCAATAGTCTGGAAAAGTCCCGTTCCCTTGGTTCCCACGTAGCCCACTCGGAACACGGTGTTTGTGTCCAACTCGCGTTGGATTTCCAGTGAGAACTGGTCCGCAACCGGGGCCCGAAAGTTCGCGTCGAGAATGGTGCGCGTTAACAGGTTGAGCGCGGCCGGGTCGCTCAAGTTGGGATTCAATGTGGGCAATGTCGTGAAAGCATTTACCAACCGGGGGCTGCTGACCGCGACCACGAATGGAAAGGAATTGGCCACGTTTTGCGCCATAGTAATGAACTGATAGTCGTTTGTCCGGGCGTAACCCCCACGTACGACGAATCTATCCCCCCCGGTTAGAAACCGCAACCAGCTAGCGTCGCCGCTCCTCGGATTCCAACTGAAGCCGAAGCGGGGCTGGAAGTTGTTGAGGTCCCGTTTTGGCCGCGGACTGAGGAGAAACACGGCGTTGCCGCCATTGGTTGCCCGGATGGCATCATTGATTGGGAACAAGCTTGCCATGGCGTTTCCAGGGGTTTCGTAGCGCAGACCCAAGGACAGAGACAAAGTGGGGTGCACCTGCCAGGTATCCTGGGCAAAGAAGAAGTAGTCGTACCAGAGGAAGTATTGAAAGGCCTGCCCTCCCGGGAGCACTTTATTGATGTCCGCCGTAGCAGCGACATCGTTAATGAAGTCTTGGATGGACACGGTCCCGGCAGGGAGTCCCAGCCCTGCCTGGCTGGTGGGGTACGTCAGCCGGCCGCGGCTGAACGGGAAGAAGAAGCTCTTTAAGTCCACACGCCGGAAATCGAGCCCAAACTTCAGCGCAGGGGCACCGCGTGTCCAAGCGATCGTCTCCTGAACCTGATACGTGTTGTTGAACCCGGAAAACGGCAGGTTGGCGGCAAGCCCGATCGCTGTCCGCGAGGCCGAGCCGGCAAATCCGGTCAGCCCCAGTTCCGGAATCTCGATAGACGGGATGGTCTCCGAACTTGGGTCCGTCGCGGACGTTACGGTCGCCAAGCGCTGCCACGAGACGCGAAACTCATTCAGCACACGCGGAGTGAAGCTGCTGGTCAAAAATACAGACATCGCCTGTGTGCGAGCTACGTTCTGGGTTGTTAGACCCGGTGGGTTTGCCTGCCCCGTCCCGCCCTGCTCGCTGTCGCTGAACAAGTACCGGCCGCCCATGGAATGTTGCGTGTTGAACGTGTGGTCCAAGCGGCCAGACGCCTGCCAGTTGTTGAAGAAGGAAGCTGTGGAACCCGTGATAGTTCCCGTAGGAACGTCAAGCCTCGTGCCCCCTGAACAAGAGGGCAGCGTTCCGCCGTCGATGCAATAGGCGGCAAACGTCGGGTTCCCACTGGAATGCGTGCCCTGCGTTGCCGCGCCAGGGACAAACTGCAAAAGAGCGGCAATCTGAGGGCGCGATCCGACGCTGGACTGAAGCAGCGCCTTTCCGGCATCAGTGGGTACGCCGCTGATGGACGTGCCCGAACCCAACAGGTGGTCGGTCCAACGCTGAAGCGACCCGAAGAAGAACGTACGGTTTCTCCAGATCGGCCCGCCCAAGGTGCCGCCGAACTGGTTCTCAATTCTGAAAGGTGCCCCTTCGCGGCCACCGGAAAGTGAACTGCAAAACCGCGGATCCGCTAGTCCGGCACGCTTATCCAGATTGCTGCAAGAGTTCAAGGTATTGTCGTTGTGGAACCAAAATGCCGAACCATGCAAGTCGTTCGTTCCGCTCTTGGTTACCAGGTTCACCACCGATCCCGCCGCCCGGCCGTATTCGGCCGAGAACTGGTTCGTGATCAGTCGGAATTCCTGAACGATTTCTGGATTGTTCATCACTTGCTGGCGCCCAGTGACGCTAGGGTTGTTGGAATCTTGCCCGTCAATCATGAAGTTGTTGCCGCGAGGACGCGTGCCATTCACCGAGAAGTTCGTCCCCGTTGCAAACACTTCGTTTCCGCTGTTGAGCTGACTGACTCCAGGAGCCCCGAGGGCAAAAGCGAAGACGTCCCGGAACCCGCCTCCGCCTGGCGGGGGCAACGTCGGAAGGTCGGTTAACCGCCGCTCATCAAATCGCACACCGACTTCCGGAGACGTCGTGTTCAGCAACGGCGCATCTTCGGTGACGGTAACCTTCTCGGTCGCGGCTGCGACCTGCAAGGCTGGGTTGACCACCGCGTCTTGATTGAGCAGGAGCGTAATGGGGCCGCGCACGTATCCGGCAAACCCAGTGTGCTCAACGGTCAATTCGTATGGTCCAATCGCAAGACCCGGGAATCGGAATCTACCGTCGGATTCCGTTACCAGCGAACGTTTAAGGTTTGTGTCGAGGTTGCGCACGGTTACGGTGGCGCCAGCAACCATACCCCCCTGGACATCTTGAACAGTCCCGGAAATCGTGCCCGCGGTCGCCTGGCCAAACGCTTGGTGTGCACTTACAAGACAAACAGCACACACCAGAAACGCCGCGAAGAGCCGGAACTTGCGAGTCTCTGGTTTACTCGTGGGTCTCTCCTCCTTCTCAAAAAGTGAATTGCGGAAACCTGCCGCTGAATACGTATGACGAAACGCATGTCGACCGATTCGACCGATGCCGGCCTTCCCGGAAGCCGGACGAAGCTAATACCGCACCATCTTATGCGGCCACCACGGCGCCCCTGAAGGGACTCATAAAGACCCGACCTGTTCTGAGCAACACATCGGGCATTTTCTCTCGACGCCGACCAGAATGTCCGCGACATTCTGATCCAAGGGCAATCGGGAGCCAATCTTCCCACAGCAGACCGCATCTCAGTGGGTAATTTGGGCAGCAGCTGCCCCTTAAGCCTTCTTCACTCTCGAATAAGGATGTTCGCGTCGAGAACGATCATCTCAGCGGGATGTGCCCTTCCCGCGGCGACGCAGCTCCTTGAACTCGGCCACTAGTTCTTCCTCATCAACATCCGCGAGTGCACTGGCAAGACGGTCCGCTGCTTCCTTCAGTTCGGAAATATGGGCAGTCTTAGGACGCTTTCGACGTGTGGGAACGTAGACACCAAGAGTTTCGCCGCGCCGAGTGACAGCAACTGGAGTGTCCGATTCTAGGAAACTGGCGATCCGTTCGCGGAACTCGCGCACGCCGACTTTGATCGTAGTCATAGGGATGCTCCTGCACGTTAGTGTACACACATGTGTACGCATACGCAAGCGAGCCAGGATTCGCATAGTGGGTCAGCTCCGTGAGGTCGCGAGCCGTCATAAAAACGTAATACTAATGGCGGTGAACGGCGGCTAAATGCGAACGAAAGGTGAACAAAGAAGGAGAAAGTGATTCGTCCCGTTTCATCGCAACTTGCTGAATTCCGTCGATTAGCACCAACTCCGGCAAGTTCTGATTGAATTGGTTGTTCGGCTGTTAACCGAAATGTTGGAGGTTCGAATCCTCCCCGGGGAGCCAACTCCCTTGTCACGCAGTGAGTTGCGGACATTTTCAGGGAACTCCTCCCTTCCACAATGAAATGTCGAGTGCACGACTCGCGATTAAGCGCGATCAATGAAGACGAAACCACTTGGACCGTTTTGCTGTTTACCAGGAGCAACTTCGTCCACAGGCTACTCGCGTGCGTTGAATTTTATTGTGGCATTCTAACTAACCTGTCCGAAACAACGCTTTTAAAGGGCTCTTGGAGCGGGTAAATGTACCAAAGGCCGCAACATTGTGGAAGGCTAGCTAAGTTGCTAACTGTCACAGTCCAGATGGCTCTTCCATTTTGCGCGACTATAGCGTTCAGGATTTCGTAAACTCTTGCATTATGCA
>WNFP01015049.1_pt1 | contig 10349 bp, 20 predicted proteins | sample 5400201 | NCBI WGS metagenome assembly WNFP01 (sample SAMN13153355, study PRJNA577476) | soil metagenome | isolation source: 115 cm saprolite under Madrone tree | place: USA:California | collected 2016-06-14
CCTCACTGGGAGTGTGGCCTAGGTGATTGAAAACTTGAGGGAAGAATGCCGCGCCAGGGGACTCGAACTCCCGACCTTCTGGTTACCGCGCCAGACGGTCCCAGTGAAGTTCGCTCTGATTAAATCATTTAGATTCAAACAGTGGTGCGCCCGGGGGGACTCGAACTCCCGACCTTCTGGTTCGTAGGGAGATTCTGGTCTACACGCGGTACAACTCCATACAACTAAATCGAAGAAAACAAAGGGAAACCGCTCGCTTCTATTGTTCCCGTTTGTACGCTTTTGCACCCCGTTCGTGCACAGAACGTGCACAGTTTTTCCGCGTTGCTTTGTCCATAACTTAAGGGGTAGGTTTACAGGATACTTAATCACAACGCGGAGGGAAATATGGCCCCAAGAACGTTCCGGCTCAAGATTGCGCAAGAAGGGCGCGAATTCGAGGCCGAGGGAGACAAAGCATTTGTACTTGAAATGCTCAAGCTTTATGGACCACAAACGACTTTTTCTAGCGCAGCAGTGGTGGCGGATCACACCGACAAGAAGGCCTCCCGTAAGAGTCCTTCTCTCGTTCGCCCTACCACGGGCAAATCGCTTTCAATTCGAGAGTTTATCCAGCGACTCGACTTAAAGAAACACACAGATATTACCCTCGCGTTTGGCTACTACCTCGAAAAGCATCAGGGAGTGACCGACTTTACGCCGGCCGATATCAATAACTGCTACTACGACGCCAAATTAGAGTCTTCGAATACTAGCCAGATGATTATTCAAAACATTAAACGCAGCTTTCTCATGGCATCGAAGAAAAAGGGAGAGAAAGGCAAAAACCGTTACACGCTGACGAGTATGGGCGAGAAATTCGTCGAGTCAAAACTCCAGGGCGCCGCTTCCTGACTCGGAGTCCTCGCATGCGGAAGGCCAAGAAAAAACCATCGGCCAAGCTATCTCCCTTACTACGTTCCGCCTTTGAAGTGCTAAATCATGGCCTATGGCACTTTTTCCGAAGCAACACGGCTGCGGATATGAAGTTCGCTTTGATGCATGTGGATCAAGCCATAGAGTTAATGCTTAAGGAGTGTGTTCGCGCGGGTGGAAAATCTGTCTATAAGAATCCCAAAGAGACAATCACTGTTTACGGTGCCTACGAGATCCTCTTAAACGAACTTCATATTGCGATTCCTGAAAAACCTGATCTTGAGTTACTTCATGAAAAACGGAACAACATTCAGCACAAGTACTCGAATCCAAGCCCTGATGATGCTTCCTTTCACATCGAAAAGGCGATGGGTTTCATTCGTCGCTTTGTACAGGACCAGCTGAAACTAGATATCAAGGAGCATGTGCCATCGGAATACCTCGATCAAGTCTAGCGCATGGCCACGACTTTTTTCTTCGCCTGCGCCTTGCGGTATACGCCGACTTTGCGCAACGCTGCGCGCAAATCCGCGCTGTCCGTGATGTTGTATCTTTTGAAAATTGCGTTTGTTCGATGTCCGGTAACCGCCATCGCCACGGTTTCGGGCACGCCGCTTCGAATCAGATCGCGCGCACAGGTGCGCCGAAAATCATGAAACAGTCGGCCCGGACAACCCGCTAATCTGGTCGCCGTTCTCCACGATTTTCTAAACTCATTGATCGGACGTCCATCGCCGCGGTGGAAAACAAACTCGGAAATTTCCGCGACGCCGTTTCGCTCAAAGCTGCGCGCGGCCGCTCGCCGTTCGAGTACTTTTTTCAATTCCCCTTCGATGGCCATCTTGAGCGGTTTGCGGTTTTTGACATACTTGCCGGGGAGAAGGATTTCGTCCGCTTCCAGGTCCACGCTATTCCAGGGCAATTTCGAAATGGAACCTTTCCTCCAGCCGCAGAGGCGGCCGAACAAAACGAAATCCTGGAGACCATCGTCCGGCAAGTTCAGGAGCACGGCGCGGGCTTCCGCTTCGTCAAAGAATCCTTCGCGCACGTTGTCCGCTTCGTTCAATCTCCGGATGTGCGGAACGCGCGAAAGATGGCCGCGACGGATAGCCAAGCGGAAGGCTTGCGAAAGCACTTGCAAGGTGCGGTTGATGCTCGCCGGGCGGTCGCCTGGAATCACTTCGCCTTTCGGGTCAGTCTTCTCGGCCAGTCTCTGCTCGATGTAACCGTCAATTTTCTCCGCCGTCAGTTCCACGGCACGAACGTCGCCGAAATCGGCGGTCACGCGGCGCAAGTGAGAGGCATTCTGAGGTGAGAGTTTGCCGCGCAATTCGAAATCCGCGTGCAGGGCTTCGACCAACTCTCGAATGGTGAGGCGCGAGGCCTTCGGCGTCACGAATTGGCGCGCGCCCAGTAAATCAGCGCCGACTTCGCGGAGTCGGGCTTTTAAAAATTTTCCCGCTTGCTTCGGGTCCGACGTATCGGCCGATTCTCTGAACTGTTTGCCTCGCAAATAATAGCAAACCCAAAAAATCTGGCCGCGTTGATAAATTCTGCCGTCGCCTCTCATGTTATTTCCCCTCCCGCGCACAAAATTCGTCGATGGCTTGGATCACGGCTTGCGCCATGGACAAACGTTTGTCCACGGCGATGTGATTTATTTTTGTCCAGAGCGACCGGGGAATTCGCAGGGTAGATTGGATGATTTCTTCTTTGGGCTTGGGTTTGCTTTTCTTCATCGGATGGTACCTCCACTAGAAATGATACCACCATGGTACCAATGGTGTCAAGGACTGCATGTTTACCGGGCTATTAGGACTGCGCTGGATGCTGGCACATTTCATTTGAGTCCTTCTCTGCGGAAGTCGAGAAAAAATTCGATAGCTAGACGGACGCGCTGGACGGTGAGTGTGCGTTGCACTTTCACGAGCTCAGATGACCAGGGATCGGCACGGCCACCCTTACGCAGGTTCCGGATGAATTCCTTTATTTGTGAGATCTTCAATTCCGCCAGTGGTACGCCAATGTCATCGCTCATCAATCGTACGACTGAGACTGCCTCATCGAACGAGCAGATGTGCAGGGGGTCGGACGGATCAGCGTAAGACTGACCAACTAACTTCTCAGACGAATACTTCCTAAACCTGGCGAGTACTTCCGCATTGTCCAGATTCTTACGCAGCCTCATCGCGCGCCATCCCAAAGTGCTCGAACCTCGCGTGCTTCTGCCTTCGCTGCTTCGATCAAGCCGTCAGAGACGCGCCGTGCCTTCGCCAGCCAACGCCGCGCTTTGGGTGTCAACTCCGAGACCCTCAGCACAGGGTATTTCTCGCCTTCTTCGTCGCGAACCGTCACGCCGCGGACATCGTAGATTCCCCGGATGCCTGACGCTGTGCGAAAGCGAAAGGTTCTACAAAATCCGGAACCGTCAATTTCGCCTTCAGTTTCTCCCCACATGAACGGCGCATCCGGTCCATGCGGTCCATGCACGGTTATCGTTTCGCCCGCCCAGATGCCACGGCGCAAGAGCTCGATTGCCCATCGCAGCCAGTCTTTGCGGTTGCCGCGTTTATCGAGGTCAGCCATCACGCACCTTCCTGCATAACTTTCTCTGTCAACTCTTCGGGCTTTGCGGCGAGTGCCTGCTGGCGCTTCAGTACGGAAGCATCGCCGGTGATTTCCTCCGCGATCGCATCCGCCACTTTGGCGTAACGTGGCGGATCGTATTCGAGAGGCTGGAGTATTTGTTTGATGGATTGCGCGCACTTATGGATGAAATCCTGCGCACGTGCCGCCCCGTGTAGTTGAAGAAATCGGGACAGAACTTGTCCCAATCTGTGTACCCCAGAAACGGACGGCGCGTCGCCTTTTTCTGGATAAACCGAGTGTGCACCTCAATTAAGTACGGTCGCATTTCGAGCAGGAACTTTGTAAACTGCCTGCCGATATAATTAACTAGTTGACTGTCGGACATTTTGTCCGGACTCGGACATTTTGTTAGAGTCTCGTCTTGGTCGTGCGAGGGATTGACTAGCCCCGGTCCGATTGGTATGTTTGCTTTCGACATTGATTCACCTGCTTTCCGGGCTGCGTCGTAAGCGCAGCCCTTTTTTTATTTCTCCTATCCGTGATTTCCTGATTTCCTCAAGTACGCATCGAGTCCATTGCTACTGAACAAAATTTTTCTGCCTTCCTGGCGGGTGAACTTGAATTTTCTCCAGTTGTGGTGCAGGTAGGACTTCGAGAGACCCAGGCGTTGGCTCGCTTCCTCAACCGTCAACGACTCATCCGGCCGCGACGCGGTCGCCGGGCTTGCGAGTCGTGCGCTCGCCACGGCGGAAATTTCGGCGAGCTCGCCGATCAGGCGCGGCAGTTCCGCCGGCGCCAGCGTCGTGGCCAGGCCGAGGGCGGGTTGTAGCTCGTGTCTCATCGCCCGCGCCGCTTGGCCTTCGGCCGGGGACTCGCGCCGTCGGCGAGGAAATGCAAAATGTCGCTGCCCAAATACCTTATCCGCCGGCCGACACGCCGATAGCGCAGCTCCGGATGACACCGGCGCCGCCGCCAAGTCTCTAAAGTTCGGGGTTGAATTCCAAGATACGAGGCAAGCTGTTCCGAGGTGTAAAGCGCGGTGGATATGATCGAGAAAACTTTGCCTGCAGCAACCATGACGATGACGACCCCCCTTAACAATTGAACTTCTTGCTCAGGTCGTCGTCGCTCTCGTTTGGTTCCTGCTCACGAACGCGACTTAGTTTGGTTGCTGCTCACTAATACGACTGAAACCTGTACGACTGAAAACCTGCTTCTACTTACCGAAGCTTATCGAACGCTACACAACGCGCTTTCGTGCGTCAAGCGGAAAAATGCATAGACTTTTGAAAAGAGTGTTGGTTTTGTAGTGGCCATACTTCGATGGCCGTCGAAATGATTCTCCACCCTCCAAGTTTTGCTTATGGGAAATGCCGCGTAAACCCAGCCGAATTTATTTGCCTGGGGTCTGCCTTGCGTATATAAGAACATTTAAGACTTAGGTAAGAGTCACTCAATAGTTAGACTCTAAGTTTAGGAAGGGAGAAACGAATAATGACCATGGCAACGCAAACACGAACGGAAACGCCAATTCGACGCTCGAGGCCCCGCTACCGGGTGCCGATGCAACTCTCCGTCACGGCCGCGGAGTACCGGCAACTGAAGCGCTGCGCCCGCAAGCGTGGCTTGCCGTTCGCTACCTGGGTGAAAAGCTTGGTTATGACGGAGCTGCGCAAACCGGTCTGAAGCAAGTAGGGCTCCCAGCGTGGCAACGCCAGGAGCCCTTTAAGAATTTCTGTTTCCCCCTTCAAGAGAAGAACACAGAAAGGACAACGAATGAACAACGAAAACGTACACGTCAAGATTGTTTGCGTCAAGACCCATCATTCGGCAGAGCCGGATTTCTTCATAAGGGAACAGCTGGTGATTGTCTCCGAGATTTTCCGGGATGCCGAATTTCCTCCAACGCCGAGGACATTCGATATCTGGGTGCGTTTGTTTCGCAACGTGCCCGTGCCACGACTAGAACTTGCTTTCGACCAGCTGCTGAAGACCTGGAAACCCGACTACGGCCGTAAATTTCCCGTTCCCTCGGACTTGACCGCTATCCTGGAACCACACCCCAAGCTGGTACTCGACGAACAAGTCGAAACCACCTGGCAGAAAACGCTTAAGAGCCTCACGAGACAATATCATCCGGATCTCGGCTGGAGAGGTCCGGAGCTTGATGAACGCGTGCGTCGCGCTCTCGAGGCCGCCGGCGGGATCCATTACGTCTGGATGGCGCCGGCCGATCAATTGGTGTGGGCGAAAAAAGCATTCGTCGAAGCCTATCTGCGTGCCATCGAACTTGAAAAACACGCTAGCTTGCTGCCGGAGAATGGGCAGGAGCCGTGAGCAAAAATAAAACCAGCCCGCTCCTGTGCTTTTTCTGGGTCAGGGACCAGTTCTTGCCGGAAACCGTATGCACAGCGGCCCACGCGAGTGTTCTCCTGGCCCTCGCCAGCTTCGCTAACCCGAATGGCAGTTCGATCCGCCCAGGAAATTTACGGCTCATGGCCGTCACCAAACTCAGCGAGAGCGAATTGAAACGAGCGATCCGCTCCTGGAAAAAGCACCCTTCTGGCGTCCTCCGGGAACAAAGCACAGGCAATGGCCAAGGTCATGCATCCGAATTCTGTATTCACATGTTCGACGTCGAGCCCAAAGGGGTTCCTGTAGACCCCCTTCAAGGGGTTCATACAGAACCCCTTCAAGGTGAACAAAGGGGTTCAGAAAGGGGTTCCAGGAGAACCCCTTCAGACGCCAAAGGGGTTCATGAAGGGGTTCATGAAGGGGTTCATGTGCACGAGCCACCACCGAACCACCGAACCACCGAACTACTAAAGAAAGAAGCGGTCGCCAAAACCGCTCCCTTCGTCTTGCCCGATTGGGTTCCCCTTCAGGCCTGGAACGACTGGCTCGAAATGCGCAAGCTCGTCTTCAAAAAAGCAGTAACCCGGGCGGCCCTCAAAATCGCTTTGACACATCTCGAGCGCTTGGCCAATGAAGGCCACAATCCTCGATTGGTTCTCGAACAAAGCACCTTGAACAATTGGCAAGGACTTTGGCCACTCCGCAAGTCGAAGCCCAAGCTTACCGCCGATCAATACACCGCCAACGTCGTCGCCAATTCCGGCTTACCCGGGATAAAGAACCGGTTCAACTGAAAAACCAGAAAAACCCCGTCAAAATTTCCACAGAAAAACCAAAACCACCATGCTCGTTTTGAAAAACCGAAAACGGCCACCAAATCATCGCGCGGGCTAAAGCCAGCGGCTGCCCGCCGCATCTCAAAAGTAATGAGCCAATGAGCCGACCATGAGTCGCATCAGATAGTTGCTCGGCGCGCAGCCTCTAGGGCTCTGTGGGCCTGGCTCATCCAGATCGTCGCTAGGCGCGCGTTCTGGGCTGCAGGAACGGCCACTGTAGGGCCGTAGACGAGCGAATCGCGACGCGCATGGGCTCTTGGGGCAGGCAATTCGGCACGTCATTGCGGCTAGGAACGTCGGGTTGCGAAGGAGACGTCCGCCAAAATCTCTTTTTGATTGAATGCGTTAGGCGATGCTGTGCACGAGATGTGCACAAAGGAATTAGGCCGTGCGTTGCGTTCCACAATGACTGCAGCGGATGGATCCGCCGGCGACGGGCGTTTGCAGCGTCGATTCGCCGCACTTTGGACATCTCGGTTTAGGAATGTTTGCTGCGCTGGAAGATTGCCCTAGAGTCTGCTGCTGCTGCTGCTTTTTGAGGAATTCGAGAAGCCCTAACCGTTTTAGTTTTTTCCCTTTCGACATCGCTCAAGACTCGGAAGGCTCGCCTGGCGGCAGTTCTGGCTTCACATCGATTGGCGGTTCGATGCTACGCTTGATTGGCTCTTCAAAAGAAATTTTTACTTCCCAGCCGCCTTCGGGTGTAGCGATTTCGAAACGTTGAGACGATTTGCCTTCAACGCGATCCGCAATTTCTCGACGCGCAGCGTTTCCGGTTTCGTTTCCGCGTAGAGCTGTTCTGAAATGGACTTCGCTTATTGCCTCTGCCCATGTGCTTCCCGCTGGCAGGCCCAATTTCTTGCACAAATCTTTCGGGAATGGTGACTCCAACATTTCGCGATACCGATCAGACAATGGGCGCTTACGCGGCCGGCCCGCGCCTGGAGTGGGTGCGTGGCCGGGCTGGAACCTCGTGCTTTTGAGATGTTCAGGTGTGTCGCCCATTTTTCAGCGCATTTTCATAGAGCACTTATTGCAAGCAAACGGCTTAACGGAGATCAGCGTAGCCCGCAGCGGCGCCGAATGCAAGAATCTCTTCACAGAGACTTCTGATAGGATTTCGACATGTTCGACGTTATTGTCCGCCTAATCATGGGCGTTGCGCTCATATGGATGGGGCTTAATCTCTTCCTTGGGCCAAGAGACTACAAGGCTTTTGCTGGAAGTCTCAAGGGTCCGTCTATTATCCGTCTCTTTGTCCGCTTCCCCGACTGGGCAATTCAAGGGCTCGGGATTCTGTTGACCTTGACCGGCGCCTACTTTTTTGTGCGTCTAATAGCCAGCTGGCACCCAAGGTAGAAGCGGATAATATCGCCGGTGACGATAATTGATTCCGTTTCGTGACTCTCTCCCCGGGAGTCGCAATCTCGCCACGCTTCTGCCCATCGGCGATCAAGTCAGATCAGTTGGTGTGGCAGATCATCGAGCTATGGCATACCCTTCAGCGGAAACTTAGCCGTTAAAAGATAGCCACGTTTAGGGGGCATTACGGGGGGTTGTCCGTGGTGCATTTTTTTGTCAGGCTCGGCGCGATATGTGGCCGTTCACATCGCAGGCCGTTGCAGTCGAAGCGCCGCCGGCAGAGACCCTGGAGCAACGCCGGGCGCAACTGCCCCGCCTAATCGATGCCGCCACGAAGGAACTGGCCGCCGCCGCCCTTGACCAGAGCCGATACCGAATGACACACCGTGGTCATGAAAAGATCATCGGCCTCCAATTCCAGGTTGCACTGAATGCCATGAAACAAGACGTCGCTGATACCGAGATCCAAAAACGCGCACGCCGAACGGCCGAGGCTAGACAAGCATTTCACGCGCTGAATCGTGAGAACGCGCTGGCCAAAAACCCCGGCTTAATTTTGTAAGGGAGGAAGCCCATGGAGAGCGACGTACTGTTTCTGGAAACGGTCTTGTACGGCGGCCACCCAACCGAAGCCGCAGAAGGGCCGGCCGTCGGCCTCGCGGTTGGTGGTGAGGACGCCTTTGGCAAAACGCTCCATGCGCCGCTGGACCCCATCGGCGATATTTTCGAGAAGGCCAGGCGCAACGCGCCGGTGAAACGCGACATCGCGAGAGATGGCAAGCACGATGCCACTGCCCGCATTGTTGTCGTAGACGACGACCTGGAAACGATCGATCAAAGCTGGGACGAATTGCTCGGCGGTTCTGCTGCGGTAGCCGAAAAGCGTGCGACGCCAGGGAAAACTGTTGCCGAACAGTTGGGTATCGTCCGTTACGAAGACCGCACGATCGACGGGCAACAGTGGAAATTCGCGCTCAACCAGGCGAATGAAGTCGTCAAATCACGACGCGTAGATTTTCGGTAATCCACGTCAGGAGAAAATATGAGCAAAACCTCTGCTGAATTCCACAAACTTTCGCACGCCCATCACGAACAAAGGATTTCCGCGCACAAGGAAGCGATGGATGGCGAACACAAAGACTCAGCCCGCCACGCGTTTCACAAAGCTTCGATCGCTCACCACGAACCCCTCCGCGATTTTCACAAGGCCGCGATGGAGAAGGCCGTCAGCGACGATCTGGGCAAGGCGGACCTGACGCCGACAAACATATCAGCGGTCACTCCGGAAAAGCCTGGCATTCGTGCGATTCCGCGCTACGGGCAGCAGCTTCCGGAACGTCCGAATGTTCCTGAACAATTCCAGCACCTGGCCACAGTCGACGACTGACTAGGGAGGGAGCACATGCCCAATTATGTTCAGCCTTTCACGGCCAATCCACTGCCCACGGGGGCTACCGTCCAAATCGAATCCGTCAAAAATGTGTTGAACATAAGCGGGCCCCAAACGGTCTACACGCAAGCAGGAACGGTCGCGCCGCCGCTGCTCACAAACCAACTCCGCGGCACTTGGCTCGGAGCCGGGAAGCATACGTATCCAAACGGAACCAGCGTGTTCTTGTAGACAGGAGCGCCCATGGCAGCGATCACGATTACGTTGACTTATCGCAGCTACACCGTCGCTTCGCCAACTGTCATCTCCGCAACGACAATCACTGTGAATGTGCCCACGAACCTCACGGCGGACGCGCACATCAAAAATATCGCGAAATCGTCAAAATCACTTCTCCCTGAAGATGGAGCCGCGCCAGATGCAGACCGTGCAAGTGAGAATCAGCATTCCGAAACGGCTTTTCGTTTGCTTGCGTGAAATGCTGTGCCAACGCAGGATGAGCGTTCAAGCGTACTTCGAAGAGCTCGCTTCGAGCGACACCGAAATGATTCGCAACCAAAAGTGCCGCGCCAATTCCCTCTTACCGTCGGGTGCGAAAACGGCCACGATTGAAACGACAGACGACGACAACCACCGCACCAAGCTGCGACCGGCGCAAATTAAAAGGCTCCTGCACCTGCGGTCAGAAGGCGTGAGCACGGCCGACATCGCGGTCCGTTTCGGTCTGTCCCGAAACAGAATTACATCCCTTTTCGCAGACTACGACAAGCGCGAGCATACCCCCTCTGCCGTGCAGCCCGGGCCCTCCCGTAAACGCGGGCCCGCCTTGCATGTCGCGGAGGCCTCGCGCCATGCCTGATCTTCATCCACCTGGGAAAGGCAAGCCGATGCGTAAAGAAAAC
>WNFP01005337.1_pt1 | contig 10347 bp, 6 predicted proteins | sample 5400201 | NCBI WGS metagenome assembly WNFP01 (sample SAMN13153355, study PRJNA577476) | soil metagenome | isolation source: 115 cm saprolite under Madrone tree | place: USA:California | collected 2016-06-14
ATGATGGGCTCTTCGAGCAATATGTGTCGGCTCTGCGGCAGATGCACTCGCCAGAGCAGTATTACAACGTGAGCGCAGCTCTGGCCGAGTTTCGTGATCCCAGGGTTGTGGAGCGGATTCTGGAACTGGGGGTTTCCGATGAAGTTCGTAACCAGGATGCCGCGCACGTGATTTCCTCCGTGCTCTCTAACGCTGATGACCAGAAGCTGGCATGGGGCTGGGTGAAGGCACATTGGGCGGCGGTGGAGAAGAAAAATATAATGGCGAGCGGGCCGGAGATCATCAATGCCACGCGAAAGTTTTGCAGTGCTGAAATGAGAGACGACGTTCAGACTTTTTTTGGCGAACACAAAGTTCCGGCTGCTGACCGCACGCTGAAACAGTCGTTTGAAGACATCAGCGGCTGCACCAGGAACAGGCCACGTTTACAAACGGAGCTTTCCGGCTGGTTGCAACTGCATTCCGGCACAAGCCGGGCAGGAAGCCGGTAAAAGAAATAGTGTTCGGCGGATCGGAACTCATCTTAGGGACAGATTTAATGAGCCACCTCGTAAGTGATTACGATATTGCCCCAACGTTCTTCATGTTTTCCTAAAGCGGCGTTGCAGGGTGAACACTGGACGCTCAACCGTCCTGGCGCGCTCCAGTTCATGGTGATGCCGCCGCTTGCGGCGTCCTGCTCCATCAGAAAGACCTCACCTTCAATTGCCGCGCCGGAGAAAAAACCGCGTTTCGGTTCTGAGCCGGCAGCACGCAGATTCAGGTGCGTGAAGAAAGGCGTATCGTCACCGCAGCGGCGTTCAATAAGTGCGGCCGTCCAGTGATGATCCGAGTCGGTCGATTCGGCCACCACGCGCTCCATGCATCTCGGCCGCACGTGAAGATAGACCACGGAGAGGACCGCGAACATCAAGACCATGATCCCGCCGTAAACAAAGGAGCCATAGACCATCTTTCTGGCGAAGGGATCCATGCGTTATTTGCCCACGCGAGATCTGATCTCGCGCCATAATTCGGAGCGTCCGGCGCCGGTTTTGGCCGAGTAAGGCAGAATGGCCTCCACCTGGTGCTCCCGGGCCAGCGCTGTCAGCGCGGCGCGTTGCTTGTTTCCTGAGAGCTTGTCTGCTTTGGTGCCCACGACGAGAAAATCGCGTTGCGCGCTGTGGAGAAAGTGGATGAGATGTTGATCGGGCTCCTGCGCGGGAATATTGGAGTCAATAAGGACGATGGAAAGCGCCAGAGTTTCACGGTCAGTGAGATAAGGCTCGATGAACTTTGGCCATTCGGCGGAAATTGAGCGGGAAATCTTGGCATAGCCGTAGCCTGGCAGATCGACCAGCACCATCTCCGGCGCCGGTTGGCTGGGTTTGGAATAAAGTCCAATGAAGTTGATAGTGCGCGTTCGTCCGGGCGTTGAACTTACATGGGCGATCTTTTGTCCCAGCAGGGAATTGATAAGGCTTGATTTGCCTACATTGGAGCGGCCAAGAAAAGCGAACTCCGGAGGGCCTTCCGGAGGAAAGAATTTGGGGTCAGCGGCAGAGGTGAGGAATTTGGCAATAGGGGTTGTCATGGAGTCGTTGTTGCTGCACGCCAAGCTGCCAGAGTCTTTATTACACCTGGACTACATTAGTCTTCCCAAAACGCAGGATACGGCGCATAACGCAGCTTGAACTGTAATGACCATATCACGCCGACGTTTTTCGCTGGAGCGAAAGAGAGAATTGTTCGCGGAGAGAATTCGGCGGTGCGCTAAAGCCAGGAGAAAAAGAAAGAAAAACGCCCAGGAGAATGAATCTCGCGGGCGTCTTTCTTCGAACGGAACGAACTAGAGGTATCTTTCGCGGGAAATCTCAGGTTGTACCGCGGGAGGAGGTTGTGCAGCCTCTTCATGGAACTCCGGCAGCGGCCGCTCCAGAGCGGCTGCCAAAACCTGGTCCATGTTTTCTACCAGATGCATTTTCATCTGGCCGCGGATGTTTTCCGGGACTTCAGGAAGGTCCTTTTCGTTTTCTTTGGGAATGATTGCTTCGGTGATCCCGGCACGCAGAGCGGCCAGGAGCTTTTCTTTAAGACCGCCGATGGGCAGGACCTTGCCACGCAGGGTGATCTCACCAGTCATGGCAATGTCACGGCGGACGGGAATCTTGCTCAGGGCGCTGGCGATGGCCGTGGCCATGGTGATGCCAGCGGAGGGGCCGTCCTTGGGGATGGCGCCTTCCGGCACATGGATATGGATATCGACGTTGCGGTAAAAGTCCTTGGGCAGGCCGAGGCGCGCGGCGCGGGAGCGCACGTATGACATGGCTGCGTGCGCCGATTCCTGCATCACGTCGCCAAGCTGGCCGGTAATGGTGAGTTTGCCTTTACCGTCAACAATTGCGACTTCCGTGCTCAGGATGGAGCCGCCGACTTCTGTCCAGGCAAGGCCGGTCACCAGGCCGATTTCGCTCTTTTCGTTGGCCAGCGTGTCACGGAATTTAGTGACGCCCAGGAATTCGTTGACGTTTTGCGCGTTCAACGTGATGGCATAACCGGCACCCTCTTTGACCACCTTGCGGGCGACCTTGCGGGAGATGTTGCCGATTTCGCGCTCCAGGTTCCGGACCCCGGCTTCGCGCGTGTAAGAGCGGATGATCTCGCGCAAAGCGTCGTCAGTGAATTCCAGCTGCTTCTCGGTGAGGCCGGTGGCCTCGCGCTGTTTGCGCACCAGGAACTGCTTGGCGATCTCAACTTTTTCCAACTCGGTATAGCCGTGCAGCCGCAGGACTTCCATGCGGTCCTGCAATGCCGCGGGAATGCTGTGCAGTACGTTGGCCGTGGCGACAAAGAAGACCTGTGACAGGTCATATTCCACGTCAAGGTAATGGTCCTGGAACATCCAGTTCTGTTCGGGGTCCAGCACTTCCAGCAGGGCGGCGGAAGGATCGCCGCGGAAATCAGAGGCCATCTTGTCGACTTCATCCAGCATGAAGACCGGGTTTTTGGTGCCGGCCTTCTTCATCATCTGAATGATCTGGCCGGGAAGCGCGCCGATGTAGGTACGGCGGTGCCCCCGGATTTCAGCTTCATCACGCACGCCGCCCAGCGACATGCGGACGAACTTGCGTCCTGTGGCCTTGGCGATGGACATGCCGAGCGAAGTCTTGCCCACGCCCGGAGGTCCGACGAAACAGAGGATGGACCCCTTGGGATTTTTTACCAACTGGCGCACGGCCAGGAATTCCAGGATGCGGTCTTTGATCTTCTCCAGCCCATAGTGGTCCTGATTGAGGATCTTTTCCGCGTGCTCAATATTGCGGATCTCCTTGGACTTTTTCTTCCATGGCACAGCCAGGAGCCAGTCAAGATAGTTGCGGGAGACGGTGGACTCAGCCGACATGGGCGGCATGGCTTCCAGCTTCTTGAGTTCCTGAATGGCTTTTTCATGGACTTCCTTGGGCATGCCGGCGGAGTCAATCTTCTTTTTCAGCTCGTCAAACTCGCTCTTTTCACCGCGGCCCAGCTCTTTCTGAATGGCCTTGATCTTCTCATTCAGGTAATACTCTTTCTGTGCGCGCTCCATCTGCCGCTTGACCCGCGTCTGGATAGTGCGGTCCATGTTCAGCTTTTCAATTTCGATATCCAGAACGTCAGCGATGCGGTTGAGCCGATCGGCGGGGTCAAAAATCTCCAGCAGTTCCTGCTTCTCTTCAATGGAAAGCTGAAGGTTCTGCGCAATGGTGTCACTGAGTTTGGCGGGATCATTCATGCCAGTAATGATCACAGGCTCCAGATTCAGTGACTGGCAGAGCTTCACATACTGGTCAAAGAGATTGTGAACGCGCTGCATGGCCGATTCCATGACCTTGGTGGGATCGGCGGGATATTTGACGGTACGGACTTCAGCCTCAAAATAGCCCTCGTTATTGATGAGCTTGAGAATCTTGCCGCGCTCCACGCCTTCCACCAGCACCTTGATGTTGCCGTCCGGCAACTTAAGGTTCTGCACGATATTGGCGATCGTGCCTACCTGGTAGATCTCGTGAGGTTTGGGCTCATCAATGCTGGCATCGTGCTGGGTGGCCAAGAAGATTTTGCGGTCGGAAGCCAGCGCTTCTTCCAGGGCGCGCACGCTCGATTCACGGCCCACAATAAAAGGGGTCATCATGTAAGGGAAGATGACCACATCGCGTATGGGCATCATCGGGAGCTTGCGAGTTTCGAATTTTTCCTTGTTCGGAGTCACTGATTCGCCTTTTTCTTCATCCATCTGACTGTTTGGTTTCCCGTACCTTGTTACATTTAAGATTATCACGCAAGGCAGGCGGGCAAAGCGAGAGTATTTGTGTGCATTCTCTAAAGATCCCAAAGAATCAATAGTTTAAAAGAGAAAAGCCCGCCGTGAGGCGGGCTGGTTACAAGAGTACTCAGGGAAGTCAGCCCGCTTTTTCCATGGCCGGTAGAGAGATGTCACGCCGCTCCACCATTTCCTTGGTGACTTCAAATTCCTTGACCCGTTTCTGGCTGGGCAGGTGATACATCAGGTCCAGCATCAACTCTTCCAGGATCATACGCAGGCCGCGGGCGCCGACTTTGCGCTGCATGGCCTCACGGGCGATTGCCGCCAGCGAGCCCTCAGAGAACCGAAGCTTCACGTTTTCAAACTCAAACATGCGCTGGTACTGCTTGACGATGGCATTGCGCGGCCGGGTCAGAATTTCAATCAGCGCGGCTTCGTCAAGATCATTCAGGATGCCCACAACCGGCAGGCGTCCGACAAACTCCGGGATCAGGCCGAAACGGACCAGGTCCTGCGGTTCAGCTTTTTGCAGCAATTCAGTGTCACGCTTGTTGGCTTCAGTAAATTCTTTTTCCTTCTGCTCGCTGGTGCGGAAGCCCATGGATTTTTTGCCGACGCGCCGGGCAATAATTTTCTCCAGTCCCACAAAGGCCCCGCCGCAGATGAAGAGGATATTAGTGGTATCGACCGGGGTAAATTCCTGGTGAGGATGCTTGCGCCCACCCTGTGGAGGTACGTTGGCAATGGTGCCTTCCAGAATCTTGAGCAGCGCCTGCTGCACGCCTTCACCGCTGACGTCGCGCGTGATGGAAGGATTCTCGTCTTTGCGCCCAATCTTATCGATCTCATCAATATAGATGATGCCGGTCTGGGCGCGGGCCACATCGCCATCGGCGGCCTGCAGCAGCTTGAGAACAATATTTTCCACGTCCTCACCCACATAGCCGGCTTCCGTGAGGGTGGTGGCATCCACAATGGCAAAGGGCACATCCAGCATGCGGGCCAGGGTCTGGGCCAGAAGCGTTTTGCCCGTGCCGGTGGGGCCAATCAGCATGATGTTGGATTTGCTCAGCTCCACTTCGCCGGTCTTCACGCGATTCATGTGGATGCGCTTGTAATGGTTGTAAACAGCCACGGAGAGCTTCTTCTTCGTCTGCTCCTGCCCGATGACGTATTCATCCAGAAAGGTCTTTACCTCCTGCGGTTTGGGCAAGTGGTTCGGCGCGGCAGCGGCATGGGATTCAGTGCGGTCATCTTCCAGAATGGAATTGCAAACTGCAACACATTCGTCACAGATGTAAGCCCGAGGGTAATCGCTCGGCGAAGAAATGAGTTTAGCAACCGCATCCTGCGATTTATGGCAAAACGAGCAACGAAGTGTTTCTTCGGGCGTTCTGGGCTTCACAGTCAGACTCCTTCAGCGAGCGGGCCGTTTCATTTTTCCAAATGGGCCAGCGGCCCCCGCCTATATGACATTCATACTATTTGTGCTTGTAAATGATATCGTCGATGATCCCGTATTCTTTGGACTGCAGGGCGTTCATAATGAAGTCGCGCTCCACGTCTTTTTCCACCTTTTCCAGTTTCTGCCCCGAATGTTTGGCAATAAGCTGGCTGGTGATTTCCCGCATCCTCAGAATCTCTCTAGCATGTATATCAATATCTGTGGCTTGGCCACTAAGGCCAGACATCAAGGGTTGATGAATAAGAATCCTAGAAGTGGGTAGGGCAAACCGCTTACCGGCCGCTCCGGCGCAGAGCAGCAGGGCCGCCATGCTGGCCGCCTGGCCGCAACAGATGGTCATTACGTCAGGACGCACGAACTGCATGGTGTCATAAATTGCCATTCCTGCGGTAATCGATCCTCCCGGAGAATTGATGTAAAGCTGTATGTCTTTTTCCGGATCTTCTGCCTCCAGGAATAGCAGTTGCGCGATCACCAGGTTCGCAATCGTATCGTCAATGGGTGTTCCGATAAAAATAATATTGTCGCGCAGCAGCCGCGAGTAGATGTCATAAGCCCGTTCGCCCCGGCTCGTCTGTTCTACCACCATTGGTACCAGTGCCATAGTCTTCCTTCCCTCGAATCCCTGGGTTTCACCCAAGGCGGTGCTTAGTCTGCGTTGGCGTACAACAAGTTTAACGCTTTTTCGCTGCGCATGCGGTCACGCAACCGCTCCGCGGCATTATCTTGTGTGAGACGCTTCTTAACTTCCTCCACCGGCTGTTGCATCTGCTGGGCCATGGATTCGATCTCAGCTTCCAGTTCTTCATCGCTGACTGTAATGTTCTCTTGCAGTGCGATTCTGGCCAGCAGAACGCTCGATTTTACTTCCTTCACCGCCGTTTCGCGCTGACCGCCGCGGAGACGTCCAAAGTCCATGCGCCGCATCTCCTCCGTTTTCATGCCCTGGGCTGCCAGCGCGCGCAACCCGCGCTCCAGCCGCAAGTCAATTTGATGCTCCACCAGCGCTCTGGGTACCGCAAAGTCATGCTTGGCGATAAGTTCTTCAATCAACTTATCTTTGCCTTCATGTTCGGCTTTGTGTTTCTGCTGCAACTCCATGTTTTCCCGGATACGCTGCTTCAGTTCGTCCATGGTCTGGAAATCCTGGCTCAATTCCTTGGCGAAATCATCATTCAATTCCGGCAGGGTCTTCCTCTTGAGGGCATTGACTTTCACTTTGTAGCTAAAAATCTGCCCGGCAAGCCTTTTGTCATAGAAACCCTGGGGGTATGAGACGTCAAAGCTGCGATCTTCGCCTGCCTTGGCGCCGCTCAGGTATTCGGTAAATTCAGGAATGGTGTTGGCCCCGCCAATCTCCACCATGACCTCATCCATCTGCACCGGCTGCGGCGCATTCTCAGGCTTGTCAGCTCCTTCTGCCCCGGCGGTCTCGGTCTTGCTTTCCGTTCCCTTGGGTGTGGCTACAAACGAGACCTGAAGAAACTCTCCCTTTTCCACTCCACGGTCGTCATTGACCGGATCAAAGCTGGCCTGTCGCTCCTGCAGTTGCTTGATCTCATTGTCTACTTCTTCCTGGTTGATCTTTATCTCGGGTTTTTCCACCTTGATCGACTTATAGTCGCCCAGTTCAAACTCCGGCATAACTTCAAACGCGGCTTTGAAGCGCATGGGCTCGCCCGGCGTGAATTCCAGTCCGTAGATTGAGGGTTGAGCCACCGGCTTGTATCCGGCCTTGACTACAGCCTCGCGAAAATAGTGCGGAACCAGGGCCTCCACCACTTCACTGGTGATCTCTCCGGAAAAGCGGTTCCTGACCATGCTGGCCGGGACCTTACCCTTGCGGAAGCCCGGAATGCGCGCCTGCTTGGAGTATTGCTGCACAATGGCCTCCTGCTGCTGCGCCACCACCTCGGCGGGAATTTCCACGCTGAGCTCGCGCTTGCAGGCCTCTTCCATCGGCGGAGGGCCGTCGGCGTGGCTATGTGCGTGCTCCTCTTCGGCGTGTGTGTGTTCCATCTGGGGCTGGGCCTCAGGATTCTCTACTGCGTTGCTCTCTGCGTTGTTCAAAGTGATGTCCTTATCCAGTGCCGGCGGGAAACGGCAATATTGAGGGTTCTTCTGGGATTACCCCCAAACGTCCAGTTTAAGAGACGTTACCGCAGGGGTCAACTTACCATGGCGAAGTGTGTCATACCATAATAGAAATGTCCTCTTTTGTTGATGTTGATTTTCTGTTCTTTGGAGCCGGAATGGGGTGCGGGCCCCTGTGCCCTGCCATCCCGAGAATCAAACCCAACTGGTGGTTGCGGATATGGACCATAGATGCCAGAAATCGTTTCTCTAATCAGCTGTTCCCCTCGACCTAACCTCCAAACGACAAAACCCCACCGAGAACGGTAGGGTTTGTCAGCAATCAGATGGATTCTTTCGGATCCGCCTTTCTCTATCTGCTTACTTACTGTCACGGTTCGCCGCCAGACTGACAACATCCGCTGGTCACTAAATCCGTTTTGCTTACTCTGCCGGCGGCGCACCGGTGGTGTTGGTGAGGTCCTGAGTGTTCCAGGAACTGTTGCTGAGTAGAAAAAAGAGTTGGCGCAGATGCTGGTTGCCGTCCTGATAGACGAAGTGCGGGCCATCGGACTGCACCCAGCTGGTCAGGGCACTGCCGGGTTCGGCCAGGGGCGCGCTGGTGGTGGTGGTGAGGTCCTGAGTGTTCCAGGTACTGTTGCCAAGCAGGAAAAAGAGTTGGTTTAGATGCTGGTTCTGATCCTGGTAGACGAAGTGCGGACCATCGGACTGCACCCAGCTGGTCAGGGCAGTGCCGGGTTCGGCGGAAGGAGCGCCGGTGAGGGTAGTGAGGTCCTGAGTGTTCCAGGTATTGTTGCCAAGCAGAAAGAAGAGTTGGCGCAGATCCTGGTTTGTATCCTGATAGATGAAGTGGGGGCCATCGGACTGCACCCAACTCGTCAGGGCGCTGCCGGGTGTGGCCAGGGGGGCGCCGGTGGTGGCAGTGAGGTCCTGAGTACGCCAAACATTGCCGGCAAAAAAGAGCTGGCGCAGATGCTGATTCGCATCCTCATAGACAAAGTGTGGGCCATCGGATTGTATCCAGCTTGTCAGAGCACTGTTGGCTGAGGCCGAAGGCGCTCCGGTGGTGTTGGTGAGGTCTTCGGTGTTCCAGACATTGAGGGACACTTCATTAAAGATTTGCCGCAGATGCTGGTTGGCATCGAGATAAACGAAGTGGGGGCCATCGGACTGCACCCAGCTGGTCAGGGTAGTGCCGGGTGCGGCCAGGGGCGCGCCGCTGGTGTTGGTGAGGTCCTGAGTATGCCAGGTATTGCCGATAAAAAAGAGCTGGCTGAAGTGTTGGTTCTGATCCTGGTAGATGAAGTGCGGGCCATCGGCCTGTGTCCAGCTGGTCAGCGCACTTTGGGGTGAGGCCAGGGGAGCGCCGGTAGTGTTGGTGAGGTCCTGGGTTTTCCAGGTACTGTTGGCGAGCAAGAAATAGATTTGGTTCAGGTGCTGATTCTGATCCTGATAAACGAAGTGCGGGCCGTCGGACTGCACCCAGCTGGTTAAGGGACTGCCACCGCAGTTGGGAAAGCGGAAGTTGGCAATCCGCGTATTCCAGTTGAAGGAGCCGCTGGACTTCAGATACTCCGTGGTGTACCAGAACGTGCAGTCGTCAATGGGATCGACCTGCATTGCGCTGTATTCGCCCCAGCGTGTCAATCCATTGGTTTGCGAACCGCTGCCGTTAATGATTGTGACTTCTGGCTCCAGCGTACTGAGCGGGTCGGAAGGAGTCCGTCCGGCATAGGCGATGGACGGAAACAGGGCGCTGCTGGATACGCTGTATCCCACAGCTATATCCCCGGTACGATCCATGGCAATGCTGCCCATCCAGCGAAAGTTGGTGTCAGGAGGAGCGAAGGTACTTTGCTGGACAACGACGGGGCCTGTGGTAGGGCCTGTGGTGGAGCCTATGGTGGGGCTTTGGATGATGACGGGAGGGGCGTTGGGGTTTTGGATTTCATACCAGCGAATCCCGCCGCTTGGACCGGCGGCAACCGAATGGTTCACCACCAGGGATTCATGACTGCCGAAATTGCGATAGGCAAGCCGGTACATCAGCCGGTCCGCCAGGGAGTCCAGCGGGTTTGTTGGGGCCTGCGTTATGGTGGAGCTCGGCTGCTGCACGCAGGAGCCTCCTCCGCATAACGGAGTGAAGGCCGCCACAGGGAGGACGATGGGGCCGATAAAAGTTGAATTCGCAGGAGTGACAAAATCTACATGAAATTTGAACAAATTGAGTGCGTTGCTCCCCATGGACAGCATAAAGTTTGGGGAGCCTGCTGGAGGAAGCGTGATGCCATCCAGGTCGGAAGGCAGCAACGATGACACGGAAGCCCCCTGTTGGAAGCAAATTTGTGTTGCAGGACGTCCATTCAACATCGCGTTCCGGTCATAAGCACAGGCATCTGCGCCCACAAAAGTGCTTCCGTTGAACATGTTGAACGTTTCGTAATACGCGTCTGTCCAGACACCCATCTTGGGGAAGTCGTTCAAATTCGAGTATGGGAAAGCGTAG
>WNFP01006612.1_pt1 | contig 10346 bp, 9 predicted proteins | sample 5400201 | NCBI WGS metagenome assembly WNFP01 (sample SAMN13153355, study PRJNA577476) | soil metagenome | isolation source: 115 cm saprolite under Madrone tree | place: USA:California | collected 2016-06-14
GATACTTGCTCGATGCACGTCCATTCCCACATAATACGTTTTCATAGGGCTCTCCTTCGGTGTCAAACTTGAAGTCGTAGAACAACTCCAAGCTATCACCCCTGGGGCGCCCTTTCATATATAGAGTAGCGACCGGGTCAAGAGAACTACAGGCGTAGAAAGGACAATCCTTATGAAACATTCCGCAGGCTTTCTAAAATTAGTCGACGAAGCGAAGCGAAGGACCAAAGAAGTGACCGTCGCCGACACGCGCGATCGAATTGGGTTAAACCGCGATGCGCGTCTGATTGACGTGCGCGAGGATGACGAGTGGCGCGCCGGCCACGCAGCCGCAGCCGAACACCTGGGCAAGGGAATCATCGAACGCGACATCGAAGCAACCGTGCCCGATAAAGCAACTGAACTAATCTTGTATTGTGGGGGCGGTTACCGATCAGCTCTGGCGGCTGACGTCTTGCAGCAGATGGGTTACACGAATGTCTGGTCGATGGCCGGCGGGTGGAAGGCCTGGAAGGAATCAGGTGCGCCCGTGGAAAGCTGAATTTCGCACTTACTGCTTCAGCACAAAATTCCCCGGCACAAATTCAATCGCACTGGCTTCGCCGTCGGCTTTACTGCCCGTCCTGGCCGCGCCGTAAGTCAGGACGACCGCGTTTTCAGGTTGGCGCGGGCCACATACGATCTCGCGCGGCACCTCGCTGGTGAAAGCGATAATTGCCAGGCGTTCAAAATTATCGCTGTGAAACTGAAGCAGGCGATCGCCGGCGCGCACCTTGAAAGTCATTCCTTTGGCATTGCATTCGATAGCGGTAAGAATTCCTCTTATTCGCATCTCCCCTTCATGTGGTTTTCGCAACGATTGAGACAGCAGCACGTCCCAATCAGGCTGAACTGAATCAGGCAGAGCGACTGAATTTCCGTCACTTCGCGGTGGCTGGCCTGATGAATTCTCGAGGCGCGGCGCCAATTGCTTCTCCAATGCCCTGTCCTGGGCCAGTAGCGCCTCGCTGCGGGTGATGCCTTCCATCAGGGACTGCGCTTGTTGCCGCAATTCCGGATCGGGACTGTTGCCAGTCATTGGTCCCAGCAGCCGGCGCGCTTCGGCAAAGTCTTGCTTGCGTATATAAAGCTGGGCCAGCATGAAGACCACACGCTCATTAGAACGAGACATCGTCGCTACGCGCTTTAGCAGCTCGATCGTTTCGTCGACCTCTTCATTGCGGACGACGTTGATGAAACCGAGCAGCGCATAGCTTTCAGGAAAGTCTGGTTTGAGTGCGATTGCCTTTCTTAGTTCGGCCCGCATGGTCGTTGCGTCTTCAGGAGCATAACTGTTGACGATCTGTGAACCTTCAAACGTCAGGCCGCTGAGGGCGTACGCATAATAAAAATGAGTCAGGTAGTTCTGTGAATTTCCGGCCACGGCTTTTTCTAAATACTGGCGAGCATCTGCCAACCGGCCTTGTCGCACGCGCAGCATTCCGAACGAGGCTTCGGCCATGGGCAGTTCCGGACTCAGCGTCAGCGCCTGCTGCAGGTGAGACTCGGCGTCGTTCAAGCGACGCGTGTGCAGCAGCAGATCGCCAAGATAGGCCTCGGCCTCACCTTCCGTAACCGGCGCGCTCTGCATCTGGCTATCAAAATCAAGTTTCTTTTCAAAGGTCACCGCCGTGGCCATGTATTTCGCACCCTGAACATAAGATCTAAAATCCTTTTCGAAAGCATCAATGCCGATTTGAAATGCCTGCTGAAAAGCTTCGTCGACGGTGAGATTGGAACGGACCAAATCGACAAAGCGAGCAAGCTGGGGCCGTCGCTGCTGTCCTTCGCCCTGTAGCAGGTAATGCATCAGCATCCACGCCTCGGCATAAAAGATATTCATCTTGTTGCCTTCGTTGTAATACGGTGACTTGTAATCGACCGCGAACAACGTGCGCAGCGGCAGGAGCTTTTGTTCTCTGAGGTACAGGACGTGGTTTCTCACCACATCGCCCAGAATTACTCTGCGATTTTCATCGGAGATATTGAACGTGCTGTAGTATTCGGCCAGCCCCTCGTTGAACCACAGCGGCACCGTGCCGCCCATCGTATTCTCGACCAGCAGGTGAACGTATTCGTGAAAGATTGTTCGGTATGGCTGGTCGTCTGAAAGCTTCTCGCTGGTGAGCGTGATGTAATTCACGTCTTTACCGGGTTGAAAGTAACCGGCCACATTCGGATTGACCTTGAATGGCTTGTATGAACTGTCGCTCTTGAAAACGATCACCGTCGTCGGCACCGGCGAATTAAGCTTCAGCGACGGGAAGAGCAGAGCAAAAACCTTCCGGAACTGTTCCAGACGATTAGCAACCAGGCGAATATCTTTTTCGCTGGCGTTGCCGACGAGTTGGAAGTTTTGCGAGTGAACGCTGGTCCAGTTGTCTTTGGCCTGAACCGCCGGGTGGTCAATCAGTGCGAGAGCCAGAAAGGCAAGGGCAAATACGATGGGGCCGGCTCTTACGCGGGGGTAATTCATTTTGTGAAATCTCTGAGCTGAAAATCACGCGGCCGAGTTTCCATTTTTCGGAGAAGAATCAAGTCCGCGGCCGGGGCGATGGTACTATAGGAAGCGGCATGTTTGCATGTTAATTAATCCAGCTTTGGAGTGCGCTGACCTGGTCGCCGCTTTGGATCGCATAGCAATAAAGCGGCGACGACTCACCGCACTCCAAATCAATACTGCTGAGAGTCATTAAACGGGGAGATAAGTCTTTTCTGCCGATAGACAAAGTGCTAATCTCCTGTCTTGATGGATCCTGGGTTTTTTTGAGGTGCGAATGGATCGCGATGCGGCTACAACCGATCGTTTGCGGAATTTGATTGCGAAGCTTCAATCGCTGACCACGAGCGGCGGTTTGCGTTGGGAGAAGCAGGTGGGATCGGCGCACCGTTATGCTCGCTGGAATAACAATCTTCTGATTCTTGGCCCGTCGACTCCACTGAGCGATACCAGTGTCCCGCGTTACTTGTTCGTCACTCCCTTCGACTCTCCCGATTGCATCGAAATCAATTCAAAAGACGCCAAGCTCGGGTCGGCGGTGATTGGATTGGCTCAGGAAGTCGAAGAGGCCGGCAAGGACGAGCCCCCGACCGATCCGTTTGCAGTGACGGACCAACTGCTCGAACGCCTCGAGAGCTTGTAGATCTCGCAAGCCAACTCAGAAGGAAAACCACCTATGTCAGCAGAGCTAAATAAATTGAGCGAAGAGGCGCAGAGCCTGGCGCGGGTGCCCCTCTTCAAACGCCTGGAACCGCACGAGCTGGAACATCTCGCCGAAGACGTCGATCAGGTTAACTACGCCGCGGGCCAGACCATCTTTAACGAACATGATCTGGGCGACGGACTCTACGTCGTCGAAACCGGCTCGGTTCGCATCTGGGTCATGGACGAAGATGTGACCGAGGTGACCCTGGCCGAACTAAAGCCGGGTGATTTCTTTGGCGAGCTGGCGGTGTTGGATCGCGGCGAGCGTTCGAGCAGCGCCACCGCCACCGTGGATACCCACCTGCATAAACTAAGCAGCGACGCCTTTCAACAGTTTCTGACCGAGCACCCCGACGCCGCCATCGATGTAATCTGCGAGATCGCCCAACGCATGCGCCAGACAAATCTGCTGGTGTCAAAGCGCACGGCGCGCAACATCAATGTCGAGATGGAACAGAAATCGACCTTCGGTCAACGCATAGCCGATCGGGTGGCGTCTTTTGGCGGTTCGTGGACCTTCATCATCATCTATCTGAGTTTTCTGATTGCCTGGATGGCGTTCAATACTTTTATCCTGGTCCGCTACGGCCGCGGTGACGAGGGCGCCCAGTTCGATCCTTATCCGTACATCCTGCTCAACCTGATGCTCTCAATGACGGCCGCGCTCCAGGCGCCGATCATCATGATGTCGCAGAACCGCGCCGCGGAAAAAGATCGGCTGGCCGCCGAACAGGACTTCAAAGTGAATCTAAAGAGCGAACTGATGCTGGAAGAATTGATGCGTAAGCAGAAGATGCGCGACGCGCAAATGGATCAACTCAATCGAACCCTCGCGGCATTGAAACCTGAACCAAATCAGTAGCGGGTGTCAGAAACCCGCGCGTCAGCAAGGGCAACGCTCGTGTTGGCCGGCCATCAGGACCCGAGACAACTCCAGTCCTTCAAGATAAGTCGAACATGGCCCTCCCTCACGGTCTTGCTGCTAACACAAATTAGCATGGGGCTTTATTCACGCCTGCCGTTTTTCCAGCTTCTCGAACCGCGCCATCATGTTTTCATAGAGTCGATCGGTCTTCTCATGCAGGTGCGCGACCTCGAGTTCGGCTTTGATATTTACCTCGTACTCAATATCAGCACGTACCTTGTCTTTTTCCGCCTGCCGGTTCTGGCTGATCAGGACGAAGCACGCCAGGAAAATAGCTTCCAAAGAAACGATCATCGTCAACAGTCCGAAGGGGAATGGATCGAAGGCCTTGTCTCCGAGGATCATGGTATTGAGCGAGACCCAAATAATGAACCAGAAAGTATGCGAAATAAGAAAGGGCATGCTGCCGCTAAACCATGCGAGCCAGTCGGCGATCCTCTGCAGGATCGTCGAGTGCACCTCCATCTCTTCGTTGACGTTGCGCGAGACGCGCGTGCGCAGCAGTTCATCAGCCTTGCGCGTCAATCCACTCAGGGCCGCCAGCATGTGCAGCGCCGCTTCTGGTTTTCTTTGAAACAGCAGGACCAGATCACCACGATCCAGCACCAGGACGTCACTCTCGTCCAGGGCCAGGGCGGTGGCCGTGCGCGGCCCGGTATCGAGCATCGCTAATTCGCCGAACATATCACCTGGGTCGGCGGTGGTGAGAACGATTTTTTGCCCGGCAGTGTCTTTGATAAAAAGTTCGATCTGACCAGACTGCACAATGAACAGCGAATCGCCGGGGTCACCCGCCTGGAACAGCGTGTGGCCAGCGGGCACCTTCAACTCATCGACTACCCTAGCGAGGGCGACTCGATCGTCTTCGTTAAGAAGTTCGAACATCTTGATGTTGGCAAGAAAGCTGGGATCACAGGGCATTGGGTTTTTCTCTCCAGAAAGGAAACGGAGCATCAAAGAGCGGCGGCATTATAGTCTATGTAGATTGAAAAAAAGCGCTGGTATCGAACAATCCAGCCAAGCAAAACGATCCACGAATCACACGAAGCGGAACTCCTGGTTCGTGTTTCGTGGATCGTGGATCGTTCTTGTCCAGGGGAACGAAAGCACGAAATCAAGCTGGTCACCACTGAAGAGGCGAATGGATCGAAGATCGATTTAAGTGAACTTCGATTATGGAGACTTGCGATTATTTGTTGGTTGGCGCGCGTTGTTGTTGGGCGGCGTGACCACGGCCCTTGGCGCCGGCTTGGCCACGGACTGACCCGCCGTACGACCCGAGCGAGTGAGCGCGATGCGTTTGCCCTGACTGGGAGCATCGGCGATCGATACCTTGATCGAACGATACGTGCCGTCGTGTGCCTTATTCGTGGGATCGTAACTGACCACGTACTGAGTGCGCAGGTCGCGTACGATCTCGTTGGCAATTTCAGGCAGTTCGGAGACTGAATTCGGAAAGAAGGCCCGGCCGCCGGTTTCGCTCGCGAGCCGGTTAAGCAGAGCCACGGCCTTGTCGCGCGGGCTCTTTCGAATCAAACCCTTGTCGGCTTCGAGTTCGCTAACGAATCCAATCACAAAGATCTGCACGTCTTCCTCGCGCAGACGCTGAAACAGCTGTGTCTCAGGATAATAGCTGGCGCGGTCCTCTCCGTCGGTCACCACGATCAGAGCGCGGCGACGGCGGTCGTCGTCACCACCCTTCTTATATTCAGCGACATGCTCGGCGGCCAGATACACGCCATCGATTACCGCAGTTTGTCCGCCTTCGATATACAAAGTGTCGAGGCCGTCCATTAGCGCGTCTTTGTTGGCGGTGAAATCCTGGATCGTCTCGATCTTGTCACTGCTGATAAAGCGCTCGAGAAAAGTTTCGTCGCCGCGCTTGTTGCTGTTGATGATCGCTTTCGAGGCGTTGATGACCTGTTCAAAGGCGGGCCGCAGAGAGCCGGAAGTGTCCACGGCCAATCCATACATGACCGGAACTTCTTCGCGCGTGAACGAAAAAATCGGCTGAGGCACGCCGTCTTCCACGATCCTGAAGTCTTCCTTCGGCACGTTATTAATCGGGTGGTTGTTGCGATCTATAACACGCACGTGGAGAGTCACGAGTTCAGTGTTGATCGTCAGTCTTTCGCCTTCGGTGATTTCCGCGGTCGTCGCATCGGGTGTCGGCGTCGGCTTTGGTTTAAGTAAAGGTGGCGGTGGCGGCGCGCCGAGTTGTGGCGCAATCCGCTGGCCGGGGCCTGTCTGCGGAACGGGCGTCGGCTGGGAGGTCGGCGTGGCCTTGGGGCTTGCGGTCTGACGGGGGCGCGAATCAACTGGTTGCTGGGCGCTCCCGGCGCGGGCAATCAGGAACGAAAGAGCTCCAGTAATGCCGATCAGAAGCACGAGCATGGTCCGCCGTGCGGGTAATAAATTAGAAATACGAAGTTTCATTACAGCTAAACCTTCTCTGAGTAAAAGCCCAATGTCAAACGATTTTCGCCGATTCGGGAGAGTATGCGCGGGCCAAATCAATTGCAGAACCGACTTTAGCGCATCCTAAAGATGCGCGGAAGCTCACGCCGCGTTGCCGGAGATGCCAGTTCAGAGTTCAACCTTCAGGTTGGGTTCTGGGAACGAACAACCCGAAACTTGAACTCTAAACGAAGCTCACTTGGGATTGGCAATCGCGAAGTAGCCCTCTTTGCTGCGGACGAACAGGCGCGGCAAGCCACGCGGCGGGGCGACCTTGACCTTAATCCGGTGCCACTTGCCGTCGCTGACAAAGTTCGGAGGCCGGTAGCCGATCGAGTATTGGTGACGAAGTTCGAGGGCGATCTGCTCGAAGATGTCGTCCATCTCGGCTGCGGAACGCGGATAAAAAGCTTTGCCGCCTGACACGCTGGCCAGTTCATCCATGATGCCCTGACCTTCCATGCCCAGTGAACTGCCCGCGTCGCTGCCGCCGAGAATGCCGATGGCGTAAAGGACGACGTCAGATTCTTTCAGGACGCGCCGCAGCTCGCTGAAAGTGTAACGCGAGTTGTTGTCCTGCCCGTCACTAATCAGCAGCAGCGCGCGCTTGGGATGCGTGCCGCGCTGGACCCTCTCCACGCCGAGATAGCAGGCGTCGTAAAGAGCTGTGTTGTTCTTGGTTTGCACAAAGGTCAGTTTGTCGAGGACGGCGTTTCCGTCGCGCGTCCGATCCATCAGCAGCTGGGCCCTGGAATTGAATCCAATCAGAAAATACTCGTCCCGGTCGTGACTGGTTTGCACAAAGTGAGACAGCGCGTCGCGCGCCCGTCTCACCTTATCACCGCTCATCGAACCGGAAACATCAAAGAGGATGCCGACTGAAACCGGCGAATCTTCATCGCTGAAGAACGAAATGTCCTGCGCAGTCTTGTCTTCAAAGATACTGAAGGCATTCTTTGCCAGCCCCGAAACAAACCGTCCGTAGATATCGGTCACGGTCACTGTGAAAGTGATCAAGTCGGTGTTGGTGATTACCGGAACCTTGTCGTCGACTTCACCGCCGGGCAATAGGATCTTGGTGGGTGATTTCCCCGGCTTTTTCTGCGTGGTAGCGTCAGGCGGCGTTGGTTGCGCAGCGGGCTCGACCGTGATCAGGTCTTTCTTTTCTGTCGGCTGAGCAGTTTTGTCTTCGGGTTTTTGTTGGGCAGTTGAGAGCCGCGATCCGATGAAGGCGGCGGCCAGGATCATGCAGGTGATCAGCACGGCTGAAGCTGCATGGCGACGCGATTTCATGAAACCCCCCTGTCTGTGGCGAGACGCCGGGCTTGAGACTTGCGGACTCGGGCGGCAGAGGATCTGTCTGCATGGTAAGGCGAGCCTCGGATAGATCTCGTTCCGAAAAGGATTCACCTTCACTGGTTCACACGAGTCTGCGCCTTACTTAAGAAGAGCAGCCGAGCGCAGTTTTCACTTTCAAAAAAAGAACGCTTTAAAAAGGGGAGACGCCGCGCAATGCCAGGCAGTCTGTGCTGATGTCGGCATTGTAGGCCCTGGTGCGCCTCGCGCGCAAGGAATAAACCAGAGGGAAAGACATCTCTGGATCAAAACAACCTCCACGCTCGCTTTGCTCAATGAGCGCGTGGCAGTCTGATTCGCTGCTCTTCCGATCTTGATTCACCGAGAATAAGCACACAGTGCTCTCAAGGCATTGATGTCATCCGGCGCCAGGTCGAATCGCCTGGGCCCAAGCTTGATCCGCACGTTTCGTGAATCGGCAATTCTTCTGAAGGTTTTAAAGGAGGTCTGGACCGTGAGGAATTGAGCCACATTGCCCCCATCACCGGCATCATTTGCCGAGAGCAGATGGGCATATCCCTTTAGCGCCAGCCGGTCATCGCAGTAGATTTCCAGGTTTGGATTGTCCGTGAAGATAGGTTTATCCGCGTAAGATGCGAAGTCCAGCACGGCCGACTCGGGCGCGATTGTAGCCGCGCCTGGCTGCCGCGCATCGCCCGGCACCACGAAGTGAGGCACCAGAGCGATTCCGTGGTTCATATCACCCTCGAGTTGCAGCCGGGTGACGCTCACGTCAGTTTCGTCACTTGCGGAACTGAACCTGACGACCGGTGCGCGCGGGTCTGTTACCTCCGGCTCCAATGACATCTGCTGACGACCCGCGAACGGTTTTCCGTTTCGATCAAATGCGAACGCCGCAATGCCTCTGGTGCGGTGGAACACGATTAGACGGGTCTCTGACGCGACAAAACGGATCCAGATCGTTTGGATTTGGTTGATGTCCCGGTAATTCAACGCGGCGAATTGGGCAGTTTCCTGCGCCCGGCTTTGACGACTGGCCGGGTCTTTATCGTTTAAGGATGAATTGTTAAAAACAATGATAAGGAAACGGTAGTTCTGCAGTTTGACGCCGACGTCTTCGTGATATTTGTTGACTAACCGTTGTTGCAACGCATTCAGTCCGGCTAGTGATTTGAGGCCACCGAGGCAGGCATGGCTAAGCAAGGCGCCGGTAATCGTCAAAATGATTCCGGCTTTGTGCCAACGTGAGGACCTTAGCTTCAACGATTCAAACCCTTCTTGATCCTTTCGGCCGTCTTCGGACCAATGCCATCGACAGTTTCCAAGCCACCTCCGTCGATGAACTCAATCAACCTCTCCCACGCGTCAAAGGTGCCGCGATTAACCAGGTCGACGATCTTGCCCGCTAAGGCTTTACCAACACCCGGAATCTCCTGCAGACCGGCGATGCCCTCCTGCGCAGCAATCTCCTCTACCGGTGTGGGCCACGTCTCGATCGCTTCGGCTGCCATGCGATAAGAGCGCAGGCGGAAGGGGTCTTCGCCGCGAATTTCCATTAGCGCAGCCATGCTATTAAAGCGCCGGGCAATTTGTTCGTTGTCCATTGATGGACAGGATTAACAAGATTTTCAGGAAAAGCAAGAGAGCCCGCCTATTGCCCGGCTTGCAAATCATGTCAATCGTGTCAAAGCCTCAAGCGTACGACCTTGACACGATGCGTATCGAGCGATTACTAATCTCAGGCATCCAAAAGGACAGCAAAATGCTCTAAGACCTTCTCCCGGTAGACCGGATTCTCGAGGCAAGAAAACAAATGAAATTCAGAAAAGTTTTGTGCGCCGTGATATTGGCGCTCTTCAGCCTACAGACAGTCAATTTCACCGCGTTGGCGGACGAAGGCATGTGGACTTTCAACAACGTGCCCCGCGCCGAGATCAAAAAGAAATACGGCTTTGACATTACCGATGAATGGCTGAAGAAGGTACAGCTGGCTTCGGTCCGCTTCAATAATGGCGGTTCGGGCTCGTTTGTTTCACCCAACGGGCTGGTGCTGACCAATTATCACATCGTGGAAGACATCGTTAACGAAGTGAGCACACCGCAGAAGGATCTGGCGAAGGAAGGCTTTGTCGCCCGCACGCGAGCTGAAGAGATTAAAGCGCCCAGTCTCGAACTGAACGTGCTCGTGAGCATTGAAGACGTAACCACTCGCGTCAACGGCGCGATCAAAGCGGGCACCTCGGATGCCCAGGCCTTCGCCGCCCGGCGCGCCGAGAGTTCCGCGATCGAAGGCGAGTCAACCAGGGCCACCGGGCTTCGTTCTGATTTCATCACGCTTTACAAGGGCGGGCAATACAATCTTTATCGGTATAAAAAATACACCGACGTGCGTCTGGTTTTTGT
>WNFP01005338.1_pt1 | contig 10345 bp, 7 predicted proteins | sample 5400201 | NCBI WGS metagenome assembly WNFP01 (sample SAMN13153355, study PRJNA577476) | soil metagenome | isolation source: 115 cm saprolite under Madrone tree | place: USA:California | collected 2016-06-14
TCGAGGAACTTGCTGACCAACACGGAGTCAATCGCCACGTACACTTCCTGACCGGACTGAGCTATTCGGAAATTGCGGCGTGCTACGCCGCGTGCGAGATTTTTGCTTTGCCCAGCCGGGGAGAAGGATTCGGTCTGGTGTACCTGGAAGCGATGGCCTGCGGCAAGCCGGTAATCGGAGGCCTGCATGGGGGCGCGCCCGAAGTGATTCAGGATGGCGTCACCGGGTACTTGGTGCCGCACGGCGATCCGATCCAGCTTGCGACCAGCCTTGAAACGTTGCTGGCCGATCCCGTCCATGCGAAGGAAATGGGGGCGCGCGCGAAGCAGCGCGCGGAGCATGAGTTTCGCTTCAACGTGTTCGCGAAATCATTGAAAAAAATCCTGCGCGACCAATGCGAATCCTGAACGTCACGGAAACGTACGCTCCCTTTCTGGAATTCGGCGGCCCTCCGGTGAAAGTGTGCGCGCTCTCCCAAGGACTGGCGCGGCGAGGCCACCAAGTTACGGTTCTCACGGCGGACTGGGGGCTGGAAAAACGCCTGCAAGCGCGAGAGGAGAAAATCACGGCGGAACGGTCCCCTTTTGGCTGGCGGCGGAACGAAAACGGCGTGCAGGCCATCTACGTGCCGACGTGGATGCGGTATCGCACGGTGAGCTGGAATCCAGCGGTCAAGCGTTATTGCCGGGCGCGGCTGCAGAATTTCGATGTGGTGCACATTTTCGGACTTTACGACCTGTTGGGCCCGGCGGTGGCCGCGGCCTGCCGCAAACGGGGCTTGCCATACGTGCTCGAGCCGATTGGGATGTATGTCCCAATTGTGCGGAATCTCTGGCTGAAGCGGATGTACCATGCGATTTGGGGAAGAAAACTGCTCGAGGGGGCAAGCGCGGTGGTGGCCACTTCGGAGCAGGAATCCGAGGAATTGGCCGCTGGCGGAGTTCCTCGTGCTAAGGTGGCGCTGCGGCGGAATGGCGTGGAAGCGCCTACATCCTGGCCTGAAGCGGGCACGTTTCGAAAGGCGCACCGTATTTCAAATGATGTGAAACTTGTTCTTTTCCTGGGGCGTCTTTCTATCAAGAAAAGTCCAGACCTGCTATTGCGGGCATTCGCGGAGCTTTCAAGGCGTTCCACTGGACCGCCAATGACACTGGTCTTCGCCGGGCCTGACGAGGGTGGCGTAAAGAGAGAATTGGACCAAATGGCGGCGCAACTGGGCGTTTCAACGAAGGTTCAATTCGCGGGCCCAGTTTTTGGCGAGGCCAAGTGGGCAGCGTATAGAGATGCGGATGTTTTTGTGCTTCCTTCGCAGAACGAGAATTTCGGGAATACCGCGGCGGAAGCAGTGGCAGCGGGGACTCCGGTAATCGTGACGGAGCAATGCGGAATTGCGCCGCTGCTTGCGCAGGAAGCCGGCCTGGTGGTCCGCCACGACGCGGCGGCGTTATCGGAAGCGCTTGAGCGGATCCTGGGCGACTCGGAACTGCGCGAGCGACTGGCGGCAGGATGTGCGAATGTCACGTCGCGTCTGGGATGGGAAGAGCCTGTTAGCAAAATGGAAATACTCTACACAACGCTTGTCGGACAACAGGCCCTGAGTGCAGAATCTAAGCGATTGGAGTAGTTACTTGGAAACGCGTCAACATCGGACTTTCCGTGCCCTCTGGTGGAGCAGCAACCTGCTGCTGGCCGCCGCATTTGTTTTGATGCTGTACTGCAGCCAGCGGGAATATTCCGTGCGCGCATATCTTGACGGCTTCTCGGACGCGATCGTGCCCAACTCGCTGCCGACGGAGCAAAAGGTCCAGGCGATTCTGGACTGGATGCGCGCGGAGCCATCTCGAGCCGTGGTGACGAATTCGGATGAACTCGCGAAGCGCGATCCCGAAGTGACGCTCACCAACAAACAACTGCTGGAGGTGTGCGGCACGGCCACGAATGCCTTCTTGAATCTGGCGCGAAGCTCGGATCTGCGAGTTCGCCGCCTGCTCCTGCTGTCGCCCGATCGCAGGGCCAAGCACGTGGTTGCGGAAGTGCTGATTGGGGAGCGCTGGATCATCGTCGATCCAACTTATCGGGTCATCATGAAGGATGCTCACGGCCACAATTTGACACGCAGCGATCTGCGGAATCCTGCGGTGTTTTCGGAGGCTATCAGTCTCATCCCCAACTATCCGCCAGAGTACAATTACGACCAGTTCGCGCATGTGCGACTGGCACGACTGCCGCTCGAAGGGCTGCATTTGAGGCAGTTTTTGGGCAGGGTTTACCCAGGCTGGGACGAAGTGATCGACTGGAGCCTGCTCCTGGAGCGCGAATCCTTCTTGTATTTCGTACTCTCGGCCGGGGCGACTTTGTTTTTCTTGTTGCTGCGCGCCGGGCTTGCCTGGTATGCGGACCACCGGTTGAGAGTCCCGCGCTTCCATTTGCGAGACAATGCCGTCCGTGCCGGCGCCGCCTTCTTCTCCGCACCGGAGATCAAACAGTAGCGTGTGCGGTATATGCGGAGTCGCCTTCGCTTCGCGCAACGCGGATGCCGAATCTCGCGTGCGAGCAATGACTGCGGCGATGCGTCACCGCGGTCCGGATGAGGAAGGATTCCTTGTCCGCGATGCCCGGGCGCCCGGCCTCGCGCTCGGGATGCGGCGTCTAAGCATCATCGACCTGGCCGGCGGCCACCAGCCTGTCTGGAACGAAAGCAAGGACGTCGCGGTCATATTCAACGGTGAGCTTTATAACTATCGCGACCTGCGAGAACGTCTGTCACTTTGCGGCCACCGATTCGCGACGCAGTCGGACACGGAGATACTCGTCCACGCGTGGGAAGAGTGGGGCGAAGACGCCCTGACCGAACTGCGGGGCATGTTCGCTTTCGCGCTGCTCGATCTTCGACAACGGTTTGCCACGGCGCCCATTCTATTCCTGGCGCGCGACCCGCTGGGCATCAAGCCGCTCTATTACACGCAAACGCCGGAGGGTTTTGCGTTCGCGTCGGAGGTTCGCGCGTTGCTCGCTTCGGGAGCCATTCCCAGGCGCTTGTCTCAAGATGCCGTCACAGCTTATCTGCTGTTTGGCAGTGTCCCGGAGCCAGTGACACTTCTGGAGGGAGTATTTTCGCTGCCGCCAGGACATCGCATGTTGCTGCACGTGCCGGAGCGGCGGCGCACGCCGCGCGCGCGGCCCTGGTGGGACCCCGCGGTTTCGCCGGCGGCACGTGACACGCGTAAACCGCGCGATTTCCCTTCAGCGGCGAAAAAGCTGCGGCCACTTCTCGAAGATGCGGTGCGCGCGCATCTCATCGCTGACGTGCCTGTGGGTTTGTTTCTGTCGAGCGGGCTGGACTCCGGCGCGATCGCGGCGCTCGCCGCTCAGGCACGCAGCGGAATTGAGAGCTTTACCTTGACTTTTCCGGGCACGCCGTTCGACGAAGCCGAGCTCGCGCGGTTGGCGGCGAATCGGTTCAAAACGAAGCACACCGAAGTGCCATTGAGCGGAGACGCGATCCTTGCACGGCTAGATGAAGCTCTTGGTGCCCTCGACCAGCCCACCATGGACGGAGTCAACACGTATTTCGTTTCCTGGGCGGCGAAGCAAGTCGGACTGAAAGTGGCGCTATCGGGGTTGGGCGGAGACGAACTTTTTGCCGGCTACGGGACCTTTGCGGATACCCCGCGCCTATCGAGGCTGATCCGATGGGCCTGGTTTGTGCCGGCGCCGGTGCGGCGAATGACAGCTCCGCTCGTTGCCGCTCTGGCCAGCCGCCAGGGCACGCCGGACGCAGCGCGCAAGGTTGCAGCGGCGTGGATCCATCCCGATGCCTTGCCGCATCCGTATTTTTTCACGCGTGCGCTTTTCCCTCCGGGGCAGCTCGAACGAATCATCGAGCCGCGGTTTCGCCCCAGCACGGTAGGAGCTGACGGTGTTACGCTCGAACCGACCTGGCTCGGCTGGCTGGAGCGGACGGCAGATGAAGCGAGGAAACTCGAGCCGGTTGCCGGAATCTCTTGGCTGGAGATGCGCACTTACATGGTCAGCACGCTGCTGCGCGACACAGATTCCGTAAGTATGGCGCGCTCGCTCGAGGTTCGCGTGCCTTTGCTAGACACGCCGCTGGTGGAGTTTATTGGCTCACTGCCAGATTCGTTGCGCCGACGCCCGGGCGTGCAAAAGGCGCTCCTAGTGGAAGCGCTCGGCGATTTGCTGCCGCGGGAAATTCTGGGGCAGCGCAAGCGAACCTTTACCCTGCCGTGGGAGGAATGGTTGCGCGGGCCGCTGCGTGCACGTGTGGATGCAAGTTTCGCTGACCCCGCGCCATTGCTGTCGACTTATCTTCGCCCGGGGGGCGCTCGCTCGGTCTGGACCGATTTTCTCGCCGGAAAAACCAGTTGGTCGCGCCCGTGGTCCCTGTATGTGCTGAACGAGTGGTGCCGCCGGCATCTCGCCGCATAGTCTTGCGGCTGAGGTACACTGACAAATTACGCGATGAATATTCTGGGGATCAATGCGTACCACGGGAACGCTTCGGCTGCTATTGTCTGCGACGGGCGGCTGATCGCCGCCGTCGAGGAGGAGCGTTTCAACCGCGTGAAGTATGCAGCGGGATTTCCCGCGGCCGCAATCCGCTATTGCCTGAAGGAAGCCGGCCTCGCGCTCTCGGACATCGATCACGTGGCCGTGCCGCGAAATCCTTACGCGAGGCTGGGGACAAAACTTTTTTACGCGGTGCGAATGCCGTCCTTCGCGCGCGAGCGCGTAAAAGTTCTCGCCAAATTCACGGGCATTCCCGAAGCCCTGGCGGCGGCCTTCGATGTCGACCCCAAAATGATCGGCGCGAAGTTTCACCGCATTGAACATCACCAGGCGCATCTGGCGAGCGCTTTTTTCGTTTCTCCTTTCGAACGCGCCGCTCTGCTCTCCGCTGATGGACTCGGTGATTTTGCCAGCACCATGTGGGGCGACGGTGCTGGGAATCGCATGAACATTGATGGCGCGGTGGCTTTTCCGCATTCGCTGGGACTGTTTTACAGCGCGGTGACACAATACCTTGGCTTCCTGAAATTCGGCGACGAGTACAAGGTGATGGGGCTCGGTGCTTACGGTCATGCGGAAAAAATGGACGTTTTCCGCGACATGGTGCGATTTGATAGCCGCTCCAACGGCAACGGCTTCCGCCTGGGGCTTGATTACTTCTCGCACCACCGAACCGGCCCGGAGATGTCCTGGGCCGAAGCGGACAAGACGCCGGCACTCGGCAAGATGTTCTCAGAGGAAATGGCGAAGCGCCTGGGGCCGATTCGCGTTCCGGGAGAAGCGCTGGAGGAGCGGCACCGCAATCTCGCTTGCTCGTTACAAGCGCGGCTCGAGGAAGTTTATCTCGGCATGTTAAATAAGCTCGCCGAAGGAACCGACCTCAAGGCTGTGTGCCTGGCCGGCGGCGTGGCTTTCAATTGCGTCGCGAACGGAAAAATATTTGACGCGACACCATTCGAACAGGTCTACGTTCATCCAGCCGCTGGTGACGCGGGGCTAGCGGTCGGTGCGGCGTTCTACGTGTGGCATCAGAAACTTGGCAAACCGCGCTCCTTTGTGATGGACCACGCTTATTGGGGGCCAGGCTATTCGCGCGAAGAGATACACCGCGCGATCGATTCGAATGGCCTGACAGAGAGCGGATATTCCATCGCCGAACTGAGCGAAGAGGAACTTGTCCGGTGCGCCGCTGCGATCGTCGCTGACGGAAAGATTCTCGGGTGGTTTCAAGGCCGCACTGAATGGGGCCCGCGTGCGCTTGGCAATCGCAGCATCGTTGCCGACCCGCGCCGCCCGGAAATGAAGGAGATTCTTAACCACCGGATCAAGCACCGCGAAATCTTTCGCCCATTCGCGCCTTCCATTCTCGCGGAAGCTACTTCGGAATATTTCGAGAAGTCGCATCCCTCGCCGTTCATGACCCTGGCTTACTCCGTGCGCCCGGAAAAACGCGGCAAGATTCCGGCGCCGACACACGTGGATGGAACTGGGCGGCTGCAGACTGTTACCCGCGAGGCCAATCCCCGTTATCACGCGCTCATTGCCGCTTTCCGAGACCTCACCGGTGTGCCGGTCGTGCTCAACACTTCCTTCAACGACAACGAGCCCATCGTCTGCCGCCCCGAAGAAGCCATCGATTGCTTCGTGCGCACGCAGATGGATGCGCTGGTCCTCGGCGATTTCCTCATTTCGCGCCCTTAAGCGCTAATCGTTCGGCTGGGAAATTCGCGGCTACTAGCCAGCCCAGGTGATTTGTGGCAATCTATCCAGCATGGGAAACAAAGACCGAGGCAAACGCGAAGTCAAGAAGCCGCCGAAGAAGAAGCCGACAGCTCACGAGTTAGCTCGCGCGGCTGCGCCCGTTTTCAAAAAGCCTGCCTAAAATCGCCGGGCGACGGCCCCCGCAAAGCTACTGGACTCTGTACAATCTTTCCGTGCGCATCCTGCTTCTGAATCTCTATTACCCGCCGGATACTTCCGCGACTGCGAAGATGGCGTGCGGCGTCGTGGAAGCACTCTCTATTTCACATGCCGTGACAGTGCTGTGTGGGCGGCCGTCCTACGATCCCACTGCACGTCGCGCGTGGCGGCTGTACCAAACGGAAATTGCCGGCCAAGTGCGAATTATCCGTGCCGGTTCGACCGATTTTCCGCGCTTCAACATGAAGAAACGCCTGATGAACTATCTCAGCTACGTCGCGCTGGCGATTCCTCGCGCGCTTTTTGTGCCATGCGACGTGGTTGTGGCGATGACTGATCCCCCGTTTCAGGGAATCGTTGGCGCGACCGTGGCAGTGCTGAAACGCAAGCCGTATGTTTACAACATCCGGGACCTGTACCCGGACATGGCCGTGGGCGGCTTGATCGTTGAACCCGGCATACTTTCAAGAGTCTGGGAAAAACTGCATCGCTGGGCGCTGCGCCGCGCCACGCGCGTCATCGTTCTGGGTGAAGACATGCGCGCGCGCATTATCGCAAAACGAGTGGAGCCCGCACGGGTGGTGGTCGTCCGCGATGGAACCGTCCTCGCGCCGAATGCGGCCTTTCCGGCACCCGATCCCGAAGTAGTCCGCGCGATTCGAGGAGATTTTTCATTCGTTCTGGTGCACGCCGGCAACCTGGGCTTCTACGGCGCGTGGAACACGCTCATTACCGCTGCGCGCAACCTTTCGAACGAAGGGGTCGGGCTCGTGTTCGTGGGGGAAGGCGCGCAGCGCTCGCAAGTCGAAGCGACAGCCGCGGGTGCCGGCAACATACGCTTTCTGGATTTCTTCCCGCCAAACAAGATTCTGTCGGTGCTTGCGGCCGCCGATGCCCACGTCATTACTGTGAAGGGAGGCCTGCAAGGGGTGGTGGTTCCCAGCAAGATGTACGGGATATTGGCGGCGGGAAAACCGATCGTCGCGGTAGCGCCAAAAGAGACGGACGCCGTAGCGCTGGGGATTCGGCGCGGCTTCGCCGTCGCAGCTGATCCGGACCGGCCGTCTGAAGTTGTGTGCGCAGTGCGTGCTCTTGCTTCCGACCCAAGAAAGCTAAAGACGATGAGCGAGGCGGCGCTGGCCGCGGCACCCGACTATGATAGATTCAAAGAATTGGAAAAATTCGTGGAAATTATCGAACAGCTGGCGGCTGATTCGAGGACTGATAGTACGCCACTCGCGACAAAGACGAAGTGAAGCGCATCTTTTCCCGCATGCTGACGGAACGCTGAGTCAGGGAACTTCAAACAGACTGGGCAACTGCGGAATTATCCGCGATTGCTGCGAAACTAAAATCGCAGTATGGTGTTAAGGCTGCGTGGGGCAGCCATTCTTTAGCTCGACTTGGGAGCCGGACCCCCAACCCGGCGAGAAATCATGTGAGTTACCGGCCGCACCGGCCTGGCTGAATTCGACTCGCGTGATCAACGAGGTTGCATGGCCGCAGGCCTGCTTGCATTTTTCATTGCGCTATTTGCGTCGTTAATGCTCGTTGTTCCTGTGCGCGCTCTGGCTCTGCGCGTTGGAATGGTCGATTTGCCAGGGCCGCGGAAGGTTCATCTCACACCGATCCCACTCCTTGGCGGCCTCGCGATGTACGCCGCCGTGGTAATCGCAGTGCTCCTGGCTTTCAACGGACCGGCGCGCTCCCAAATTGTGGGCATCCTTATAGGAGCGACGCTCGTCGCGGGTGTCGGCATCCTGGACGACCGCGGCCTGCTCCATCATCAAGTCAAACTGTTTGTGGGCATGCCGCTGGCGGCGACGATCCTTCTTGTCAGCGGAATTCGCGCCCCGGTTTTCAGCGTGCTGGTGGGCGGACGTGGCGGAGATCTCCTGGATGCCGCTCTCACCGTTCTTTGGGTCGTGGGAATTACCGCTTCGTTCAGCATCCTCGATCATATGGACGGCCTATGCGCAGGCGTCGCGGCCATGGCCTCTGTTTTCTTTGCCATGCTAGCTTACCTGAACGGGCAGACGCTGGTCACCGTGCTGGCAGCCGCGGTTCTAGGCGCGGCCACGGGTTTTCTGCGCTGGAATTTCAAGCCCGCGAAAATTTTTATGGGTGATGGCGGGGCTATGTTTCTCGGTTACCTGATGGCCACGCTGGGATTAAAGCTGCGCCTGGAGAGCGCCAATCATCTGTCGGCGTGGCTTGCGCCGGTTCTAATCCTCGGCGTGACGATTTTCGACACGACGCTCGTCACGATTTCCCGTGCACGGCGCGGGCTACTGCCCTTTGCTACGCCCGGCAAAGATCACGCCGCTCACCGCCTTTCTAATCTTGGCCTGGGACACCGCGGCGCCGTTTTGACGCTGTATCTGCTCGGCGCTATCGGCGGCGGCGCAGCCGTGCTCGTCAGCTATCTTTCGATGGCAGCGGCTTTCTGGGTTGGGGTTCTGACCCTCTGCATAATTCTTACGGGCGTTGTGTATCTTGAGCGCGCGCCCTATGAACGCCAGACCGGCTAGACTTCTCGCGCCTTCTAAGACAACTGTCCATTTTGAAAGCCTGTTCCCTTGCAACGTTTGCTCTTTACCGAAGTTGGCCCACCGATAATGGATTCGTTATACTTACGATGTGCCCGCTCACCCACTTCGAGCGAACCCACACGGGCCGAGCGGGAAGAAGGCAAATTTTTTGGCGTAGTTACCTCGATGAGCAAGGCTCTTGAGGGGCGCGCGTTTTTGGAAAGCACGGAAACAGTGGAAAACACGGAAGCACAGCCTCTGTCCGGACGGGGCGATCGCGAGGTTATCGTTGTTGGAGGCTCCGCCGCAGGGCTTTTTACCGCCGCATGTGTGGCGCGCGGCGGCCGGCGCGTGCGTGTGCTGGAATCAAAGGCGCAATTCGAGCCTGCGCCTCGCACGCTGATTGTGACGGATCAATTCCGCGCCCAAATGGGAGCTGTTGCCCGCGAAAGCATCATCAACGAGATTCGTCGTTTTGAGCTATTCACCGATGGCCGCTCGGCGCAGGTTGCGCTGACCAGGCCCGATCTCATCATTGAGAGGTCGCGCCTGACTCCGGCGCTGGCTCGCGACGCCAAGAAAGCCGGCGCAACGCTTTCGTTTGATACGCGTTTCCTGGGAATCGGTCCCAATGGTCATGGTTTACGGTTGGAGGTCGATTCCGGCGGCAAGCGTGAGGAGTGGCACGCGAATAGTGTTGTTGGCGCGGATGGCGCCGCTAGCCGCGTGGCGCGTGCGTCCGGCTGGCCGCCCGTTGAAACGGTTCCTCTTGTTCAAGCTATCGTGCGTCTACCGAAGGACTGCCCTGCCGATACCACTCGCGTCTGGTTCGTACCGGATGATACGCCCTACTTTTATTGGTTGATCCCCGAATCTCCGGAACGCGGCGCCGTGGGCGTGATCGGCGAGCACGGCAGCGACACCAAACGCTGCTTCGAGCGCTTCCTCGAAAAGAAGCATCTCGAGCCGCTCGAATGGCAAGGAGCTCGCATCCCGGTCTATCGCGGATGGGTGCCGGTGCGGCGGCAAATTGGCAAAGGCGAAGTGTATCTTGTCGGTGACGCCGCGGCGCAAGTCAAAGTTTCGACCGTCGGCGGGATCGTTACCGGTTTTCGTGGCGCGCTCGGTGTTTCGCAGGCCCTGTTGCAAAATGGAAAGAGCCGCGAGCTTACCGCCTTGCGGCGTGAACTGGGCACGCACTGGCTAATTCGCCGCGGGCTACACAACTTTGCGCAAAAGGACTATTCACAACTAGTAGATCTGCTGGACGCTTAGACGCGCCAATCTCTCGGCGAAATCAACCGCGATGAGTCCACCCGCTTGTTGTGGAATGTGGTGCGGCGCCAGCCCCGCCTGGTGCTTCT
>WNFP01005340.1_pt1 | contig 10344 bp, 7 predicted proteins | sample 5400201 | NCBI WGS metagenome assembly WNFP01 (sample SAMN13153355, study PRJNA577476) | soil metagenome | isolation source: 115 cm saprolite under Madrone tree | place: USA:California | collected 2016-06-14
CGCCGCAGAACTCCGCGAGCTTGGCTTCGAGCGCGCGGACCTCGGGGCCCAGGATGAATTGGCAATGCCCGAGCACGCGGGCGATCGCCTCGTCGATCGACCGCCCCAGGCGCCGCCGCTGCGCCGCAACGTCGATGAACGGGATCGGCACGGGATCGAGGCGAGCAGCGGGCTGATTCATCGACGGACGATGATTGTCGGCGTCGTAGCAGCGTCAACCGGTCAGCCGTCGGGGGCCGGCCCGCCGGCGGCTCACACTCGGCATGGCGCGATGCTCAAGGCAGCGGATGGCGATTTCGAGGCTTGCCACGCCTTCCTCGCCCGTCACGGCAGGCTCCCTCCCCTCGCGGATCGCAGCAACGAAGGCCTGCAGCTCGGCACGCAACGGCTCGGCATGGCCGACCGAGAGATGGCGCATGGAATAGCTGCCATCGGGCTGAAACCCGAAACATTCGGTCACCTGACGCGTCAGCAGGTCTCCCATAACGTATTTGTTGCGCGTCGCAATCGTGACGTTGCGCGCCTTAAATGGCGTCAGCCAATTGGTGTTGATGTGCGCGAGTACCCCGGAGGTGGTGCGGAACTGCAGGAGCGCGATGTCCTCGCGTTCAGCGACCGCATTCGACAGTTGCGGCTGCACCTCAGTGATCTCGGAGTCGGTAAACCAACGAATGAGATCGATGTCGTGCACGGCGAGATCGATGACAACGCCCACATTGGACATGCGTGGAGGAAATGGTCCCACACGGGTGATGGCGATGGAAAGGATGTCCTCGCCGCAGATTGCGTCCTTAATCGCTTCGACGGTCGGGTTGAACCGCTCGACGTGGCCGACCATCAAGGCAACGCGGGCGTGCCGTGCTGCGGCGATGATCGCTCCTCCCTCTTCCACCGACGGTGCGATCGGCTTCTCCACCAGGACATGAACGCCGCGTTTGATGCAGCAAAGCGCCAAGTCTCGATGCAGATGCGTGGGGGCCGCGATGGTGACGGCATCGACACCTTCGGCCAGCAGCGGCTCTATTCCGCTAAATGCCGGGCACCCAAGCGCCCCCGAAACGAACTGGCGCTGCTTGTCGTCGGGGTCGGCCACGCCCACGAGCTTCACGCCCGGCAAATCGGCGAAGACACGGGCATGGTTGCTGCCCATTACGCCGACGCCTACCACGCCCACCCGTAGTAGACGATCCGCGTCGCGCGTCGCGACATGCACCATGACGGACGAGGTCCCCCCTGCCGGCTCGCGAAACGAATCCCTCCTAGCACGCCGGAAGGCCGCTGGCGATGCCCCCGCAGAGCGCTGTGGACACGTTTTGAATCAAAGAGTTACATCCCCACAGCTGTTATCGGAACTTTTATGTCAGCCCTTTTGGCGAAACCGCAGGAACCAGTCGACGAAACGGCGGATGCCCTCGCCGATCGGTGTGTCGGGCCTAAAGCCGACGGCCCGCTCGAGGTCGGTGGCGTCCGCGCAGGTCTGCGGAACATCGCCTGGCTGCATCGGAAGCAGCTCCCGGACAGCCGGCTTGCCGATGGCCCCCTCGATGAGCCGCACGACCTCGGTCACCTCGACCGGCTTGCTATTGCCAACATTGTAGATCCGCCAAGGCGCCGGACTGGTTGCGGGGTCATTCTGGGACCAGGCGGGATTCGGCACCGGGGGGCACCGCACGAGCCGAACGACCGCTTCAACGGCGTCATCGACATAGGTGAAGTCCCGGCGCATGTGACCGTTATTGAACAGCTTGATCGGCCGACCCTCAACAATCGCCTCGGTGAACAGCCACATGGCCATGTCCGGGCGGCCCCACGGGCCGTAGACCGTGAAAAATCGCAGACCCGTCGCCGGGAGGGCGAACAGATGCGCATAGGCGTGGGCCATCAGCTCGTTTGCCTTCTTGGTCGCTCCGTAGAGACTCAAGGGATGGTCGACGTTGTCGGAAACACGAAACGGCACACGGCTGTTCGCCCCGTAGACCGACGAAGACGAGGCATAAACGAGATGCCGGCACTCCGCGTGCCGACACCCCTCGAGCACATTGAGAAAGCCCGCGACATTGGCGTCGATATAGACGTGTGGATCGATGAGGGAATGGCGCACGCCGGCTTGCGCGGCGAGATGCACGACGGCGGGAAAGCGATGCGCAGCAAACAAGTCGGCGATCGGTTGTCGGTCGGCGATGTCAATCCTCTCGAACTTGAAGTTCGAGAAGGCCTCTAGCTTCTTGATGCGGGTCTGCTTCAGATGCGGATCGTAATAGGCATTGAGATTGTCGACGCCCACCACCTCATGCCCCTCCGCCAACAAGCGGTGCGCGACATGCATGCCGATGAATCCGGCCGCCCCGGTGACGAGAACAGGCTCCTTCAAGCTAGCTCCTTTCGGCGCACGCGATCATGCCCCCGTCCCGTCGAGCCGCCATCGGACCGTTTGCGCTCGGCTGATGTCGCTTGGTGCAGTATAAAACCGAAAATGCCAAGGGCCTGCGAACAATGGTCGGCGTGCACCAGAGCGCGATGATCGCGGCTTATCGCCGATCGAGGCTGCTAACATGAGTGATCTTGCGGCCGAGGCGGCCGCGCTCAACCACTGGCTCTTCGATGCGGCGCTCCCGCTATGGTGGCAGCAAGGTGGGGATCGCGTTCGGGGCGGGTTTCACGAAGCAATCAGCCTTGACGGTAGGCCGTTGCCCCTGCCGCATCGCGCACGGGTGATCGCCCGCCAAGCGTTTTCCTATTGCGAAGCCGGCCGGCTTGGCTGGCATGGCCCCTGGCGCGAGGCACAGCGCCACGCGCTCGATTATTTCCGCAAGCACTTCATCGCCGCCGACGCAACGGTCGTCTCCGTGGTCGATCTTGACGGCAAAGTCGGCGACCCGGCGTTCGATCTCTACAATCAGGCCTTCGCTCTGCTCGCTTTTGCGAGCGGCCATCGAACGTTCGGGGAAGCGGCGGGCTGGCGACGCCATGCCGTGGCGCTGCGCACCAGCCTCGAGCAGTCTTACGCCCACCCGCTCGGCGGATTTCTCGAGGATCGGGACGGGCGGCTCCCCCAACGCTCGAATCCGCATATGCACTTGCTCGAATCCGCGCTCGCTTGGCTCGCCATCGACGATGATCCGGCCTGGCGCCGCATGGCGGACGGAATTGCGATGCTTTGCCTCGAGAAATTCATTGATCGGGGGAACGGCGCCTTGGGCGAGTTCTTTGCGTCGGACTGGTCACCGGCGCCGGGCGTGGAGGGACTTATCCGCGAGCCTGGGCACCACTACGAGTGGGCATTTCTGCTCCACCGTTGGGCGCAACTCACGGGGCGGAACGTACCGGAGGCGACGGCGCGGCTGACCGCATTCGCCGACCATTTTGGGCTTGATGCGCGCCGCGGCGTAGCCGTCAACGCCGTGCTCGCCGACGGCCGCATCCATGATCCGGTCGCGCGTTTGTGGGCGCAAGCGGAACGGATTCGTGCCTACCTCGTACAGGATCGTTCCGATGCGGATGTTGCCGCAGCCATCAAAGGGCTGCGACGTTTTCTCGCCACGCCGGCCAAAGGCGTCTGGTTCGATCAACTGGGCACGGACGATGTTTTCATCATCGAGCCAGCGCGCGCCACCAGTCTCTATCACATCGTCGGCGCGGTCGCAGAGCTCTCACATGCGGGCCCTGCCGCCGCGAACCTCGGCTCTCCTGCAAATAAAGCGCGCGCATCGTCACCGCGCGTGATCTATCTCGTGACCGAGGATTGGTACTTTGTCTCGCACCGCCTCCCGATGGCGCGCGCGGCCCGCAACGCGGGGTTCGAGGTGCATGTGGCAACTCGTGTTGGTCGCCATGGTGCTGCAATCGAGGCTGAAGGATTTGAGCTGCATCCCATCTCTTGGCGGCGCGGCAGCCTTGATCCGCGTGATCTGGTTCGGGTCGTGCGCGAGGTGCGTAAGCTCTATCGTGAACTCGGCCCGGATCTCGCTCACCACGTCGCTCTCCCAGCAGCCCTCGTCGGCTCGCTGGCAGCCATCGGTCTGCCGCTCGTTTGCCTCAATGCGATGACTGGGCTTGGCACCATGTTCACCGAGGACACGTCCAAAGCTCGTGTGGCACGCGCGTCCTTGCGGCTTGTATTGCGAGCGCTGCTCAAGCGCTCCCGGGCGGCCGTGCTGGTACAGAACGTTGACGACCGCGCGGTGATCGAGGGGCTCGGCTTGAATCGAGATCGCATCTCGCTCATTCCCGGGTCCGGCGTCGATGTCGAGGCGATGAGGCCAGTGCCTGAACCGTCGGGTCCGATCACCGTCGCATTCGTCGGACGTTTGCTGGCGTCCAAGGGCATACGCACGTTGGTGGCGGCGCACGAGCTGCTGGTCCAGCGCGGCCGCGACATCCGGCTCCTCATCGCCGGGCTACCGGACCCCGCCAATCCGACCTCGATTCCGCAGCAGGAGATCGAGGCGTGGACGCGGCAGCCCAACATCAAACATCTCGGTTTCGTGGAGGACATAGGTGCATTGTGGGCGCACGCACACATCGCCGTTCTGCCGTCGCATCGCGAGGGGCTGCCTTTGAGCCTGTTGGAGGCGGCAGCCTGCGGGCGGCCGCTGGTGGCGACCGACGTGCCCGGATGCCGAGATATCGCGCGGGCGGACCTCAACGCGCTTCTAGTGCCGGTCCAGGATCCCGGGGCGCTCGCCGATGCCATCGATCGGCTCGGACGCGATCCGCAACTGCGGCGCAAATTCGGCAAGGCCAGTCGCGAATTGGTCGAGCGGAATTTTTCGAGCCAGCGTATCGGCCGCGACGTGGTCGCGCTTTATCAGCGCTTGCTTGCGCAAACGGCTTGAAGGTCCATTGCGAACGGCGCCGGGCGCGGGTTAAGAAGGCCCGCATCGGGGTTTCATCAAAGGTAGATCGTGCCGCACGGTCGCAAGCTCGCCGTCATCGGTCTTGGATATGTCGGGCTGCCGGTCGCTGTCGCGTTCGGCCGACAGGGCACGCCGGTGATCGGCTTCGATATCGACACAGCACGCATCCGCGAACTCAAGGCCGGCCACGACCGCACGCGCGAGGTCGAGCCGCATGATTTGGCCCATTCCACTCTCGTCTTCACGTCCGATCCGGGCGAACTCTCGGCCGCGGATTTCTTCATCGTGACGGTACCGACCCCCATCGATCAGGCGCGGCGACCAGACCTGACGGCATTGCTGCGTGCCTCGGCGACGGTGGGTAAGGCTTTGAAGAAGGGCGACATCGTCGTCTACGAGTCTACTGTGTATCCCGGCGCGACGGAGGAAGATTGCGTGCCAGTCCTCGAACAGGTCTCGGGTCTGTCGGCCAGTCGCGATTTCAGCGTGGGCTATTCGCCCGAGCGAATCAATCCGGGCGACAGGGCTCATCGGTTCGAGACGATCACAAAGGTCGTGGCTGGTCAGGATGCACGCACTCTCGACATCGTCGCGGCGGTGTACGGCTCCGTCGTAACGGCCGGGCTGCACAAAGCGCCGTCGATAAAAGTCGCGGAAGCGGCCAAGGTGATCGAGAACGCACAACGCGATCTCAACATCGCTTTCATGAACGAGCTTTCCGCCATCTTCCACCAACTCGACATCGACACCGGCGACGTGCTTTCGGCGGCTGCGACCAAATGGAATTTTATCAATTTCAAGCCAGGTCTCGTCGGTGGCCACTGCATCGGCGTCGATCCCTACTACTTGACCTTTCGAGCGCAAAAGGCCGGCTATCATCCCGACGTGATTCTCGCCGGCCGGCGCATCAATGACTCCATCGGGATACGCGTCGCGCGCGAGTGCCTGCGCCGCCTCTTGAAAAGCGGCACAAAAGCGCCGCGAGTAACGGTGCTCGGACTGACATTTAAGGAAAATGTCGTCGACATCCGAAACTCGCAGGTTATCGATATCATCCGTGAATTACAGTCGTTCGGCGTATCCGTTCAGATCAACGATCCCGTTGCCGACGACGCGGCGGCGCTCAAGGAGTATGGCCTTACGTTGCAGAAAGAACCGCAACCCGCGGATGCGGTCGTGCTTGCGGTAGCTCACGACGCCTATCGCAAATCGGGCTGGCCGTTGATTACGCGCCTGCTCAAAAACGGTCGCGGGTTGGTGATGGACGTCAAAGGGGCGCTCGATCCGCTCAAAAAGCCCGCCGGCATCGAGGTTTGGCGACTTTGACCTTGAATCTTGGTTAATGCCGGCCCGGCTTGACGTTTTGCGCCGGGGCCGCTTGAAGTGTCGCGACCACCCAAGGACTTCGTCAATGCCGACTCAAATCATCCCGGTGATCATGTGCGGCGGGGCGGGAACACGGCTGTGGCCAGTCTCGCGCGAAAGCATGCCGAAACAGTTCGTCCCTCTGGTCGGCGAGGGATCGACTTTCCAACAGGTGCTTGGGCGCATTTCCGATCCCGAGTTGTTCGGGCGCCCGATCGTCATCACCAACACGGACTTCCGATTCGTGGTGGCGGAGCAATTGCGCGAGAGCGGCGTCGAAGCCGACATCGTGCTAGAGCCGATGCGTCGCGATTCGGGTCCCGCAGTTGCTGTGTCCGCCGTGCTGGCGGCCGAACGCGATCGCAATGCGCTCGTGCTGGTGCTCGCAGCCGACCACGTGGTGCGCAAACCCGAGGAATTTCGCGCGGCATGCCTAAATGCCGCGGCTGCGGCCGCCGCAGGGCGCATTGTCACCTTCGGGATCGAGCCTACACATCCTGCGACAAGTTACGGCTACATTCGCCCCGGCGAGAAGCTCAATGGCGCATCCGCTCGCGCGGTCGAGGCATTCGTGGAGAAACCAGACGCCGTCACCGCCGCCAATTACGTGGCGGAACGATATCTGTGGAACAGCGGCAATTTTCTATTCCGCGCCGGCACTATGATCGCGGAGATCGAGCGCTTCGAGCCGGCCATGGCCGAGGCCGCGAAGGCCGCCGTTGACGGCCTCACGCGCGACCTCGATTTCCTGCGGCTGGCGAGCGAACCCTTCGCACGAGCGCCCAGGAAGTCGATCGACTATGCGGTCATGCAACGCACCAAGCTCGCGGCCGTAGTCCCTACCGATCTGGGGTGGTCTGATATCGGCAGCTGGAGCTCGGTGTGGGACGTTCTCGATCGGGATGCCGCAGGTAACGCGACCGACGGCCCCGTCGTCATGCTCGACAGCCGCAACAGCCTGGTGCGTTCGGAGGAATCGGTGCTCACCACGGTCGTCGGGCTCGATGACGTGATCGTGGTGTCGACCGGAGACGCCGTGCTGGTCAGCGCGCGCGCGAAGGCCGAGCAGGTGAAGGCACTCGTCGAGCGGCTCAAGGCGCACAACCACCGCGCGGCGGTCGAGCACCGCCGCATTTACCGTCCGTGGGGCTACTACCAAGATGTCGATAGCGCGCCACGCTACCGCGTCAAACGCATTGTCGTGAAGCCCGGAAGCAAGCTTTCGCTGCAGAAGCATTTCCACCGCTCGGAGCACTGGGTTGTGGTGAAGGGAACGGCCGAGATCACGCTCGGCGAGGACGTGCGCAGCGTGCACGAAAACGAATCGGTCTACATCCCGATCGGCAGCATTCATCGCCTCGCCAACCCCGGCAAGATCCCGCTCGAACTGATCGAGGTGCAGGTCGGGAGCTATCTCGGCGATGACGACATCGTTCGCCTGGACGATCTCTACGGACGCGGATAACAGCTATCAGCCACGCCCGACGCTGACGTCGGTAAGGCCCTTCGCAGCAACGTCACCCGGCCTGTAGATATTGCGCAAATCGACGATGATAGGGCCGCGTAGCGCGGTTTTTACCCGATCGAGGTCGAGTGCCCGGAATTGATCCCATTCGGTGAGGATCAGCATTGCGTCCGCACCTTCGATGCAAGCATAGGGGTCGGTCGCGGTCTCGAGCCGCGGCATCAGCTTGCGCGCTTCGGCCATGCCGTGAGGATCATACGCGCGTACGCGCGCCCCTTGCGCCTCGAGCGCCGGCACGATCACCAGACTGGGTGCCTCGCGCATGTCGTCGGTATTGGGCTTGAACGTGAGACCCAGCACCGCAATGATCTTGCCGTCAAGCGAGCCGCCGCAGGCCGACGCCACCTTGGCGGCCATCGCGCGCTTGCGGCCGTCGTTCACCGCCATCACCGTCGCCACGATTCTACTCGGCACGTCGTAGTGCTGCCCGATCGCAGCGAGCGCGGCCAGATCCTTGGGAAAACACGAACCTCCAAAACCGGGCCCTGCATGCAAGAACTTCGCTGCGATGCGGCGATCGAGCCCCATTCCGCGCGCGACCTCCTGCACGTCTGCGCCGCACTTTTCGCAAAGGTCCGCCATTTCATTGATGAAGGTGATCTTAGTCGCAAGAAACGCGTTGGACGCGTATTTGATGAGCTCCGCGGAGCGGCGTCCGGTGAAGAGAATTGGCGTCTCGTTAATGAAGAGCGGTCGGTAGACTTCGCGCATTACCCGGCGCGCTCGTTCGTCTTCGGTGCCGACCACGATGCGATCCGGATGCTTGAAATCCTCGATTGCCGCGCCCTCGCGCAAGAACTCCGGATTTGACACCACCGCAAAATCCGCATCCGGGCGCAGCTTGCGAATGATAGTCTCGACATCGTCGTTGGTTCCGACCGGAACCGTCGATTTTATGACGATAACCGTGAAGCCCTCGATGTCAGCCGCGATCTCGGCCGCGGCGTCATGAACGTACGAGAGATCGGCAAATCTATCGCCACGTCGCGAGGGCGTGCCTACAGCCAGGAATATGGCATCGGCCGCGCGAATGGCCGCTGCCGATTCGCTTGCAAAGGACAACCGCCCGGCTGCGACGTTGCTCGCGACGAGCGCCTCCAGCCCAGGCTCGAAAATCGGGAGTTTTCCTTTTTGCAGGGTTCGGATCTTCTCTGCATTCTTGTCGATGCAGGTTACGACGTGGCCGAAGTCCGAAAAGCATACACCGGAGACCAGTCCGACATAGCCCGTACCAAACATTGCTATTCGCATGAAATGCAACCTTCAGCCGTGTCGGTTTCGGCGTTCCCGCTCCTCGCGGACCGCGATCCTGTCTGCCTGCACCATGTCCGCCACCAGCGTGTCAAAGCTCGTCCTGTGTCGCCAACCCAGCTTGGCGCGCGCCTTGCTCGGGTCGCCGATGAGACAATCGACCTCTGTCCGCCGGAAATAGCGCGGATCCACCTCGACCAGCACCTCGCCCGTCGACTTGTCGACACCCTTCTCCTCGACGGCCCTGCCGCGCCACACGATAGTTCTGCCAATATGGCTGAAGGCTTTTTCGACGAATTCGCGCACCGAATGGCTTTCGCCAGTCGCGAGCACGTAATCGTCCGGCGTGTCCTGCTGTAGGATCAACCACATCCCCTCGACAAAATCGCGTGCGTGACCCCAGTCACGGCGAGCATCGAGATTGCCGAGGAACAGCTTCTGCTGGAGCCCGCATTCGATCGACGCGACCGCGCGCGTGATCTTGCGGGTGACGAAGGTTTCGCCTCGGATCGGACTCTCATGGTTGAAGAGAATGCCGGCGGAGGCATGCAGCCCGTACGCCTCCCGATAATTCACGGTGATCCAGTGCGCGTAGAGCTTCGCGGCCGCATAAGGAGAGCGCGGATAGAATGGCGTCGTCTCATTTTGTGGGCTCTCCCGGGCCTTACCGAACAGCTCGGAGGTGGAAGCTTGATAGAAGCGGGTCTTGTTTTCTCGGCCCAGGATGCGAATGGCCTCGAGCAGCCGCAGCGTCCCAAGTCCATCGGCATTGGCCGTGTATTCGGGCGTCTCGAACGACACCTGCACATGCGACTGCGCGGCGAGATTATAGATCTCGTCAGGCTGCGTTTCCTGAACGATCCGTATGATATTGGTCGCGTCGGTCACATCGCCGTAATGCATATGGAAGGAAACGCCCTCCTCGTGCGGATCATGGATCAAGTGGTCGATGCGCTCGGTATTGAAGGACGATGAACGGCGCTTGACGCCGTGGACGACATATCCTTTGGAGAGAAGAAATTCTGAGAGATAGGCGCCGTCCTGACCGGTAACGCCGGCGATGAGGGCGACCTTGCCCGATGATCCAGCCATTATTGCACCACGCGGGCTATCGCCTTTCGTCCAATCTCGCCAGTGACGGCACTGTCAACGGCCCCCAGCTAAGCGACACCTGCGATGTCGCGCTCGGCGCGAACCATCCGCGCCACTATCTCGGGCATTCGGACCGTTGGACGCCAGCCGAGAATTTGTGCCGCCTTTGTGGGATCAGCCACCGAGTACATGATGTCGCTGGAACGAACAAGTGAAGGATCGTAGTCAACGTGATCCCGCCAATTGGGCCCGAGT
>WNFP01005341.1_pt1 | contig 10343 bp, 6 predicted proteins | sample 5400201 | NCBI WGS metagenome assembly WNFP01 (sample SAMN13153355, study PRJNA577476) | soil metagenome | isolation source: 115 cm saprolite under Madrone tree | place: USA:California | collected 2016-06-14
CGGGCAACGGCGGGCGACGGTTCCGTCGTCCTGATCGTAGGCGAGCCGGGCATCGGCAAGTCGCGGATCGCACAAACCCTACTGAAGTAGTTGGGCAATGCCAAAACTCGTTCTCGGTGTGACATTCAACGACGGGATCGAGGTCATCGCCAAACCGACTGACCGTCAGCCCACAACCGCCGCCGCCTGACCGGCCAGGCCGTCACCAAAATTTAGCGATAGCTCCGTGCCATCCGCCGCTCGGGCTCAAAGGAGGAGCACGGTACAGTTGGGTGGGAACCGCCGCGCCTCAGCTTTCGCGTTGATAAACCTAGCGTTTTTTGCCTAGACGAAGCTCTTTTGTAGTGGTGTTTTGTAGTGTGCGCAACTCCTCCCAGAGCTATTGGCCAGCGGTAGATGCGCCACTGAGTCACTGAGCGCATCATAACCTGCGGGGTTGGTGCCTGGCCTCGTTCCTCACTGTCCAGTCTGGAAAGGTGTGTTACCCTGCGTCCCCACAGCGTTCGGAGGCCCGAATGGAGGCTGAGCGCAGACAGGTCACAGTCCTTTTCGCCGACATGGTGGGCTTCACGAGCTTCTCAGAGCGCTCGGGGGAGGAGGCGGCCTTCACTCTAATGCGTAGCCTGTCGAAGCTGATGGACGAGGCAGTGCGTGAGCAGGGCGGCTTCGTTCGAGGCTTCACCGGCGACGGCATCATGGCTGTGTTTGGCGCGCCGGTTGCGTTTGAGGATGCGCCGCTTCGGGCGTGTCGTGCAGCACTCAATATCCTTCAGCGGCTTAAGGCAGCAGGAGTTGAGCGCGAAGCGAAACATGGCGTGCGACCGCAATTACGCATCGGTCTCAACACTGGAGCGGCAGTGGTTGGGCAAGTACAAGAGGGCGTTGACGCGCAGGTCACGGTTCTGGGCGACACGGTGAACTTCGCGGCACGTCTACAAGCATTGGCAGAGCCGGACTCGGTGTTCATCAGCGAAGCGACGCATCGACTGGTTCAAGGCATGGTCGATACGAACTTCGCGGGTGAACAGACTATTAAAGGCAAATCTGAGCCGCAGAACGTCTACCGTCTCGACTCGATCCGCCATGGAGCTACTCGGTTTGATGCAGTAGTAAGCCGTGGCCTTAGCGCCTTTGTCGGACGTGAACACGAATTGAAGGCGCTGGATCGCGCCCTCGACGAGGCGCATTCGAACCTTCTGATCATCGACATCGTCGGCGAACCGGGTATGGGCAAGTCACGCCTTCTGCACGAGTTCCATCAGCGCACCGACAAGGAGCGCGTTTTTATCCTGTCTGGAAGCTGTTCGCCCGATGGTCAGCAGACGCCATTCCTGCCCTTCATTGAGGTGGTGCGGAGTGCATTCCGGGTCAGCGCGGGCGAGGCAGAAAGAGATATTGTGCATAAGCTGGAATTGGGACTGACGACGCTCGGCCTACAGTCCAGTCGCAACCTTGGCCTATTGCTTCATCTGCTCGGCCTTAAGGTGCCCGACGGTGCATTGATTGGACTCGACGGTGTGTTGATCGGGCTGCGGACCCGTGAGCTATTGCAGGAATTTTTGGAGGCACGCTGCCGCCTTTCCCCCGTCGTCCTCATGATCGAGGACCTACACTGGATCGACGGCGCATCAGAGGAGTTCCTCGGTAAGATCGTCGACAGTGAAACCAAGTTGCGATTGTTGCTTCTAACGACGCGCCGGCCGGAATATTCGCCGCCTTGGCTCGCCCGCGCGGTTGTCTCCAGCTTACCGCTGGAGCCGCTTCCGCTGGGCGACATTTGCCGCCTTATCGGCGCACGGCTTGGGGTAGAGGGTGTACCTCAGCTGCTCGAACGGCAGATCGCGGAGAAGGCTGACGGCAATCCGCTCTTCGCCGAGGAAATCGTTAGCTTCCTCAGCGAGCGAGGTACGGTTCGCACCACTACCGGCAAGTTGGACTTTGATGCCGCGGCGGTGGCGACCGCGTTACCTGCGAGCGTGCAAAGCCTACTGACCGCTCGCGTTGACCGCCTCTCGCAAAATGACCGGGTGCTCTTGCAAGCAGCGTCAGTAATTGGACGGCGCTTCGATGAGGAATTGCTGGCTGTTGTAGTTGGTGAGATCGACGTCAATGCGCGGCTCACGGCGATGCAGGCACTCGACCTTATCCGGCCTGAAGGCAAATCGAGCGAGTTTGCGTTCAAGCACGCGCTGGTACGGGACGCGCTTTATGAGAGCTTGCTCACCGATGCTCGCAAATCGCTGCATCTGAGGATCGCTGAAGAGATCGAACGCCGCAGCGGCAATCGGTTATCGGAAGTGGCTGAAATCCTCGCTCATCACTACAGCCAAACTACCCGCCCCGAAAAAGCGTTTGTCTACCTCTCGGTGGCGGGCACTAAAAGCCTCGGCGTATATTCCCTCGATGAGGCGACGACGCATTTCAGCGCGGCACTCGCTCTATTGGACGATAATCCGGACTGCGCGTCCGACGACCAAATTGCCGAATTCCTTCTCTCTTATGCGTCCTTATTGAATATGAACCTTCGAATAGGTGCAGCGATTGATGTGCTTGGACGCTATTTGTCGCGCATTGATCGCCTCGGCGATGATTCAAGAGTCGTTCTCATTCGACATCACTATATACTCGCGCTGCTCTGGAACACGCGCTACCGGGAAGCTGCTGCCGTGCAGCAAGAAACTTCGCCTATAGCGGACCGTGTCGGCGACAGTCGTTCGAGGGCCTATTCATTAGCCATCGAAATACACGTCTCGACCATAGTTGCACCAAAGCCGCTAGATCAATTTGAGAAACTTAAGAAAGAGGCGATCAAAGCCGCTTCCGATACGACCGATGCATACATTCAAAGCTGGACTCGGTGGGCTATCGGCTGGGAAGAGTTCCACCGAGGACGCATTACGAATGCTCGCGTTTCGGCTCACGAGCTTATACAAGTTGGTCGAAGATTGAGTGACCCCCGTTCCACCGGACAAGGTCTCGCTTTGCTGACCTGGATTGCTTTGATGTCGGATTCCTACGCCGAGGCTCGTGAATATAGCGAGCAATCGTTGGCAGTCGCGGTCACTCCATTAGATCGAAGCTATGCCCTTAGCGGCATGGGAAACGCCTTAGTACTGCTTCGCCGGATAGAGGACGGCCTAAAGCTAATAGAAGACAACAATCGTCACAATGTGGATGGTGGTCTCCTCTACGTCTTAGCTGGCAGTGAGGGCGTCATGGCCATTGGTAGAGTCCTTCAGGGAAACATCGGAGAGGGAATCCGTTTGCTAGAAGAAGCAATTTCCAGGAGAGAAAAGGAGGGATATCGTGTCGTCGCAGATTGGTATCGGCTTTTTTTAGTTGAGATATACATTCAAATTATGAGTGGAAATGAGAAACTTGCCCCCCTTACTCTGCTCCGAAATATGCCGGTTATTCTAAAAGTAATGATCATCGCCGCCTCACGCATTTCCGCCGCGACGGAATGCGTCTTCAACAATCCACATTTTCATCCTGACGGTCATTTCATTGGACGAGGGCATATGCTTCTCGGCCTCTTTTACAAGGCCAAGAAAAAGCGTCCGCCGGCGGTTGAACATCTGACCGAGGCAAAGCGGATACTATCGCAATTTGGACAATCCCCGATACTCGCGCGGGTCGAAACGGCACTCGCGGAATTAGGACAATAGCGCTTTAGAAGGCGGGCAGCGGCCATGGCCTTTGGTCCTCGATTTTTGAAATCGTTTCAGTCGGACTTTTCAAAACCGTAGGTGCCAATCAAAGGGGACCCATTCTATAGGCGCGATTGCTGCGTTCTTCACGCGCCGGTAGTTGCAGTCTGTTCGCAATTGGGGCGTTCTTCGGACAGTCAGCATCAGAGAAGAGCCATCACCGGCAGAGTCTCACGTGCCATCGTGATGTGGTATTCAGTGTTGAAGCCTACGGCGACGACGCTAGTGCCCGCCTACTCGCCGCGGGTGCCGTCACCTCAAGCCAAAGGGACATCGCCATGAAGCTCGCCCTTCCCCTCTTACTGGCCGCCCTGATCGGTTCGCCGGCGCACGCCCAGACCACTCAAAACAACAGGCGCGACGTCGTACTCTGGTACGAAGCCTTCGACCAGAAAAACCCGACATTGCTCGACCAGATCTTGGCGCCCGAATGGGTCGACATCCCGTCTCCGCCCGGCGTTCCCCCGGGACCCGCTGGCGCCAAGCGCACCCTCGCCATGCTGACTACGACCTTCCCGGATCTGCGGATCGTCGTCGAAGACATCATCCAGGACGGCGACAAGGTGGTGGTGCGATCCACCATCAGCGGCACACAGCGGGCGGAGTTCGTGGGCATCCGTGCACAGGGCCGCCGCTTGAGTATCCAGGCCGTCGACATCCATGAGTTCAAGGACGGGAAGATCCTCCGCACCTGGCACACCGAAGACTGGATGACGGGGCTGAACCAGCTGGGCGCCTTCGAACGCTGAGTTGGCAGTCGGAGGAGTCAGCTGCGCGGGTTTGCGCGAGCTGCTACCTATCCTGGGGAGGGTGCCGCTTGTGCAAAGTCCCACGAAAAGCCCCGTTGTGACGGTCGGCGGATCACTTCCGGTCTAACCCAACAATCAGACAAACTCGGTGTCGGCCGCCATTTCGCAAAAGTGCCAGAAACGGAAATGATGGATATCTGGTTCGTCGCAAAATCGGCTGGGACACAACAGTAGATGTACCTACCGTTCCGGCATTCCGGCCTTGCGCAGCCCGCTCTTGAACCGCAGGTGAAATTTCATGAACGCGGCGTTGTCGTCGGGCAGATAGTCCCATTGCGCAATCGTTCGGGTGCGGGTGCTTTCCAGCGCGAGGTATTGGGCCAGCGTCGTGCGTGCTTCCGCATCGCGGCCCGTCAAAGCTAATTCGGAAGTCAGCCCGGCAAGAATAGTCGGCAATTGGGGTGATGCGGCTGCCGCACGACGGAACCAGACCAAGCCTTCTTCATCCTGTTCGAGCATCATATAGGCCCATCCCTTCATCAGCAGGAAAGTCGACGTTTGCGGGTCGCGCGGGCTGAGATGGATTCCACGGTCGGCATATTCGAGAATTTGTTCGGGATGTGCGAGAAAGAAATGGAGAAGCGCCAGGTTCCGGTATGCGCCGGCATAGGTTGGATTCAGCGCCAGACAGCGCTCGGCTTCTGCAACCCCGTTCGTCACCCGGTGCTGGCCTTCCAGCACGGTGGCCTTTGCGCAATGCGCTGCGTAATATCCTGGATCAATTTCAAGCGCGCGCGAAACCAATCCATTCGCTCGCTCCAGGTCGCCTGCAGAGTCAGGGCTCTGCACGCGCGACACCCGCATACCGTAAAACATCGCAAGCTGGACCAACGCGCGGACGTTGTCCGGATCTATAGCCAACGCCCGCTCGCATAATTCGTAGCCCGGTAACCCCGCACGATCTAGGCGGTACGGGGCCGCCTCGCACTGCATCGCCAAATCATCTGCATCGAGGTTTGGTGCATGGGCGGTCGTCCGTCGCCCAGTGTCTGCCTGAATCAGTTCGCCGTGAAGCATGCTCGCTAGGCGCGTGACAATTTCGTCCTGTGCGCGCAGAAGATCGCCACGGTTGACATCGAAGCGGTCCGACCAACGCGTTTTAACGGTCTGGGTGTCGATCAGTCTCGCGTTGATGCGCACTGATCCTTCGCTACGTAGCACGCTGCCCTCCAGCGCGTATCGTACGTTCAGGTCGGCACCCAACTGCTTGATGTCGACAGGCTTGCCCTTGAGCGTCAGCGCACTGCTGGCCGCAATCACGGTGGCGCCGCGCAGCCGCGATAACGCGGTCGTCAATTCGCTGGTGACGATGTCGCCGAGATAATCCTGCGCCGGGTCGGCATTCAGGTTCGCAAACGGAAGCACGATCAGCGACAGGCGTGGGTGTTCCGTGACCGGCGGTTCCCTAATCGCGGCGTACCACACTGAAGCGGCGACCAAAACAACGCCGAGGGCCATCAGCAGGATTGTTCGGGGCGGCCTTTGAAAGACGTTTCCTACCACCGGGGTCGGTTCGGCCGCCGGTTGGACGACCGCATTGTCGTCGATCCGCGTCACCGGTTCGGCAAAGAGATAGCCGCGTTTCGAGACGGTCTTGATGGCCGTCTGCTCGGTGTCCCCGAGCGCCGCGCGCGCTTCGCTGATGCAGCGCGTCAGCGAGTCCTCTGTCACGATCACGTTGGGCCAGATCTTCGACAGCAGTTCGTCTTTGGTGACGAGACGGCCGGCGTGGGTGATCAGGTACTCCAGCAAGGCAAAGCTCTTCGGCCGCAACGGGACGTCGATGCCATCACGGCGCAGGCATCCCCGCGAAACGTCGAGCGTGAATTCGCCGATCTTGTACCGAGCCGTTGACACCGGATTCCCGATCTTTCCCAGCAACAGAGCCCAACAGCGCGCGACCCTGCCTGTTTCGGCATTGTTTCGGCAATTCTTCAGCGTTCCTTCGGGACGCGCAAGCCCTGAGACCGTCAAATGACGCGGTCGGTCCGCTGCCGGCAGCTATCCAATGAGGGGGCACATGAACCGATCGCATGTCTTAAGTCTGAAATCCCGCTTGATCGCCGGGGTCGGCGTGGCGTCGGCGCTGCTGCTGACCTCGGGCGCAATCGCCGCCCCGCAACTGGTCCTGGTCAATGCCAAGGTCTTCACGGCCGATCCCGCGCTGCCCTATGCGCAGGCAGTCGCAATCGAGGATGGTCGAATCCTAGCTGTCGGCCGGAACGAACAGGTGCGTGCGTTGACCGGGCCAAACACCCGCATCATCGATGCGGGTGGGCGGTTGGTGACACCGGGCCTGACTGAAGCCCATGTTCATCTCGGAGATGCGTTGCCAACGCCACCGCTGGCCATGCCCGCTCTGCCATTTCCTGGCCCTACGGCGGAGGAAACCCTGGCTGCTGTGGAACAGGCCGCCAAGACGCGCACTGACTGGATCAGCGCTTATATCGGTCCACTGATCGCGCGCGACCGCCGCAATTGGCGGAAAGCCTTGGATGCCGTCGCACCGAACGCGCCGGTGCTCTTGCGAGCGCCTTGGGGACACAACAGCTTTACTAACAGCGAGGGTCTTCGCCGGCTCGGAATTGCCGAGGATATCGCCGACCCTCTCGGCGGCTGGTGGGGCCGCGACGAAAGCGGGCAGCTCGACGGTCGCGCCTACGAGGCCGAGACGATCATGCCGCGTATAAGGCCCGCGACTGAGGAACGTTTGGCTACCTTGTTCGGCGAAGCACAACAACGCTACGCGCGTTGGGGTGTCACGTCGATTCATCTGATGAATAACGACAAGTCTCTCGAAGTCACACTTGCCGGCCTTGCCATCGCGAAGCCCTTGCAACGTTGGACGGTTTATTCATGGGGCACCTATGAAACCCACAAAGTTCCGGAGGCATGGGCAGCCATCGACAGGGTCGCGAAGCAAACGGTGCCAAAAGTCCGTGTCGAAGGCCCGAAATGGATGATGGACGGCACTCCGATCGAACAGAATTCTCTGCAGCGCGTGGACTACGTCGATCGTCCCGGGTGGCGCGGCCGATCGAATTTTACTAACGAGCAACTGCGAGAAATCCTGCAGCTTGCATTGACGCGGTCAACGCAGCTTGCGCTTCACGTCGTCGGGGACGCCGAAACAGACCGCGTGCTGAAGATGATGGAGCAGCTTGCGCCCGCCGCAACCTGGCGCGCCAAACGGGTTCGAATTGAACATGGCGACGGCATCGGGAGGGATGTGTTTGAAAGGGTGGCGCAACTGGGTGTGGTCGTAACTCAAAATCCAACCCACCTTGCCATTCCGCCGATCGCAGGAAAGAAAATGCTCGATCATGAGGTCGTGCTGAAGGGCTTCGTCAGCGCCGGCATTCCGCTGGCGCTTGGTTCAGACGGCGGCATTAAGGAACAGAACCCGTTTCTAAATTTGATGCTGGCCGTGCTGGTCCCGAGCGATCCTTCCGAGGCCTTAACGCGCGAACAGGCACTGACGGCCTACACGAGCGGCGGAGCTTACGCGGAGGGGCAGGAAAAACGTAGAGGACGGCTCGCGCCTGGTTTTGCCGCGGACCTCGCCGTGCTCTCTCAGGATGTTTTGACAGTGCCATCGCAGCAGCTCCCGGCGACGAGCAGCGTACTAACGATGGTCGATGGCGAAGTGATCTTCGAAGATGCGCTATGGACATCGCGCCCCTAGTGCGCATGTCCGTTCCGGGTCAAAATCGGAAGAACTCGAATTGAGCAATTGTCTTCCGCTGTTCACCCCCCATAACGGACGTTCGGCGGTGCTACCTTGCCCACTCCCAACCTGGCGGCCAGCCGTATTTTTTTTAAACAGCTCGCCAATAGGGACGACGCGCACGCCGCAAAAATCATCAAACATCGTGCCGCGAATTCTGTCGTCTGAGCAGAACTATGAATGTGGCATCAGTGTTTGATCGATCTGATGGACGCTACCTGGTAGGGACCTTATTGTTTTCACCGATTCCCAAAATCGGCCCTATACCCATCCCCGCCACCACTGGCTTTACCAGGCCTCGACGCTCGACGCGCCTGGTGCTCGCGCCTCGGTCGCTGAAGCAATCCGACTTCCGCGCGATCCTTGAATAGTTCTGCATCGCGGATGTAACCGCAGGGTGTCGATCGACTTGTGCCCGGACTGGTTAGTCATCTTGAAGGTCACGGGTTACCAGTCCGCAAAACCTCGCGCCCCAATGAAATCAAGGTTTCTCCTAACTCGCGCCGGTGACGCCTGCTTCTTAGGCCTCGATAGCATGGGTGCCGGTCAACAAGAACAAGAAGCTGATGCCAGGATGCCCGATTTTGCGTTTAGCGCGGAGGCATTTCCCATGGAGACGAACGATCCTATTCCTCTTTTTCTCTCCAATCCTATCGAAGTACCGGAGCAGGCGGGGAGCTTGCAACCATGGGAAAGAGCGGTTCTCTCATCGCGAATCCTTAAGACAAGTATTTTGATTGTAACGGCGGCGGCGATCGTTTTCGCGATTCTATCGGCGGGAAATCCGCTCTTACTCCTTGAGAACGCCACGGCTTCCCTGTTCGCCACATCGGCGCCTCAGGATGGCACCCGTCAGTCGATGCCAATAATTCAATCAACCGTCGACACTCAGCCTTTGCCGCCGACTGCAAGTGAGGCGCCGAAGGGCGATAAAATTGCTGCCGCTCTTAAAACTGCTGATCAGAGTCCGACTGACACCCGTCCGCCATCACCCGAAGCCCCGTTGAATCAATTCCAGGCTTGGGCGGACGAGGATGCTCGGGCACAGGTCCGACCCGTACCGCCGGTACAAGATGCCCAAGCACAGGTCGTGCAAACTGCCCCAGAACAGATCCGGCCCGTGCAAAAGCAGCAACAGATCAGGCCCGTGCAAAGAGCAAAGATCGTGAAAAATGCCCGAGCAAAAGTTGTGAAAAATGTACGAGTACAGGTCCGGCCCGAGCAGAATGCCCAGGCACAGGATCGGTCCGTGCAAAATGCCCAGGCACAGAAGTCGAGGCTCATGCAAAGCACCGCTCGGCTCAATTAGACCTAGCAGGAAGTGACGCTGTATCTTGCCAAGCCCTCGGCATCAGCGCACCGCGCCCTTTAAAGCAATCCGGCTCCCGCGTGATCGTTGAAGGTTCAGATCATTCCTGAAGGGGACGCACCGGCGGGTGTTCGGCCGACCCAACCAGAATTCTAATCCTTACTTCTCTTCTTCCATGGTCACCGCGACTGCGCCGATGGCGGACAGCCGGACCTTATTGCCTTCCACCTCCGCGACGAGATTCTTATCGATGAAGTGATGGTGACCCTTGTGGCTACCTTCACCGCTGTCCTTCTTAGTGAGCTTGATGCGATTCCCTTCGACCTTGTCCACGGTCCCGACGTGGACGCCGTCAGCGCCGATAATTTCCATGTGCTCTTTGATGTCAGTCATTTTGAATGTCCTCTGTAAGATCTCATAACGCGCCGGGATGGGTTATGTTCGGAAAGATCTGCCGGCTGCTTCAGGTATGTCTGTCCTCGAAGGTCATAAAAAATAATATGCTCCACCCAAACGCGCGATTTTGGCGGGGGCTTTATTGTTTTCACTGATTCTGAGCATCAGCCCTATACCCACCCCCGGTACCGAGGTTGACCGAGTTTAATTGCTCGATTGATCGATAATGTTCTTGACCTGCATGGTGCCCAAGTCCCGCCGCGAGGCGTCGGCATATCGCATGCGTCGTATCAGGTTGCATGTCAGGCTTGAAGCGACCCGATCCCTGACGTAATGTCGGACCACATCGTTCTCTGCGTTAAAGACGTCGACGAAACGCTCAGATTCTACGA
>WNFP01005343.1_pt1 | contig 10342 bp, 7 predicted proteins | sample 5400201 | NCBI WGS metagenome assembly WNFP01 (sample SAMN13153355, study PRJNA577476) | soil metagenome | isolation source: 115 cm saprolite under Madrone tree | place: USA:California | collected 2016-06-14
GCGTCGGTGACCTCGGCCCGCTCGGCGGTCAATCCGTTGGCCTTGAGCTGGCGGTCGACGAGGTAGCGGCGGGCGATCTCGAATTTTTCGTCCTCGACGTAGCCCGGAAGGTCGATCACCTCCATGCGGTCGCGCAACGGGCCGGGGACAGTGTCGAGAACGTTCGCCGTGGTGATGAACATGACCCGCGAGAGGTCGAACGGCACGCCCAGATAATTGTCGCGGAAGGTCGAGTTCTGCTCGGGGTCGAGCACCTCCAGGAGTGCGGAGGACGGGTCGCCCTGGATGCCGCGGCCGAGCTTGTCGACCTCGTCGAGCATCATCACGCAATCGCGGCTGCCGGCCCGGCGGATCCCCTGGATGATGTTCCCCGGCAACGCCCCGATATAGGTACGGCGATGGCCGCGGATCTCGGCTTCGTCATGCACCCCGCCGAGGCTGACCCGCACGAATTTCCGGCCGGTCGCGCGCGCGATGCTCTGCCCGAGCGAGGTCTTGCCGACACCGGGCGGGCCGACAAAGCACAAGATCGGGCTGCGGCCGCCCGGGTTGAGCTGCTGGATCGCCAGGTATTCGAGGATGCGCCGCTTGACTTTGCTCAGCCCGTAATGGTCGGCGTCGAGGATGCGGCGCGCCTCGGCGATGTCGATCGCCTTCCCTGACTCGACCGACCAGGGCAGCTCGGTCAGCCATTCGAGGTAGGTGCGCGCCATCGAATACTCGCCCGCGGCCTCGGGCATCCGCTCGAGCCGGGCGAGCTCGCGCTTGGCGTGCTCCTCGACCTCGGGCGGCATCTTTGCCTCGGTGATCTTCTTGGCGAGCTCGGCGATCTCTTGGGCCTTAGCGTCCTCGCCCTCGCCCAGCTCCTTCTGGATCGTCTTGATCTGCTCGCGCAGCAGGAACTCGCGCTGGCGGTCGTCGATTTTGCCTTTGGTCTGCTCGCTGATCTGCCGCGACAGCCGCAGCACCTCGATTCGATACGCGAGCATCGCCGACACCCGGTCGAGCCGGCGCTCGACATCGATGGTCTCTAGGATCTCCTGCTTCTCGGCCGGGGCGATGTCCATAAAGCTCGCGATCAGATCGGCGAGTGCCGGGGCTGAGGTGACCGCTTGCACGGCATTGACGAGCTCGGCGGGGACCTGCGGCAACAGCTGCAGAACCTCGACCGCCTGATTGCGCAAATTGAGCAGCCGTGCCGCGATGTCCTTGCTGGTCGACTCGATCTCGGGTATCTGCTCGACCCGCGCCGCAAGGAAGGGGTATCCGTCGACAAAATCGAGTACTCGAAAACGCCTTTCGCCCTGACAGATTGCATGGTGGGTGCCGTCGGGGCTCGTCACATAGCGCAGCAGGGTCGCCTCGGTTCCCATGCGATGGAGGTCGACGGGGATCGGATCATCGGTTGTGGGGTCGCGCTGCAGCAGCAGCCCGACCGGCCGGTTGAGCTTTATCGCCGCCTGCGCTGCCGCAATCGTGCGTTGGCGGCCAAGCGTGATGGGCAGCACCGTTCCGGGAAACAGGACGAGGTTGCGCGTCGGGATCAGGATTAACGTGTCTTCGGGGAGTGCCTGAATGCCGGCCAATGCCGCCTCGATGGCCCCCGGCGGCGGGGCCGCCACTCCTTCGCTGGTGCGCAGGTCATGGTCTTCGAGGGGCATCGGAAAGATCCTTGAATTTGGCTCGATAGCGCACGGCGCTCGCCCGTCAAACCTTATGCAGCTCTAGCTTCAGGCAGCCGTTCGCCAGGTGCCGGCCGGAGATCTCGAACCGAGCGGGCGGCAGCTCGATCCGGCGCTGGAAACGCCCTTGCGGTATCTCCAGCCGGTGGATCCGGGCGTCCCTCACCTCGAGCGGCAGCGGACGTTCGCCGGTGACGATCAGCACGCCGGCGTCGAGCGTCACCTTGATCTGATCGGGCTCCACTCCCGGCAGGGCGATCAGTATGGTCAGGGTCTCGTCGCTCTCGAAGATGTCGCACGGCGCCTCCCAGGCGGGTGTCGTAGGGCTGCGACGAAAGAACTGACGGTGGAGACGCTGAGCGCGTTCCATCGCTTCGCAAGCCTGTTCCCACATTAACGCTTCGAGCTGTCGTTCCGGCATGTCCGCCTCCCGCCTCCGGCTGATATAGTAACGCAATCACCGGTAAGGAAAGCCCCGCGTGATCCGAGGCTAGGCGTCGGGCGCGAAACCGGCTATCAGCGTGCGAACGCATCAGTGGGGTAACCGGTGCCTTTGATTAGCGAAAAAACTGTCGCCATCGTCGAGGGCGTGGCGGCCGAGGCGCAGCGGATCGAAACGCCGTGCGGCGATGGCGGCATGGTATGGCGGATCTGGGGCAGTGGTCCCCCGCTGGTGTTGTTCCACGGCGGCTATGGCTCGTGGACGCATTGGATCCGCAATGTGCTCGTGCTGGCGCGGGAATTCACCGTCATCGCGCCCGACCTGCCCGGGCTCGGGGAGTCGGCCACACCCCCCGAGCCGCACACCGCCGAAGGCCTGGCAGCGATCCTGGTCGAAGGCCTGGATATCGTGCTGCCAAAGGATGTGGCTCCGCACATCGCCGGCTTCTCCTTCGGCGGCGTGCTCGGTGGTCATGTCGCCGCACAGCTCGGCGACCGGTTGCGCGCGTTGACGATCGTCGGATCGAACGGGCTCGGGCTGGTGCGCCAGCCGACGACTCTCGAGCGCGTGCCGGCCGGCGCGCCGGTAGCCGAGGCTCTCGCCATCCACCGCCACAATCTCGGTGTCTTGATGATCGCCGACCCGTCGAAGATCGACGAGCTCGCGGTCTACATCCAGTCGCAGAACGCGCCGCGCGGCCGCGTCAGAAGCCGCAGGTTCTCGCGGACGGACACGCTCGCCCGTGTTCTGCCGCTCGTCAAGGCCCGCCTCGACGGCATCTGGGGAGAGCGCGATGCGACCGCTCGTTCCCATCTCGAGGAGCGCGCCCGCGTGGTGCGCAGCTTTCAGCCGGGCGCCCGCTTCGAGGTGATCGCCGGCGCCGGGCACTGGGCGCAATACGAGGCTGCCGACCGTTTCAACCAGGTCCTGGCTGAAATCGCGGCGAGCTATCGATGAGGTTGTGATGACGACAGAGAACCCAACTTCGCTCGCCGGCAAGGTCGCGGTGGTGACCGGCGGCAGCAGCGGCATCGGTGCGGCCAGCGTGCGGCTGCTCGCCGATGCCGGGGCGCGCGTGGTGGTCGGCTACAACAAGGGTGCCGAGCGCGCCGCGGCGTTGATCGCCGAGCTGCCCGGCGGGGGTCACCGGGCGATGTACCTGCCGCTGGAGGACAGCGCCGAAATCCGCAAGGTCGCCGCCGCGGTCAAGGACGGGTTCGGCCGCGCCGACATTCTGGTCAATTCCGCCGGCTTCACCCGGATGGTCGCGCATCACGATCTCGACGCACTCGACGATGACCTGATCGATGCGGTGCTGACCGCCAATGTGCGCGGGCCGTTCGCGACGATCCGCGCCTTTGTCCCGCTATTGCGCGCCACCGGTGACGGGGTCATCGTCAACATCTCCTCGGGTGCGGCGCAGAGCGGCACCGGCAGCAGCATCATCTACGGCGCCTCCAAGGCCGCCCTCAACACGATGAGCGTGGCGCTGGCTCGTGTGCTCGGCCCCGAGATCCGCGTCGTCGTCGTGGCCCCGGGCATGGTGCATACCGGCTTCGTCCCCGGCCGCACCGAGGAGATGATGGCCAAGGCGGCGCTGGCGACACCGCTCAAGCGCGCGATCGAAGCGCATGACGTGGCGTTGGCGGTGATGGCCTCGATCACCCATCTGACCCACACCACGGGATCGATTATTCCAGTCGACGCCGGCCGGCACCTGTAGATACCGTCGGCCTCTCCCTGACAGCAGGGAGAAAACGCATTCGGGCGTCCGAAAAACGTCCCTTTCCGACAAAACGATTATGTATATCAGTATCTTGTGTAATTTCGCCGAGCCTGCCGGCAGCGGAAATTCGGGCGCCAAAACGCGGTTGGCAGCGGATCGGCAGCGGAATTTGGCGGCCGGCTCTGGCTTGTCCGTTTCTCACTGAAAAGCCCATTTAATAATTGACGCTTTCACATGTTAGCGCTATATAGGTGCTGACCGGGCCCCCGCAAGGGGCTCAGAGCGGGCTGGCGAAGACGAGGTTCATCGGATGGCCGATGAAACTGAGGGCAATCGGTTGCAACGTTCGAGACCTTCGCTAGCGGCGAAATCCGCGGAAAGCGGGATCGCGGAGAATCAGAGGCGTTGAGGGCGGCGAAGTCCGAGCTTACAGGCTACCGTCCGGGGATCGGGATCATGCTGCTCAATCGCGACGGCTTCGCCTTCGTTGGTCACCGCATCCGGATGCCGGCGGGGCTGGCGAAGTGGCAGATGCCGCAAGGTGGCATCGATGCGGGTGAAACCCCGCGCGAGGCGGCGGTATCGAGGCAATCGACAGAAATGGTTTGCGATGCGGTTCACCGGCGCGGACACGGACATCAACCTCGCCACTGAGCGTCCCGAGTTCGACGCCTGGAAATGGGTCAGCCCCGAGCAGTTGCCCGAGTTGATCGTACCGTTCATGCGTGGGCTCTATCTCGACGTTCTGGCCGAGTTCCGCGCGCTTTTGTCAGGACATGCTGGATCGGCCCGATGAGGACCGCTCCCTGGGCCTTTCTGCTTGCGGTCGGACTTGCCTCGTCGCTCGGCGTCGCAGCCGGCCATGCGGGGGCTCTGGTCGAATTTCCCAACATCTCGGAGCAGGGGCCGGCCAAGCTGCGGGGCTATCTGGCGCGGCCGGACACCGGCTTGTCGGCGCTGCTCGGCGGCCATTCCGATCGCGCCGGACCATATCCGGCGGTTGTCGTGCTGCATGGCTGCGGCGGCTTCTCGAGCCACTCGACGCAAATCGCCGATCGATGGGCTCATGGGGTTATGCGGGTCTCACTGTCGACAGCTTCGGCCCGCGCGGCATCGCCCAATGCAGCGGCGGGTTGTTTCGAGACCAGGCGTTCGATGCCTACGCGGCGCTGCGCTACCTGTCGCAGCTGGATTTTGTCGATCCGCAGCGGGTGGCCGTGCTCGGCCAATCAATGGGCGGCTCGGCGGCGCTCTACGCCGTCGATCACGACGTGGCCGCGCAATATTTCAGCGAGCGCTTTCGCGCCGCGATCGCCTACTATCCCGGCGCCGGCTGCGGCATCCCCGTGGCCTGGATGACGGCGCCGACCCTGGTCCTGATCGAGGAGGCGGATGATTGGACGCCGGCGGAACGCTGCCGCGAGATGGTCGCACATGCACGGCCGGATGGCGCGCCGATCGCTCTGACCGTCTACCCGGGGGCCTACCATGCCTTCGATGTCGCTGAATTGAAGCCCGGTGTCCGCTCTCTCGGCCATTGGCTCGAATACAACGAGCCGGCGGCCAGGGATGCGGAGCAGAAGCTGCGCGCCTTCCTCGCCGCGAATTTGCGCGGTACGTCCCCGGACGGGCCGGAAAAATGACGAGCACCGCATGACCCGCTCCAGCCGCCTCGTTTTTTCCGGCACTGCTCCTCAAATAAAAGCAATCTCCTTCGATGGAGATATGACCCTCTGGGACTTTCAGAAGGTCATGCAGGATTCGCTTGCCCATGCACTTACCGAATTGCGCGAGCACATTCCTGCGAGCAAGTGTGCCGATCTCACCGTCGATCGGATGATCGAAATTCGGAACGCGGTTGCTGAAGAGTTCAAGGGGGAAGGGGTCGCGCTAGAATGGATTCGGCTGGAAGCGTTCCGTCGCACCATCCAGACGGTGGGCAGCGACAATGATGAACTAGCTGGCCACCTTAATTCCGTCTATCTCGAACACCGCTTTGAAGACATCGAACTCTACCCAGATGTGTTACCGATGTTGGATTCCATCGGCGGTCGGTATGTACTTGGGCTTGTATCTAACGGGAACAGCTATCCCGAGCGGTGCGGGTTGCACGGCCGCTTCGGGTTTGTGATTCTTGCGCAAAATGTCGGTATCGAAAAACCCGATCCCGCGATCTTTCAAGCCGCGTACCGGGAGGCCCGCTGCTCTCCGGAGCAATTGATGCATATCGGGGATTCCCTCGACACCGACGTGGCAGGAGCGCGACGAGCAGGTGCCTTGTCTGTCTGGTTGAATCGGGACCGAAAACCAAATTGTACGGACATCCGACCCGACTACGAAATCTACTCCCTGATCGAACTCAAGAGGCTTCTTAATCCCGACGGTACGTAACCTGAAACTTCGGCTTTTCAACGCCCGATCACCCCCACGCAGCACGAAGCCGAGCCCCGGACTGTCGCAGCGCCCCTTACGAGCCGGCAAATGACTCACACCGGACTCACGAAATAGTAGGCGAGCGCGAACAGGAGATAGACGCCGACCAGCAGCAGGCCCTCGAACCAATGGTCTCGCCTCCGCAGCGACCGCCCGGACGATGAACCCGGCACTGGCGATCGAGAAGAGATCGAGCGGGCTGGCGAAGACCAGGTTCATCGGATGGCCGATGACCCACGAGGCCAGCACGAGCACCGGCGCCACGACGAGGGCGATCTGGATCGCCGAGCCGACGCACGTGCTGAAGACGATGTCCATCTTGTCCTGGCGGGCGAACACCACTGCAGCGAAGAGATCGGCCGCCGTGCCGACCAATGCCAGCACGACGACTCCCATGAACACCGGTGACAGCCCGAGCTGCGTCGAGGTCGCCTCGAGCGCACCAGCGACGAGCTCGGCCTCGACCGCGATCACCGCCGTGCCGCCTCCCATGACCATCAAGGCCTGCGCGAGGCTCCACGTCGCCTCGCCGCGTCGCGCATCGCCGGCGAACACGTCGCGATGGGTAACGAGCGTGTAGACGAGGTTGGCAGCGTAGAGCAGCAGCAGAACGGCGGAGACGCCGAGGCTCAGGCGCTCGTCGATCAGAGAGATGTTCTCCCCGGGCGCGGCGATGCGTTCGGTGAGGTCGAAGATGGCGGGCAGCAAAATTGCGATGACCACCAGAAACAGCAGTGTCGACAGCAATCCAGCGCTGGCCGGGTTGAAGGTCTGCCGGTCGCGCCCGATGCCTCCGACGAGCGCGGAGATGCCGAGAAATAGAAGTGTGGTGCCGATAATCGAGCCGGTGATCTGCGCCTGCACGACCCGGATTTGCGCCCGCGAGAGGATGAAGAGAGCGAGCACCAGCTCGGCGGTGTTCCCGAAGCTGACGTTGAGCAGGCCGCCGATGGCGCTGCCGGCGCGCTCTGCGAGCTGTTCGGTGGCACGCCGGATCCAGTCGGCGAGTACGCCGATGGCGGCAGCGCCGGTGAGGAAGACCCAGGTCGGCGGCGCGTCGACAAGGTAGCGCAGAGCAAGGGATAACGGGATAAACAGCAGGGCGGCATAGGCCATGACCGTCACCGTTATCGCGGCACGAACGCCGGAAGCAATCGGTTCGCGAGGGTTCGGTTGACTAGGCCGCGAAGAAAGTGCGAGCGTTTCTCCATAGCGACGACGACACCACACTCGATGTCAAACTCGCCTATCAAATGTGACTTGAGTTTCCTGAGCGCTCGGGTAGACAGTAGAACGTCCATCAAGAGCTTTCGATTATTGCTCGATAGTGCGGCTGAAGCGAATTGGAGCTCCATTCGGTTGTTGGTTTTAAAAAAACGTATGCTAATCTCACCAAGAAAACGCAGTCCGGGATCCAATTCTGGAGGATGATGACAATGGCAGCTGCAGGCAGCACGAGCCCTGCCCGGGAGCCCTCGACGCGGTCAGCCTCCGCGACCGCGAAGGCACCGGAATGGCTTCGGAGCACGCCGTCCCCACAGAGGAGGCTACGGGCGAGGCCGGGTCGGACATGCTGCAGACCATCTCGCGGATGATTTACAGCGGGTCGTACGCACTGGCGTATGCTGTCGTCTACTCTGCGGTGTTCATTTCTCAGTCCTTGCCTCGAGAAAACCCGGTGATGCACGGGTTCCGCGACGGCGGTCGCGCGGCTATGGACCAACTGGAAGACGGCTGAGCAATGGCCGGGTGAGAGCCGCCGGACCGTGTGGTTGTAGCAGCAACGGGCGCAAGTCGAGCGCAGGGGACGGGATCATGGATTACGAGACTGGCGCCACCGACGCCACCCGCTGTGTCGACGTCAAGATCCTGCTTCCCGAAGACGGCGTCATCCGGATCGAGAGCGCCCGGTTGTTTGCCGAGCCGGACGGCCTGCTGTGCCGGCGCTTCGTCGGCCGTGTTTTTCTCGCACCGGAGATCGACTGTGTGGTGATCGTGGGCTCGGCACCAGCCCGGAGCGTCCCACCGGCGATCGAGCTGCGTTTCGATGCGACGCAATACAGCCAACGTCAAGTCCTCGAGCACGTGGCGGCATTGCTGGAGGACGCTTCGAGCCGTGACCCGGGTATGCATGTGCCATCCGCCCTGACGGCCTGCGACCAGCACGGTGCCGTCCGCTATCACCGGTATGGGCAAAGGGTGACCGGCTGGAGGGTGGTGAGCGAGCGCGTCGGCGCGATCAAATGGGAGAACCCGGTTCTCTACCGCAAGGCTGTCCTGTGCGAGGCGATCGAGCGTGAGCTGATGAGCGTGCTCGGGATCGACCGCTACGAGACCAGCTCGCGCGGCTGCTGGGCCAGGATCGAATACGACCCCCGCCAACTCAGCCCGGCGCAAATCGTCGAGATACTAGACGGCGCATTGGCAAATGCCGAACATCCCAAGGGGCTCGATCCGCTAGATTTGGACCTCGCGATTTGCAGTGCGTCGCTACCAGTGGCAGCGCTCGCCCAGTTCGCAATGCCGGCGCTGCTGCCGGTCTCCGCGGCGTTGTTCGCCTATACCGCGGTCCCGAGCTTCCGCGGCGCTTACGAGGTGCTCTGCAAGGAGCGGCGGCTCGGGGTCGACGTTCTCGACTCGATCGTCGTCATGGGCTGCCTCGCGACCTTGCAGGTATTCCCGGGTGCCATCCTCGCCTGGTGCCTGTCGGTCGGGCGCTATTTGGTCCGCCGGACCGAGGACAATTCGAAGAAGCTGCTGCTCGGGGCTTTTGGCAAGCAGCCGCGCTACGTGTGGCTGGTCAAGGACGGTGCCGAGATCGAGATGCCGCTCGACCGGCTCGACAAGGGCGACCTCGTCGCCGTTCACACCGGCGAGATGGTGCCGGTCGACGGCATCGTCGTCGAGGGTCTGGCGATGATCGACCAGCACGCATTGACCGGCGAGGCGATCCCGGCCGAGAAAGGTGTCGGCGATCGCGTCTTTGCCTCGACCGTCATGGTCGCCGGCAAGATCCATGTCGCCGTCGAGAAATCGGGCAGCGCGACCGCGACCGCCAAGATCGCCCAGATCCTGCACGACAGCGCCGGCTATAAGCTCGCCTTGCAGCACAAGGGCGAGCGGCTCGCCGACAAGGCGGTGATCCCGACACTCTGTCTGGGCGGGCTTGCATTCGCCACGTTGGGCCCGCCGGGTGCGGTAGCGGTCATCAACAGCGACCTCGGAACCGGGATCCGTATGGCGGCACCGCTCGCGATGCTGTCGACATTGGCCCTCTGTGCGCAGCGGGGTGTCCTGGTCAAGGACGGGCGCGCACTCGATCTGCTGTGCGAGGTCGACACGGTGTTGTTCGACAAGACCGGCACATTGACGCGGGAACGGCCCGAGGTCGGGCGGATCATTGGCGCTAACGGCTTTCGTCCATTGCAGATCCTGCGCTTCGCTGCGGCGGCGGAGCACAAATTCCACCACCCGATTGCGCTGGCGATCCTCCAGAAGGCAGCGGAGCAGGGGCTGCGCCTGCCGCCCACCGATGCGACCCAATACAAGGTCGGCTACGGCATCACTGTCGGCATTCCCGATGGTGTTAATGGGGTGTATCGAGTGCGCGTCGGCAGCCGTCGCTTCATGGAGACGGAGGGCGTGCCGCTCACGCGCGAGGTCGAGGCGGCGCTCGATGAGGCGCATCGCGAAGGCAACACGATGGTGATGGTCGCCGTCGACGGCGAGCTCGGCGGCGCTCTCGAGCTGCGCGCGTCAATTCGACCCGAGGTCCGCGGCATTGTCCAGCGCCTGCGCGCGCGCGGCATCAGGCAAATCGCGATCATCTCGGGAGACCATGAGGCACCGACCCGCAAGCTTGCCGAGGAGCTCGGGATGGACCGCTATTTCGCCCAAGTGCTGCCGGCCGACAAGGCCGAGTACGTCGAGAAATTGCAGCGGGAAGGCCGCAAGGTCTGCTTTGTCGGCGACGGCATCAATGATGCGATCGCGCTGAAGAAGGCCAATGTCTCGATTTCCCTGCGCGGCGCGACCTCGATCGCCACCGACACTGCACAT
>WNFP01005344.1_pt1 | contig 10340 bp, 5 predicted proteins | sample 5400201 | NCBI WGS metagenome assembly WNFP01 (sample SAMN13153355, study PRJNA577476) | soil metagenome | isolation source: 115 cm saprolite under Madrone tree | place: USA:California | collected 2016-06-14
CACCCAAGACGAGGGCGGCGAGGCAGGCGAGGTACAGGAGGTTACATTCATATCCCGGCGGCCCGAACTGTGCGCCGGCCGAGGTCACGGCCATGAGCTTGATCGAGCTGAACCCGTAGGGCAGATGCACGGTGAAGATAGCCACCAGCAGCAGCGCAGCCATCGGTATGGCGGCCAGCACCACGAACGCACCCAGGATGACTGCCAAACCGCCGACGAGCTCAGTCAGTATGGTGGACCATGCCATCACGTGGGGTGCGGGCACCCCAATGGCGTGGAGGATGGTGGCAAAGGCGTCAGGCCCCTTGGCGAGCTTGGCGAAGCCGTGCTCCATGAAGCCATAGCCAACGATCAGGCGCAGTGGAATGGGGGCCCACCGGACGATCGCGGATCGACTTGCCAGTTCGAGGGGAACGTCACGCGGTGTGTCGTGACGTTGACCGGATTGACGCAGGGTTTCAGAAGGGCTCACACGTCTGTGATGCCTGTCCGCGAGCGAGCGATCCGGATCGGGACGGCGGGAATCAAAAAGCGCAAGTTTGGGAAAGTCCTAGGGGGAATCCTCGATGAGCCCGGGCGGCCGGCTATTGGCCCCGAGCGGCCCCTCACGGGCGACTTTCGCACTCCGCCCAGGGGACTGAAAGTCGCGTTTTAGTCCCCCCATCCCGAGAGGTGCTATGTGCCTCCACCACTTAGGGCCATCTCAAAAACCCACCGTCTGGCGGAATCCTTAGCGCAGGTGGACCCAAACCTATCCCATGAGGCCTGGGGAAATAGGGTGGGACGAGACTTTTGCCCTCTCGCCCGAGGTGGCTCATGTCAACGGCGGCTACTTCTACAATGCCGCCCTGCAATGCCCTCGGGAACGTCACGCCATCTTGACAGGATCGAGGCGCAACTCGACAATACGAGTCTCAAGTTACGGACGGTGCCGCTTCCCGGCAGCATCGAATAGGGGAGAAGGTGGCACACGGAGGTGCGACCTGATGCCCAACGTCGCGATCTGCGTCTACTGCTCCCAGAAGATCGAGGAAAAGGAGAAGTCCGTCAACGTGCCCCATATCTCGGGCGGCGTTTCCCACCCAGCGCGCGCCCAGAAGGTAATGATCCGAACTAAACTAAATGCAATCGCACACGCGTACTAGCCACGAGGCTCCGCCGGAGCCAGGCTGTGCCCGTTCCAGCCAGTCCTGGGGAGGTCAGTCATGACGACCGCGCTACGGGATACCGGAATCGAGCCGGTTGGCGAGATGCCGTGGGGTACCCACTTCTGCCATTTCTACGAGACCAGGGACGACCTGCTGGAGACCCTGCTCCCCTTCTTCAAGGCCGGCCTCGAAGCCAACGAGTTCTGTGCGTGGGTCATCTCCGAGCCCCTCACCGAGGAGGGGGTCTGGCAGGCACTGGACCGGGCGGTTCCCGGCCTCGACCGGTACGTGTCCGACCAGAGTATCGAGGTCTTGGAGGCGCGGGACGTATATCTGGCGGGAGGAGAGATCGATCTCCATCGGATTATTAGAAACTGGAGCGCGAAGCTCGAGCGGGCGCTGTCCAGAGGCTATCAGGGCATCCGGGTGAGCGGGAACACCGCCTGGCTCGAGCAGAAGCACTGGCGAGACTTCATGGAATACGAGACGGAGCTGAACCGGGGCATCGGCGATCAGCCCATGTTGGTGCTCTGCACCTATCCGCTCACGACGTGCGGCGCGACCGAGTTCCTCGACGTGGCGCGGACCCACCAGTTCGCCGTCGCCAAACGTCGGGGCCTCTGGGAAGTGGTCGAGACGCCTCAGCTCACGCAGGCGAAGGCCGAGATCGCCCGGCTCAACCGCGACCTCGAGCAGCGGGTGCTCGAGCGGACGACGGAGCTGGAGGCGGCGATCGAGGAGCAGAAGCGGGCCTCGGCGGCTCTGCAGGAGGCGCAGAAGGCGCTGGCGCACGTCACGCGGCTCACCACCATCAGCGAGCTGACCGCATCGCTGGCCCATGAGGTGAACCAGCCGCTCGCCGCCATCGTGGCAAACGCCACCGCGAGCCTGTGCTGGCTCGATCACACGCCGCCCGCTCTCGACGAGGCCACAGAGGCGATGCAGCTAGTGATCCGGGACGCCCAGCGGGCGGGCGACGTGATCGTGCATGCGCGTGCGCTCGTGAAGAAGTCGGACGGGGAGAAGTCCCTCGTGGACGTCGATCAGATGATCCGCGAGGTGGTCAACCTCGTCCAGCCCGAAGTGCAGAAGCACGCGGTCGTGGTCGAGGAGGCCCTGGCCGAGGGTCTTCTCCCGGTGCTGGGAGACCGGATCCGGTTGCAGCAGCTCCTCCTGAACCTGATCATGAACGGGATCGACGCGATGGCGGAGGTGACGGAGCGCCCGCGCCGACTGGTCATCTCGTGCGAGCGTGGGCAAGGAGAGGACGGCCCCGGCGTCCTCGTCGGTGTGCAGGACGCGGGTGTCGGGGCTGCCGCGCATGACCTCGAGAAGCTCTTCGATCCCTTCTTCACGACCAAGCGGGGTGGCCTGGGGATGGGGTTGTCGATCGGTCGGTCCATCGCTCAGGCTCACGGAGGACGGCTGTGGGCCCGCCGCAACGCGGATTACGGGCTGACCTTCCATCTGCTGGTTCCGGAGACGAGCAACCCGCGGGCCTGAGCCCGCCGCCGCAGGAGAGGGTCGCGCCACTCCGGCCGAGCCTCCACTCGCCGATCGATCGCGAGGATTCGCTCTAAAAGCTCATAGTTCGAGTCTGAGTCCGGCTCAGTTTCCGAGCGGAGTCTCACGTGGTAAGACTGCACCGTTGCTGGACGCCAGGCTTCACCTCGGCGCTGTCCAGATGAAGCGTTCGTGCCGGATGAGATGCAAGAAAGCGCGTGGCGGACTGTAAACACGGGTTCGAATCCCGTTGGGGCCACCAATCGTAGTGGGCCATGTGCTGGCCGCCCGCAGCCGAGCGAACGTGTCGTCGTCGGTGAATGCGTAGCCGCGTCCACCGGCGACGAGCACGGGCGCGCCGTCGTAGAGGGTAGGATCGGCGGGAGTCGAATCGTAGCGTATGCCAGCGCGGCGAGCCGTCAGTAGCAACCACCCCAGCCCGGGATGCAGCGCGCCCTTGGGGGCCACGCCTTCCCCACGGGGCGTGAACTTCAGTCTCTACTCGCGGGATGCCACGGGCGTCGAGCTGCTCCTCTTCGATCATGTCGAGGACGGTCGGCCTGCCCGCTCGATCCGCATCGATCCGGCCGCCAACCGCACGTACCACTACTGGCACGTCTTCGTCCCGGGCGTGAAGCCGGGTCAGATCTACGGCTACCGTGTCGAGGGGCCGTGGAATCCCGCGCAGGGCCTGCGATTCGATCCCGGCAAGGTGCTCCTCGATCCGTATAGTCGGGGCGTAGTGTTGCCCCAGGGGTACCGCCGCGAGGCGGCCAGCGGGGAGGGCGACAACGCCGCCACCGCCATGAAAAGCGTGGTGGTGGATTGCTCCGCCTACGATTGGGAAGGCGACGAGCCGCTGCGACGGCCAGCGTCCCGGACCATCGTGTACGAGATGCACGTGCGCGGCTTCACGCGCCACCCCAGCTCCGGCGTCGCGGAGAGCCGTCGGGGCACGTTCGCGGGCCTCATCGAGAAGATTCCCTACCTGCAGCAACTGGGGATCACCGCGGTCGAGTTGTTGCCGGTCTTCCAGTTCGATGCCCACCACAGTCCGCCGGGAACGACCAACTACTGGGGCTACCAGCCGGTGGCGTTCTTCGCACCTCATCGGGACTACAGCTCGCGGACGGATCCGCTGGGCCCCGTGGATGAGTTCCGCGATATGGTCAAGGCGCTGCATCGGGCGGGCATCGAGGTGATCCTCGACGTGGTCTTCAACCACACCGCGGAGGGCGATCATCGGGGACCGACGCTCTGCTTCCGCGGGCTGGACAACCGTGCCTACTATATCCTCGAGCGTGATCGGTTATGTTACGCCAACTTTACGGGCACGGGGAACACGCTCAATGCTAATCACCCGATCGTACGCCGCATGATCGTGGACAGTCTTTGTTACTGGGTGGAGGCGATGCACGTGGACGGCTATCGCTTTGATCTGGCGTCGATTCTCGCCCGCGACTCGTCGGCCCAGGTCATGGCCGACCCGCCCGTATTGTGGGACATCGAGTCGGATCCCCGGCTGGCCGGCACCAAGTTCATCGCCGAGGCGTGGGATGCGGCGGGGCTCTACCAGGTGGGCAGCTTCGGGGGCGATAGCTGGAAGGAGTGGAATGGACGGTTCCGTGACGACGCACGCAGCTTCTTCCGGGGGGAGGAGGGCACGGCCCGACGCTTCGCCGACCGCCTGTTCGGCAGCCCCGAGATCTACGGCCACAGAGGGCGGGAGCCAGAAGAGAGCGTCAACTTCGTGACCTGTCACGACGGCTTCACCCTGAACGATCTCGTCACCTACGATCGGAAGCACAACGAGGCGAACGGGGAAGACAACCGCGATGGTGCCGACGACAACCGGAGCTGGAACTGCGGGATCGAAGGGCCCACTGACGACCCGGCGGTGGAGATGCTGCGAAACCGCCAGGCGAAGAACTTCCTGACGGCCACGATGCTGTCGATCGGTCTGCCCATGATCTCCATGGGCGACGAGGTGCGGCGCACGCAACGGGGGAACAACAACGTGTACTGTCAGGACAACGAGACAAGCTGGTTCGACTGGTGTCGCCGGTCCGTGGCGGCGATGGATCGACACCGCCGTCGATTCCCCCGCTGACATCGTTCCCTGGGAGGAGGCACCTGCGGCTAACGGCCCTACGTATCGGACGGAGTCGCGCTCCCTGGTCGTCCTCCTCGCCGCCATGGCCCCGGAGAGACCGAGTGAGCCGACGGGGCAAGCGTAACGTGGTTTCGACGGGACACGACGACCCGGCTCGGCGACCGGACGCCGCGCGGGATGACACAGCTCAAGAGCTCCGGGACTAAAGGAGGCGATGATGGCGCAGGCACTGTCGGACAAGGAACGGGCTCTCATGGATTCATACTGGCGCGCGGCCAACTACCTGTCGGTTGGCCAGATCTACCTCTACGACAATCCGCTGCTCAAAAAGCCTCTGACCAAAGAGCACGTGAAGCCGCGGCTCCTGGGTCACTGGGGGACCACGCCGGGGCTGAACTTCATCTACGTCCACCTGAACCGCATGATCAAGAAGCACGACCTCGACATGATCTACGTCACCGGCCCCGGGCACGGCGGCCCCGGCCTCGTCGCCAATGCCTACCTCGAAGGAACGTACAGCGAGGTCTATCCAAACATCTCCGGGGACGAGGAGGGATTGAAGCGCCTCTTCACCCAGTTCTCGTTCCCCGGCGGCATTCCCAGCCACGTTGCCCCGGAGACGCCCGGGTCGATCCACGAGGGTGGCGAGCTCGGCTACGCCATCTCGCACGCGTACGGTGCCGCCTTCGACAACCCCGACCTGATCGTGGCCTGCGTCGTCGGCGACGGCGAGGCGGAGACTGGGCCGCTGGCCACGAGCTGGCATTCCAACAAGTTCCTGAACCCGGTGACGGACGGCGTGGTCCTGCCCATCCTCCATCTCAACGGCTACAAGATCGCCAATCCCACCGTTCTCGCCCGGATCAGCCACGAGGAGCTCGATCATCTCCTCCGCGGTTATGGCTATACCCCGCACTTCGTCGAGGGGCACGAGCCGGAGAAGATGCACGAGTTCATGGCTGCCACCCTCGACACCGTGTTCGCCGAGATCCAGCGCATCAAGGCCGACGCGCGCCGGAAAGGCTTCACCGGACGTCCCCGCTGGCCCATGATCGTGCTCCGCACGCCCAAGGGCTGGACCTGTCCCAAGGAGATCGACGGCAAGCGCACCGAGGGCTACTGGCGCGCGCACCAGGTGCCGATGGGAGAGATGCACGAGAATCCGGAGCACGTGCACATTCTCGAGGAGTGGATGAAGAGCTACCGGCCCGCCGAGCTCTTCGACGACGGGGGCCGCCTCATCCCCGAGCTGGCGGACCTCGCTCCCCGGGGCCGCCGCCGCATGAGCGCCAACCCCCACACCAACGGCGGCGTGCTTCTCCGGGACCTGCGCCTGCCCGATTTCCGCGACTACGCGGTTTCCGTGCCGTCGCCCGGCGCCACCACCGCCGAGTCCACCCGGGTCATGGGAAAGTTCCTCCGCGACGTGATGACGCTCAACATGGAGTCGCGGAACTTCCGGCTCTTCAGTCCGGACGAGAACAACTCGAATCGCTGGCAGGACGTCCTCGAAGTGACCAACCGCGCCTGGGTGGCGGAGACGGAGCCGTGGGACGATCACCTCGCGCCTGACGGCCGGGTCATGGAGATGCTCAGCGAGCATCAGTGTCAGGGCTGGCTCGAGGGCTATCTCCTCACGGGCCGCCACGGCTTCTTCTCGTGCTACGAGGCGTTCATCCACATCATCGACTCCATGTTCAACCAGCACGCCAAGTGGCTCAAGGTGTGCCGCCACATCCCATGGCGACGGCCCGTCGCCTCCCTCAACTATCTCCTGTCCTCCCACGTCTGGCGGCAGGACCACAACGGCTTCAGCCACCAGGACCCCGGCTTCATCGATCACGTCGTGAACAAGAAGGCCGAGGTCGTGCGTGTCTACCTCCCGCCCGACGCCAACTGCCTGCTCTCCGTGACCGATCACTGCCTGCGCAGTCGCAACTACGTGAACCTGGTGGTGGCGGGCAAGCAGCCCGCTCCCCAGTGGCTGACCATGGACGAGGCGATCAAGCACTGCGCGGCGGGTATAGGGATCTGGGAATGGGCCAGCAACGACCGCGGGGGCGAGCCCGACGTGGTCATGGCCTGCTGCGGCGATGTCCCCACGCTGGAAACGCTGGCGGCCGTCGAGCTGCTCCGCCAGCACGCGCCGGAGCTCAAGGTCCGCATGATCAACGTGGTGAATCTGATGACGCTGCAGCCACGGAGCGAGCATCCGCACGGACTCTCGGACGCCGACTTCGACGCGCTGTTCACCGTGGACAAGCCGATCATCTTCGCCTTCCACGGCTACCCCTGGCTGATCCATCGGCTGACCTACCGGCGGCACGGCCACGACAACCTCCACGTGCGCGGCTACAAGGAAGAGGGGACCACCACCACGCCCTTCGACATGTGCGTGCTGAACGATCTGGACCGCTTTCACCTCGTGGGCGACGTGATCGACCGTGTCCCCAAGCTCGGGACGCGCGCCGCCTACGCCAAGCAGGCCCTCCGCGACAAGCTGATGGAGCACAAGCAATACATCGCCCGCTACGGTGACGATTTGCCCGCGATCACGGGATGGCGGTGGGGACAGGCTCCTGCGTCAGGCGCCCCACGCTCCACGGAAGCCGACAACGTCTGAGGCTGAGGAATCCCGGCTTGACGGGCTCCTCCGGTGGGGAGGCGGCATGAAGAAGCGCGTAAGCGAGCTTCGTGAGCAATACGGATGCGGACCCATCCATTTCTCCGGCACCGACGACGCCCTCTACGAGCGGCATCTGCTCTTCGACCGCGTCCTGGATCCGAAGGCGGCCGATGTGCGGGACCGGTTCGAAGCGGCCGCGCGGGCCGTACGCGATGTTGTGTCGCAGCGCTGGCTCCGAACGGAGCGGACCTACGAGCAGGTGAATCCCAAGCGCGTGTACTACTTGTCGATGGAGTTCCTGCTCGGGCGATCGCTTGCCAACAACGTGCTGAATGCGTTGCTCGAGCCCTTCGCCCTCCAGGCCACGGAGAGCAAGGGCCTGGACTGGCTGGGATTGCTGGAGGGCGAGCCCGACGCCGGCCTCGGCAACGGCGGGCTCGGCCGCCTAGCCGCCTGCTTCATCGATTCCATGGCGACCATGGCGATTCCCGGCATGGGCTACGGGCTCCGCTACGAGTACGGGATCTTCAAGCAGACGATCAAGGACGGCTGGCAGGTCGAGCAGCCGGACAACTGGCTGCGGCGGCCCGATCCCTGGGAAGTGGCCCGGCCGGAGGACGCGGTGGAAGTGAAGCTGAACTGCTCCTTCGAGCTGCAGGCGGGCGAGCTCCGGCCGGTCTTCGGGCGGCCGTCCACCCTGCTCGGCCTGCCCTTCGATCGCCCGGTCATTGGCTATGGCGGCCAGACCATCAACACGCTCCGGCTCTGGGCCGCCTCCACGCCGGACTATTTCGACTTCCAGGAGTTCAGCCGGGGCCACTTCGTGGGCGCGTTCGCGGAAGCCCTGGCCGCGGAGTCGCTGACGCGCGTGCTCTACCCAGACGATTCCACGATCCAGGGGCAGGGCCTGCGCTTCCTGCAGGAGTACTTTCTCGTGGCGTGCTCGCTCGCCGATCTCGTACGCCGCTTCCGCCGTGCTCACGGCGACTGGAGCGCCTTTTCCGAGAAGGTCGCGATCCAGATGAACGACACGCATCCCGCTCTTGCCGTGCCCGAGCTCATGCGGATCCTGCTCGACGACGCCCACCTCGGCTGGGACGAGGCCTGGGACCTGACGCGACGCACGCTCGCCTACACCAACCACACTCTGCTCCCGGAAGCCCTGGAAAGATGGCCCCTGCGGTGGTTCGAGGCACTGATCCCACGGCACCTCGAGATCGTCTACGAGATCAATCGGCGGCTCCTCGAGGCCGTACGCGGGCGCTTTCCCGGCGACGACCGTCGCGTGCCCCGCATGAGTCTCATCGAGGAAGGCCCGGAGCGGAAAGTCCGGATGGCCCACCTGGCCATCGTTGGTTCCCACAGCACGAACGGCGTGGCGGCGATTCACTCTGAGCTCCTGCGCACGCAGGTCGTGCGCGACTTCGCCGACATGTTCCCGGAGCGCTTCAACAACAAGACCAACGGAGTCACCCCGCGCCGCTGGCTGCTCCTCGCCAATCCGTCGCTGGCTCGGCTCATCACGGAGGCCATCGGAGACGGGTGGATCACCGACCTGAGCCAGCTGAGCCGGCTCAGACCGCTGGCCAAGGACGCGAGCCTCCGCGCCGGGTTCCTCAAAGCGAAGCGGGAGGCCAAGACCCGGTTCGCGGAGTGGCTCCGGGTCACGAGCGGGGAGGTGGTCGATCCCGACTCCATCTTCGACTGCCAGGTCAAGCGCATCCACGAGTACAAGCGCCAGCTGCTCAACGCCCTGCACATCGTGATGCTCTACCGTCGGCTGCGCGAGAACCCGAGCCTCGAGTTCCCTCCCCGCACCTTCTTCTTCGCGGGCAAGGCGGCCCCCGCCTACATCCTGGCCAAGCTCATCATCAAGTTCATCAACAACCTCGCCGGCACTATCGACGGCGACCCGGCTATGCGCGGTCGGCTGAAAGTGCTGTTCCTACCCGACTACAACGTGTCGCTCGCGGAGCGGCTCATTCCCGCCGCCGACGTGTCGGAGCAGATCTCCACCGCGGGCTACGAGGCCAGCGGGACGAGCAACATGAAGTTCATGATGAACGGCGCCCTCACGGTGGGCACCCGCGACGGCGCCACCATCGAGATGGCGGAGGAAGCGGGCGAAGAGAACTTCTTCCTCTTCGGCCTCACGGCGGAGGAGGTGGCGAACGGCCGGAGCTGGTACAACCCGCAGTGGCACTACGATCACGAGCCGGAAACGCGCGCGGTTCTCGATCTCGTGTTCTCCGACCACTTCAGTCGCTACGAGCCCGGCGCCTTCGCGCCCCTGCGGGACACCCTGCTCACCCACGGAGACTTCTACCGGCATCTCGCCGACCTCACGGCCTACAGCGAGGCGCAGCGGCGGGTGGGGGAGGTCTATAGCGACAAGGCCCTGTGGTCGGGGAAGGCCTTGCTCAACGTGGCCGGCTCCGGGAAGTTTTCCAGCGATCGCACCATCGCCGAGTATGTGCGGGAGATCTGGGGTGCCAAGGCCTGCCCTGTTCCCTAGCGGCGCCCGTGTCGAGCGCCTCTGTTTCGCGGAACGCGTGGCCCGGCGCCGTGTTTTCCTATGCACTCTCTAGGGGCCGAGCTCCCCATCCAATTTCGGCCAGGAAGCGTCAGTGAAAGGAGACGAGCGAGAGAGCTACGAAAGGAGGATCCGACCATTTGCATCGAACGTGTTCCGAAATGTGCGCGCCCTCGCTGCCGGCGGCCGCGCGCTCTATACTCCGCGTCCATAGACGCCCGCTTGTGCGCGGGCGCCGTCAGAGCGGGTTTGGACCGACGACTTCCCAGTGGTAGCGGTCGCGGAGCTGGTTGCGTTCGTCGTCGTTGATCGGGCGGTGGTTCAAGAGCTCCTCGACGTAGCCGCCGGCTGCGGCCGGGGTGTACATGAACAGGACGCGGCCGGTTTCGCGGCCGGTGCTCTTCCAGGCATGCGGGA
>WNFP01005345.1_pt1 | contig 10340 bp, 7 predicted proteins | sample 5400201 | NCBI WGS metagenome assembly WNFP01 (sample SAMN13153355, study PRJNA577476) | soil metagenome | isolation source: 115 cm saprolite under Madrone tree | place: USA:California | collected 2016-06-14
TGGGAAGAAAAGTGAACGTTCTAGGACGTTCTACATTTCGATTTCTTTTCTTGGTCGTCCTCTTGGTCTTAGGCTTGCGCTCGAACCAAGCTGGCCGCGGGGTGTTTTTAATCCAGGAAATCCAGACAAGCCTAGATTCTCCTGCGCGGGAATGACGGTGAGAAAAAAACCACAGTTGAACCTGACAACGAGCCGAAACCTTTCGACCATTTAGGAGGGGAAAGTTCGCGCTTGACGGGTAAATCCGCGGTGTGCTATCCGGTCCACAGCTCATCGGCGCGTCTGTTCCGCGCCTATTTCCCGGCCGCATCGCTAGAAGTGGCTCTCCTACTAAACTCACCGAATCTCTGGCTGGGAACCGACTCCCGAAACGGTCTCATAAACTCAGTGGGAGGACGCTATGAAAAGGAAAATATTTTTTGCGCTAGCCCTAGCGACAGTAGCACTGCTAGCGTTGCTTCGAATCCCCACTCCCGTTAGAAGTGCCGATTCGGCTTCGACGGCACTGGCAGGAGCTGTGAGTTCGCAGGAGGAGGGTTTGATGGAAGGCGTCTTGGTTAGCGCCAAGAAAGCAGGCTCGACAGTGACCGTCACGGTGGTCAGTGATGCCCAGGGACGGTATAGCTTCCCACGCGCCAGACTTGAGCCAGGGCGTTATGCGCTTCGAATGCGAGCGGTAGGGTATGAGATGGACGACATGGGGCCAGTGGAAATCACAGGCGAGAAGACAGCCCAGCTTGATCTCAAACTCCATAAGACACACGATTTATCCGCGCAGCTCTCAAATGGCGAGTGGATTGCAAGCATGCCCGGAAGCCATGAACAGAAGAATATGTTCATGAGCTGCGTGAGCTGTCACACTTTAGAGCGCGTCGTAAGGTCTCGGTACAACGCGAGCGAATGGCCATTGATCCTGCAACGAATGGCGGGCTACGCTCCGGGCAGCACCCCGCTGCGCCCTCAGAGGCGAGTCGGTCCGCGCGATGGCGAGGCGCCAACCCCGGAAAGACTGAAGAGCCAAGCCGAGTATTTAAGCACCATCAATTTGAGTTCAGTGACGAAATGGCAATACACGCTGAAGAGCCTGCCGCGGCCTAAGGGTAAAGCCACCAGGGTGATCATCACCGAGTATGATCTGCCACGCTTCGATGCCGAACCTCACGATGTGATCGTCGACTCCGACGGCAAGGTCTGGTACTCCGATTTTGGGCAACAGTATCTGGGAAAGCTGGATCCGAAAACGGCCAAGGTGGTGGAGTACTCCTACCCTGAGTTGAAACCCGGATTTCCCACCGGAGCGCTCGATCTGGAATTCGATCATCAAGAGAATCTTTGGCTCGGAATGATGCTCCAAGGAGGCATCGCGAAGTTCGATAAGAAGACGGAAAAATTCCAAATTTTCACTTTGCCCAAAGAATTAAATAACGACGTGGCGCAAATCGCGATGGTCATGCCGCGGTACTATCAGATGGACGGTAAGGTGTGGACGAACAATGTGGGACGCAGGAGTCTTCAGCGATTGGATGTCCAGTCCGGCCAAATAGAGCTGATCAACCCGTTCGAGAACATACCTAAGGACTTGCCGGACGGGACCTTGCCTCACTCCGTCTATGGCATCGCCGCGGACTCGCAGAACAACAATTACTTCATGGACTTCTCTAATCGAAACATCGGAAGGGTTGATGCCAAAACTGGGGAGATCACTTTCTACTCGACGCCGACTCCCCGCTCGGCACCGCGGCGAGGCCATATGGATTCGCAGGATCGTCTCTGGTTCGCCGAATATCTCGGCAACAACATCGCGATGTTCGACACGCGCACGAGAAAGATCCAAGAATGGGCGATGCCAACTCCCTGGACAGGTCCCTATGACGTGACGTGGGACAAGAACGGCGACCTCTGGACGGCTGGAATGACAACAGATCGCGTGATTCGGTTGAACACTAAGACGGCCGAATCGATCGAGTATCTGCTGCCCAGGATCACAAACGTTCGCAGGGTGGATGTCGATAACTCAACCAACCCGCCGACGTTCTGGATAGGGAACAACCACGGAGCCTCCATCATCAAGCTTGAACCAATGGAGTAGCTTTACAAGGTACGAGTAAGAAGCATACGGCCAGGCCTCGCAATCACACATCGTCGTGATGCAACCCCGTTACTTTGCGCTTGGGCAAGTCAGGCACCGAGCGTCAATCGCTGGTGCATCAGGTCGTTATTCCGTCGGCGCGGCCTCACCCTCAGACCGTCGTTGGTTCCGCTGGCGGAGCAGGGAGACAAACCACAGCAGGCCCGCAAGAGCGACCACCAGCATCAGCCAGCGCAGGACGCTTGCCACTAGGCCGGTGGTGAGCGCTGGCCATTGGAACTGGAACTGGCGCAGCCGGTCCGCGCGTTCGGTCATCCAGTGCCAGCCGGTGTGAGCCACCAGCGCAGAGAGGATGATCGTCCCCATCCGCTCGGGGATCACATACCGGAAGAAGAACTCCAGCACGGGGATGAGCAGCACCAGCACGAAGAGCTGCCCCAGCTCGACGCCTATGTTGAATGAGATCAGTGACGTCAGCAGATGGGACCCGGCGAATTGCAGCGTCTGCCGCAGGGCGAACGAGAAGCCGAACCCGTGAATCAGACCGAACCCGAAGGCGATCATCCACCGGCGCTGCACATTGCTGACGCCGGCGATGTTCTCGAGCGCCATGTAGACGATGGAGATGGCGATCAGTGTTTCGATGAGCGGGGGGAACCATAATGAGTCCGGCCCGAGGTCGTAGGCCGAGGCGATCAGTGTAATCGAGTGCGCGACAGTGAACGCGGTCACAATCGGGATCAGCGCGCGGAAGCGCCTGAACGGGATCACCAGGCAAAACAGGAAAAGCAGGTGGTCGGTGCCGTCCAGAATGTGGAAGAATCCCTCTTTGACAAAGCGCCACGCCGCCTGGTGCCACCGCGGATCGAGCCGGACCAGACCGGGATCGCCGTGGAACTCATAAGCGCGCGTCGCGCCGCCAGGTGGCAGGAACCGAAGCACGGTCACCGTGCGCAACCCCAATCGCTCGAGCCTTGGGTGGATCGAAAACTCGGAGCTGTCCGAGCGTATCCGGTACTCGAACAGTACGTCGAGCAGTCCCTGGTTCCAATAGAGTTCCGTGTTGTCCGGCAGCCGCGGGCCCGTCAGGTGCGCCAACGCATCTTCGTACGACGCGAAGGATTTATCGGACGGCAGTGACGCGCGAACATCGACGACGCGTGGGTACTCGAGGCGCACCTCGCCTTCGTACAGCTCGACATTGTCGGCGATCCACAGCCTCGCCGCGTTGCTCAATGCGGCGTCGGCGCGCGCGAGATCCAGGATGCCAATGCCACGGCGCGGAAAATCCACCTCGCGCATGGCTAGTAGCGGCACGCGCATGAGCAGTTGGAGCCGCCGTCCATCCGGCTTCACGAACGCCTGCACCTGGACGTCGTTCGGGATGTCGTGAGCGGCCGCGCGCAGCGGCAGCGCACAAATCAGCGTTGCCGCCAGCGCAATGATCATGCGCCGCATGATGATTATGTAGTCACTTCCCGGCACGACTCTGTTCTCCCAAGCTCGCGGTGTGTGGTTGAGTTTGCAACATGACTTCCGCCGCCCTAGAGTAATTGAATAAGCCCGTGACTGACAAGCAAAAATGCGGCTATCGAATTGTTCGTCAAAAGTGCGCGTATACTGACTCGGATAACCCAAAAAAATTCGCATGGCGTCAGGTTAGGGACAGCTAGTCGTCAGCAGCCTTAGTTGTGGCAACGCAGCTCAGACTCGAAACGGGGGAAACCATGAAAAGCACAGCGGGGAAACGTAACTTTTTTATCGGCGCAGCCTTGGCTGCACTTATCGTCGCGCTCGGCGTCGGCCAGTCCGTGCTGCAAAACAAGGCGGACGCGCAGGGACGCACTGTCCAGGCGCCCATGTTCGAAGTCGATCCGCTGTGGCCGAAGCCGCTGCCGAATCACTGGTTGCTCGGCTGGACCATCGGAGTGTGGGTCGATGAGCAGGACCACATCTGGATCATTCATCGCGGCGCGGGGGGGCTGCACAACAACGAAAGAGGGCTCGAACTCGATCCGCCCATCTCCGAGTGCTGCCGCACGGCCCCGCCTATCCTTGAGTTCGATCAGGTGGGGAACCTGTTGCGGCACTGGGGCGGACCGGGACAGGGCTACGAGTGGCCGCAATCGAATCACGGCATCCACATCGATTACAAAGGCAACGTGTGGATCGGCGGCAACGGCCAGAAAGACGCCCAGGTCCTGAAGTTCACCAAGGACGGCAAGTTCCTCATGCAGGTGGGCCACATGGGCAAGAATGCCGGCAGCAATGACCTCGAGAATTTCTGGCGGGTGGCCAAGATCTGGGTCGATCCGAAGACCAACGAAGCCTACATCGCCGACGGTTACGGCAACAAAAGAGTGGCCGTGATCGACGCCGATACCGGCAAGATGAAGCGCTACTGGGGTGCGTACGGCAACAGGCCCGACGACGCGGATCTCGGCAAATATGATCCAAAGGCGCCGCCGGCCCAGCAGTTCCGCAGCCCGGTGCACTGCGTCGAGCGCTCGAACGACGGTCTGGTCTACGTGTGCGACCGCCAGGGCGACCGCGTCCAGGTGTTCCAGCCGGACGGCAAGTTCGTGAAGGAGGCGTTCTATGCCAAAGATACGCTCGCGTCGGGTTCGGTCTGGGACGTAACGTTTTCAAAAGATCCTCAGCAGCGCTTCATGTTCCTCGCCGATGGCCAGAACGAAAAGGTGCGCATCATACTGCGCGAAACGCTGGAGGAACTGACCAACTTCGGCGACGGCGGGCGCCAGCCCGGCCAGTTCTACGGCGTGCACAGCATTGCGACCGATTCGAAGGGCAACCTCTACACCACCGAAACTTACGAAGGAAAGCGCGTGCAGAAATTCGTCTACAAAGGCATCGGCACGGTCGCGGCCGGGAGCCAGGGTGTACTGTGGCCGAAATAAGTCCGGAGCATGTCGGATTCCGCGACTCATACCGGTCCAGAAACGCTCTGGCCTCACGAAGAATTGAGAGCTGAAGACAGACAAGTAGAGACAGTCAAAGCTTTACAGGTTGTTGAAAAAAAGTGTTTCATGCTTCGAGGGCCTCAGCATGAACGGAATTTTCTCAATCATTTCAGACCTCCTCCTTCGTCAGGCTCAGGACGGGCTCTGAGTTCGTCGAAGGACTCCAAGATAGTTTTTCATCAACCTATTTACCTTTGCACTCAAGTCCTCTGTTACTTAGGGCGCAACCAACTCGCCTGATCTGCACAGCTTGAATTGTTTGCCTGTAACGTGCTGCACGCGGTCGAAGTGGAGCGCAGTTTCCACGCAAGTTTCAGTAATTGGGGATTGTGCGATTTCCGGGAACACAATCCTGATTGTCTTAATTCCGCCTTTAATTTCGCCTTTAATTTCGGCTTGACATCCGTCATAGACTTGCCCTATTTTACGCTCCACCAACTTCGACTCGGTCCTTCGATCCCATCACATCTTTGATCCCACATCATCGCCCGGACTGGCTCTCCCCAGCCAGCCGTTTTGTAGGAGGGGAAGGATGAAATGTCACGAGTAAAGATTTGATCCCCAAACGTTGACCCCGAAACGCGATCGGACAAAAAGTAGAGTGTGTCACCATAAATTCAGGGAGGACGCGCAATGAAATATGCATTGTCGATCTCTGCTGTGCTGCTCTTGGCCATGAGCCAAGCGCAGCCGTCGTTGGCGCAAAACGGCGCCAACAATCTCGTCAAACAGGCGGTTGCCGCGGAAGGCGGCGCCGATGCCTTGCGTGCCTTGAAGGGGCTCGCCATCAAAGGCGAGGCCAAGTTCTGGGAGCCGGAGCAATCGGAGAAGGCCGGCGGCGAGCCGCGTTTCCTTGGCGATGCGACATTCATGGTGACTTGGGATCTCGCGAAAGGGATGGCGCGCACCGATTGGGACCGTGACCAGGAATACCCAGCCCCAGTTAGGTTGAAATACACCGAGACCGTGTCGCCCTCGCTTGGCTACGTCACCGACGACAAGGGCAGCCGGGCGATGTCTGGCATCCGCGTCGCAGCGCATCTGCGCGAGCTCGAGCGCGCCTCGCCGTGGCTGCTCGTCAAGGCGATGGACGCGCCAAAGAGCGTCGCCGCCATGGGCAACCAGAAGCTCGGCAAGCAGTCGCTGCCGTCGGTTTCATTCCTGGACGGCGGGACGAAGTTCGCGATCCTGTTCGATTCCAAAACCCATCTGCCCGCCGCGATCCGCACGCGCGACGACGACAACATCCACGGCGACTCGGACTACGACCTGGTTCTCGGCGACTGGAAGGCAGTCGGCGGCGTCAAGGTTGCGCACTCGCTGTCCTACCAACTCAACGGCGTCGAAGTCGCGAAGCTCACCTACAAGGATGTGTCCGCGAATCCGATGATCGCGGCCGACGCGTTTGCCGCGCCGGATGCAGTCAAATCGGCGGCCAAAGGTCCGGCGACGGGCAACGTGCCCTATCAATGGATCCTGCGCCGCCTCTTCCTCACTCGGTTCCTCGATAGTGATTCGATCATTTACCCGCCGGGAGGCAGCCTCAAGCTGGTCGAGCTTGCGCCCAATGTGCAGCATGTACAGGGCGGCTCAGCCAACAACCTGATCGTTGCGATGAAGGACTACCTCGTCATCTTCGATGCTCCGTACGGCGAACTGCTATCGCGCTTGGTCATCGACGCGGCGAAGGCTAAATATCCGGGCAAGCCGATCAAGTATCTCGTGCTCACGCATCACCATATGGACCACACCGGCGGCACGCGGACCTACATCGCCGAGGGTGCCCAGGTGATCGTGCCGAGCCCGGACAAGGCGCATTTTGAGAAGGTCGCGCGGGCTCCCCACACGGTGGCCCCCGACGACCTGCAGAAGAAGCCAATGGCCGCAAAGATCGCGGAGGTCAAGGATCAGATGACGCTGAAGGACGATGTGGGGGAAATCCGTCTCTACAATATTCCCAACCCACACGCCCAAGGCATGATCATCGGCCACGTGGTCAAGGACAACATCGTATGGGTCACGGACCTGGTGTCACCCCGCGGTGAGGTAGAACGAAATCCCGGCACCATCGCCGTGGGCGAGGCGCTGAGAAAATACGGCGTTACGGGCGCCACGATTGCGGGCGGCCATGGCACGACTGCCAAACAAGCAGACATAGAGCCAGCCTTGGCACAGAACTAGGCGGTCACCAACTTCGATTCCGCGGCGTCCGGCAAGTCCGACGCCGCGGTTTCTCTTTCGAACCGCGGCGGTCACGCTCAGTAGCCGACCGGCAAATTACAAACGGTGGAAGTTCATAACACAAGTCGAATCCAGAATTGTGCCCTTGCTAAATCTTACACCTTTTGCATTTTTCAATTTGCACTTTGCATTCTGTATCGAGCCAGAAATCCTATGAAAGTTCTTGTGACAGGCAGCGGCGGGAGCGAGCACGCGTTAAGAGATTTCCGGGGACACAATACCGATTTTGTCTTAACTCCCAAAGTAGCTTGACAGCGAACTCTGTTTTCAGCTAATTTCCGCACAATTCTCGGCTGGGTTTCCCAACCCGTCACATCTTCGGATTCATACCTTCGCCCGTTCTGGATTCCCAGCAGAGGGCAATTCTTCTAATCTCGATGTCGGCACATAAAAAGGATTTTCCTATCATTCATTCGAGGGAGGAGGTCCGTCATGTCGTCATTCGATCAAACCACAAGCCGTCGCCGGTTTTTGCAGTTCCTGGCAGCCAGCCCGCTGTTTGCCTATGGGGGTTTTTCCGCCTTCGCGGGCGAAGGCCCGACCGCGGGCACGAAGCTCCCCGACCCCATCATGTGGGCGCCGCTTAGGACTGAGGACCTCATCAAGAGTCCCAAGGACGCCATCAACGTTTTCGATTTCGAGCCGGTGATGCGCCACAACGTTCCGCCGGCGCATTTCGGCTACATGGCCTCGGGCGTCGACGACGAAGTTACTTTGCGGGCCAATCGCGAAGGCTTCCTGAAGTTCCAGCTGCGCCCGCGCCGTCTGGTCGACGTCAGCAAGGTCGACATGAGCACCGAGATCCTCGGCGTGAAATTCGATACCCCGATCATCGTCGCGCCAGTCGGCGGGCAAAAAGCCTTCTACTCGGGCGGCGAGATCGACGTCGCCAAGGCGGCTAAGGTCGGAAACCATCTGCAGATTCTCTCGACCGTCACGACCAGCTCGGTGGAAGATGTCACCGCCGCGCGCGGCGCGCCGATCTGGTACCAGCTTTACGCCACGAATAAATGGGAGATCGCCAAAGCCTTCGTGACGCGCGCGGAAAAGGCGGGGTGCCTCGCGATCGCAGTGACGGTCGATCGTAACGGTGGGCGCAATCAGGAGACTCTAACTCGACTGCAGCGCACCGACACGCGCGAATGCGCTGCGTGCCACGACCGCAGCAGCATGGAAGCTAACCTCAGGCGCAGGCCCATGTATGATGGGGTCGACGTCACAGGGCTGACAAGTGGCCAGTCCTCCGCCATGACCTGGGACTTCTTCAAGCGGCTGCGCGACACGACCAGGATGAAGATCGTGATCAAGGGCATTCTCGCGCACGAAGACGCCAAGCTCGCCGCCGACGCCGGCATCGACGCGATCATTGTCTCGAACCACGGCGCGCGCGCCGAGGACAGTGGGCGCTCGACCATCGACGCCCTGCCGGAAATCATCGAAGCGGTCGGCGGCCGGATGCCGATCTTGATCGACAGCGGCTTCCGCCGCGGCACTGATATCGCCAAGGCGCTCTGCATGGGCGCTCAGGGTGTGTGCATCGGCCGGCCGTATATCTGGGGTCTCGGCGCGTTCGGCCAGCCGGGCGTCGAGCGCGTGCTCGAGTTGCTGCGCATCGAGCTGCGCACCATCATGCAGCAGCTTGGTGCGCCGTCAATCAAACATCTCACGCCGGCCATGGTACGGCGGGCTTGAGTTTGAGCCGCGGATTACGAGAGGCGAGATGACGAGAGACCTAAGATGAACCTGCCCCTTCCAGAGGCCGATGCCGCGACTGCGGTGCGCAATTGGCTGGAACGCTTCGCCGAGGCGACAGTGTGTACCGTAATCAACATGTCTCCTACACGTTAGGTCGACGCCAGTTCGGCTTTCCTACTAATGAGGGAAGAGAGGAGAATTACAATGGCGATACGCAGACGAACTGCCAAAGCTGTCCCGACACCTAGACAATCAACCGGCGAGACCCGCTGTATAGGTGGAATGTGTGACCCACAAAGAATCCAAGGCCTCAAGGCGCCCGCTCCCAGGGGTACTTACAATCTCATCAATCTCACGGGGCCAGGTCTCTTCCTCGCCGGCCACGTAACGAAACAAGGCGGGGCAACGGGCCTTTCCTTCGTAAGACTGCAAATAGATGGTCGGAGCGTAGTGGATCTTTCCTTCGCGGCGGCTCAGAACTGGGGACTTACACAACAGAATCCGTATGGTCTGGTCGTTCTGGGAAGCGGCGGGTTACAGACTTTCACGTTCGGTTGGCCGGTTCCCCTTGTGTTCAAGAGAAGACTCGATCTCTCCGTGGTAGTGAACGAAGTCGGGGTTGTCCAAATAGTGGCCAATGTGATCCGCGGAAGCCTCACCTAGGTTTTCGGTGTCCCTGCGAATCTGACCCGGGTCTGGATTTTTTCGAGCCGGCTTTATCGTTAAGTCAGAACCGACATATAGCAGTAGTATCCAATAGGGCTTTGCCGAGGCAAAGGAGGAGAAAATGAGAAAGTTATCTTTTTTTGCGGCTATCGTGGTCATTGTATCTCATGCTGGAGCATGGGCGAGGGACGACATCATTGTCAAAAGAGATGCGGCGGAGAGATTCGTGGTGTTGCCGGACGGCGTGCGCTTTCCAGAAGGGCTCACCGCCAATCCTAAAACTGAAGAGATTTACGTTGGCACTTTCGACGGCGGTCCCAACCCTAACAAACTTTTGCGGTTTAATAGAAATGGGCAGCTTGTCGCCGAGCGCGATTTCGGCGGGACGCCGCTCTTGGGGCTGCAATTTAACCCTTGGGACAAGAAGGTCTATATCTGCAACTTCGGCGCTTCCAAAATTCAGCGGATCGCGGCCAACTTTAAGGACACGACGGAGATTGAGGACGTTGCTTCCATTCCCCTTATTGGACCGGCGATCCCCCGAACTGTAGGTAACCCGGACGGGACCGAAGACGAGATCAGGTTTGGAAGCGGTTTTCCCGCGCCCAACGCCCCTTACATTCGATAAAAGCGGCAATCTTTATATATCGGACTCTTTTCAAGGAGCG
>WNFP01006136.1_pt1 | contig 10339 bp, 9 predicted proteins | sample 5400201 | NCBI WGS metagenome assembly WNFP01 (sample SAMN13153355, study PRJNA577476) | soil metagenome | isolation source: 115 cm saprolite under Madrone tree | place: USA:California | collected 2016-06-14
AAGTACCGCCTGACGCGCGCCGGCCGTTCGACTGCGCCCGCGATACGGTCCGCAGCGCGCGCGAGACGAAAGGCGAGGGCTACACGGCGACGACCGACGCGAGCGGGGCATGTTGTCCGACCGGCGCGTGTTGATCGCAGCGTTTCGGAAGCGCTCGGTTGGGGTAGCTCACGGTAGCCCCACCTTCTCGGTTTCTGCGGCGCGGCGGCGGCGTTCGTGTCGGTCGCAGAACGCTCCGAGTGCGGTGACTCAGTGGTGACGGGTGTCTCGACAGTCTTGCGGCTCAAGGCGTTCCGGCCTGCGCGCTACCCATTAAGCGGCGGGTCTTCCGAGTTCGTCGTCACTTGATCTAGAGTGCTTCCCGCTGCTTGCGTAAGCGATCGTAATGCTCGCCCGCCCTGCGGAGAGCGTTGAGCAGGTCATTACCGTCCCCTGCGAGTACCGTCAGGTCGTAACCTGTCGTCGAATCGTCTCCGAGGACGACTGGCTGCGCACGGTTCATCAACTCGGCGATCTGTCGCGCTGCTTCGCGCACTGTGGCCCAATCGAGCGTCGGTAACGGGTCCTTGCGCATCCCCAACTTGGATTCATAGTCGTTGTGGGCGCGAACCTTGTTCCGAAGCAGACGAATGGTCGGCTCAAGCTTTTCCCGGAGCCGAACGGTTTCCGCGCGGAGTTCGTCAGCAAGGTTCGAGTGTTCGTCTGTCGGTAGCGTCTCTGCGAGACGGGCAAGGCTCAGGTTCTGACGTCCGACGGAGGAAGCCTCATCAGTCAATCGACAGATAGCGAGCTCGATGGCCGTAGCAAGAGCCCGTTGGATGTTTCCAAACGCGGCAGCGGCGTGTCTTCTCAGGACCTCCACGGAGGCCGCCGTCGTGTAGAGCTGCTCGTACAGCACGATGTAAGCGTGAAGTTGCTCAACCTCTCGTCGTAGTGCCTCGAACAAGGCCCTCGCCTCTATAGGTAACGGCCGTTGCGACTCGCTAGCCCGCTCCTTTTCCTCGGCAGCTCTACGCTCAACTTGTGCGCGCATGTCTGTATCGAGGCAGATCGAGAACTTGTCCCAATCCGCAAGAGTCTTCAATTCTGCGAACTTCCGCTGATGGGCGGCATACAAAACGACCTTCTTCCCCTTTTCGAGCAAACGAAAGACGTTGAGGAGCGTGCCAACGCTTGCACCGTCCCATATCATCAAACCGAGCGATGCTGCGTCCGTCATGGCGCGGTCTTTGGTCGAGTAGAACGCGAAATCGCGCTTCCGATTATTCGACACATCAATGTGACGTTCCGGCCATCCTCCAATGTTGTTTCTACAATGCGTTCCGCTACAAAAGACTTCGACGTGTTTATACGTCCTGTTAGAAAGATGGGTCTGCACCGCCTTGTCCGCTCCGTTTGCATCACCCACGAGTACCGCCAACCGCTTCTCAATGATGCGATCGAGCCGTTCCCGGACATCCGCGTTCAGGCGGCTTACGCGACGTGAGCCGCCCACGAATACCCGAGTCATTGCTTTGTCCGCGTACGAGTTACCGTGAGTGCAACAACATCTGCTGCACCGCCAACGTCGTACAGTACTGTCGCGATCGCGTTCATCGTGGCACCCGATCGGTAAAGATCATCGAGCAGTAACACATGCTTCGACCTGACTTGGAGCGTATCGGCGTCGTATGCGCCCGCGAGAAGACGCAATCGTTCATCGTAGTCGCTGACATTCTTGAGTTCCGGTAGATCACGGATGCGCTTTACGGCGTCGACAACGGGTACAGTCAACATCGTGCCGAGGGCCGACGCGAGCAGGGCAACGGGCTGAGTCATTCGGCTACGTGTCGCGGGGACTGGCACGATCACGTCGATTGTCGGGTTCCACGTCGTTAAGAAACCCGCCGCGGTTGTCACGATGTCCGGTACGACGGACGTGTCCCCGTTGTACTTGAGGCGATGAAGGAGCGCCCCAACCTCAGAGTACGTCGTATCAAACATCGGATGCCCGAATTCGTTCGATCCAAGATACGTGCTGGACAGCGTGTGAAGGTCCAGCGCGTATCCATCTCGCCACCGCCCGGCAATCTTGCGAGGCTGTACGGCTGTCACGGGTTTCCCCCGGGTGTCGATCGCGGCAGCGCCAAAACGCACGCGGCAGTACGCAGACCAGAAGTTCGGTTCTGCATGACGGTAATCGGATTACGTTGAGCCTTCTTCGGCGTCAACGGGGCGGGCGTTATTACGGGTCGCTGCGTCGGGTTTCGGGTTGGTGTCTGCAACGGGTCTCTGCGATTCAGATCGCTTGATCTTCGCGTTGTACGCCAATGCCGTGACGACTGTCGCATCGCCGCTGAATGCTCTGTAGTGAGTCTCGAATCCATCGCCGAGCAGCCGCAACAAAGACACGTCGGCGGGCAAGGTGGCGGGCAACGGCGTGTCCCCATGATCGCGGATAGTCAGTCCTTTCTCGGGGCTGAACGTCAGGTCGGAACTGCCGAACAGAGCTGCTCTTGCGTCTGGTTCGACCGTGCTTACCAGGCGGACGTCGACACCGGAACGCTGCATAAACGCGACGAATAACGGCGGTATCTGTTGTTCTTCGAGAACTGTCGTCGAGTCTTCGCATGAGTCGAGTGCGCCAAGAAAGGTATACCAAGAAGATAACAAAAACAACATCCGACGCGGTATTACCACGCGGCGATTCTGTCCGATCTTAGTCACAAAGAATACTTCTCGAAAGTTCGTCTCGACGAGGGTGCGTTGCAACTCCGGGATGAGAACGTCGCGAGTTCGATACTCGTCGCTGAGTGTCAGCGGCCTCGCGGTGCCGTCCAAGACGACGAGGTTGACGTGCGTTAGGCCGCGCCCGTAGTCGTCGTCTCGGGAACGGTCCTTTCTTTGGATCGCCTTGGACAATCGACGAAAAGTGTCGATCAGCGGTGGAAGCTCACGAATGATACAGGGGACGTTTGTTGCTTTGACGTTGCCATCGGGGTCCGTGACCGTTGTGGTGCAAAGCGGAAGCCCGCGAACATCGTCGCGGTGCATGTGTTCGCCGCCGCCGAGCAGTTCCGTGATGTACGAAGGATGATGAGCCGCGCGCGCATCCGAGTTTGTATCGTATAGCTCCGTTACCTCGACGCCGAATCGTGTAGAACCGTCGTGCCGTCGAATTGCGAAGTCTGGACGCTCTTGATCGTCAACGGAAGCGAGTTCAGCTTCATCGTACACCATGTGAAGGATCAGACGCTCCTTCTCCTTGCTCACGGGAGGGCTCGATATTGCTCTCGAGTGGTGCTCTGCTGCGCGATCGTCATGACGATCTCCACTTCGAGCGTCGGTCCCTGACCGGTGGTGGGGGATTGGGGCGAGCCATTAAGCAGCGGGTTGTTCATCCCACCACGTACCGCGGCGGTGGGGGCGGATACAGCTCCCGCATCAGTTTACGCCCTCGCAGCGGCGGATTATCGTCTGCATAGACGGTCGATATCACTGCGATGTCACTGGACCGCGCAACTTCGTCCAGCTCCGAGGTTACGCGATACCGTAATTGCCCGACACTTGCGTCTCCGAGGAACTTCACCGACTGCTCCGGGAAGAGGACGCACCCGGGGGTGAAGACAACCCGGCAGACCTCAAACCCTGGTACCGTCGTCCTCGAGTCGACGATCACGCCCATGCGCCGAGGCTCAGGCAATGCAATGACGAAATCGGTCGGGAAGAGGAGCTCGACCCTCAGGTCGCGGACGCGCAATGGCCCCGCATTGTTCAGACTCGCATGCAGCTCAAATTCGCGGACCCCGTTGGCCTGCCTACCGAGGTATTCGAACCCGAGGTCAAGAACCAAGGTGGAGCGCGTTGCGCGGTTCATCAGCTCTCGGATTTCGAAGTCCTCCAAGCGGTCGATGCTCAGGTTCCGCCGGCGGTAGTAGCGTCCGTCGTTCGCCTGGTGGCCGCGCAGGCTTCGTTCCATCGCGACGATGTACGCAAATCGGCCCTCGCGAGTACCGGAGAGCGGTATCGGTTTAACGATCAGGCCCTCGATCTTGGGGCTGATTGACGTGAGGATCGCGGTCTCCAGCCATTCTGAATTCCGGTCTAGTGCTGGGTCGAAGCCAGCGTCCAACCGAGTAGCTACTTGGTGACGCTCGACCATCCCGTAGACGATCACTCCGCCGTCGGCATTCGCCATCGCCGAAACGTGCCTGCTGATCTCCGCGACGACTTCGTCCCGCGCACGCTGCGGCTGATCCCGCAGGGCACCGCATTTCTTGTACTCGATTCGCGTCTGCTCAGGGACTTGATTCCTGATCAGCGCCAACAGGTCCACTTCCTCCCAATCTGCGTACTGTCGCATACGGACGTCCAACTACACCGCGACGGTCAAACTCTCCAACTGGAAATGACGTGGTGACCGACCGCTCTGTAATCATTGGCGCACAAGGCTTTCAGGGTCGTTCGCTGCCGATGAGGCAGCGGGTCGCGGTCACCACCGGTCACCAGCCCGCCCCCGACCACGCGGGTCCACGAGCCCCTGTCTTCATCGCCACCGCCTGCGAGGTCGCGTTGATAGCTGGCCTCGGCCGGTGGTAGGGGTCAGCTTTGGCGTGCTTTTAAGCAGCGGGTCGCTGGTTCGAGGCCAGCACGGCCCACTCTTCTTAAGCTCGCGACGTTCCCCGGTACGTTTACGCCGGCGCTGGGACGGTGGTTCCCCCCACCTTCACATTTTCTCGCGGGCGTAGCGCTCCGGGAGCCCGGTGATCGCGTTCACCTCGTCGAACTGCAGCATCGCGCCGCTCGCGGCGAGCGTGCTGCCGTCCCGCGCGAGGACGGCGAAGACCTCTTGCATCGCGCGCGCGGCGGCGAGGAGGCCGCTCACCGGCCAGAGCACGAACGCGAAGCCCTCGTCGGCGAGCGCCCGCGCAGTGTGCATCGGCGTCTTGCCGCCCTCGACCATGTTCGCGACGAGCACGACGTTTCGCGGGATCGCCGCGCGGATGCGGCGCATCTCGTCCACCGACTGCGGCGCCTCCACGAACACGACGTCCGCCCCGGCGTCGGCATAGAGCCGTCCGCGGCGGATCGCCTCGTCGAGGCCGAGCACGGCGCGCGCGTCCGTGCGCGCGGCGACGACGAAGTCACGGTCGCCGCGCGCGGCGATCGCGGCGCGGAGCTTGGGCAGATACTGATCGACGTCGATCACCCGCTTCTGCTCCATGTGGCCGCAGCGCTTCGGCGACTCCTGATCCTCCAGGAAGCATCCGGCGGCGCCGCGAGCGAGGAGGCCGTGCACCACCTTCTCCACGTGGAACGCGTTGCCGTAGCCGGTGTCGACGTCGACGAAGACCGGCACCTGCGCAGCGCGTACGATGCGTTCGGCCGCGTCGAGGACCTCGGGCATGCCGATGAAGCCGAGGTCGGGCTCGCCGAGCAGACTCGCCGATAGGCCGAACCCCGAGACGAAGAGCGCTTCGAAGCCGGCACGCACCGCGAGCTTCGCCGTGAGCGCGTCGTGCACGCCCGGAATGACGACCGGCTCGCCCGCGCGCATGCGGGCGAGCAAGGATCGCGCTGTCATAGCGCCACGCGCTCACTCATGACGACGCCTGCCTTGCGCCCCGTGCTCGCTCACTCATGACGACGCCTTCCTTTTCGCGCTCGCGCTCCGATCGAGCGCGGCGGCCTCGGGAGTGGGCTCGAGCGGGTGCACGCAGTCGACGCTCACGAGCTCCCAGTCGATGCGGTCGCCGGGCTTCGCCGTCGCGCGCGACCGCTCGCGCACCGCCTCGGGCACTCCGTGGTGCAGCCCCTGCGGGGAGAGGGTGCAGCGGCCCTGCGGCAGGGGACGGCCGAGGAAGTCGCCGCCGTGGATGAACACGAGCTCGTCGTAGTCGGCGTTGCGGTGGTACCAGGGCATCCGTTCCACGCCGGGCTCGCTCTCGAACGGGCGCGGCAGGAAGTTGATCACCTGCACGCCGCGCGCCTCGAAGTTGCAGTGCACCGTCGGCGGCAGGTGCAGCCGATCGCTCATCACCGGACGGAAGTCGCGGAGGTTCATCGCGAAGGGGAAGAGGTCGCCCTTGTAGCCTTCGACGTCGAGCGGATGGAACGGATAGAAGATGCGCGAGGTCCGGCCGCGCCGCGTGAGCCGCACCTCCCACTCCGGCCCCTCCGGCGCGTCGTAGCGGGCGGGCTCCGGGATGCGGATCAGCGTCGGGTCGAACGGCGCGTGGCGCCCGAGCGGGCCATAGTCGGGGAAGTCGATCTCGCCGACGGTCGCGATGACGAGCGAGAACTGGTCCGCCGACGCCGGCACCACGCGGTACGTCGTCGCTCTGGGGATCTTCACGTAGTCGCCCGGGCCGTAGTCGAGCGGGCCGAACTCGGTCTCGAAGCGGCCCGTGCCGCGGTGGACGAAGTGCAGCTCGTCCGCGTCGGCGTTGCGGAGGAAGAAGGGCATCGGCGCCGCGCGCCGCGAGACGGAGATGTGCACGTCCTGGTTGAAGAAGGCGAGGATGGGCGCGCCGCGCGGATCGGCGAGGTCCGTCGGCGCCATCTCGTGGAGCGCCACGTCCCAGAGCCGCACGTCGCCCTCGATGCGCGACCATGCCGTCGGATCGTTGCGGCGGTAGAGGTTCGCGACGCGTCCGGTGAAGCCGCTGCGGCCGAGCTCGTCCTCCTTGAGGCCATCGAGATCGACGTGCGCCTGCCGCGGGGTTCTGCCGCGCGAGATCTGCAGCCAGGGTCGGATCATCGGGTGCGCTCGCTGAAGCCGTGCTCTTCGAGCCAGCGCTCGTAGTGACCGATGCACGTCGCGAGCTCGGCCCGTTGGCCCATGTAGTAGTGGGAGGCGCCCTCGATTTCGTGCATCGATTTCCTCCGGTGCGGGATCGCGGCGAAGAGCCGGCGGGTGTGGCTCGGCGGGCAGGCGTCGTCGGCGCCGTTGCCGACGACGAGCGTCGGGACGCTGGTGTTCGCGGCGTTGCGCTCTCCGTGCGCGCGCGAGGTCCGGAGGCTCCACTGCGACAGCCAGCTGCGGACCGTGGTGAAGCGGGCCAGCCCGACCGGTCCGTCGTTCACCGTCTCCGGGTCGCCGAGATAGCACCAGCGCGGCTTCCGGCCGTTGGGATCGACCGCGGGATCGAGCCAGCGGGGATCGGCCATCGTCCGCTGCACGACGAAGCAGTGCTCGTCGTGCGGGCGCCCGCTTCGGCGCAGGTCGTCGAGCGTCGCCTCGGCGAAGCGCGTGATGCGCTCACTCCGCGCGACCTGGGCCGCTCGGTAGCGCTCGACGAACTCGGGTCCGTACGGGGGCTGCGCCGGGTTCGCGGGATCGTAGAGATCGAGCTCCGGGTCGCGCCGCTCGGGACGGGCCTCGTCGACGACCGAGGCGTCGATCCATTCCGTCAGCGTGACGGAGCGGCCGACGTGCGCCGCCACGAGGAAGATCCCGTCACCCGCCACGAGTCCGGCGCCGACCAAATCGGCGGGGTCGCCCGCCGGCGTCGTCGTCACCGTCGGCCGCTCGGCCTGCTCCTGATAGAAGAGCGCGAGCGAGCCGCCGCCGCTCCAGCCGCCGAGGAGGACGCGCTCGTAGCCGAAGCGCTTGCGTGCGTCCGCGATGCCGGCGCCGAGATCGAGGACGCATTTCTCCATGATCAGCGCCGTATCGTTACCGCGGTAGCGCGTGTTCACGTAGAGGACGTGGTGCCCGTGCGCGGCGAGCGCGGTCATGATCGGGAGGAAGCTGCCGCCGCCGATCGGATGGCTGAACACGACGACCGTCTTCGAGGCGACGTCGCGCGGCCGGATCAGCATCGCTTCGACGAAGACGTGGCCGACGTCACCGCCGTACGTGTCCTTGAACGCCGACGCCTCCGCGTACGCGATCATGTACGGCAGGCGCACGATCTCGAGGCGGGTCTCGCCCATCAACTTTCGCACGACGGGATGCACGCGTGGCGCGCATCCGCATCACGATCAGGTCTGCGGTCGGCCGCTCAGTGCCCGGCGCTCACCAGCGACGCGATCGTGTACCAGTCCTCGCTGTTGCCCTTCTTCTCGCCGACGTCGATGTACCAGCCGGGCTCGCTCTGGAACGCCATGCCGGGAATCGCGACGCGCGTGCCGTGCTCCATCTGCATGTCGACCATCGTGAAGCCGTAGATGAACATCCGCGGCAGCGGGTACTCGAGCCCGGCGGCGGGATTCGGTTTCTTGTCGGTGCGGATGTTCTGGATGACGGTCTTCCACAGCTCGCCGCGGCGGTCGTAGAGGTCGGAGTAGATGATGAAGAACGTCTCCGTATCCATGAAGATGAGGCGCTTCGAGAACGCGTACTGCGACGCTTTCGGGGTGCCCTCGATGATGACGACGTCCGGCCGCTTCTCGTACGACTCGCAGAACGTCATGCCGCCGTCGCCCTTGCAGGGCTTGGGCGGCAGCGTCTCGCCGTGCAGCGAGGCGAGCATCGGCTTCTTGCCGAGGAACTTCCAGGTGAACCACGGCACCTGGCCGGAGTAGCCGCCGTAGCTGTCGACGTCGGTGTCTTGGCCGAAGAGCGCCTCCGAGCGTTGCGCGCTCGAGAGTCGGCGCACGCGGCGGAGACTCGGCAGATAGAGCCACAGATCGTCCATGCGGCCTTTGTCGAGATAGCGATAGTTGATGCCGCCGATGCCCTTCAGGTCGAAGGGCTCGATCACCGGATAGAGTCCCGCCTTGCGGAAGGTCTTGTCGCGGTTGTTCGGGATGTCGGGCTTCGGATCGTTGACGAGCCGCCCCGTGTACTGCAGCAGGCGGAACCAATCGAGCACGAAGTGACGCTCGACCTCGTAGCGCTGGTGCCCGTCGCCGTCTTTGCTGAGCTGGCCGGTGTCGGCGTCGAAGAGATTCAGGCCGAGGTCGTCCGTGAAGTAGTGGCCGCGCTCGAAGTTGTACATGAGCTTCTCGGCGACCATCGGATCGTTCATGTCGACGTGCGGGAACGGCCGGCCGGCGACATAGCCCTCGAGCGTCTGGTCGGGGAGCAGCTTCACCTGCGCCGCGTACTTCTCCGTCGCCTCCTGGTAATTCGGCGGCATCGGAATTTCCTTGTACGGCACGATCTCGAGCGTCATGCCGCGTTTCACGCACCAGAGGATGCCGTCGGCGACCAGGCCTTTCACGCGCTCGGCGCTTTCCGGGCCGATGATCTCGCCCGGCTGCGGGAACTTGTCGGAGGGCGTTCCCGGCCACGTGCTCGTCGGGATGGTCGCGTCGGTCGTCGGGTGCTCGCGGGTCTCGAGCTCGTCGGCGAGAGCGACGCGCGCACCAGCGACCGCCACGAACACGAGGACAGCGAGCCATTGGAGCCGTCTAGATGTCAGCATGAGCTATCAATAGAAAACGGCACCGCGACAGTCCAATCGGCGGGCCCGCATGGGCAGCGGTACCGCGCGGTAGGAATCGCGGGTACCGTCGTTAGGCGACAGCCTCGACCGGCGAGGCGGCAGCGGCCGCTACAAAGTACCGGTAGGCTGGCCGGCGTTCTTCCAGCCCATGATCCCCGCCGGCAGCACGCTCACGTCCGTGAATCCAGCGTCGATCGCGCGTTGCGCCGCTTTGTGTGACGCCATGCACCGCTCGTTCGCGCAGTAGAAGACGAGCGTGCGCCCCCGATCGCGCCTACGGTCACACTCCGCAGCCCGTCCGAGGTCTCGGTACCCGATTGTGCCGCCGCCGCGAAGGACGGAATCGCGAGCCCGAGGATCGCAACAAAACAAAGAGCCCGCATTCCTCAGGTGTGACACGCGACACCGACGGTGGCAACGGGAGTCCGGCAATCATGGCACCGTGAGGAAGTTCCGCGATGGCACCAACGGAGCGAGATCGGCTCCGCATCGCTGACGCGCGAAGAAATTGGAGCGGGGGCGCGCGGGGGTCGGGGTCTGCACCCGTGGTGCGCAAACCTACCCTCTTGCGCACGTCGGGTGCAGACCCCGACCCCCGCGCGCCCCCGCTCCAATTTCTTCGCGCGTCAGCGACGCGGCAGCAGATATCCCGTGCTGAACGTCCCGATCGTCTCGTTGAAGTAGACGAGCCGCGTCAGCTGCGCCGGGTTCGGGTCGGCGTTGAAGAGGATGGAGCCGCTCGAGCCATTCGCCCCGGGGCCGGCGACCGAGACCAGGTCGCTGACGGTGAGTCCGCTGACGTTGAAGAACCCGGACGCGATTCCTTCGCCGGTGTTGCGGACGGGTGTGAACGTCCAATGTGTCGGCGCCGCAGCCACGGTGAACGTCGTGCCGGGGACGTCGACGAACGAGACGAAGATCAGCTGGTTGCCGCCGACGGCGGCGGGCGGCAGCGTCGCGGGATC
>WNFP01007302.1_pt1 | contig 10339 bp, 10 predicted proteins | sample 5400201 | NCBI WGS metagenome assembly WNFP01 (sample SAMN13153355, study PRJNA577476) | soil metagenome | isolation source: 115 cm saprolite under Madrone tree | place: USA:California | collected 2016-06-14
CAGTGATGACACAATTCTCGGACTTGAGTCCCGTCTCTTTGAGTTGCCGTGGTATCAAATAGCGCTTGGCAATCTCAATCTTTTCTTCTTCGCTGTAACCGGCCAAGCGGAGCAGCTCCATACGATCCAGCAGCGGCTGGGGAATCGTATCGAGGGCATTACCTGTGGTGATAAAGAACACTTTGGATAGATCGAAGGGCAAATCCAGATAATTATCCCGGAAAGTCCGGTTTTGTTCGGGATCGAGAATTTCGAGCAAGGCCGCTGCGGGATCGCCGCGGAAATCGCGTCCCAATTTATCGACCTCATCCAGCATGAGCACCGGGTTGTTGACGCCGGCGCGCCGGATCGCCTGAATGATGCGCCCCGGCATGGCGCCAATATAGGTGCGCCGATGGCCGCGTAGCTCGGCCTCGTCGTGCAATCCACCGAGGCTGAAGCGCTCGAACTTACGGCCAAGAGCCCGCGCGATGGACTGGCCAAGCGAGGTTTTTCCCACGCCGGGGGGACCGACAAAACAGAGAATAGGGGACTTGGCTGTGGGATTGAGCTTTAATACTCCCAGGTGTTCGAGAATTCGTTCTTTGACTTCACGCAAATCATAGTGGTCCTCGTCCAGTATCTGTCTGGCTCGAGAGATATCCAGAACATCTTCGGTAGACACTTTCCAAGGCAGCTCGAGGAGAAAATCCAGGTAGGTGCGGGTGACGTGGTAATCCGGAGCAGCGGGCGTCAGTTTCTCCAACCTACCTAACTCACGCTCGGCTTCTTTGCGGACATCCTCGGGTAAATCGGCCTTGGCCAAATGCTCGCGCAACAATGCAATCTCGGACTGTTCGGGGTTCTCGCCGCCCAACTCCTTCTGAATGGCCCGTAGCTGCTGGCGCAATAAGTATTCGCGCTGCTCACGGGTCATCTCGCTTTCTGCCTGGCTGGCAATCTTGCTGCGCAATTCGAGCACTTGCAGCTCATGAGTCAGGTAGGAGTGCATGAGCCGCAGACATTCCGCCACCGTCGGTGCTTCCAGCAGCGCCTGCTCCTTCTCCAGCTCCAAGCTGAACATCGGAGCCAGTGTGTAAACCAATCTCAATGAGTCTTTGGTACCGGCGATTAATTGAGTCAGTTGATCTGCCGCTTGAGGTTGTGTGAGTGTCAGCGCCCGGGCGGCCAACTCAGTGACCTCACGACGCAGCGCCTCGATCTCCGTGCTTTTTTCCTCCAGCAGCGGCAGCGGCTTTATCCGCGCCGTTTGATAAGCTCCGTGCTGCTCCAACTTAAGGAGAACCACACGCTCGACGCCCAACAAGACGACTTCCAACAAACCCTGGGGTTTGCGTGCCATCTTCTTGATGACGGCCTTGGTGCCGATGGAGTAGAGATCCGTCAGACCGGGGTTATCGATGGAAGCGTCCCGCTGCGCCACGACCACGATTTCTTTTTCTTCACTCGCGAGCGCCGCTTCGATGGCGGCGATGGAGCTGGCGCGGCCGACACTTAACGGCAGCAGAAGAAAAGGAAACAAGACGGTATTCTTGATCGGTAGGACGGGCAAGGTTTGCAAATTTTCCGGAGTGCTCACGGTGTCTCTCCTTGGCATGTCAAACGCACCAGCAAAATTCCCTCGCGACCCTCGATCTGGACCTGGGCGCCTTCCAGATTGCCGGGCAACTCAACAGTCCGCTCAAAGCGATTATAAGAAATCTCCATGGAATAATGGCTGCACCCGTCTTCAAGCCTCCAGTCACGGCGAAAACCATGGATGGTGATTTGGCCGCGCCAAAGACAACCGATCTTTGATTCAACGTGTCTTGCATAACTCAGTTTTTTCCCTCTCCCCTTGTGGGTGTGGAGACCGGAGACAAACGTACCGGAGACATAGGTAACACTTTTTTTAAGGTCACTGCTAGGGGTCCCGTACCCGATCCCAGATTGATACCGGGGGATATCTTGGCCCTAACCCGATCGAGAACGTTTGTTATATAGGAATAATCAGAAAACGGTTTTCTAACCTTGAGTTTCCAAAACGTTCCAACCATCCTTTGAAAGGCGAAGAGCGCCGCCGCAAGTTCCGCATAAAAGCCGAGCAGTATCGCGATGCCGCCAAAAAATTCCACTGCGGCAATCAATGTTCCCCAGAACATTCCCGGTTTGAAACCCATCTGCACAAAATCATTTGCGTTGGAGCCGAGATCACGTATCTTCGGCCAGCCGTAATAGATCATGACGGCCGCCAGAACGGCCCTCGTGAATAGTAGGATCCAATCAAACGGTATGTACTTAGTGCTTGTCACTGTTTGGCTCAGTCCGCTCTGCGTTTATCATCAGGTCTCACAACCAACACAGAACACGGAGCTTCTTTCATTACATTTTCGGCTGTGCTGCCCACAACAATTTCCTCAAGCGATGTTATTCCCTTGGATCCCAAAATAACCAGGTCGGCCTTCCATTGCCGAGCGCGTTCGATGATCTCGACAGACGCCAGTCCGTTTGTCACCTCGGTGGTTAGCGGCAAACCATCCAGAGATGACTGCGCCGGTGCGACGAGTTTCTCCATAGCTGCGTTTGCCTCTTCGATGATCCGGATCTCCACTTGGGCGGGGATAACCGGCTGCGCTTCAATGACATGAAATACGTGAAGTGCCCCGGAGTAGAGCCGTGCCATTTCGCCGGCGACACCGAAGGCTTTCACCGAGTCAGGAGAAAAATCGACCGCGCACAAGATTCGTTTGAATGGCATGTTTGCTCTCGTCCAGTGAATCGATAGTCGGTAATCGGTGATCGGTTATCAGTGCCGCTTTTTTTCACTGTTCACCGATCACTGGCTACTGATTAGTTATTCCTTCGGTGGCAACAAATGCTCTTTCTGTTCAGGATCAAAGTGCCAAAAGGTCAGGAGCGTCACCCGTCCGTCATCGGTTTCGACCTCTATCGCTTCATGTCCTGGTTGTTCAGGCTCTTTGAAGCGGACGTGTTTAGGCGTTTCGATAATCTGGGTCACATGCGCGTCGAGTCTACCCCCGACTATGATGTCAATTCGGGGCTTATTGCCTTTGTCGGCGCTGATGCCGACAAGCGGCAAACGGGTAGTTTTCTCCTGGTCGCCGATGTCGCGGCCAAGCACCTCCCAGGTAACGATCCATCCTGTGTGTTGCTTACTGAAATCGTCGAAGAATTTGATCCACTGTTCACGCGGGATCTCTTTGCTAGGCATGCTCTACCTCCTTACACTTCGAAGTTTCAGGTTCCGACTTAATCGAAAAATTCTTCTAAATCTATCGGGGACCTTTCACCATTCTGCTTCATCCTCTAACTGATCCTGGCCCGGAGTGCGGACGATCAACACCGGACATCTCGCCTGGTCGAGCACCTTGCGTGATACGCCGCCAAGGAACAAACTCAGAACCCCGGTTCGTCCATGGGAGCCCATGACGATCAAATCCACGCCCATTTCATCGGCCAGTTTGAGAATCTCGGCTGCAGGATCGCCTTCGACAATCATCTGACGGTGTGCAACCAGTCCCTGCCGGGCAAGCGGCGCATTGGCCGCCGCCACGACTCTCTCGGCTTCGAGCCGCCGCTCCAACTCGCGCCGCCGTTTAGTCTCGGTATCCATGAACATATATTCGGGGCTGGTTTCCGGCGGCTTCTCGACGTATAAAAGGATGATCTCGGCACCCTCGGCGTCAGCCAGACCGCCGATTTTTCTTACCGCCTCCAGTGACGGTTCCGATCCATCCACTGCCAGAAGAATCCTGTGCGGGTGTTTTTCAGTCGGTGCTATGAGGTCCACCTCGTTGTCGAGAGCCGCAACCGCCGGCAAAGGCTTTCCAGCCAGCAACTGCAACGCCGACTCGCCGCCGTTTGTCAGCTGGCGCATTTGTTCGAAGGGCAAATCGAAGCTCCGAATCGCGCGCGCCAGACTGTCGCCGCAGACGATGCTCCGCTGAAAGCGCGGCCCCTCGAGAACCGCCCGCGCTACTTCCCGCGTGCCTTCGGCGAAGGGCTTAATCTCCCACATGCCCAGCGGCCCGTTCCAAAAGAAGGTGTGCGCGCCGTCGATCAACTGCTTGATACGCCTCACCGTGCGCGGGCCGATGTCAACGGGTAGATCCGACGGGGTGATCTCGAGATCGAGTGCCTCTTTCCATTTAGGCACGGGAGCCTGCCGGCCGCTTTTTTCAAATGCTTCGAAAACGTCTCTGTGGAAGATGATGAAATCTTCCGGGAAGATGATCTCAACTTTCTTTTTCGCCTTGTACAGGAAATCCTCCGCCAGCGGCACAAGCCCTTCGTCGACGGGCGCAGCTCCGATCTCACGCCCTTGGGCTTTGAGGAAAGTGAAGGACAACGCTCCCCCAATGAACAGGCGGTTGACTCTGGGCAGCAGATTCTCAAGCATCGGCAGCTTCTCTTCGATGCGCGCGCCGGCAATCAGCGCGACGAAAGGCGCCTCAGGCTTATCGAGCACCGGCTCGAACAGCATTAATTCGCGAGCGAGTGCGAGCCCGGCGGTGGACGGCCGCAGATGCCGGGTAATCGCAACGGTAGAAGCTTTCCCGCGATGGGCCAGGGAAAACGCATCGTTGCAGTAAACGTCGCACGGTTCCGCAAGGTCGCGGGCAAACTGCCCATCGTTAGCATCTTCGCCGGGATAAAAGCGCAGGTTCTCAAGCAAGACGATTTCTCCATCGCGCATCTCAGCCACTGCACTCAAAACGTTCCTGCCGATCGCCTCATTCAACTTGCGCACCCGTTTGCCGATCAGCAGCGACAACCGTTCAGCGACTGAATCTAATCGCAGCGAGTCGACGGGTGTGCCGCCCGGGTTACCGACATGAGTGCCGATCACTAGGCAGGCGCCCAAGGTTGTGAGGTATTCGAGCGTCGGTAGCGATACCCGCAATTTATGTTCGTCCACCGGCGCTCCCGTCTCATCGATGTCCGCGTCGATGCGCACGAAGGCGCGCTTACCGCGCAAGTTGTCAATGGGCAGTTGATTGATTACGAGCTTATCCATGGAGATCACTCGGATGCAGCGCGGGGAAACCCCTTAGATTTCCAGACCTCTAGAATTTTGTCATTCCCGAATGCTTCTATCCCTCGATTTCCCTCGGGACGGTGAGGTTCTCGAACCGTCGGGAATCCCGGCGATTCCCTGACTGGACCCCCGATAAAAACGTTCGGGGGTGACGACTTGGGAGAAAGTTTGACAAATGTTTTGCCACTCGAAGATTCATTATCAACCGACTCAGTCATGCTTCGCTCCACGTTCTTTTCACCGGGGCCGCGCGACCAACGTGGCGCAGGTCGCATGGTCAATCACGCGGCGCGCTCCGAGGGTCGCAAGGGCGCCTGTGGCGACCAACACGATCAGTTCCGCTTCCATGCGCTTCGCATAGCGTAGGATTATTTTCGTCGGTCTACCCTGCACTGCCAGCTGCTGCGCCGGGAGAAGACCCCGCGTCGCGAGAATGGCATTTGCCCGAGCAAAGATGCGCTCGGACTCCATGCGTCGCTCGAATCTTTCCGCTTCGTTCATGATCTCGATAATACCCGGGTACTGCTCTTCATCCGGCCCCGGACGGACGTGCAGAAGAACGATCTCGGCGTTGCGGGCGACGACCTCGGCGGCAGCATGGACCGCGTTGGTGTCGCGATCCGACCCGTTGAGCGGAATCAGAATGCGAAACGGTTTAGGCTTTACCTGCTCGGCCTGACTTAAAACGTCCACGGCAGGGAGGGGACGGCAGGCGGCATAATGGAGCGCCGCGCGGCCGGCGTATGTAAGATGCTTGATACGTTCGGTGGCAAATCCGATCCGGCGAAGCGCGGCAACCAGACTTGTACCGGAGACAACGGTGCGATGCACTGTGGGCCAGGTGCGGTTGGCAACTTCGTTTGCCAAAAATTCGGTGCCTTCGCAGAACAGGTCTATCTCAGAGATACCCACCGGCCCATGCCAAAATATGGTTCTGGCAGGAGGGAACCAATCGCTCCAGGCCCAGCGGGTCGCTTTGCCGACATCACAGATGATGTGATCGGGTTCGATTTCATTTTCTCCGACGTTTTGCAAAGGCGGCGCTGGCGCAACGGGTTCGCCGCGGGCCAGCCGCTTAAATGTTCTCTTGTCAACCACCGCGAAATCCACCGGCGTGTCCAAGGCGCGCTTGTCGGCCCGCGCCTCCGCCATCATCCGGTCGGCAATCGTGACCATCTCCTCCGTCACCGCGGCGCTCGTTAGAAGAAGCTCCCTGGCAATCAGGAAAGGAAGTGCGAGCTGGCCGGCCACCAACGTGCGATCCGAGCGCCGGGCGATTTCTTCGGCCAGCAATAATTTTTCCTTTGAGACTTCGCCGCCAAGTAGAGTCAGCGACGGGTGCCGCCGGGGTTCGCCGAGCTTAATTTCGAGCGCGCTCAGTTCACGCTCGAAGGCGAGTCCAGCCAGGGCGCGCTTTGCTCGCTTGGCCACGCCGACGGTGGAAGCCCTGATTTCATGTGCTAACGCAAAGGCCTCGTTGCAGTAGATGTCGGCCAACCGGCCCAGCGCGTCGGCCAGCCGATCATCTTCTGCCTCTTCGCCGGCCTCGAAGGCGAGGTTTTCGATCATCATTATCTCGCCTTCACCGAGACGGCTGACAGCGCGCAGGCCGGCTTCGCCCTGCCACTCATCGAGCTTGCTCACCGGCCGGCCGAGCAGCTCACCCAACTGGACCGCAATGGCATCGAGACGAGGCGCGTTTGGCCCCGTGCCGTAATGAGTCGCGACGACCACGCGCCCACGTGCTTCCGAGAGCAAAGCCAGTGTAGGCAGTGAATCGCGCAGTTTCATTTCGTCTTCTGCATCGATCCGAACCAGAATCGCCTGCGCTCCCAGTTCTTTTGGTGGAATCGTATCGATGCCGGCTACCGCCATGATTTCACCTCGCTCCGATTCAAAATCTCAAAATCGCGCCTATGCTGCCTATCTCGCGCAGACGAATCGCCGCATCCCCCTCCACTTCCTCAATCTTGCCGTTTTGTTCGAGGACCCGTTCCAGCATTTGCTCAAGGAGATCATCGATCGACTTAATCGCGCCGCCGCAGTAGTCACAGGAGCCCTGGGTTCTGGCAAACAACATGCCGCAGTTGGTGCACTTGCCGCCGCTGGGATTGAACCCGCCGGCATATACCAGCCGCCAGATTCGTTGCTCGCACAACGCGCGCACCGTGGGCTCGAGTCCGTGCGTGAAGGGGTGGTGTCCATCCCCTCCGGCAATCAGCTCCTCGACGATCTGCTTTTCTATTTGCCGCTCGACCTGCCGCTCCACCCGGAGCGCCTCTTCGAGGACTTGGCGCGCGCTTGCTTTGGTAGGCAAAGAAAATCGTTCGACGATGCGGTTGCGCAGGCGTTTGGACAAAAGATGGTGCAGTTCGCTCGTGGCCTCCACGGGTCCCGCCAGCAGGAGCCGATCGAAGCCATACTGATCGACCAGCTTCTCAAGCCGCTCGGCCACATCTTTGAGATATCGATGCACGTGTGTATCGGCTTGGTGTTGGAAGCGGGTCTCGGAGAGCAGATGGTCGGTGCCGCTGGTTTTGATGCGGCTCACAAAGTCAGGCGCCAGCACTTCCTGGTGCTCTTCAATCTCACCGATAAAAACAGTAAAGAGCCGGGCGTGGGCCTTGTCGACGAGTATGACGCCGTAGCGCTCATACTCGTCGAGGATTTCGAGCAACGGCACAATGTAGGGTGTCTCGCTCCAGCGTGCGTTGTTTCGAACCGGGGCCCTGATCTCGCGTGACCAGAAGAAGTTTTCTGAGTCGTCGCAAAACAAGATCAATCCCTTCCCCTCCAGCTCCAAGCCGGAAACAAACCGCCGCACGCGGGCCGCATCGGCGGAAAAGCTCCGCAACTCCTGTTGGTTCAATCGCGTTTCGATGGACCGAAGCATGTCTTTGAGCGACACCTCAAAGCGGCGATTCAGGTTGGCGGCTTTGTTTTGGTCGACCTCGAGATACACGCTCAGAACCGGGCTGCCGGGCACCGCCTTGCGTTCAACAATCTCCTCGATGTCGGCCTTGGATATCATCTCATGCTTCTCCATTGTTTAGGGGCTGCGATCGGATCCCCGCGTGGCGCAGCACAATGACGAGCGTCAGAATAAAGCCGCACACCACCAGCAAGTGCTCCCATTCGATGTGCAGCGCCCCTAGTAGGATGACCTCGCGCAATGTGGCCACGATTCCGACCTCAACCATGGTCGCCACCGAGACGCGATGCTCCTCCAGATAGATGAGCAGCAGACGGAAGAGTTCTACGAGCACGAGTATGAACAGGATATCGCCGACCACTAAAGAAAAATCAGTGCCCTGAATCAGGAGCTGGCTCAGATGGAAAAGTTTTATTCCCATGGTCACAAGCAGCATCGCGCACAGGCAAAATACGATGCCGTCCTGGATCAACTCCAAGTACTTACGTGGGCCCGGGTGCGTTTGCTGCACCCTTTCAATCCGTTCCACCCTTTGTGGTGTGCCAATCATCGAATTCTCTGAATTTCAGAGTGAAAGTAAGCGGAGCGGCTTGAGAGATAGCGCTGGGCGGTGAGGGCCGCCTTGCGTTCAACAATCGCCTCGATGTCAGCCTTGGATATCATCTTGTACGAGCGCTCCAGAGGCGCAGGGATGTTCAAGGTTTAACGTTTCAGGTTCAACGTTTTAACTCATTCGGACCTTGAACATTGAACTTTGAACGTTGAACATTGAACTCTAGGACTTTCGCTCGCCTCAGGCGGCGACTTTTTGCAGCCGTTGCACGATAGCCGCCTTGGGCTGCGCGCCGACAATTCGTTCGACTTCTCGACCGTTCTTCAGCACCAGTAGAGTCGGAATGCTCTGGACGTTAAAGCGCGCCGCCGTCGCTGGATTTTCGTCGACATTAAGCTTTGCCACGCGCACGCGTCCGGCCATTTCCTTCGCCAGCTCCTCGACCACCGGACCCACCATCCGGCAGGGCCCGCACCACGGTGCCCACATGTCGAGCAGCACCGGCAGGGGCGAGCGCTCCACCTCGGTCGCGAAATTAGCATCCGTGACCGTCACCGGTTGGTTGCCCACGGGCAAGGGCGTTTTGCACCGCCCGCAGACGGGTTGAAGACCCTGGGCGATCTTTTCCAACGGCACCCGATTGGTCGCGCCGCACGAGGGACAGCGAATTAATTGCGGATCAGACATTTTTTTAACGACCTTTCATAACAGTGAGTGAATTCTGCTTACCGCGAGCGCCGGCGAAGGCTGCAGGCGGTGGACCCACCGTGCTAATTCTTGCCGCCCCCTGGCTGCCTGCTGTTTAGAATTGGCTCTCGCTCTGATCTGGAATGGCTTTCGTTTCCTTTGACGATAAAGGTACAACCTGACTCTATAAGGCTCTGGCGCAGATGCTCGCGTGCGTATTCCAGGATGCGCACGATCTCCGGCCTCGCCTTCTGGAGGGCTTCGGCGAGCTCATCCTCCGTGAGTCCTTTTCTATGGCGCAGGCGGAGGGCCCGGCGCCATTCTTTCGGCATTCCGGCCAACGCCGTGTTCACGCATTTGAGCAGCTCCTCTTTGGCCGCGGCTATCTCCTCCGGCGTGGAAACTTCAATGTCCGGCACGATATCCTCAAGCTTGAGGTCTTCGTCAGGCTGGTAAAAATCGAGAATCTCGTCGCCCAGGGTTGAGACCTCTTCTTCCGGTGGGGTCTCCGGGATATCTTCTTCAATATGGACTGTCCGCTCGCGCGCCGCTTTTAATCGTTTCATCTCAGACACAAGCCGCTCTTGAGCAAGTTCCATCAGCCGGGCTTTCATGTCTCCCTCGGCGGGCTTTTTGACAAAATCGCGATAAGCCTGCAGCAGCACGGCGTCCACTACATCTTCTGCGGTCAACTCGCCCGGAAGCAGGTCGCCGACCGATTCAAAGTAAGCCAGCTGGTGGCGGACGAATCGATAGAGTCCCTTGAGCTGCCGCCTGATTTGAGAAAAAAACGTCTCCCGGTTTTGTTGTTCAAACGGCGTCGCGTTCATTTAGCTTTCATTCTGCGCAGTTCCTCTCGGCTGGCGCGGCGTTTCCATAGATGCTCGCCGAGTAAAGTCGATTTGTATGCTTCGAATTGCCGCTCGATCTCGTCAAACGCGTTCCGGAGTGTTTCAGTCAGGTCGTGCCGCTCTTCTTTGGTGGCGAGAGTTTTTTTGGTGGCTGGGGTTTTCCCTGGAATCTCCAATGTCAGGGATACGTGATACAGTTTGCGGACCGGATTCTCTTCGATCATCAATCTCAAAAATACCTCGTCGGGCGGAAAGCGCTTCGCCAGCTTCTCAAGTTT
>WNFP01005346.1_pt1 | contig 10338 bp, 8 predicted proteins | sample 5400201 | NCBI WGS metagenome assembly WNFP01 (sample SAMN13153355, study PRJNA577476) | soil metagenome | isolation source: 115 cm saprolite under Madrone tree | place: USA:California | collected 2016-06-14
CTGCGCGTGCTGCAGGGGGTGGCCTTCTCCGCGTTCTTCGTCGCCAACTACATCCACGTGGTGGAGATGGTACCGGTCGAGCGGAGGGGCTGGGCCCTCGGCATCTTCGGGCTGTCGGGCCTCGTCTCCACCTCGCTGGCCCCGCTCTTCGGCGAGCTGATGATCCGCCGCTTCGGGTTCCCGTGGTTCTTCGCGGCGGCCACCGTCATCGCGGGCGGCGCGCTCGCGGTGTGCTGGAACGTGCGCGACGTCCGGCCCGCCGCGCTCGGCGCCCGCCCCGGGCTGCACGTCATCCGGGAGGGGCTGCTCGAGCTGCGGCACATGCACATGGTGCTCGGGTTCTTCTTCGGGCTCGGGACCGGGACCATCTTCACCTTCCTCCCCACCTTCGGGGAGACCCTCGGGGTCACGAGCGTCGGCCTCTTCTACACCGCGTACGCGGTGGCCGCGATGCTGGTGCGGGTGATGGGCGGCACCCTGATCGACGTGCGCGGGCGGCGCGCGGTGATCATCCCGTGCATGTTCGTGCAGGCCGCCGCGACCTGCATCATCGCGATCGTGGCGCTGCTCTTCTGGCCGTCCCTGCGGCTGCCGGTGCTGCCGTTCCTGTTCCTGGCCGGCTTCCTGGCCGGCGCGGCCCACGGCTGGCTGTACCCCGCGATGTCGGCGCTGCTCATGGACGTGACGCTCGAGCGGCGCCGGGGCAGCGCGGTGGGCATCTTCAGCTCGGTCATCCTGCTCGGCAACACCACCGGGGCGGTGGTCTTCGGCTACGTGGCGCACGGCCTGGGCTACGCGATCATGTGGAGCGCGCTGACCGTGCTGCTCGCGGTGGGCTCGCTCATGAGCACGCGGCTGCGGGTGGGCTACGCGGCGCCGTCGCCCGCAGTCTCCGGCGCGACGCGCGGTTGACTTGCCCGGTGGGGGAGGTCGATACTGCTCGCACGACGCTTCCGGGGAGGTCCGGTCGACCATGGTGAAGCTCCGCCGACTCAGCCGTTTCGTCCTCGTGCTCGGGCTGGGCGTGGTCCTGTCGGGCGCGCGCAATCCGAGCGAGATCGCCGCGCCCGCGGTGGGCGGGCCGCAGGAGGTCTCGGTGGTCGGCGTCTACAGCGACCCGCAAGGCCAGCACGGGGTCATGATCGAGGGCAAGCGCGACAAGCGCCGCGTGCTGATGGTCATCGGCCCCGCCGAGGCCACCGCGATCGCGCTGCCGCTCGAGCACGTCACCCCGCCGCGGCCGCTGACCCACGACCTGTTCCTGACCCTCTTCGGCCGGCTCAAGGTCGGGGTGACCCGGGTGGTCATCACCGATCTGCGGAACAACACCTACTACGCGACGCTCCACCTGACGGTGGACGGCGCGCCGATGGAGCTCGACTCGCGGCCGTCCGACGCGATCGCGCTCGCCATCCGGGCGAAGGCCCCGGTGTTCGCGGAGGATCGCGTCTTCGAGAAGTCCGAGCGGCTGCCCGGGGGCCCCGCGGGCCCCGGCGAGCGGATCTAGGCGCGTGGCCTCCGAGACCCCGCGCGACGGATCCGCGGCCGCGCCGGCCGACGTCGAGGGCCAGCAGTGGGCGATCCAGCGACGCCTCGGCGAGATCTTCGGCAAGCTCGGGGAGAAGCTCGCCGAGTTGACCGGGCGCGTGGACGTGGCGGTCAAGGCCGAGACGTCGTTCGCCGACATCGCGGGCCTGGCCGAGGCCAAGGGCCTGGTGCGGAGCTTCGTGACCGCGCTCACCGACCCCGAGCTCTACGGCAAGTGGGGCATCGCGCCGCCCAAGGGCATGCTGATCTACGGCCCGCCCGGCACCGGCAAGACCCTGCTCGCGCGCGCGCTCGCCACCGAGGCGGGCGCGGTCTTCTACCACCTGCGGCTCGCCACCCTCACCTCCAAGTTCGGCCCCAACACCGGCGAGCTGCTGCAGGAGGTGCTGGGCCTGGCCCGCGAGCAGGGCAAGGGCGTGGTGCTGCTCGACCAGGCCGACGCGCTCGCGCTCGAGCACCTGCTGCCGCCGGCCCAGGCCCGCGAGGCGGGTGCCCGCATCGTGGCCGCGCTGTGTGAGAAGCTCGACACCCTCGACGCCTCCGCGCGCCTGGTGGTGATCGCGGCCACCAGCCGCACCGACGCGGTCGACCCCTCGCTGGTGGCCCCCGGGCGCCTGGACCATCTCGTCGAGGTGCGGCTGCCGGACGCGGCGGCGCAGGAGCAGGTCATCGCGCTCACCCGCGCGCGGGCCGAGCACAACGCGGGCCGGCCGCTGGTGGCCGACCTCGACTATCGCGTGCTGCTCCCGCCGATGGGCGGCATGAGCGGCGGGGAGATCCGCGACATCGTGCGGCGCGCGCTGGAGGAGAAGGTGCACGCGGCGGGACAGGGACAGGAGGCGGGGCTCGTCACCACCCAGGACCTGCTGCGCCAGGTCGACGTCTATCGGCGGATCCGCGCGGTGGTGGAGAAGATCCGCTACGGGCAGTATCTCTAGGCAGTCGGGAGAGCGCATGCACTCACTCGTGAAGATCGGATGGGCGGCGGCCCTGGCGATCGCGCTGCTCGCGGTGACGACCCCCGCGCCGGCGCAGCTCGACAAGCTGCTCAAGGGGCTCTCCGGGCAGGGCAGCGGGCTCTCCGACGCGAAGATCGCGGACGGGCTCAAGGAGGCGCTCCAGGTGGCCACCGGCAAGACGGTGAGCCTCACCGGCAAGACCGACGGCTACTTCGGCAACCAGGCGATCAAGATCCTGATGCCCGAGAAGCTCAAGACGCTCGAGACCGGGCTGCGCACGGTGGGCTACGGCCCGCAGGTCGACGAGTTCGTGCTCAGCATGAACCGGGCCGCCGAGAGCGCGGCCCCGCGGGCCAAGCAGATCTTCCTCGACGCGATCGGCAAGATGAGCTTCGACGACGCGCGCAAGATCCTGAACGGAGGCGACACCGCCGCGACCGAGTTCTTCCGCTCGAAAACGACCCCGCAGCTCACCACCGCGTTCCGGCCGGTGGTGTCGAAGTCGATGAGCGAGGTGGGGGTGACCCGGCAGTACAAGGACCTGGTCTCGCGCTTCGACGCGATCCCGTTCGCCCGCTCGCAGACCTTCGACCTGGACGGCTACGTGGTGGACAAGGGCCTCGGCGGCCTCTTCCACGTCCTCGGGGATCAGGAGAAGGACATCCGCACCAATCCGTCGGCGCGCGCGACCGACCTCCTGAAGGAGGTCTTCAAGCGTTAGTTCTGCTCGCCGGCGCGGGCGAGCCACATGGCTGACCGGACCGGGAGCCCTTGACGGGACCCGGTCCGTCGCCTATAAGTGCCCGGTGCCCTCCGTGACGCGCGTGCGCGTGCGCTACAAGGACACCGACACCATGTCGGTCGTCTACTACGGCAACTATCTCACCTACTTCGAGGTCGGGCGCGTGGAGTACCTGCGCGAGTACGGCTGGCCCATGTCGCGGGTCAACGAGCGGGTGCACCTGCCGGTGGTGGAGGCCTTCGTCAAGTACGTCAAGCCGGCCCGCCTCGACGAGCTGCTCGAGATCACGTCGCGGGTGAGCGAGCGGCGGCGCGCCAGCTTCCGCTTCGCCTACGAGATCCACAACGAGGCCCGAGACCTGATCGCCACCGGCCACACGCTCCACGCGTGCTGGAACCCGGCCACCGCCCAGATGATTCCCATTCCCGACTGGCTGAAGGAGATCATGCCCGATGCCGACCTCGACCCCATCACGGCCCGACGCTGACCGGAAGCCTCGTCCGATCGCCCAGATCGCGCGCGATCTGGGCCTGGGCGACGACGAGTGGATCCCGTACGGCCACGACAAGGCCAAGGTCCGGGTGGGCGCGCTCGCGGCTCGCGCGGGACGGCCCGACGGCAAGCTGGTGGTGGTCTCCTCGATCACGCCCACCCCGGCGGGCGACGGCAAGACCACCATGACCATCGGGCTCGGCCAGGCGCTGTGGCGGGTGGGCGGCCGGCCGGTCATCGCCCTGCGCGAGCCGTCGATCGGGCCGACGCTCGGCATGAAGGGCGGCGGCACCGGCGGGGGTCGGTCGCAGGTGGTCCCGATGGACGAGATCAACCTGCACTTCACCGGCGACTTCCACGCGATCACGTCGGCGCACAACCTGCTCGCGGCGGCGCTCGACAACCACGTGCACCACGGCAACCCGCTCGGCATCGACGTCCGCCAGGTGGCCTGGAAGCGCATCCTCGACGTCAACGACCGGGCCCTGCGCAACGTCATCGTCGGGCTCGGGGGCCGGATGGACGGCGTGCCGCGCGAGGGCGGATTCCTGATCACCTCGGCGTCCGAGATCATGGCCGCGCTCTGCCTCGCCGAGGACCTGATGGACCTCAAGCGGCGGCTCGGCCGCATGCTGGTGGCGCTCACCGCGGACGGCAAGCCGGTGACCGCCGACGCGCTCGGGGTCACCGGGGCCATGACCGCGCTCCTGCGCGACGCGATCCATCCGAACCTGGTGCAGACCATGGAGGGCACCCCCGCGCTCGTGCACGGCGGGCCGTTCGCCAACATCGCGCACGGGTGCAACTCGGTGCTGGCGACCCGGCTGGCCCTGAAGCTCGGCGACATCTGTCTGACCGAGGCCGGGTTCGCCACCGACCTGGGGGCGGAGAAGTTCTTCGACATCAAGTGCCGCCTGGCCGGCCTCAAGCCCGACGCGGCGATGATCGTGGCCACCGCGCGGGCACTCAAGTATCACGGGGGCGTGCCGGTGCCGGAGCTGGATCGGGAGAACGTGGCCGCGCTCACCGCCGGGCTCGACAACCTGGAGGCCCACGTGGAGGCGGTGCGGCAGTTCAAGGTGCCGGTGCTGATCGGGCTGAACCGCTATCCGTCGGACACCGAGCGGGAGTACGCGGCGGTGCGGGAGCGCTGCCGGCGGCTCGGGGTCGAGGTGCACGTGGCCGACGTGTTCGGACGGGGCGGGGAGGGCGGCGAGGAACTGGCCCGCGGCCTCCAGAAGCTCCTGGCCACCGAGCGCTCGGGCTTCCAGCCGCTCTACGCGCTCGACGACCCCATCACGGTGAAGCTCGACACCATCGCCCGGCGGATCTACGGGGCGGACGGGGTCGAGTACCCGGCCCGCGTCGAGCGCCAGATCGCCCAGGCCGAGAGCCTGGGCTACGGGAAGCTGCCGATCTGCGTGGCGAAGACCCAGCGCTCGCTCTCCGACGACCCGTCGCGGCTCAACCGGCCGCGCGGATTCACCATCACCGTCAACGAGGTGCGCATCTCGGCGGGGGCCGGGTTCCTGGTCGCGATCACCGGCGACATCACCACGATGCCCGGCCTCCCCCGCCGGCCCAACGCGGAGCGCGTCGACGTCACGCCGGACGGCGCCATCACGGGGCTGTTCTGAGCGCGTGATATACTTTCGGGCGGCGCGGGGGAAAACCGGGCCACACCCATGATCCAGGTCGACAATCTGACGAAGCGCTACGGGCCGGTCACGGCCATCCACGACGTGTCGTTCAGCGTGGACAAGGGCCGCATCGTGGGCTTTCTCGGGCCCAACGGGGCGGGCAAGTCCACGACCATGAGGATCCTGTCGTGCTTCATGCCCGCGACCGGCGGCACCGCGCGGGTGGCCGGCTACGACGTGTTCTCGCAGTCGCTCGAGGTGCGCCGGCGCATCGGCTATCTCCCGGAGAGCGCCCCGCTCTATCCCGAGCTCTCGGTCGCCTCGTACCTGGACTTCGTGGCCGAGATCAAGGGAGTGGGACGCGGGGAGCGCCGCGGCCGGGTGGCCGACGTGATGGAGCGCTGCTTCGTCACCGACATGCAGAACCGGCTGATCGGCAAGCTCTCCAAGGGCTACCGGCAGCGGGTCGGGCTGGCCCAGGCCCTGCTGGGCGACCCGGAGGTGCTGATCCTCGACGAGCCCACCATCGGGCTCGATCCGCGGCAGATCGCGGAGATCCGCGCGCTGATCCGCTCGCTGGCCGGCCAGCACACCGTGATCCTCTCGACGCACATCCTGCCCGAGGTGTCGATGGTGTGCGACGGCATCGTCATCATCAACCACGGCCGCATCGTGGCCCAGGGGACCGAGTCGGAGCTGGTGCAGCAGGTGTTCCCGACCGCCCGCATCGAGGTCCGGGTTGCGAACGCGTCGGGCGACGTGGCCGGTGCCCTGCGGGCGGTGCCGGGGGTGGTGGCGGTCGAGCCCCTGGCCTCGCGCGACGGGGGGGTGGGCTTCGTGGTCGAGTCGGAGCGAGATCGGGACGTGCGGGCCGACCTGGTCCGCCTCGTCACCGGCAAGAACTGGGCCCTCCAGGAGCTGCACCAGGTGGGCATGAGCCTCGAGGAGGTCTTCATCCGGGTGGTCGCGGGCGAGCAGGTCGCGCCCGACGTGGTGGCCGCCGAGGAGGAGGCCCGCTGATGCGCTGGCTGCCGGTCTTCAAGAAGGAGATGCAGCTCTACTTCGGCTCCCCGGTGGCCTACGTGGTCTTCACGTTCTTCCTGTTCATCTCCGGCATCTTCTTCGGCTCGATCTTCTCGTTCTACAGCGACGCGTCGATGCGCTCGTTCATGCAGCCGCAGTTCGGCCAGAACCTCAACGTGATCGAGAACGTGATGCGTCCGCTCTTCAGCAACATGAGCGTGGTGCTGCTGTTCTTCATCCCGATGCTCACGATGCGCCTGTTCGCGGAGGAGCGGAAGTCGGGGACCTTCGAGCTGCTGCTGACCTACCCGGTGCGCGACGGGGAGATCCTCGCCGGCAAGTACTTGGCCGCGCTCGCCCTCTACGCGGTCCTGCTCGCCTTGACCCTGCTCTATCCGGGGCTCGTCGCCTACTTCACCCGCGTCGAGTGGGGCCCGATCCTCACCGGTTACCTCGGCCTGGTCCTGACCGGCGCCGCGTTCCTGGCGGTGGGGGTGCTCGTGTCGTCCTTGACCGAGAACCAGATCGTGGCCGGCTTCGGCACCTTCGGGATCCTGCTCGCCTTCTGGATCGTGGGATGGGGCGCCGAGTTCGCGGGGGGCGGCCTGCGCGGGGTGCTCCAGTACCTGTCGTTCACCGATCACCTCGATGGCTTCACGCGCGGGCTGATCGACACCAAGGATCTCGTCTACTACGTGACCGGCATCGTGCTCGCGCTGTTCCTCACCCTCCGGTCCCTCGAGTCGAAGCGGTGGAGGGGATAGCGTGACGAGCCTGCTCAAGCGCCAGGCGCTCACCGGAGCGGTGGTGTGCCTGCTGATCGCGGCCGCGCTCGGGTTCTTCTTCCCGGTGCCCGCCCAGTGGGTGTTCCTGGGGCTGGGCGTGGTCCTGCTGGCGCTCTCGCTCGTGCTGAACGCGCGCGAGGCCCGCACCGCCATGGGCACCCGCACCGCGCGCTACGGGGCCGGCGCCGCGGTCATGGTCCTGCTCGCGCTCGGCATCGTGGTGGCGGCCAACGCGATCTCGGTCCGGCACAACACCCGCTGGGACCTCACCGAGAACAAGCGCAACAGCGTCTCGCCCCAGACCATCCAGGTGCTGCGCACGCTCAAGTCGCCGGTGACCGCGATCGCGTTCTATCGTTCCGACACTCCCGGGAAGAAGACCGCGGAGGACCTGCTCGCGCAGTACAAGACGTACTCGGGGGGCAAGTTCGAGTGGCGCCTCGAGGACACCGACAAGGCCCCCGCCCTCGCGCGCCAGTACGGGGTCGAGAGCTACGGCACCGTCGTGCTCGAGGGCGGGCCCGCCGGCCAGCTCCGCACCGAGAAGGTGCTCGACGCCGACGAGGAGAAGCTGACCAACGGGATCGTCAAGGTCACCCGCGCGGGCAAGCGGGTGGTCTACGTCGTGAAGGGGCACGGCGAGCGGGAGATCGGCGCCGCCGACCGGGGCGGCTTCAGCCAGGCCAAGGAGCAGATGGAGAAGGCCAACTACGAGGTCAAGGAGCTGTTCCTGGCCCGCGACCCCAAGATCCCCGACGACGCGGCCATCGTGATGATCCCCGGCCCGAAGACCGATCTCTTCCCGCAGGAGCTGGCCGCGATCGACGCCTACGTCTCGCGGGCGGGCAAGGTCTTCTTCATGGCGGTGCCCTTCCAGGCCACCCCCACCACGAAGTACCTGAGCAAGTACGGCATCACCGTCGACGACGACGTGGTCATCGAGCTGAACCCGATCGGCCAGGTCTTCGGAGTGGGCCCGCTCGTCCCGGTGGTGGGCCAGTACGATCCGCACCCGATCACCAAGGACATGGGCGGGGTCATGACCCTGTTCCCGCTGACCCGCTCCGTCGAGCCGGCCAAGGCTCTGCCCAAGGGCGTCCAGGCCTCGCCGCTCGCCCAGACGAGCCGCCAGTCGTGGGGAGAGACCGACAAGAACGTCTTCCAGACCGGCAAGGCCACTCCGGACCCCGGCGAGAAGACCGGCCCGCTGCCGGTCGCGGCCGTGGCCACGGTGGACGCGGAGCCCCCCGCCAAGGCCGAGGGCGGCGGCGAGGCGCCCAAGAAGGCGGCGAAGGCCCGCATCGTGGTGGTGGGCACCGCCGACTTCGCGTCGAACCAGTTCCTGGGCGCCCAGGGCAACCGGGACTTCTTCCTGAACGTGGTCTCCTGGCTCGCGGAAGAGGAGGACCTCATCTCCATCCGGGCCAAGGATCCCAAGCAGAACCCGGTCGTGCTCACCTCCGCGCAATCCCGGCTGGTATGGGGCCTGCCCCTGGTGGGGCTGCCCGGCGCCGTGCTGATCTGCGGTCTCGTGGTGATCGCCCAGCGCCGCCGCGCGCGCTAGCGCATGTCTCGCGGGCGGACGATCCTCGTCCTGCTGATCCTCGCCGCCGGGCTCGGCGGCTTCTTCTACTACGACACCTACTCCCTCGCGCCCCGGCGGGAGAAGGCGGAGTCGGCCAAGGGCCGGATCTGGACCGTCGAGCCGAAGGACGTCGAGCGGGTCACCGTCGCGCGCAAGGGCGAGACGATACGGCTCCAGCGCACCGCCGACGGGAGCTGGGAGATGCTCGAGCCGATCAAGACGCGGGGCGATCGCGGGGCGGTCGACGACATGGTGACCGGCCTCGCCACCGCGCGCATGGACCGGGAGATCGACGCGAACCCGGCGAAGCCCGCCGATTTCGGCCTCGATCCTCCGGAGGCGGAGGTCAAGCTCGAGGTCAAGGGCCGGGCCGAGCCGCTCGTGCTGCGGGTGGGTAGCAAGAACCCGACCGGGGTGTGGGTATACGCCCGCGAGGGCGCCAAGCCGGCGGTCATCACCCTCTCGGAGAGCATCGCGCGCGATGCGACCCGGCCGCTCGCCGACTTCCGCGACCGCACCGTCATCGCCTTCGACCGGCGCAACGTGACCGGCATCGACCTCGACGTCAACGGCGACCAGATCGGGGTGGTCGCCGACGAGCCCGGCAAGTGGCGGATCGTCAAGCCGCGCCCGCTGCGGGCCGACACGGACCTGATCTCCGAGTTCCTCGACAAGCTCGAGGGCGCGAAGGCGGTGGAGTTCGTCGACGACGCCCCGAAGTCGCTCCAGCCCTACGGGCTCGACAAGCCCTCGAAGGTCACGGTCTGGGTCGGCAAGGACAAGGATCGCGCGGCCCGCACCCTGCTGGTCGGCCGGCCGGTGCCGGAGAAGAAAGGCGTCTACGTCAAGCGCGAGGGCGAGCCCGGCGTCATCCTGACCGCGGAGGCGGTGTGGACGGTCTTCCCCAAGACGGTGGGCGCGATCCGCGACAAGACGGTGGTGAGCTACGCCTCCGACAAGCTCGCCAAGATCGAGATCACGCACGGGCGGGAGACCCTCGGGCTCGAGAAGGAAGGCACGGGATGGAAGATCACCGCGCCGGAGGCCCTGCGCGCCGACAGCGGCGCGGTCACCCAGATCTTATGGAAGATCCGGGACCTGCAGGCGCTGGGCTTCCTGTCCGAGGGAGCGGCGGAGGTGCCGCGCTTCCTCTCCAAGCCCGAGGTGATCGTGCGGCTGTGGGAGACGGGGGCGAAGGAGCCGAAGACGCTCCTGCTACAGTCCTCCAACGAGCGCCGCGGCGGTCAGCCCGCCGCGCTGGCCGCGGTGCAGGGCGAGGGGCCGGTGGTGCTGGTGGCGGGCAAGGCCCTCGCCGAGCTGACCCCGAGTGTGGCCCAGCTGCGGGACCGGACCGTGTTCCCCACGTTCGACCTCGGCGACGTCAAGCGCGCGCGGGTGAGCGGCGGAGACAAGCCGCTGATCGTCGAGAAGAGCGGCGAGACCGACTGGAAGCAGGTCGAGCCGGCGCGCGGCGCGACCAAGGACGGGCGCGTCGCGAACGTGCTGCTCGCGCTCAAGTCGCTCAAGTGGAAGGAGATCGCCTCGAAGGGCGGCGACGACGCCA
>WNFP01006169.1_pt1 | contig 10337 bp, 8 predicted proteins | sample 5400201 | NCBI WGS metagenome assembly WNFP01 (sample SAMN13153355, study PRJNA577476) | soil metagenome | isolation source: 115 cm saprolite under Madrone tree | place: USA:California | collected 2016-06-14
CTCTTTGCTTCAATCTCGCGATTGGGGATATCTAGTGAATCTCGACGGTGACCTGCTCTTTACCCCGGACTACTTCGAGAGGTGCTTTGAGTATTTCCACAAGACTCCAAATCTCGGAATTGGCGGAGGCACAATCTACGCCAAAGTGGGAGATCACCTTCGCATGGAGAAGGCCCCAACCTTTCACGTTCGTGGCGCCACCAAGATTTATCGAAGAGAGTGCTGGGAGAAACTTGGCGGACTGTTCTGCGGCCTCGGTTGGGACACGGTCGATGAAGTCAAGGCCAACCAACTAGGTTGGACAACCCGGACCTTTCCGGACCTGCGGCTCGTTCATCAGCGTACGAGCGGCGCGGTATGGGGGGGATGGGGCCACGCAGTGAATGATGGCGAAGCGGACTATGTCGTGGGTTATCACCCGTTGTTTTTTTGGCTCAAGTGTGCATGCCATATTTTCAAGGCTCCTTACCTAATCCGGAGTCTAGGGATCGCTTACGGTTTCTTGCGTGGGCTCGTTCGAGGAACGCCGCGTGTTGGGGATCGAGCGCTGGTGGCGTACCTGCGCAATCAGCAGTTGAGGCGCCTGGTCGGCGTTTCTTCCATTTGGAAATGACAATATTGTGAGGGAAATCCCCGAATACTCTGTGCGCCGCAGGGGACACTCACCCGCTTCGTATCACCGACCGACGCGCGGCCTCGCATGAACCGGAGTCAGTGGCGAGATCGGGAGGATCCACCAGCGCTCTGGGATTTGATGGCATTCACAGCCTTATTGGGAGCCGCAGTACGGAACGTCAAAGTCTTGGCGAAGCAAGTTAAGGTAGGTAACGTTCTGACGATCTCAACGCCACGATATCAATCATGCCTACCGCAACCTTTCGCATGTAGTCTTGTTATGTGCGGCCCCGGGGTCATCGAGCCGCGGACAATCGTGAAACCCACAATCCTTGTTGTCTCGACGTCTCGCTCGTTCTCGCCCGCGCGGCTGGCGATGGCCCTGGTAAACGCGGGGTGCATGATCAAAGCCGTCTGTCCCCCTCGCCACCCGCTCTCGAAGACAAGTGCTGTGAGCCAAGTACATACTTACCATGGTTTGGCGCCGCTAGTGTCGCTCGCGGGTGCGATAGCGGCCACAAAACCGGATCTCGTCCTTCCTTTCGACGACGTCGCAACCTTGCACCTGCACGACCTCTATCATCGAGAACTGCGCCGCGGTACAGCAGGAGCACCGACTTGCTCGCTAATCGAGCGTTCACTCGGTGCCGCCGCAAGTTTCCCGATCGTGTATGCCAGAACGACCACGATGCAATTGGCTGAGGGAGAAGGTATTCGCGTTCCGAAAAGTGAAGTTGTTAGAAACGCAAACGACCTCAGAAAGTCGATCGCCCGGATGGGCTTTCCCGTAGTCCTCAAAGCAAACGCCACTTCCGGGGGCGACGGCGTATCGATCGTCCACACCCTTGAGGAGGCCGAACACGCTCTCCGGACACTTGCAGCGCCTCCGCTCTTGGCTCGTGCGGCCAAGCGGGCCCTGATTGACCAAGACCTGACGCTGGTATGGCCATCCCTGCTCCGTAGGCGATACATTGTGAATGCACAGGCATTTGTGGCGGGACGGGAAGCAACCAGCGCAATCGCTTGCTGGAAGGGCTCTGTTCTGGCCAGCCTCCATTTTGAAGTGCTCAAGAAGCAGGATGCCGGCGGGCCATCAACTGTCTTGCGGGTGATCGAGAACTCTGAAATGTCTGCTGCTGCCGAGAAAATGGCGCACCGACTCGAGCTTTCCGGGTTGCACGGCTTTGATTTCATGTTGGAGGCACAGACTGGGAACCCCTATCTCATCGAAATAAATCCCCGGGCGACTCAAGTCGGACATCTTACACTTGGGCCCGGCCGGGATCTGCCCGCAGCGCTCTATGCTGCCGTGACCGGGGAGGTGATTCAAACAGCTCCCAAGGTCACAGAGAACGACACGATCGCACTTTTCCCGCAAGAATGGATCAGAAATCCAGGGAGCACGTTTCTGAGGTCAGGTTATCACGATGTTCCCTGGGAAGAGCCTGATTTGGTTCGTGTTTGCATCCGCCGACGCGAAAACCAATCCGCTTGGTATTTGCAGCAAAGATGGATCGAGACTCTATTGAGGGCTCGTCGCCCTCGCCCATGACGGCTCTGTAAGCCCTGATATTCGGCAAACGTGAAGCACAGTCCAGTCGAATACTGAACGGATGTGAATGTTCGACGTCAATCATGTCTTTGGGCCAGTTCGCGCAAGGTGTGCAATGGAAGTAGGCTGATAGAGATTGGCTCCCGTGATTTCCTGGTTCGGCGGAAAATCGGATTTACGTGTGAGCGTGGTCTCGGTTTGTTATACTCGGCAGGGTTGATTCCTGATATTTGGCGGCAATCCGCCACGACGATCGCCTCGGCGTCGCGCGCTAGTTGTACTGATGCACTCCGTCGACAAAAGAATGCGCCAAAAACTCCCTCAACTTGATGGCGTCCGGGGCGTGGCTATTCTGCTCGTGATATTTCATAACGCCGGCGAAAGATTCCCCGCGCTTCATTTGCAGGGCATATTTGCCAATGGGTGGATGGGGGTTGATCTCTTTTTCGTCTTATCAGGATTCCTGATCACGGGGATTCTTATAGACACGAAGCGATCGGAGGGCTATTTAAGAAATTTCTATGCAAGGCGATGTCTTAGGATCTGGCCCTTATATTATTCCCTGATCTTTTTCATGTTTGTAGTTCTTCCCTTCCTGAATCGTTCAGAAGGACACACAATCTTTGAGAGATCGTCACCCTGGTGGGCCTATCCATTGTTCCTTCAGAACTTCCTGATTTCCCCCGTTTCAACCTCGGCTGCAGGTCCTCTCAGCGTCACGTGGTCGCTTGCGATTGAGGAACAGTTTTATTTAGTTTGGCCCTGGGTTGTGCGATTTTGCTCTTATACCCAACTGCGACGCATTGCCATCGCCGTAATTTGTCTGTCTCCAGCGCTGCGCTTTTACTTGTCAAGACAACATGTTGAGCTCTACACGAACGTGTTCTGCCGCCTGGACGGGCTGATGGCGGGTGCCTTCCTCGCGCTGGTAGTCCGTGCGGACAATTTTCTCCCGTCCAAGTTTGTCAAACACGCTTGGCTCTCTCTGTTGATTGCGACGCCGCTGGCGTTTTTCATCGAAGCCTTTCATGCAAGATGGGTGGTGTTCTCCCTGAGTGCCGTGGCTTCGGCCGCATTTGTGTATCTCTCGCTGTTCTCCGCACAAAAATGGCTTCAAGTGGGGCTGATGAACCGGTTCATGGTTTACACCGGAACGATCAGTTATGGACTCTACCTGCTTCATAAGATTCCATTTGGTATGGTGCAAACGCTCCGCTTGGATCGATATCCTTTCCTGGCCATGACAACTATTCTCCTCGGTAGCTACGCCATAGCCGCACTCTCATGGCATCTGCTCGAGAAGCCGTTCCTGCGGCTAAAACGATTTTTCGAATCGAAGCCGGTCGGCAACGATAGCGCGGACAATCAGTCTGTGGTCGTCCCTCATTGAGGAGAGCATTGGGGCTGCTGGGCGTGATCTTCTCGCGGAGAGGTTCTAAATTGGGGTCTGTCAATTGCTCGATACTTCTGGCGCCAGTGACGCGTCGAAGACGCGGTCTAAGCTTGTGACTAAATTTCCGCGCTTAGATGGTTTGGTGATGCCGGCGTTTGTCGACACGCCAGCTGGACAATAAATACGAAGCTTCCAGAGCGGAGAATATTGCGTTGAATGATGCCAAGATAGCCGCGAGGAACCGGTGGTTATGGTTTGGTGTCTGGACTTTCCTCTCTTCGCTGTTCTTTGCGCGCCCCTTGATGCAGTTCGTTCGATTGTCGCTGTCGAACGACGATATCTCCTACGCCATCCTCATTCCCTTGATCAGCGCCTCGATTCTCTTCATCGAACGTCGTAAGGTCTTTTTCGAGCTCTCGATCGATAAGGCGCTGGGTGGCTGCATCCTCATTTTCGGCGTCTTAACAGCAGTCGCTTCCCGACTCATGGGGGGCGTTTCAGATGTCGACCTGCAACTCTCTGGCTACATTCTGTCGCTCGCGTCGGTTTGGTTGGCGGGTTTTGCTCTCTTCTTTGGAAGGGCCGCGTTCAAAGCAGCGCACTTTTCTGTTGGCTTCCTCTTCCTGATGGTGCCGCCGCCCAGTATCCTTCTCGATCGTGTCGTCTATCTCTTGCAAGCCGGCTCCACTTGGATAACGGCGGCCCTCTTCGATCTGTTCCATGTCCCTGCTCTGCGTGAGGGTTTCGTCTTTCATCTTGCCCGGGTCGACATCGAAGTAGCGAAGGAGTGCAGCGGAATCCGTTCCAGCATGGCCTTCCTCATCCTGGCACTATTGGCTACCCACTTCACGGTGAAGAGTTTCTGGAAGAAGGCCTTGTTCCTGGCTTGGGGGCTCTTTATGATGATCCTGAAAAACGGGATCCGGATTGCCACATTAACTCTGCTGGCCATGAACGTTGATCCGGGCTTTCTCTACGGAAGGTTGCACCATCGGGGTGGGGTGGTGTTTTTCCTGATCGGACTCGTTTTGTTACTGCCAGTTCTTCTCTTCTTGCAAGGGAGTGAAACAAAGTAGTGTCTTGAGTTATCGCATTTTTCTTGAGGCGCGAGTTCGATGGTTACTGGCTCCGGTTATCGCGGCGGATCGAGAATTTTTGCAGCGGCAGACAGACGTTGTGTTCACATGCAAACAGCAGTGCCGCCACCTCTCTTATCGTACGACGCTTTTATACTTATTATAAGATTAACTAAAGTTGGTACCATCTCAGGGTGCTCCGCGATCACGAAAGAACCAGGAGAGAATCCTGGATAGCGGCACACCCTGGGCCTACCGAGCAAGTTCGGTCCCCTTTAGGTCGCAGCCATCCACACAAGTAAAATCCGATGCTCTTCATCCTACATGGCGATAGATCAGCGTCCCCACTGCTTCCAGCAAACGGTCCGGCAAATGGGCGCAAACACGTTTGCCTATCCCCTGCTTCCAATCATTGATGAAAGTGACGGACCGATCAGAAGGAAACGTCCAATAGGTCAGCGGGTCAGATACTGATGTCCAATGGTTCTTGAAGGCGATCAGGCCGTGATGGTCTTCTTCCGTTCTCCCGAGATCGAAACTCTTCGATCCGATCAGTTTTGCTTTGACAATCGCCCGCCAAAGTAGAAATGGCATTGCACCAAGCTTGTGAAATCTTTCGTCGGAGCAGCCGTACTTGTAGTAGCTATTACCTTTGAAATGGAATACCAAAACGGCCGCCACGGGGACATTTTTCATATACGCTAGTCGCAAATCTACAGTCTCTCCCATGCAATTGAGCAGATTGCTGAACCAGGCGAAGGGCTGGGGAGGCAAGTCGTGACGGGCTCGCGTCTGAACCAAGAGCTGATAGAAATCCCTCAAGAGTCCCTGTGATTTTCCGTAAACCTCGACGACCCCAGCTCTTTCTGCATGCCACACTCTGCGCTGTACTGAGCCCTTATTCAATCGCCTAAAGATCTCTTCAACCGCTGGTTCCAGGTCGACGCGATGCAAAACGTACTTGGCTGCGGGCCCGAATCCCAGCTTTTTCACTGCCTCCTCAAAGCTCCCGCTAACGGGACGGAGCTCGAAGTATTTCCAGCTCTGACCGGCTCTGGCAGTATGCAAGTGGCAGATCAAACTCTCGAATTTCTCATCCGGCTCGCAGAGCGGCGCACAATGGTCCGAAAATGGCAGCGAGACGATGCGGTTGCCTGTTACCCAACTCCGAATGCGACAGAAGAGCATCCCGTTCACTAGATCAGATGTCGGGGGAGACGTGGTGAAGACGACCGGTTCATATCCATAGGTGCGGTTGAGCGCATTTAGCCAGCCGACATGATGGAAGATGGAGGCGTGGGGATGTCTTTCGACGAGGCTCTGCCATCTGCCGTCTCTGAGCGGGTCAGCTTCGTAAACACGCGCCGAGGCGTGTTTGTTTTTCCTGGTCAAGACTCGACTGTTAACTAGAACTTCTTGTAGCAACGATCGGGTGGGCGAGCTTATCATGCGCTTCCTTTCGGTCCGGGAACAAAGGTCGCGATCTGCAGCAGTGAAACCGGACTCCGGCGACTCATCAGCTCTTAGGGCACGATTTCTCACATTCCTGTGGCGTATTGGATTGCAGGGATTCTTCCATACCTGCGACCTACGCCCCCAAAATCAAAGAAGAGACAACCCCTCGTGGTCTTTAGGGCCGCCAGGGATCAGTTCATCGCTGTCGGACTGTGCGCGTCGGATCTTGCCCCATGTTTCCAAACGACGACCTGCCTGGATCGTCAGGTTTTTTCTAGGTGCGTCGTGTGTATCTCAGTTTCCTCCGCGCGCCTGCCAACACTGGCTATCTCGGCAATCGAGAGAGAAATTCAGCCTACGCGGGACCATAGCGGAGGGAGCATCACTTCACAATCAGGAGTTGACCTTAAATAGTGAGCGGAAAACTCCGGACGGAATCGCACAAATGACATTCATAGGAAATTTCCACCTGGTTTTCTGCTGGCTGACAACGCGCACTTGGTCCCGCACCGAAATCGGGCCGCCATCGCGACCCCTCGAAATTGACTTCTAGGAAGAATTGAAGGAGCGCGAAGAGGGCGCGTCTTGTCTATGAGCCGCAGGTTATGCAACTGTAGGCACGTTCATTAGGTTTAGACACGAATAAACGCCGCGGAAAATCATGCCCCGAGGTTTGGTGGATTTATTTCAGTTCGGGAATCTAGGCTTGAATGTAAGCGTTCGTTTCTGATCGTTTCTGGCCGTCTTGAAGGAATGCTAGGGGCGTTTCGAGTTTGCGGGCTGGTTAATCTCGTCAGTGAAAATGTCGTCTGTCTGGGCCCTGGCGATGGCGAGATCCAGCCGGGACAATAGATGTGCCAGAGATTCACCTTTAGGCGTTTTAGCATGGCCAGGGTGTTCCTGCCTTCGTGGGCTACAGCGATAAATTCCTTCAGCGGAGGAATGATTCCGATGCTGATTCCACCGTGTTCGATTGTCTCTTCGAAGAAGGGCAGGTCTGGGAGACTGCTTGTGGGGGCGTTCGTGTCGGGCGTCTTCTTTTGGCCGCCTGTTGGCTGGGGAGCTGTAGACTTGCGACGACGTTCCAAGGTAACAACTCCTCGATGCGCTTGATCGGATGATCCGCGATACGAGACAACACGTTCCGTCGATAACTTTCGCACGTTAAACTGTCTTATGCAATTTTTGTGAGCGTGAGCGAACAAGCAGGAATCAACCCGAAGTCATAGTCGAAGGTGACGATAATTCTCCTTTTGTCCTGGACGCTTACGAATAAAGTAACGAAAGCCAGGAAGAAAACTGCCAAAAGGATTCGTGGGTTGGTCAATTTTGTCTTCAATGAGCAAAACTTATGGGGCGGCTGAAAGCTCGACGATCTGCGTGGACAAAATTGTAGCCTAACATTTGCGGCCGCCATGGACACGGCAAATGGCTGAGCTCGTCTCGGATCAGGGTAGCCCATCGGTATTTCCGAGAAGGATTAGCTCTCCAGCGACCCTTGCAGGGAAAGCATCGCGCTGAATTAAGTCAAATTGTCGCTCCAAGTCATGGCCACATCACAGCTATCTGGGTTCCCGTGGCCGCTTGAGGTGCCGTGCGAGCTCTTTGGCAAGATTGCGTTAGACCGGCCTCTTGAGACGATAGATGCCTGACAGCCGGTGCAATAAAATGCGACGTTTGTGGAGTTCCACGGAACGAGGCGTGAGGCCTAGCTGCCTGACGGATCTTGAAGTCCTCAGAGTCGCTTGTTCCGAGCAGTCAGCTTTGATTGACGGCCGCCAGCGAATCAGAATCCTCCAAGCTTTGTAACCAGTCGGAAGGAGGAGCCTCGAGAGAGATTCCGAGAGCGAAGTTTTCGCTGGGCATCTGATGGCAATAGGCGATCCGCCCGACGGCACAAAACCCAGGTGGTTGGGAAATCAGAACAGATTCGTTCGGTTTCCATGGTTTAGTTGTCACGACACGGGCGCCAGTTGTGCTGGCATTCTCGGTGGTGGAAATCTCGAACTCGCCGCCGTTATCGAGACTCGTGAGCCACATGGGACCCGTGAGAGGTACCCTCACTTCTACTCTGCGGGACTGAATACTCATTGCAATGGATTCCTTTTCTCGCTCCGCTTTTCAGGCGATCGCCGGCGAGAGCGGAGGGCAACACGCTGGCGCATGGAATTTCGTGGCGGTGGTCATCCAAACTTGTAAGCGTGCTGTTTTTCACGTTTATGGACACAGTCTGTTTGCACGCGACGGCATACTGGGTGAAGAGAAACATTTACTCGCCACCCGGTACAGGAATTGCGCCCGTGCGGCGTGGAAGGCGGAAGTGCTTCTGGTCATACACATCCTTGCTTGCCCGAGCCAGCAATTGGGCTAAAGAGACCGGGTGGGTTCGGTCAAAGCGGGCCACGCCAGTGCTCAAAGCCAGCGCGCATAATTGATCTTTTTCCTTTCCTTGCTTGAGTAGGCTTTCCAAGCGGCACAGTATCGCTTCCTTGCATTGTTCATTCGATTCGAGTGCCAGCACGGCAAATTCGTCGCCTCCGAGACTGGCGATAAGGTCCGAGTCTCGAAATGTTTTCTTAAGCAACCCGGCGCACAGAACGAGCAGGGCATCTCCTTCAGAGTGCCCGAATTCAGCATTCACGGCCTTGAAGTGCGCGACGTCGATAAAGAAGAGCAAAACAGACTGGCCATTTCGGCGGGCTAGCTTGAGGAACTCTATTCCGAGGATCAAGAGGCCGTGCAGGTTGTAGAAGCCTGTCAGGTCGTCAGTTAACGCCAGGCATCGGAGTTCAGAGCGAATTCGTGATTCTGCTGTTAGGTAGTCTCCGGTGCGGAGCAAGAGGGAGCGATACTCGTGTAGAGTCTCGACGGCGGAGCCTTGGCTGGCGTGAATGGCGACAGCCTCCCCAAAGAGGCGCCGTAATTCGCGATCCTCGGCCTCAAAGAGAGCGGACGACATCTCAAGTGTGAACCGCTGATCAAGAAGCCGCTTAAATCCGTATCGTTCGTCAAGTAGCTGTTGAAGGGAGTCTTGTGGGCAACTCCTAGGAAGCGGCTGTTTCCCAGCGTGCTCCCTCCCGGTCTCATTCTTGGGACCGTGCCTCCAATCCCCAACCGGATCTCGATCCATCTTTCTGGGCCTCCCACTTCACCAGGACCCCTTCGGCTGGATGGCGTTTGACGGCGAATTAAGCGATTGCCATCCGAACGGAAATTCCAATCTTGGATGTGGAGAGGATATCGAGCGTGGAAAAATTGAAAATCAGGTAATGTCTCGAATTTGAGGTAAGGGCAATTCCTAAATCCGATGAGGATCATCGAATGTGTGGGCTAATCGCAGGAGGAAGTGCTCACAAGACCGATAGACTTGGTCAAGAACGATGAGCTGGGAGACCTTCAACGATTCAGGGACTCATTTGGGAGTACCAATACAACTCTCAACCTTGTGGCGAAGGGCCTTACATCTGTTCAAGCGGAGCAGCAGAAATCTCTGCTCGAACCCGCCGCCTATGTGTATGAATGCAAGGCACAAAATTGAATAAGGATTGAACAAGCAGCAATAACGCCTATAAGGCGATGTCAGCGCAGTAAGAGGCCGACCAACGATTAGACACTTCTGCCAGTACCGCATTGTTTTATTCGCCCCAGTAGAACACCTGACCAAGTATTCAAGCATTGTACGACTTGAATATTATCCATCCCAGGGCAATCCTCATAGTCCAGGTGAGGCGAGCTTTCGATCCTCCCTGGGACCAGACTAGGTTCAATCTTTCGTTCAAGGCGCGACAATGGCCTGAGAATGGTTGGCATAACTTCGACCTGCTCTGAAGGGCGCAAGGCTCATTCTTGCTTTGCGGGTAGGGAAATGGTTGTGCTTCGGCCGAGTTAGAGTGACAGCTCCTCTGTTACTTGCGGAGTGCTCCCGAAGGAGGAACTTCCTTGACTGTGGGTCAAGAGTCTCTGAACGAGGAGCTGTCCCCTAGCGATTCTCGGAAACGAAACAGCGGTGGAGTACCCGGATGCCTTTTTATGGAAGAGCCGAAAAGCGAGTCCCGATGACAGTGTCGGTGTACATCACAGCTCGGGGAACATCGGGTCCTGCGGAAAGGACGTTCACGGAAAATGTCAGTCCCCACGGGGTCCGAGTGATGACCCAGCAACCCTTCAGAACGGGCGAAAGACCGATCGTATGTGTTTTATCAGGCGAGTGCGAATCGCGAGGAACGGTAGTCTATTGCCAACCGCT
>WNFP01012089.1_pt1 | contig 10336 bp, 8 predicted proteins | sample 5400201 | NCBI WGS metagenome assembly WNFP01 (sample SAMN13153355, study PRJNA577476) | soil metagenome | isolation source: 115 cm saprolite under Madrone tree | place: USA:California | collected 2016-06-14
GGAGCGCGGAGCGCTGCGAAATTACGAAGAGACGCTGCGAAAAAAGGACGGCGGGCTGCTGCACACGATGCAGAACATCAGCGCCGTGCGCGATGCGCTGGGCAACGTGGTGCAGATTCGCGGATTGATGCTGGATGTGACAGAGCAGAAGATGTTCCAGTCGCAATTGCAGCGCGAGCGCGACTTCAACCAGAAGATTCTGAATACCACGCAGAGCATGATTCTCGTTTTAGATACGGCTGGCCTGATTAGCTACGCCAACCGGCGGTGTTACGAGGCGGGATACAGGGAAGACGAATTGATCGGGCACCGGCTTGTTGATTGGGTGGAACCCTCTCACCGGAAGGATTTCGAGGCGGCTCTAGAGACCACCGCGAACGGGCAACAAGTGGAGAACCTCGAATTGCAGGTCAGGCGGAGCGATGGAACGATGGGGCACTTTTCCATCAGCCTAAGCCCGATGCGCGATGAGCAGAGCGCTGTGAACAATCTGGTGGTGGTGATGACGGACATTACGGATGCGGTCCTGCTACAGGCGAAGCTGGCGCATTCTGAGCGCATGGCGACAATTGGGCGATTGGTTTCCGGCGTGGCACATGAGGTGAACAATCCACTTGCCGCGATTCTAGGGTTCACGGACTTGTTGCTGGAAAACCCGGATGTACCGGCGTCGGCGCGTGAAGATTTGCAGATCATTTTGCAAGAGACGCAAAGGACCAAGGATATCGTTCAGGACTTGCTGAGTTTCGCGAGGCAGCGGCCGGTACAGCGCGAACCCGTCCAAGTGAATACGGTACTGAAGCAAACGATCAAGCTGCGCAGCTATGATTTTGCGAGCCATGGCGTCCAGGTGGCCGAGGAGTTCGACGAAACGCTTGAGCCGGCGCTGGGGGACGCGCAGCAACTTCAGCAGGTGTTCCTTAATATTCTGAATAATGCGTACGATGCAGTGCAAGAAACGGGGCACCGCGGGCACATTACGATTCGGACTGAACGGGCCGGCAACAGTGTACAAGTCGTGGTGACCGATAACGGGACCGGAATCGCTGATCCGCAGCATATATTTGACCCGTTCTACACGACCAAACAGCCGGGTAAGGGTACGGGGCTTGGACTGAGCATTTGCTACGGGATCGTGCGGGCGCACGGTGGCGAGATTCAATGCTGGAACAACACGGAAAGCGGCGGGAGCACGTTTGCCGTGCGGATTCCGCTGGCAGCTGAACAGCCGGCAATGGTCGCAAAAGAGGCAGGACGATGACTTTGGGGGCAGCGGTTGGGCAGACTGCGCCGATTCTCTTGATTGAGGACGAGCCATCCGTGATTGCATTTCTTAAAGCAGCGCTGGAAAGGAAAGGATACTCGGTCGTGAACGCGTCGTCCGGAGCAGAGGGACTGCAGCAACTCGCTGGGGGACGTTATAGCGGTGTGATTTCCGATATCCGAATGCCCGGCGCTGTAAACGGCGCGGAGGTTCACGACTGGATCCAGAAAAACCGCCCAGAGCTTGGGTCGAAAATTATTCTCATTAGCGGTGACACCGCAAACAGTGAGACACAGGCGCTTCTGGCTCGCAGCGGGACGCCTTGCATCGAGAAGCCGTTCCGTGTACATCAATTAATATCTCTTGTGGAGAAAACCTTCGGGAAGCCATGAATGACGATTTGAAAATACGTTTGCTCGTGGTGGATGACGAGCAGAGCATCCGCAAACTGTGCATGACGATCGGCAATACGCTGGGGTATGCCTGCACGGAGGCGGAAAGCGCCGAAGCAGCGCTGGCAAAGTTGGACGCCGATGTGCCGGATCTCGTCTTGACCGATCTGAAGCTTCCGACGCTGTCCGGCGTAGAACTCTTGAAGCAAGCCAAAATGATTCTGCCGCGAGCGGAAATCGCGATTATGACGGGGCATGGGTCGATCGAATCCGCTGTCGATGCCATGAAATTGGGCGCCTACGACTACATTGAGAAGCCCTTTCGCGTCGAAAAGATGCGGCTGTTGCTGCAGCGCATGGCCGAGAAGGTCCGGCTGGTCACCGATAACGAGTTTCTGCGCGAGCGGGTCAGCACGGAAGAGAATCTAGATGGAATCATCGGTACTTCGGCGAACATTCAAGATGTGTTGCGGATGGTGTCGCGGCTGAAGGACACGCGTACGCCCGTTCTGGTTTCCGGCGAGAGCGGCACGGGCAAGGAGCTTGTGGCGAGGGCGATTCACTTCCGGGGGGCGCTGGCGCAGACTCCGTTTGTTGCCGTGGATTGCGGCTCGCTGGTACCGACGTTGATGGAGAGTGAACTCTTCGGATACGAAAAGGGCGCATTCACAGGGGCGATAAAAACCAAGGCGGGACTCTTCCAGGCGGCCAACGGCGGAACAATCTTTTTGGATGAGATCGGTGAGTTACCTCTGGAGATGCAAGCCAAGCTTCTGCGAGTGCTGCAAGAGAAGGAGGTTCGGCCTGTCGGAAGCAATGAAAAGGTGAATGTGGATGTGAGAGTCATCGCGGCAACGAACCGCGACCTCGAGGCCGCCTATCGGGAAGGGACGTTTCGAAAGGACCTTTATTTCAGGCTAAACGTGGTGACCGTACACCTGCCGGCATTGCGCGACCGCCGGTCGGACATCCCCATGCTCGTCCATCATTTCCTGGACCGCTATGCGCCGGAATCGCACTTGCAGGTGACGACCGCGGCGATGAATAGTCTGTTGAATTATGAATGGCCGGGAAATATTCGCGAACTGGAAAACTGTATCGCGCGGGCGATTACGCTGGGAGACCGGCGAGTGATCGACGTAAGCGACCTTCCGCCGGCAATCCGCAGCGAGCAAGCGGAGTCGTCGGGCAGCGCGTTGCAGAACGCGACGTCCCTTTCGACGACGGCGCTCGCAGAAATGGAGAAGATGACCATTCTGCGCGTGTTTGAGCAGGCCAACGGAGACAAGGCGCTCGCAGGACGTATGCTCGGGATCAGCCGGGCGACGTTGTATCGCAAGCTCAAGCGGTACAACATCCCTCTTAGGTCCGGCCCAGGTGAGGCGGAAGACGTGTCCGAAGAGACCGCACGGCAGCTGGAATGATGTCTCAAGCCGGAAGGCGAGACGCGAAAGCAGCGAGCGACTGAGACGGCAACGTTTCAGCGTGAGACGCTTGAGCCACTCAGGGCCCATAGGAAAAACCTAAGTCTTTCTCTTTCTTCCGTTTCCGAGCCTTTCCCCTTTTCCAATCTTTGGCGTGCAGCGTGCATCTCTATCGCGGGGACGTTGTGTCCAGTTGCGGCATGTGCCACACCGCAACGAATGCGTGGTCTTTAGTACGGCAGTACTGCGACGGGTTGAGAGGCAACGTGAGACGATCCGGCGATGTAACGCTCACCGCGGATGAACAAGGCTGCGCGGAGCGATTGGCTCGATTTTTTCCGCGCGCCACTCCTGTTCGAGTGCCCGTGAAGATTACAGCACTGCGGGCCGGTAGCACGCGTTTGCGCGAGGCGACTGTAGTGGAGTTCGGCGGCTCGGAGCACGCGATTTTTCTTTCGAGTCTGCCGCTTGAGTTCGACGATCGGGTACGCATTGAACGAGATCGGAACAGGAATCTGCCGGAAAAGCCGGACCTGGAACTGTTTGACGAAGTGGAAGCCTGGCTGGACGAGATGGATCAGCGCGTCGCGGTGCACCAATTGCGCAAGCTGCTGCAGACGACGACGCTGAATGCCAACGAAAGGAGTTTGTGCGCACTCATCCACCGCCATCTACAAAAATCGTCAAAAACCAATGTTGACCGTGACAAGGTCGACTTCCTTCTGGTGCAATACTTTGCGCTTTGCGCTCCCGCGAAGATTTACCACAAACAAATCGAACCTGCCGACGTCGCGCAGGTCATGAAACCGGTGCTGAACGATGTCGACGACACAACACTAGAATGGTGCGAACCGCTCGAGCAGATGATCGAGAAGCTACGAAGCTTCCGCAGCCTCCGTGAAATCCTGAAAACCAACTTCATCGAACAGGGCCGGAAAGTGAAAGAAACCGCGGGCGGGATGTTCTATGACCCAGCGGCGTTGCTGACCTTCGTGCGTTTCAATTTTCTGCTGCGGCGGACGTTTATTGAGCTGATGCATGCCGACTTGATTGCGATCCGTTCGGGCCTGTCGCAACTGGAAACCGCTGAGGTGCGCATTATCGATTGCCACCACTTCGGCCTCTCTGCCACGGAACCTCTCGCAAAAATTCGAGAGGTTGCCGATGAATGGAAGCAGCCATTTCAGCAGGAATACACCGAACGCTCGGTGAACCAGACATTCGAAAAGCTGCTCGGCCTGCGCACGGACGTAGAACGGGCTTTGGAAAAGATCGCGCCGAAAACGCCTGAAAAAGCAGCACATACGGAGAAAACCACAAGCCCACGCGGCGCCGAAGCATCGCGTTCACCGGCCCGCGAAGCCGGAACAGTCCAAACAAGCAAGCAAGGCGCAGAAAAAGCTCCGACCGCGGTCAAGAGCAAGGCTGCGGTGGCGTCGGCACTCGATTTTGAAACGTGCCTCGAGAAAATCTGGGAGCAGCTGATCGCTACACCGCCTACGCGGGGTCGTTCCATGACCACTGTCAAGATCGGCGGGGCGCGAATCTTGTTGTCATCTTGGGAAGTAACCGCATTCGTGAGCGAAGATGGACCGGCCGCGGAGGATCTGCGCCGGGCGGTCGTGGCACGAGCGATGGTGACGGGAGCAGTCGAATCCGCAAAGGAAACGGGAAACGCGACGTCGATCGACAAAGCACTCTCGATAGCGCGGATCGAAGTCTCGCGTCTCCAGGAACGCGTGGATATCGCGAAACAGGCGAAGGACACGGAAGCGGCAGTGAACCTGGGCATCAGCACGAAGCGATTGCTCACGGCGCTGGACGAAGCGGAAAAACTTTAAATGGTGGGGTTCTTTTTAGGTCATTACGGGCGATCATCCTGGGGGCGGCGGCTCTGTGCGAAACGCTAGCGTCTTAATACTGAGCGACGAACCGGAATTTGCCAGCCTGCTGACCGCTTGCTGGCAAGCAGAGCGGCAAGCTCCAGGCATTACCGTACTCAGCAGCGAGCTTTGGGAAGATCACCAGGCGGCGCCTCACGATCTCGTCGTGGTTGGGCCACTGCTTGAAGGCAAACTGCCAGGCGTATTGCGGTCTCTGGAGCCTGCTGCCGCGGTGATTCTATGCGTGCCTGCGGATTCCCGCGAGCTTGGTCAATTGCGCTCGCGCCACCCTCGCTTGGTTCACATCCCATTACGGGAAGACTGGGCGCAAACGCTGCTGCTTGTCGCCGGCGAATCGTTGCGGCGGGCCGAGGCGCTCCGGTCGGCCAAACAATCGGAACGTCGAGCGGCGAAGAACGAGCATCAAGCCACGTTGGGCAGGTACATGATAGACATGAAGCACAGCGTCAACAACGCGCTGACGTCCATGCTGGGCAACGCCGAACTATTGCTTTTGGAGCCGGGCCAACTGTCTTCGCAGTCGCTGGCGCAGATTAAGACGATTCATAGCATGGCGCTGCGGATCAACGAGATTATGCAGAGATTCTCATCGCTGGCCAGCGAGATGAGGGAAGCTGAGAATGCATCTCAAGCTGAGACGGAAGCGGAGCCGGCATCCCCTGGATCGCGCCTCTGAGCTGCCTCGTTGAACCTGTAAATCACACACAATAAAGCTCTTATACAAGTTCGACAATGAGATAGACGTAGCTCTCGGGCTGGCTGCCGACGTGCACCTCTTGCTCGCGGAGAAATATGGGGAGATGTCGATGCTGCAGAAAAAAGTACTCATCGTCGATGACTCGCCCGCGCAAGTGAAGCTGATCCAGGGCTATCTTGAACACGAGGGCTACCAGCTGGTGGGCGTCAACGACCCAGAACGAATCGAAGAAGCGATTGCCATTGAACGGCCCAGCGTCATTTTGCTGGACGTCGTTATGCCCAAGCGGAATGGATTTCAGGTTTGCCGGGAGCTGAAGAATCACGCGGACTTCAACGCCATACCGGTGATTCTGGTGACGTCGAAGAACACCGAGAGCGACAAGTTTTGGGGCCAGCAGCAGGGCGCGGATGGTTATGTAACCAAGCCGTTTACGCGGGAAGAGTTGTTGCGGGCCGTACGGCGGTTTGCTTAAGGACCTTTGAGGGTGATTCGGTAATGAGTGAAGACTTTCACCTGGTACCGCTTCCCGCGGATGCGGACGACCTGCTTGAAGCGCTCGGACCCATGGAAGAGCGGCTGCCGGAATCGCAGTACTGCGTTTTTCGGAGCGGGCGGGAACGGTTTTGTTTGCCAGTGCTGGACGTCGAGGAAGTTTTGGACTGGCCGCTGTTGACAAAGTTGCCGCTGGGGCCAGCGTACCTTGTAGGCATTTTCAATTTGCGCGGATCTATTGTGCCGCTGATCGATATCGCCATCACGGAAGGGCGGCGGCCTGGACTGCTGCCAAAGCATGTGGTGGTTGCATCGCTCCGGGGCGAAGGTGCGCACGATGATCTGCGGATCGGTATTGCGGCGGACGAAGTGATCGGGACCTATTCGGTGAATGCAGAAGATTTACTGGAGCAGGCTCCGGAGAACGTGCCGCACTGCACCGGGATGCTTCGGCACGACGACCGGTTGGCGCTGATCATTGACTTGAGGAGAATGCTCGAGGTTTTTCCGGGACCCGGCATTTGAGTTTGAACGAGTGAGTTTGCGCGGGCCCTGCCGCATGCGGATCAGGGCAACGCGGTAGGGATTTGGAGGAAGGCATGAAATCGCGACTAAGTTCCACAATCTGGACGCTGGTCCTAATGAATGGCGTCATCCTTTTCGCCGTGCTGGGCCTGGCCTACAGCGCCGGACGGCAATCTGGCGGTGCATCCATTTTCGAGTTCGGCTCTCTGCCCAGCGGAGCGAGCGGCTCCGTGATGCTGGCGGTGCTGCTGGCGCTCGGCATGGCCATCTTCATGGCCTGGCGGCTGGGAAGCAAGCTGTTGACGCCGGTGCAAGATCTCGCGCAGTTTTCCGAGCGCATCGCTGCCGGTGATCCGCGCGCGCGCGTGGAAGTCAATACGGGCGACGAACTTGGCTATATCGCGGAGAACTTGAATCGCGCAGTGGCAAAAGTTTCCAAAGCGACCAGCAATCAGGATGCGAACGACGCTTTGCAGCGCAGCATCACGGAACTGCTGACGGTTATCAACCAGGTGGCCCGCGGCGACTTGACGCTGCGAGGGAAAGTCACCAACGACGCTTTGGGTAACGTCGCGGACTCGATCAACTACATGCTCGACAACTTCACCAAGGTGCTTGAGCGTGTGCGTAAAGCGGCCATGGAAGTGACCGCTTGCTCGAACAACATTCTTGTTGCGGCGGATGAGATGCAGGCCGGCGCGACACAGCAGGATCAGGAAATCACCAATACGTCGAGCGCCGTCGAAGAGCTGACGGTTTCGATGAAACAGGTGTCCAACAACGCGGAAGCGAGCGCGGAAGCGGCACGCCGTGCGCTGGATGCTGCCGAGCAGGGCAACCGCGCGGTGCGCGACACGCTGGAAGGCATGCAGCGCATTCGCGCTTCGGTGCAGGCCACCGCAAAGAAGATCAAGTCGCTGGGAGATCGGTCTCTGGAAATTTCGGAAATCATCAACGTCATCAACGACATCACAGAGCAGACGAACCTGCTTGCGTTGAACGCGGCCATTGAGGCGGCTCGCGCGGGCGAAGCGGGACGCGGTTTCGCAGTTGTCGCGGACGAGGTTCGCAAGCTCGCGGAACACAGCCGAAGCGCAACCAAGGATATCGCGGCGCTCATCAAGGCTATTCAGGCGGAGACAAACGAAGCAGTGGTGGTCATGGAAGAAGGCACAAAGGAAGTGGAAGGCGGCGCTACGCTGGCCGACCAAGCCGGTCGCGCTCTCGACGCCATTTCAAATGTGGTGCGCCAGTCGGCAGAACTGGTTCAGGAGATTTCGCTGGCCTCCAAACAGCAGGTGCGTGGCACGGAGGGCGTAGCGCACGCGATGCAGATTATTTCGAGCATTACGCGCCAGACGTCTCAGGGCACGCGCGGAACCGTCGCGACCGTCAGCCAGCTTGTGAAACTTTCCGACCAGTTGAACGAAGCGCTCGCGCAGTTCCGCGCTACGTCGAAGTCCGGCAATGTTTTGCAGGATTCCGAGCGGCCCGTCCCAGCCGGCGCTCTGCGGTAGGCAGTGATTTCTCGGTTCGAGCTAGAGACCAGAGCAAAGCGGGACGGTAATGAGCGAACGGCAGGGACCGGCACACGTTCTTAGTGAACATGAGTTGAGCGAGATCCGCATGCTGATCGAAGAGCGGACTGGTATTTGCTTCGATGAATCGCGCGAGCGGTTTCTCTCGACGCGCGTGAAGGAACACTTGCGCGTCAAGGGCCTGGAACGCGGAACGGATTTGCTGCGAGCAATGCGGAGATCAAACGTCGAATATGAATCGCTGCTTGAAGGACTGCTCACTCAGGAAACCAGCTTTTTCCGGTACCCGAGTGTTTATGAGGCGTTCGAGAAGCGCGTGCTACCCGAGTTGCACGTAAAGAAGTTTTGGAAGAATCCGCGCACGCTGCGGATCTGGAGCGCAGGCTGCTCGACAGGCGAGGAGCCTTATTCGATCGCAATTACAATCGCGGATTCGCTTTCCTTTTCTGATTCGTGGAATGTAGAGATTCTCGCTACCGACGTCGGGCGGCGCGCTTTGAAACTCGCAGAGCGGGGTGTTTACACGGGACGAAGCCTAGGCAGCGTCAGCCTGGAACAATTGTCAGCGCACTTCACAAAAGGTCACGGCGGGCATCAGGTGAAGCCTAGACTGCGAAAGATGGTTACGTTTGCGCAGATGAATCTGGCGTCGGCCGTTTACGTCGGCAGAATGGACATGATTTTCTGCATGAACGTGCTGATCTATTTCTCCGAGGAACACCGACGCACGCTAGTTCAACGGTTTTACGACACGCTGGAGCCAGGCGGCTACCTCTTTCTGGGGCATTCGGAATCGATCTCGAAGATGCCCGTAAAGTTTCAAGCCATCGTGTTAAATGACTGTATTCTGTACCGCAAACCCACGGCGGAAGAATTGCTGAAGCCGGAACTCATTGCGGAGGGACGCGCGTGAGCATGCCGGACCGCGAAGCCGTCGAGATGTTCCTCCAGGAAGCGGCGGAGCACCTGCAGTATTTGCGGGAGTATGTCAGCGTGCTGCAGGAGATTTCGCCGCGGCGGGAAGATCTTGAGCGGCTCTATATTTCGGCGCATACATTGAGCGGGACTTCAGCGAGTTACGGATTCCCGCGCTTCTCCGAAATTGGCGCGAAGCTCGCGCACGTCTTCCAATACGCTCTGAATGCACCGCTCGGCGACGACCTGCATGGACCACTGACAGAATTTTTGTCCGACGGCATTTCCCTGCTTGAAACAGACCTTCTGGAGATCAGCGATACTGGCAAGGAAAGCGTTGATGACATCGCCGCTTTTAAGGAACGCTATCGCTTCGCGTTTCCAACGGAACCGCCTCCCCTGAACTATCCTCAAGCGCAGACACACGAGGTGCCAGCCAAAGCGTCCGCGAAGGAAACGGTCGTGGCCGCCGCGACAGGGTCGTACTTCGACGCACTTCCCGCCGATGACGAAGTGGCCCGTGAGATTTTGGAATTCTTCCAACCCGAAGCCGAAGAACACTTGCAAGTTGTCAGCGATTGCCTGATTTCGCTCGAGGGCAATAACAATCCCGAAGAGATCAACAAGCTATTTCGTGCGATTCATACCGTGAAAGGATCCGCCGCGCAGGTCGGTTTGAGCAGGCTGGGAGCGATTGCCCATCGCGTGGAAGACCTCATCGGGCGGCTAAGGGATGGCGAGTTGGAGCCGTCACCTGCGGTAGTCGACATCTGCCTTGAATCCGTGGACGTGCTCAAGAAAACGCTGCATCGGCAGTGGGGCGATGAAAAGAGCATGCGCGCTGGCGTGGACTCCCTGCTCGGGCGGATCGCGGAATTTGCGCCAGTCGAAGTGGATGATGCGGATACGGTCGCCGTGACTGCGGGGACGGAGGAAGTTCGCGCCGAGGGAATGGAGGAAGCCGCTCAGGCTGTCAATGCTGCGAAGAAAGCAGCCAAGCCAGCCGTGTCCGCGGCAGCAGCGGCAAAATCCGTTCGCATCGCTCTGTCGCGCCGTAGATGGACTCCACGGGCCCGTCTGCCGAGTAGAACTGATGCGGTTGAACTCGTACTTCTCCTGGAATTCTCCAACTTTTCCCTGCAGGCGTTCCTTCGAAAAGCTAAGCGTATCGACCAGCTTTTC
>WNFP01005348.1_pt1 | contig 10332 bp, 10 predicted proteins | sample 5400201 | NCBI WGS metagenome assembly WNFP01 (sample SAMN13153355, study PRJNA577476) | soil metagenome | isolation source: 115 cm saprolite under Madrone tree | place: USA:California | collected 2016-06-14
GATTATCGTTGCCACGACCGGAAGGGCATTGCCGGCCGTTTCTCTGGAGGGCGTCCGCTCCGTCGGCGCCGCCGTGAAACGGTGCCAATTTTCGGCCGGCCACGGCTGCGAGGGACCGCAGCTCCCCAAGGCCTCCACCGGTCATCGTTGCCACGACCGGAAGGGCATTGCTGGGCGTTCCCCTGGAGGGCGTCCGCTCCGTCGGCGCCGCCGTGAAAGAGTGTCAATGCCGGATCTCGGCGCCGCGAGCTTCCACCACCAGTTCCTGGAGACCCGCAAAATCACCTTGAAAGCCGCAGCCTCGACGCAGCCGGTCTGCAGAGCACCCTAGCGCGACTTTCTACCTTGTGGGACGGCGCCTGAAACCGGGGGCACGATTCTCGGGCTCGACGGGTTCACTTGAAGGGTCACGCGCATTTTGTCGTACCCGATAACGATCGCCTCAAGAATATACGCCTGTCCGGCGGACATATCGCGAGTAGATACGTTTCCGACAAATTCTGCGCGTTCTGCAGGATTGATGATGACATAACCGGGAGACTGAGTAACCGGCTGGTCATCAGACCATTGCACCAGCTTTTTTCCATTCGTATCGCGAAGGATAAAATCGTACTTCCGGCTGTCGTTGAAAATAAAGTTCACAGACTTCCGAGATCGATTGATCAGCAGAAGGTGAGCCTCTAAGGCGCGCGTGTCAGATAGTCGAACGAACTCAGGAACTATTTTCAGCCGCATCTCGACACCATAGTAAACCGGACCGGTAATGGGGCCGAATGGATCGGATTTCCTGGGTTTCGCGACCGCGGCACCGGTGTTGACTTTCTTGCTTTTGCCAACGAACGGCACCCACCGGTAAAGTCCGCTGGAACTGGAACAACCAGTAAGCGAAATGAGCATCCCGGCATAGATCGCAACACGAAAATTCATTGTGACCGTTTAACGGATGGCGAGCCAGGTTGCAAATCCTATCCGATATCGTCAAAGTCGGCTATGCCCAGCAGTACCGTTGCACCGAATCTCCATTTCTTCCTGCTTTTGTTCGCATTTACCTTTTGCTGCCACGCCGAAGATCGTTTGAGTCCCTCTGTGAGCCAACTCCTGGTCGCGATCGCACCGAGCTGGGATAGCATGAACGGAAAGCTTCAACGCTTGGAGAAAACCGCGGCCGGATGGCACCCCTCCGGTCCCCCGATAGCGGTGCTTTTTGGGAAATCCGGATTGGCTTGGGGCAGAGGCTTGCTGGTTGGTCAAGGAGGAGGACCGGTCAAAGTCGAGCGAGATCATCGAGCCCCGGCGGGCGTATTTCGCATCGGAATGATCTACACCTACGATCACTCTTTGCCGCCAGACGCCGACTATCCGTTCCACACGGTGGGCGAGAGAGACGCATGGGTTGACGATATGCACAGCAGCCAATACAACCAGCATATCACCGTAGACTCACGCAATCCTCCCCCATGGTTTCAGAAGCAGAAAATGCGGCGCGGAGATTTCGCGTATCGCTGGCTGATCGAAATCAAGCATAACGCTGATCCGCCCGTACCGGGATTCGGCAGCGCGATCTTCCTCCACATTCGACGTGGGCCGCAACGGCCGTCCACAGGATGCACAACTATGGCGGAGCAAAATCTGGTAGAGATCGTTCGCTGGCTACGAGCGAGCGCCAACCCCGAGTATGTTTGTTTGCCTAAGGCAGAATATCTCTCGCGCTGGCATGCCTGGGGACTTCCGGATCCGACGGTCACACAGCTGTTCTAGTGCACCAGGATTGAAACTATTTGAGGAATTTCGCGATCCATCGAAGTTGAGCAGATGATCGATAAACGGAGCAGCGCTCTGATCCTTGTTGGCCACGGATCGACTCTCAATCCGGATTCGAGCGCCCCAACGTTTCAACACGCCGACGAGATCATTCGGCGCGCCGCATTCGCGGAAGTACACTGTGCGTTCTGGAAGGAAGAACCGAGTTTGCGCGAGGTCATGTACATGGTGGAGAGCGACCATGTGTATGTCGTGCCCAACTTTATCAGCGAAGGTTACTTTACGGAAACCGTCATTCCGCGAGAACTCGAACTTAGCGGCCCGATTTCACATCGAATGGGCAAAACGATTGGCTACTGTGATCCCGTAGGTAACGATCCTCGAATGGTGGACCTCATCCTCCGCAGCGCCCGGCGGGTCGCTCCCGATGTACCTCCTGATCAGGCGAGCCTGCTGGTCGTCGGTCACGGGACGAGCCTGAATGAGAAGTCCGCCGAAGCGACGCAGCGTCAAGTCACGCAAATCAGGCGCAAAGGTTGGTACGCGGAGGTAGCCGAGGCTTACATGGAAGAAGCTCCCTTTATCGCTGACTGGCGAAAAAATACGTCGCAGCACTGCGTTATCGTCGTCCCCTTTTTCATCGCTGACGGATTGCACAGCTACCAGGATATCCCGGTTTTGCTCGGTATCGAGCCGGAGGCCACAGTCGCAGCCAGCCGGCAGGAGGTTTTCCGCCGCAATCCGTATCGCCTCGACGGCAGAGAACTTTATTATGCCAAGGCAATCGGCTCGGAACCTTCGATGGCCGACATCATTCTCGATACGGTCGATCGCTTCCTGCAAAAATATTCTGGCGCTGCAGCCGCATGAGTAACGACGAACTAAAGGAGTTGATCCAGGCAGGCCATCACGCGATCGGAGAACTTGAGTTCGCGGAGACGCCGGACGGCTACCGGCTTTACCATCGGAGGGATCGAAATTCCTTATCCAAAACAAAAGTTCTTCGGTCTGCTGAGGACGCGAGAGAGGTCGCCAAATACGACCGCGCAGGCGCATACAGGCCGTTGAAAGGAGCACCTAATTTGCCTTCGGGATGGGTGCTCGAATTACCCGATCTGGACGCGCTCGGGAGGGCTTTGGACTATTTCTATCCCGCGGCCCTAGGAACATGGAGAGCATTCAGAGAAAGGAATGCGAGCGTCGTGAGTTTCCGCCATACCCTTGATCGTCAGACAGGGATGTATCGCATTGCTCAAAAGATAACTACCGAGCAGGCGGAAAATCTTGTGCGGAGGTTCTGCCACTCCGACGGTCACTGTTTGCGAACGATTCTTTGGGGAATCGAGCCGGATCGGCCTTCGGCATTTCTACCTCGCTCAAAATCTGATCCGTCCGTCGATCAGACCGGCGAAGGCCGCAGGGTCATCCCCTATCTATGCCTTGAAGGCTGCAATCTGTTAGTGGCCGCAGCGAGAAAAGTCATTGTCGCCCAGCGAAAAACCGCAGGCTCAAAAGTGGTGAAAATCGGAAACGGACCTGAAAATCAGCCTCGCTAGGATCATGATCGCCTATCGTTGCAGAACGCTCGTTCCGATGAATGGAGCGCCCATTGAAAACGGCGCATTCGTGGTAGAAGGAACTTCGATAGTTGAAGCAGGCACTGCGCATCAAATTCTCCGCAAACACGTGGGAGAGGTGGTCGACCTCGGTGAAGTAGCCGTGCTACCCGGTTTGATCAATGCCCATTGCCACCTCGACTATACGCTCATGCGGGGAGCAATCCTCCCGGCGCGCAGTTTCTCACACTGGGTTAACAGGATCAATGCGCTCAAAAGATCATTCACCGATAGCGATTACGTTCGCGCGATGCGTCTCGGCTTCGCAGAGCTCCGGCGAAACGGGGTAACAACTGTTCTGGACATTGTTGCGAATCCGCAAATTTTTCCGTTCCTTCCAAGCGCTCCCATTCGAACATGGTTTTGTCTGGAACTCATCGACGTCCGGCCGCGCCCCTGGGTTGACGTGTCGGCCTACGGCTCCTGGTTATTCTTCTCCGGGAAGGTGAAACCAATCGGTGGACTGGGTCTCAGCCCACATGCACCGTACACGGCCTCCTCAAAGATGTACGAACTCGCGCTCAAATGTGCGCGCAGTCTTAATATGCTGATCACCACCCACGTGGGCGAATCACGTGAGGAGTACGACATGTTCGCGGGAAATCGGGGAGCGCTTTACGAGTTTCTTGCGATGCTGGGACGGCCGATGACTGACTGTGGAGCAACATCTCCGCTCCGGCATCTGATCAAAAACGGTTTGATCGACGAGGATTGCATTTTAGCGCACTTGAACGAATTGGATAACGACGATCTGGAACTCCTCAATGACGCGAGATGGCGCGGGTTGCACGTTGTTCATTGCCCGAAGAGTCATCGATTTTTGCATCATCGGCGTTTTCCGATGGAGGCATTGTTTGAACGCGGCTTGAACGTTTGCCTCGGCACCGACAGCCTCGCAAGCAATGACTCGCTTAATCTTTTTTCCGAGATGCGCACCGCTAAAAAAAACTACCCAAAGCTCGCGGCTCGGGAACTTCTGGAGATGGTTACCGTGCGACCGGCTCGCGCCTTGAAAATGGAGCGTGATTTAGGCAAGATCGCCAGTGGCTATCTGGCCGATTTAATTGCCATTCCCTTCACGGGATCTGTCGATGAAGTATACGAAGCAATTATCGAAAACCGAGGCCCGATCGAATGGATGATGATCAACGGAAAAAACGCGGCCTAATGCGCTGGATCGCCTTAGCCGTTACCTTTGGAATTTTAACCCTTCAGCCACTCGGCGTCTTCGGAAAGGGAAGGCCGAAACTCGCCGTCAAGCCTTCTCCCGTCAAGCCTTCTCTCGAGACTCTTCTCGAGCAAGGAGAACCAACGGTTGTCGCGGAAAGCGCCGCCGCGATTGATTCGTTCACAGGCGAGTTTTTGTTTGTGAAGAACGAGAATGCCCCTCAGTACCCCGCAAGTTCAACAAAAATCCTGACGGCCCTTTTAGTGATCGAAGCTGGAGATCTCGACAAACTCGTAACGGTTGACCTTTCGGATACTAAGGTCGAACCGAGCAATTTGGAATTGAAACCGGGGGAACAATACACGCGACGCCAGCTTCTCTACGGCCTTATGCTGAAGAGCGCGAACGACGTCGCGATGGCGTTAGCGCGCGACAATGCAGGCTCCGTCGAGGCTTTTGCGGAAAAAATGAACCGGCGCGCGACCGAACTCGGAGCGACGAATAGCCATTTTGTAAATCCAAATGGGCTGCATAGTCCGGACCACTACACGACGGCGCACGATCTGGCTCTCATTGCAATGGCCGCAATGGAACAGCCATTTTTCAGGCAACTGGTCTCCACAATCTATTATACCTGGAAATCGCCGGCCGGGGCTGTCTACCAATTGCGAAATCATAACCGCCTCCTGCGGCATTTCGCCGGCTGCAATGGATTAAAGACCGGGTACACGCGGGCGGCGCAACAAGTGTTGGTCAGCTCCGCGCTGCGCGACGGCCACGAAGTGATTTCGGTTGTCCTGCATACGGACAAACCTGGGATATGGGACGACAGCAAGCTGCTTCTTGCTTACAGCCTCATCAAGGTCGGATGCCCTCCTGCAGAGATCGTCAACAATTCTGAGAGGGGAAGCGAAAAGGAGGAGGGTTCAGGCGAAGGAGACAACGTTCACTAGCGAGGCTGCGTCTCAGACCAGCGAGATGTAAGGGTCTGAAGATCGCGCCGGGAGCAGCGCCGGTTGGCCGAGGCGGCCTCGCTGGTCTGGAAGATTCGAGCCAAGGCGGCTTGTGTATCTTCCAGACTCCAAATGGGTGAAATTTTTTCTCGATTATTAGTTATAATTCTAATAACCTGTAAAATATTCATATATTTTCATTCGCTATGGCCCGTATCTTGATCGTCGACGATGAGCCTCAAATGCTCGATGTGATCTCGAACCTTTGCCGCGATCACGGACATCAACCTCTCCCATTTGCATCTTTTAAGCCAGCACTCGAAGCCCTCCCCAAAGTTACCCCGCATCTGGTCATCATCGATGTAAACCGAGAAGGTGATGAAGGACTTGCCCTTCTAAAAGAATGCAGGTCGAAACTTTCGCAAACCGCGGTTGTGATCGTTACAGCCTATACTTCCGTTCAAATGGCTGTGGAGGCCATGAAACTCGGCGCTTACGACTATATCACAAAACCGTTCAAGCTTGACGAATTACAATTTTGCATCCAGCGAGCCCTGGAATATCAGGCTGCCTTCCGCGAAGATGATTTGCTCAAGCGCGAATTCCGTGACCAGTACAAGTTTGAGAATCTCCTCGGTACAAGCCCGAAAATGCAAGAAATCTACAAGCTTATCGGGAAAGTCGCCGACACCGAAAGCACGATCCTGATCCAAGGCGAGAGCGGAACGGGCAAGGAACTGGTGGCACGGGCGCTCCACTACAATAGTTCGCGGCAACATCACCCTTTCCTCGTGATAAACTGCAGCGCGCTGCCTGAAAATGCCCTGGAATCGGAACTCTTTGGTCATAAGAAGGGTGCGTTCACTGGTGCCGTGGCGGACAAGACCGGCCTGTTCGAGGAGGCCAACCATGGCACGCTTTTTCTTGACGAGGTAGACTCGACCTCACAGCAGCTTCAGACCAAACTGCTCAGGGTTCTACAAGATCGCCAAATTCGACGCATGGGCGACTCCCGACAAATCTCGGTCAGCGTGCGGACGATCGCAGCATCCAATGAGCAGCTCAAACTGAAATCCAAAACCGGCGGGTTTCGCGAAGATCTCTATTACCGCCTGGCGGTCATTCCGATCGAAATTCCACCGCTACGAGAACGTCTGGAGGATGTTCCGCTTTTAGTGAACTACTTCCTGCGAAAGTATGCTGCGTTGACCGGGACCGAACAAAAGGAGATCGACGTACGAGCCATGGATCACCTGATCCGGTACGGGTGGCCCGGAAATGTTCGTGAGCTTGAAAATGCCGTCGAAAGAGCCTGTGCGCTCAGCGAAGGTGGTCGCATCAGAGCTCAGGATCTGCCGCCGCAGGTCCTGCGGGAAGCCACCAGCGCCGCCGCGTCCTCGGAAGTCGAATGGCAGATCGGCCAACATCTGGACGATTTTGTCCGCAATCAGGAGAGAAAATACATTGAGATGACCCTGAAGTTCAATCAGGGGTCGCGCGAGAAAACGGCAAGTATGCTGGGAATTAGCATTGCAACGCTCTATCGAAAACTCGATCTTAAACATCATCGAAACCATCACCCGGGGTAGTTCCCGAGTTCGCGGCGATACTTTCCACGGCGCCCCACACAGGTAGGACCGGATCTCCGAGCCGGCCGGTTCTCGGCGGGCGGCTCGGAGATCCGCCCCTACCACAAGACCGCTCCCGAGCATGCTGTTCCGCATTCTGCTCCCTTGCAGTTCGCCCTCTGGTCTCTTAGAGTGGGATTTTGGTGAGATAAGCGTTCTCCTATATGCCCGGGCCAGGGATCCATCAGTTCCAAAACTTGACGATGCAGCAGGTGCTGGCACCTCAGCTGCAACAAAGTCTTCAAATTCTTCAAGCTCCCACGCTGGAACTAAGAAATATCGTACAGCAAGAGCTTCAGACAAATCCGGTGCTTGAGGAGGAAATTGGCACCTTCGAATCCGAGGAGCAAGCGAAGGATGATCGGGAATTTGAAGAGGAATTCGAGCGGCTCGCCAAACTCGACGAAGAATGGCGGGACTATATGGCTCAAAGTGTCAGTTACTCGTCGCGAAATCCAGAAGACGAGGAACGGCGGCAATTCTTTTTTGACTCACTCGCAAGCCAGGAAACCCTGCAGCAGCACCTTTTGGAGCAGCTCAACACCGCTGAGGTGAGCAAATCTCAGCGCGAAGCTGCTGAGCTCATCGTGGGTAACATCGATGAACTCGGTTTTCTGCAATCCTCTCTGGAGGAGATCTCGCAGAACACGACCCATTCCGTGCCAGAGCTCCAACAGATGCTCGATCTCGTCCAAACATTCCATCCCGTGGGAGTTGGCGCCCGCGACTTGAAAGATTGTCTCCTCATCCAGCTGCGCCGGCTAGGAAAACAAGACAGCCTGGAATATCAAATTGTGAACGGATTCCTGGAAGACCTGGGCCGCAGGCGATTCCCGGAAGTTGCTCGCCGTCTTGGCGTTTCCGTCGAACAGGTGCAAAGGGCAGCCAATTTCATCTCCACTCTCGATCCCAAGCCTGGCCAAATCTTTTCTCCGGATCCGAATAGCTACGTCCTGCCGGATGTCAGCGTGGACAAGGTCGACGACGGCTATTCAGTGACGCTTAACGGAGACCAGATACCCCACTTGCGGATCAGCAAAACTTACAAAGACCTGATGACTCAGGGAGGCAATGGGGCGGACGTGCGCGACTACATCCGCGAGAAGATCAGAAGCGGAAAATTCTTGATCAAGAGTATTCATCAGCGGCAGCAGACCATTCTGAATATCGCAAACGAGATCGTGAAGCGGCAGCACGAATTTCTTGAGTTGGGAACGGCGTTCTTGAAGCCGATGACGATGGTGCAGATCGCCGAGGCGGTAGGTGTTCACGAAACAACGGTAAGCCGGGCGATTTCAGGCAAATATATGGCGACGCCGCAGGGCGTATTTGAAATGAAGTATTTTTTCACGCCGGGATATCAGACGGTGGACGGCGCGGCCTTGAGCAATACCAGCGTCAAGGAAGCGATTGCCGATCTTGTACGGAATGAACAGCCGCGCAATCCGTTGAGCGACAAGGAGATAGTGGAGATCCTTTCAGACCGCGGCATACCCATCGCCCGGAGGACGGTTGCGAAGTATAGGGCCGAACTGAATATTCTGCCCAGCAATCTAAGAAAGCAGTATTAACTAGTGCACCGTCTCCTAAATCCCTTTGGTTTCGCCGCAGGTCAGTTGGCTGTTTTTCAAGGCGCGAGCGAAGCGACCTCGCTATAGAATCCTTGAAAAGCGAAACCACCCCGATGATTCATGTGTGGACACGGAAAAAACCTGACTCATCTGCAACCAGTTTTGGTTTTCAAGGATCTTTTCTAGGATTCTAGTGTACCGTCTATTAGCGGTTCTTTGCGCTCTTGTTACTTTCTATTCGATTGCCCGGGCCCAGGTTTTCAATCTTCAAACCGATACCTTTCATTTCTCGAATCAGACGTACTTCGACTACAAGGTAGCGAGTGATCAAGAGATCAGGATCTTGCGTAGGAAAGGCAAGGTGCCTGACTATTCGCGCCATTGTTTCCAGCTTTGCAGGGCGGTCCTGCAATTTAATAAGTTTGCTGAATTCCGCCCGGACCTGCCTCGGGCTTCCGAAGCTGAATACCAGAGGCTGATCCGCCGAATCTGCCGGATTCCACCGTGGAGCTCGGTCCCGAAAGAAAAGATCGTCATTCCAGGTTATCCGAATCTCGACAGTTTTTCGGCTGGTGACCCGCTGACGCTACAGAAAAACCTTGGTCTGTGGTGGCCGTCGTACTGGAGGCTAGGCAACTGGCGAATTGTGTTTCCGGTCCCGCGGTCAAGTCAGGCACGCATTGCGCGGTGGTTGCATAACGAATTAGACAGCGGTCACATTCGGGCCGTGTACATCACACGCTTCCGGCCTATAAATCACTGTTTAGTTGTCTATCATTGCGAGCAGCAGCCCAACGGGGACCTGATCTTCCTCGTTTACGACGCAAACCAGGCAAAAAAGATCGTACATCTTGTCTATCGGGCGGCAGATCGAAGCTTTTACTTCGATCGCACGTGGTACTATAAAGGCGGGTTGATCTCGGTCCTCCCTTTGTACGTGTCGCTGCTATTCTAATAGTGGTGATATCGCATGGAAACGAACCGAGGTCCACAACACGCGAAAATCATGGGGTTATCCGATCAATCAAAATCAGGCAACGCTGAAACTGCACCGACTCTTCGGCGATGCGAGACGATAGAAAAAGCGCCGATGATCTCCACCACCTTCCCTCCAGTCGGAATTGACGAATCCCCCGGCGCCGACCTGCTTTCAGTCCCGATCGGCGCGTTTTATGACAAAATACCGGAACAACTGCTGACGTCGAAAAAACACGATCCTGCGCGCTTGATTTACATCGCCTCGGAGGACGTAGTCTCGGAAGAGGAAACGAAGGAAGCTACCATTCTCCTCTCGATCTTGAGCCTTTCCTGCCCGGAGATTTTCGCTCATCCGGTTGAAAGCGCAGACGACATCGCAATTACTTTTTCAGTTGGCCGGCCGAAGACTCAACCAATCGAGGATGGGCTTGACGCAGATGCTGCGCTGCAGGAGAATGCCCAGCCGGCCGGAGCGAGTGCGACTTCGGAAAGTGAGACAGGGAAAGCGGCCAGTGTAGAGGCAGGCTCGAAGTCCCGGCAATTCGCTTATTTTCTGCATCGTTTTAGGTAAATCCAGAACCTCGTCAGTCATGAACAAAGCCTGCAGCGCAGGCGAATCGAAGGTTGCAGGAAAGTTTACCTCCGGGATTGGGGGAG
>WNFP01007677.1_pt1 | contig 10330 bp, 15 predicted proteins | sample 5400201 | NCBI WGS metagenome assembly WNFP01 (sample SAMN13153355, study PRJNA577476) | soil metagenome | isolation source: 115 cm saprolite under Madrone tree | place: USA:California | collected 2016-06-14
TTGGTGATATGAGTGGGAAAACGCTCGACGACGTTGTTTCTGTTGTTGGGCCACCGTCTTCAAGTAGTTCAATAGCATTCGGTCACACCCTTCTTCAGTGGCAAGCAACCGGATGTCATGTTGCCCTTCTATTCGACCGCAACAATCAATTTGTTGCGGTACGGCATGCTGAATACGAGCCGCCTCCGCCTCTTAGGTCGAATGTCTTCGTTAAGGTGGTAATCGGCTTGGGCGCAGTATTGATATTGATTTCGCTGGCCGCGTCAATTGGTTCGAGGCGGTAGGCGAGACTGTCGGATTACGTGGGCAGTCCGAATATCTTCGGCTCCTCTCTACTCTTCCGCCCGGGGTCCGTTCAATCGCACTCGGCGACATGTATTTAGGCCGTCCTGGCGTCCATCTTCCCGAATTGTCGCCCGAGCACAAATTCCTGAGAGGGAATCACGACGACCCGGCCCTCTGCCGGATGCATCCGAACTATCTTGGCGATTTTGGATATCTGCCGGATGACGATTTGTTTTTCGCGAGTGGCGCACAGACGGCAAGCTGGCATGTGCTTGGCAACTCAAAATACTGGTATGCAGACGAAGAGCTGTCGGATTCAGACTTGAACGAAGCGATTGGGCTCTACAAAGACACTCGCCCTAAGATCGTGATCTCCCACACCGCACCATCCGAAGGCGCAAAGGAAATTCTCAAAGACTTAAACGGCAGCTACTTTCTCAACAAGCACGGCGACGTTGGAATCGCGAACATCACGAGCATTGCAAGAAATGTTCGAGGCGCATCAGCCTTCGGCCTGGTACTTCGGACATTTTCATCTCAATCATGAATTCTTAATTGGCGAGACGAACTTTCGTTGCTTGGCAGAGATGGCAATATCGCAAGTGTCTGAAGTTTTCTCGGCACCACAGGGAATTCGATGAGGAGAGCAGGGGCAGGTCGCGGCTGGCGTGCGCTATACGTAATCTGCTGTACGCCCTTCCCAAGTTTTCTTTCGTATGATTGAGCAACTGAACAAATCCCGCCCGACTACTCTTGGCCCCTTGTGAGGTACCAGCCCGGAAAGTAGTTCCCATGGGCATGAGAAACTGTTTTAGGTTCGCCACGATCGTCTTCTCGTGTGGTCCTGTCTTGACGTTGGCTTTTTCGTTGACGGCAACCGCCCAGTCGGTTCCGCTGCCATTATTCGCCTCCCCGCAGCCGCCCGTTCTTTCTCCGCGCGGTGAATGCCTGCTCCTGACCAGAATTATGTGCGATGGGCTTCCGTCAGGGCAGAATCGCGCCGGCAATGACTCACGAAATGGCCCAGAGCATGCTGGCACTTTTCACCGCGCCGCCACGCGAATCTGGAGAGATCAAGAGGAACTGTGGACCGCGCCGTTCAAGAAATCCAATCTGAAGTGGGATGCCTTGGTTTTGCTTGGCACCGGCGCGCTCATTGCAACCGATCGCCAGACCGTGCCCGACGTTTCTCAGCACACCATCGACGTGAGTTCAAACATTTCCAACGCCGCGATTTATGGAACGGGAACTGCGGCTGGCTCCATCTGGATCGCCGGCTTGATCAGCGACAATCCGCATCAGAAAGAAACTGGGCTGCTGACCTTGGAGGCGTTGACCGACGCCATGCCCATTTACACCGTCCTTCAGGTAGTTGCGGGACGGGAACGGCCTGGCGAGGGTACCGGCAACGGCCGCTTCTGGCAAAAACATTCGATCGACGGTTCGTTCCCGGCCGGACATGCCATGTTTTGCTGGACCATGGCGACCGTCGTCGCTCATGAATATCCCCGCTGGTGGGTGAAGGCGCTCTTTTACGGTACAGCCGCGACCGTGTCCGTCACTCGTTTCACAGCACACGACCACTTTGCGGCCGACACCTTCGTTGGCACGGCCCTCGGCTATTTCATTGGCCGCCACATTTTTCACGCACACTGCAATCCGGATTTCAGCGAAGCCTGCCGCTAGACCAGCGAGCCTTCGGCTTGTTCCTTCGCAGTTTCATTAATCGCAAAAGATATCGCCACCGTGGGTCGTCCAATCGTCAGAGGTTTTTTTTTTCCTGAGGTTTCTGTACTGCACGAGACGAAAGCAGAGTGGCGGTGTAGGCAGAAGATGCCCGATACGCATCTAATAAAAGGGGGCATTATGAAAACCGTTGTGGGCGTCTTCAAATCGCGATCCGATGCAGAACTCGGCGCCGCAGAGCTTGCGCCACTGGAAATTTCAAAGGACAAAATCAATATTCTTACGCCCGAGGTGACTGATAAAGAGATCGCTGCGGTACCAACCGTGGCCGGAGAACAGCCCGGCATGGGTGCGGCAATGGGCGCGGTTGTGGGTGGAGCTATAGGCGTCGTTGGCGGAGCTGGACTGGCTCCCGCTGTGGCTAGTTTCTTAGTCCCCGGTGTGGGTCCTGTGTTGGGAATCGGAGTCCTCGCAGGGACACTGTTGGGCGCTTTTGGAGCAGTGGGCGGTGCTACGGTTGGCGCAGCACTTGAAAATGAGATGTTCCAAGGGCTTCCAGAGGACGAGTTGTTCGTGTACGAAGATGCATTGCGGAAGGGCCGTACCGTTGTTGTGGTTATGACTGAAGACGACGAAGTAGACGCTGTTCGGGGCGCTCTTGAACTCGGTGGTGCCGAAAGCGTCGATCGAGCGCGAGAAATGTGGTGGCTCGGCCTTCGCGATGTCGAGAAGGAAAGATACACTGCAGGTGGTGCCAATTTTGAGCACGACGAGCGCGCTTTTCGCGGTGGATTTGAGGCCGCCTTGCAATTACGGAATCGCAACCGGTCCTACGAGGACTGTTATCAAGAACTAGCCGAACGTGACGCCCGCGTGGATGAGAGTGAAGCTTTCAAGCGTGGCTATGAACGCGGCCTGCAGTATCTGGAGGCGTTCAGAAAGCACGCTAAGTAAAGCCTGAACCGCTTACAAAGCCGCTCGTTCGGGAGCCAGTTCCAAAATCGTCGGAATGAGTTGGTCGGAGTGATCCATTTTGTCTCGCAACTTGACGGCTCCGACGCTAATCAGCAACTCTTCGTCGAGGTCGTCGAGGTCATCGATGCCAAGTATAATCGCGAGAACCTTCGCACCGTTAAAGAAGCCGGCTGAGACGCGAGGTGGAAAGAAATAATCCGGTTGCTTAAAACTGCTGTAGAATTCTATTTCCTTCCTCTACGACTCCATTCCTTAGAGTGTCGCGATGTCCAGCCCTATCGGGTTCCGAGAATTCAGCGAAGACGATTATCGCAAATTTATCCGAACACTTTCCGACGAAGAATTGATTAAAGCGGGGAAGCGGCTTCGTATCTTGTGCGGCGATGTCGTTACACCGACGCCCAGCACGTTCGATAGAAAGCTGAAACTGTGCCGCGAAGAATATCGGCGTAGGCATCCGAAGTGATTGCTATCTTTCTACTTGTTTGCACTAGAGAGGATTCACTACGGAATGAAGACTAATTCGGGGTGGCGTCGTCCGGCAAAGGGATCTTAGTAGCGATCTGCGTATCAGTGGTTGGCATGAGCAAAGCATTCAGATGCTCATCCAGCTTGACGAGACCTTCAGCCTTGGAGAGTACGAGGTCCACGCCAGCGGCTGTCATCAACATCCCTCCGACATTATCTGCGTGCATCGTGAACAAGATTATCTTGGTTTGCGGAACGATGCGTTTGAGGACGACCGCTGCTTCCGCCCCGTTCAACAGTGGCATGGAAAGGTCGAGCAGAACCAAATCCGGTTGAAGCTGTTGTGCTTTTTCTATGGCATCCGTGCCATTTTCCGCCTCCCCGCAAACTGTGAACTTGGTTCTGGTCTCCACGAACGAGCGGAGCAGAAGGCGGATGCTTCGGTTATCGTCAGCGATGAGGATTCCCGGCATGGCAATCACGCAACCTTACCAAACTTATGTAAGGTTGGAATACATGAATCACTGTAGGACTTCCTATAAAGCAAACAGGTTAACTGTTTTTATAAGTTATGAGAAGTAAATTGAGAAACGGGAGGCGAGTTTACACCAATCAATTGTGCGTTGGGGCTACTTCCAGAATCGCCGGGACGAGTTGAGCGGCAAGGTCCATCTTATCCAGCAGCTTGGCCGCTCCGACGCCATGCAACAACTCTTCGTTGACTTCATCGGCACCCAACGTAATCGCTAGAATTTTCGCGCCGTTTAGTAAACCTTTTACTTTGGTTGGCGCGATGCAATCCTTCTCGGGCATGGTCACATCGAGGATGATTAAATCAGGGTGAAGTTCTGCCGTCTTCTGAATTGTTTCACGAATATCCGCCGCTTCACCCACGACAGTAATGTCTTCCCGGTTGGATAAAAGCCTCCGAATCGCTTTACGCATTACCTCTGCGTCATCTGCTTGAAACACCCTGACACACATAAGTGCCTCCGTTTAACCTACCTGTCTGGGCTAGACTTAGGTGTTAAATATGCCTTTGGGGAGGGGGGAGTCAACATCGATTTCGCATTGGTACGCTACCGTACTTTTTTCAGACTACACTGGCGCACGATTAGATGCCTAAGAAAATCAAACCCGAAATAAAACTAGGCGCGACCGTCCGCCTCCGCGTGCATTCGGGTGAAATTGTCGAATCCGAAACGCCACGCGACACGGGGATTTCGAATACGCTAGGTTCGCTGAGAGGTACGCCAATTTAAACCGCGCATTGGAGCGCGACGGATACTCGGTCGAGGACGGTCAACTTCGCCGAATCCTTCCAACGACGCTATTCATAACTGGTAACTACTAACGCTTCCAACAAATCGGGGAACCTGCACAGTTTCGCGACACAGTGGCGCGCGTGCTTTTGGGGCAGAGGTAGAAGAATCCTTTCGTTCAAACTACGAAGCTGTCTCGCTACATTCCTCGTGGAGAAGACCTCATTCTGATGCTGTTATCGTCCTGGTTGGCCCGGAGCAGATGTCTTTCCAGCCCCCTTCGCGGTTTCTTTCTCTTCCAGCCTGCGTATGAGGACGCGGTCATGTAGAGGAGTGATATTCACAGTCATTTCGTTGACCTCCGTTCAATTCATTCCAAAACTCAAACAACTAATTTTTCTGGCCCTGGCCAACACTACGGACGAAAACTTTTCTGGTTCTTTTGCCGCGCCACTTCCAAGTCGTCCATTTGTTTCTTTTGGCGCTCGGCCTCTCTTTTCGGGCCTTCTTGCTCGTCGAGTATCATCGCGTCCGCAATTGCAAGCTCGGCTTGCGCGTTGGCGCGCTTCGAAAAAGCGACTAGCCCCAAGACATCGTTGTAAGAAGATCGGACCAGACTGAGGGAATATTGAGTATCCTCCCAAGAAGCCACTGGCTTTTGTTTCGAGTTAAATCGGCCGTCCGTCGCCGAATCGACTTCCGGCGCTACAATCGTGGCCGGACCGTACTTTAACGAAATGGACTTCACCATGTCCGCCTCAGTGAGCCCTTCTGTGGAAGGTCGATCGTAAGTCACGGAAATTTTGTAGAGCTCGCCATTGCAGAAAGAGAAAAGAATCTGTTCGACGCTGTCCGATCGGAGGGAAGTCCCGGGAACGTTCGGCGGCCACCAAGTCAGCTCCTGAATTAGCGCTGGACGGCCATGAATCGTCTTTACGTCGGTCATCTTTTGCTCGGTCCGCTCCAGCAAGTTGGTCAAATTCATTCCCAGCGTGAAGTGCCGATACTTGGATAGATCCTGTGCACGAAGCAGTGGCGCCACAAGGACCAAGACAACAAGACAAAGAATCAAACCGCGCAAAGTTTTCATTTTCATATCTCCCGCGAATCCTAAGAACTTGAAATTAGAGCTGTATACGGCTTGGTGATCACTTCTGCACAACCCTGTTCCCCGTCGCTATTCGGCCTGCATTCTGGCGCAGCAGGAACGGCCATTCCCGAGATAAAATCATTCGCAGGGACCAGGCAAATGCCTTGTTGGATATGTCGCGTATGTGCGGCAACACTGATGAAAGGAATGCCCAGAAACCGCTTCGAAGCGACTTTCGTGATCTCTAGCGAGTTAAACTGTTTTTGTTGCTTCGCCAGAACGCGCTTCACTGCCTTGCGCAAAGTTCCTAACCGGTCGCGACCCAGGACAGTAACTCTCATCTCACCGGCAAGGTAGAAGAAGTTCCAATTCGCACCCTCAATGCTTCGGGCCAGCGCCGAGCCATCAAGATTCTTGACGACTCGCCAGCCGGGCAAGAAAACTTCGCTCTTGATCGCCAAGCTTGTCGGCAAGAGTGTGTTCTCTCTGATGAGGATGGTTCCAGACATGCTAGTGACTGACATCTGAGCTCCTAAAAACTTGAATACGCGCACATCGGTTGGCAGTGACGTTGGCCTGCGACAGAACTGCCTAAATGGCTTGAGTACCTCGACCTCGCATACGCCAGAGATGGCGGGCGTAAAGCCTTCTGCCTTTCACGGAAGCGGCGAGCACAGTCAGAAGCACTGCACCAACCATCGCAACCAGGCTTGTGATGATCGTTTCACGGTAGCCGCCAAGGCCTGCGAAGCTCATCGCGAATCCGCCTACTACGCCGCCACCAATGCCCATGAGGATGTCCAAAAGTGGGCCATAGCCATTACCCTGAAAAATTCTTCCGGATCCCCAGCCAACGACCGCCCCCACGACAATCCATGCAAGTAAATACATATGTCCCTCCGTTTAACGCATCTCAACAACCGGTTCCGCGCGACTGGCTAATTCCTGAACATTGGAAATCGCGTGTGGTCTTCTAGTCTTCCCTTCATCAAACGACTGCCAATGCCTTCTTTTTCCAGTTGCGCGCGCAGAGAACGCCACACGCGTGCCGGCGGGGCAACTTCGGCGGGCAGTTTGTGGGCCGCCGAGACAATACTCCTCAGATCAGCAGCAAAACTCTGGCGGCAGCTGCGTTCACCAAAACGCGCGTCTGCCCCTTGCAGTACCGGAGAGCAACCATCGCCATTCGTTGCGACTTGCGTCTTCTTGTGTTCCATGGTCTTTTCCTCCATCGGCAGGGCACCAGGTACGCCTCGCGATTGACTCTGGATCCTTGCGACACATTTTTTGGGCAGTGGGGCGAACCTCATCCGCCCCACTCGGTAAAAGACTTACTAGTGTCAGACCGCGACAGCGGCCGCGATCTTGTGGAATGTCGAATTAGCGACGTCATAGGTTTCGACCTGAGGAGTTCCCTCAACTACCGTGGCGAGAAACTTCGTCACTTCCGGATACGTGCCGCGGTTGTAAGCCTCGGCATTCTCTGCCTTGTCCCACACACTGATTCCGAACGCTTCCCTGCCGCCCTGGGCGACAAACGTGATTTCGTCCTGGAATCCTTTCTGTTTTCGAAGCAGAGGAAGGATGTCCTTCTCCAACCTCTGGGTGAACTCCGCGATACTATTGGGTTTCAGATGCATATGAACTTTGCGTGCAAACATGACTCTCCTTGCTTCCCGATGCCAAAGGGGCACTTCAGATAACTGGTGTTAGTTCAAGTCAACGTGAAGTCTTCCCTTGCCTTTAACCACAATGAGTTAATTCACTTGACCTGTCAAGTCCAATCTGGGATTATTTTTGTAGTTAACTGTCTGTGTTAATGCACGTGGAGGTGATTGTGGACGTTTGTCTGGTGATCAAACAACGACTCGAAGAGTTGGGACTTGAGCAGAAAGATCTAGCAACCGCCGCCGAAGTCACCGACTCCTATATTTCACAGCTGTTAGCTCGCAAGAAACTGCCTCCGGCGCCTGACCGAACAGACATCTATCAGAAAATGGCGAAAGTGTTGAAGCTTCCGAGCGATAGACTCTCGAAGCTGGCTGAACTCCAGCGTAGAGAAGAGTTGAAGAGAGACTTGGCGGGACCGCCCGCCCCAATGTTTCGGGAAATTCGGGAATTGATCCTCCGAAAGTGTGCGCCCGACAAAGAAAAACAGGTACGTGAGATTTTTGAGAAGCAGCCCATCGGTGAACTCGAACGTCTCGTCACGCAAAAGCTTTTGGACGTGATTAAGAAAGTTGCCAAAGAAGAATTGAATAGTGAAAACTGGCTTCATTTGGTGGCTCGACTCGCGGGCCGAAGCTATGAACAAACACGGGTTACCCTTCTTGAATTCCTGGACACCGATGTTTTCAGTTTATCGCCTGAAAACTGCGTCGCCTTCCTGGATCCACTGATTGAGTCCTGGGACGTCGATCTCACGACATTTGCTATGGAGATTGTTCTAAATCGCAGGATAGCCTCGGGCGATCCCAGGAGATTTGAGTTTGTTGAAACCGGACCTCTTCAACCAGAGTTGGAACCAGGGTTCACGGAATTCATCAAGGATAGTTCCCTCAGCGGAAGCGCCACCAAGGAAGAAATAGAGCTTCTAAAAAAGCTGAGGTTCAATGGAAAGCGGCCTACTCCTCTTTATTACTATCGAGAATTGCAAAGCCTAAGAGACCCGCTCCACTTTCGCGCGGGAAAATAGATCGTCGAGGCAGATTCGATGCGAAATAAGGTGTTCCGAACGGAACAGCAAAATGCCAGTTCTTCCGACAATATTCTTGGTCATGGGCGTATGCCTGTGAGCGATCACAATCAAACCAGGAGATGTGTATCCTTCAGTTACTGTACTCGAATTGGTTGATAGTCGTGTAGGAGCTTGCCCTTAGGCTTTCCGAATGAACCAAGAATCGGAAACCGACATATTGTGGCGGGAGCGACGGGACTCGAACCCGCAACCTCCTGTGCGACAAGGCAGGCAATCTAACCGGCTGAACTATTTCCCTGCGCCTCGACTTGATTGCCGTGACAAGGTGTGTTTCATGGACACTTCAATTTCAAACCACTACTTACCTTTGCGTAGCGCATTGTGACCTCACGTTTGTCAATTCGGATGGTTGCGCGGCATCGGGAAACGGCTGAAACGAAAGACGGTTTTGAAAATCTACGGTTCGCTTAATGAGCCACATCTTGACCAGAAGGGGCTGGCGATATCGCCAGCCCTTGCTACTTCGTCTTCTAGTTCGCGTCTCCTCAGCGAGCCCCTGCCGCGGCCGCCATGGTCGGTGTTCCAACATTCACCTTGATCTGCTTTGGCTTTGCTTCCTCGCGCTTCGGGATGCTTAGCGTCAGCACGCCATTCTGATAGTCGGCATTGATCGCGTCCGAGTTCACGGAGTTCGCCAGCTGGAAGCTACGGCTGAACGAGCCATACGAGCGTTCGACGCGCAGGTAGTTTTCTTCGTTCACCTTATTCTCAAACTTACGTTCGCCGCGAATCGTCAGAATGTTGCTCTCGACGCGGATGTCCAGGTCCTGCGGATTCACATCCGGCAAGTCCGCCTTTACGACCAGCTCATGCTCCGTCTCGTAGATGTCGACGGCCGGGGCCCAAGGTGTCAAGTTCGACTCCTCGCCCGCACGTCCCCCATCGCCAAATACGCGATTGATCTGTTCCTGCAGGGTCGTAGCCCCACGGAAAGGTTGTTCCCAGCGATTTATTGTTCTCATTTTAATTACCTCATTAAATGTTTCAGGGATCTGTCTTGGCCAAGGGCAATTTCAGATAACTCGTGTCAGCTCAGATTGCCGTCTGGTTATATCGGTACATCAGAACCATGGCATACTTAACTAGCTATGTCAACTATAATGTTGATATCGTTTCACTGTTTAACCGTGAGTAGTTAAACTAATAAAGCGCCAATTCAAGTGGTGTGGCCCGCCAACTAAATTGGACGAAAGCGTACAGAGAGCTAGCAACCACCGCTAGGGACATCGATGAACATCTTGCGCTCAGAGGACGCCGCGTTCATCCTGCATCCGTTAAAGAGCCAGCCAGCTAAGCCCTTGGGCTTCCCGGACTCTCGAGGTCGTGAGTGCGGGGCTCGGCGTCGCGCCTGCGCACCAGTTACGATTCAGTTTCGAGCTTTAGCTGCCGAACGGCAGATATCTAACTCTCTGTTGCGAACACCCGTAGGGCGAAAGCGCTACGAAGGAGGTGGTGCGCCCGTTGCCAAGGCAACCGCGGCTTGTTTTCCCAGGGATCCGCGGAAGCTGTTACTTAACGGTATCTCCAGACTTCCCGTCCCCAAAAAGCGGGAAGTGCGGTCACCGCGGAGCGTGACAAGACCAGCTTTGGCGGTTGCCTTGGTACTTGCCTTTTGACCTTGCCTGTCTGGATGGCAGAATCCAGGACGCAACGCCACTCTTCTCTCTCCTACAACCTTTTGCAGAGCATTTTTAGCTTGGCGGCGCGGCGACAGTAGGCGTAAGCGGGAAGGAAGCGTATGCGAGCCGTGCCGGTGAGCTAAAAATGTATAGGGCTAAACCGCTGCAACATGCGTGTCCTATGGGT
>WNFP01013055.1_pt1 | contig 10329 bp, 11 predicted proteins | sample 5400201 | NCBI WGS metagenome assembly WNFP01 (sample SAMN13153355, study PRJNA577476) | soil metagenome | isolation source: 115 cm saprolite under Madrone tree | place: USA:California | collected 2016-06-14
AACACGCAATGCGGGTGAACGTAGACAGGGTGGGATCGACATTATTTCGCGATGAACGAAATAAGCCGCCGAAGGGAGTCACGGCACGCAGCGTGTCACAGATTTTGATCTTTCCACCACGAAAAAGCGGCTTAAATTCTTGCCAATCGTTCTGTTTCGGCGCCTGAGAAAAATCTTTTTGCACAACTCATTCTCTCATAAACGCTTGGAACAGAGCAAGGCTGCTTTAGCTCCACACTAAATTCGGATTTTGGGCTAAAAGAACACGGAATCGACTATCGAGGTGTTGTCAGGCTTTTGCAGGAAAGCGGATTGGGAATGCTCCCGTAGATGGCTTGGGGAAGAACACATTCCGGGTGTTATTTTTGCTTCTTCCAACAGCCGACTGAGTGGGTTTGCCTACTCGAGAAGCATCCTGACCGGTTCGAGGAAGCAATCGCGTACGAGAAGACCTCTGATGATCTGGGAAAACGTTTACTTGGATTCAAGCGATGCCGCTATCCGAGCTTAGAAAGTTGGAGAATGTGGCGGCCGTAAAGAAGCGCCACGCTCTCTTTTCGCGAATTCTACCGGCGAGAAACAGTCGCAAAGCTAACAGCACGCTGACACTGCATCCCAAGCTGCCGTTTTCATAGCCGAGGACGAATTCATGATGCGACATCATGTCCGGATCTTTTCACCATCCAAGAGGCCTTGGAAGTTCCCGGAAACCGCTTACGTCGAACTTTTGAGCGCACCTCAGGCTCAAACGGTAGCGAAGAAGCGGTAGAACTGGGATCTACTTCACGGTCAAATCGAAAAAGCGAACTAGCGGGCAGCTTTCTCAGCACAATTAGAGTGGTCGTGAAGCGTCCCGAACTCACGCCCGCCGCCTGGGCGACCCGAAACTGACCAACTAAATCCGGCTCGAACCGTGCGTTTGCTAGCCGGATACACAGCAGCTGCCCCGAAAGGGGGAACAGGCTGGAAGCCTATGCTACTTTGCTAGTCCCTCCCTCCCTGACCCGCTACTAACGCTCAATGATATGCCACTGAATTGGGATGGTCGGCAGTGTGATAGTGTTGGCGGGTACGCCCTTTTGCATGATCCAGAGACCACGCTCGCCGGTGGTCGTATTCTCCCAAACCAGGTCGGCCTGGCCGGTGCCAAGGAAATCTGCGGCACCCGCGATATGCCACTGAATTGGGATGGTCGGCAATGTGATAGTGTAGGCGGGTACGCCCTTTTGCATGATCCAGAGACCACGCTCGCCGGTGGTTGTATTCTCCCAAACCAGGTCGGCCTGGCCGGTGCCAAGGAAGTCTGCTGCAGCTGCGATATGCCATTGGATTGGGATGGTCGGAAGCCAGATTGCGTAGGCGGGTACACCATTTTGCATAATCCAGAGACCGCGCTGTCCGGTAGTTGTATTCTCCCAAACCAGGTCGGCCTGGCCGGTGCCGAGGAAGTCTGCGGCAGCTGCGATATGCCACTGAATTGGGACAGTGGGAAGCGTGATAGTGTAGGCGAGTACGCCGTTTTGCATGATCCAGATACAACGCTCGCCGGAGGTCGTATTCTCCCAAACCAGGTCGGCCTGACCGGTACCAAGGAAGTCTGCCGCACCCGCGATGTCCCACTGAGTGGGGGTAGTCGGAAGATTGATACTGTAGGCGTAGACGCCGTTCTTGAGGATCCAGATACCGTGCTGTCCCGTAACTGCGTTTTCCCAAACGAGGTCAGCCTGGCCGTCACCGTCGAAGTCCTTGGCAACCCGTCGGCTTGGCGTAGGGTTCGCGGAAGGTGGCGTAGGGCTCGGGGAAGGCGGGAAACGCGTGGCGGTCAACAGGCCAAAGACTCCAACCGAATTTGTCGTGCCGACGAACACTTTGCCGTTGCAGATTGTTGGTGCGATAAACTTGTTGGCTTCGCCAAACTGATCGCGCTGCGGAACCTGATTGCTGTTGTAGAGTTCGGATAAGTGGATAGCGTCATACGCGTGTAATACGGCTGAGCCGCTTCCCGAGCGTGAATTCTCATAGGCCCAGACAATTCCCGAGCTGTTTCCCGAAGAGGAGACACTGGGCGTAACACCGGGATACGCAAACACTGTCGAAGTCATTGCGGCTGGGAAGGCATTCACGCGCGCTTGAGTAATAGTGAATCGCCGCAAGGCGCCTATGTTGCCGTCTTTCCCGGCGCCGGCTGCCAGATGTCGTATCTTGCCGCTCCCGTCTATCATGTCCGGGAGCACGATAGCTCCACCGGAACCAAGATCGCCGTCGTTTTGAGCGTCGGAAGCTTGATCGAACGGTGTAAAGTAATCACTGACTGCCAGGGACCCCTGGGTCGATAACTTCAAAAAGGTATCGCCGTAATCTCCGTTGCTTGGAAACTCGTTGAGCAGCGTCGTATCAAACGGGCCATTTGCACTGAGTGCGTAGATGTTTCCGTTTGCGTCTGCGGCCGGCCCGGCGCCGCTGTTCCAAAAAGCATTGCCGGATCCGTCCGAGAGAAAGGTAGAGCTTGGGGCGCCGTTGGGATCAAGATTTAATACCCTGGTCTGTGCCAGCGTCTTTTCATCGTATCCGATGATCCACGATGTGTAGGGAGGATTGTCACAATGAGATGACCACGCCGTGTACACAATCCCGTTTAGTAAAAGGAGGCCGGGCCGCTCCTTGTAAGCCCCGGGATCGAAGATCACGTGTCCTCTACCGTCGTTGTTCGGACCGGATCCGGAAAAACTCGCCTGGATCTCAACGGGACTACCTGCGACCTCCTGTCCGGTAGCGAGATTAAGCGCGTGCAGACGCTGATGATAGGCGGTCGCCGACTTACTCATGGCCACTACATAAATCGTTCCGTTCGCTTCAGCCGCTCCGCTGTTGCGATCAATCACGGGCGTTGCCGTTACGCCGATTTCGGGGGTCACTTGGCTACATCCTCTATCATCCGATGGAGTTTCTCCAGGGCCCACCAGAGACGCATGCCAGTAGAGAGTGCCCGTATCCGCGTCAAAAGCATAGGCGCTATCATGTTCGGTGGCGACGATGACGAGATTGTGGCTACCCAGCGATGTGGTCCCGCCGAAGACCGCCGCGTTTGAAACGTACAACGGCTGAGCATCCACCTTGCCGTCTACCAGGAGATTGAACAGGAGACCAAACGAACTCGCATTGACGTTGCTCGGTGTTAACACGACCTCGTTCGGATTCCAGCCCGTGCGCGCGTTGTCGTTGTGGTAGGTCAGCACATCCGCAGCGAAACAGGGAGAGCTTAGGGCATAACATGCCAAAACGATCGGGAAATAACCTCTACGGATATCCATCAGATCGGCTAATCGGTTTTTAATCATCTAAAAACCCCCAAGAGCCCTAAACGGGCCATTGTTGCTGGCCGAAAGTCGTTCCTTGAGGGGGATTAACGGCATTCAGATCCGCGAATGACTTCCTTGTCGAGACGTCGCCCTGAGATCAAACGCATTCCGAAGAGGGTTAGGTATAGAGTCATACAAAATAGGACTGTGTCCGATAATCTCCGTAATATCAAATTTTTGCATATAAACCACAAAAACCATCGTACGGCTGCGCTGTCCGGTAAGAATAAGGGAATCGTACAATCGGAAGAATTTAACCCACCGGGCGGTCAGAAGCGTTTTGGCGCAAACCTTTGCCGACCTGGAGGTCGTGGTGGTGGACGACGGTTCACGTGACGAGGAAGTATTTCTTTGCCATGCTGTCGAGGATCGGCGCGTGCGAGTGGTCCGGCACGAGACGAACAAGGGAGTGCCTGCAGCGAGAAACACGGGCGTACAGCCGCCCGGGGGAGATTTTGGCATTCCTCGATTCGGACGATTACTGGTTCCCGAACAAGCTGGAGAACCAGGTGGCGCTCCACGAGCGGGAGCCGGATCGGGACAACGTCCTGATCTACTCTTCCTATTACTGCGAGCAGAACGGCAAATGGACACTGGCACCGCACGATTTTCTCCGGAAAGGAGAGGCCTTGAGCGAGTACCTTTTCGTCCGGCAGGGAGACAACCATGTCAGCAACTGGCTGGGGAACCGCACTCTGTTCGAGAAGTTTCTCTCGTCGACGGAACTGCGGCGGCACCAGGATTGGGACATGCTGCTGAGGATGGAGTCGGGTGGCGTGCGCTTCGTCCATTGCGCGACACCCGCCGGCGTGCGGATGGTTGATTTGAAGAGCGACCGGCTTTCCACAGCTCCAGTCAGGGAAATGCGCAGCCTTTTCCTGTGGCGCAATACCGGGCGGATGACGGCCCGCTCGGTGGTGTTGTGGGAAGCCCTTCTGCTCGGCATGGACCGCAAAATGCCTCCCTACCTCCCTCGCCGGTTCTACTTCTTCCATCGCCAGCTTCATCAAATCGGGTACTATCTGCGGAGCCCGTGCTTGACGTGGGGCGAGAGGGCCGACTTAGTTTGGGATAATATAACGGCACGTGTAAGGGTGAAAATCAGCAAGTGTTTCGGGCAACGACCAGCCCTGCCGCCGAAGGCTCAGGATGACGGGTTAAAAAATTACGAATAAACCCCGGCCCAGTCGACATCTAGCCGCCTCGTTCCTCGTTACGTAGGTGCGCGTCGGCGCGGGGAGCACAGCTTTATCTACGCTTTCAAAGACGAATCGGATGACCCCCACTCGAACTATGCCAATTACGGCTTGATTCACACCAATCTCGCACCGAAACAGGCGCTTGGAGCGATCAATCGTGTGACCAAGCTACTGGCGGGCATGAAGCCCAATTCGCAGTTGCCGGAGAACTACGACGTTCCGTCCAACTTCGTGTGGCAGGATTACAGGGCTTACAGGTTTGACGCCGCGGATGGGTCAAAGGCTTTGATTGCGCTCTGGCAAGCTTCGCATCAGGGCGCGGCCGTAAAGCTGAAGATTCATCAACCGGGAGCCAAGACCGTTACGCTTTGCAACCCGGTGAGCGGGAAGACAAACGCCTTTGAATTTTTCGTGGGATTTGAACGACCCAAATAGAGGAACCGTCGTCATGCGTGTTTCGGTTAGCGACACTCCGCAGCTGTTGTTGATCCAATGAATTTGCCTGACAACAGAATGAAGGTCACATCGCTCCCAATTTTGGCTACGTGGGAGGAGTCAATGAACAAAACATCTTGTGCATCCAGTTGATCGAAAATCGACAACGAGACTTCCTGAACTCGCTTGACTAGTATCGTCGAGCAAGATTTGTCGTCGGACGAAAGCAGCCATGTAGCCGGTCGGGAAACGGCTCAATGATTAGTGTAGCGGACTCGTGAGTGTGACTAAGAGTGTCGAGTATCACTGCGGAGGAGAATCCAGAGCCGACCTCGACAATCCTGCGGGGTTTCTCCTTGCGAATTACACCCGAAAGCGTGAAAGCGTCGGACAATACAAACCAGCCGTTGTCCGTAAAGAAACGGTAGTCATGAGTCTTTTGCCTCGGAAATTGCAAGAACGGAAACCTGTCAAGCAGGTCTTCGTAATAGGATCGCTGTTCGCTTGGGCGCAAATCGATATGCTCCCAGCACTCCACTCCATCAAAAGGCATTGTGGGTTCAACCGGACCAAGGCTCTGGATATCAAGGAGCGGCGAATAAAAATGACCTGGAGGGAACCAAACTGCACCTCGTAAGTTCGGCTCCAGGCGCAATCGACGTTCCTGAATTCGCTTCCGGACGAACCAAAAGAGCGACTTCGGATTAAGTAACGTCTTCCAGTGTGGCATGATGCTCCCCTTTCGAGAGAAACAGCCGCCAGATTACTCTGTGGCGAGCCGAGGTGAAAGGAAAGGCCATCAAAAATCGCATGCTTATGACCACGGACGCAAGAGACTTAATTCTTGACCCTGCTATGGGGCAGCGGTACGACAGCTTATGTCGCTAAGAAGCAATTAGGGAAGGCGCTGGATCACTATTGATACCATTCCCACGGCAAACAGGCGTTGGTAAATTACACGACTCAGGAAACAGGCATAAACAATGCCCGGCGACTGGCTAATGAAGACGAGTTCGTTTGCGGAGCCATGTGTCGCTTTTTGTAACTTCTGTTGGAATTTAACATATTGACTAAAAAAGGATAGATGTACGGGACTATGGTAGTATCGGGTTTCCGGTTTCTCTGAATTAGTTCTGATTGTTTTGAAGTTTGGGCAGGTTTCTTTCGTCGTCAGAGTAGATCCATAGTGCGCGCTCCGCCGTAGCGATCTTATAAAAATCTTCATTGGCCAGCGCGGTCGACAAAACAAGCGCTCCGAACGAATAGAAAAACGCGGATGCATAGAAGGCTAGAGTGATCGCGGTGCACAGGAGCGCCCAGATAAAAGGTAATTTGAGGAACGCTATGACGGACGATGCAATCAACAGTAGGAATCCGAGTGACCAAAAGAGAAGATTTATCAAGATTTTCTTTGCCCGAATTCTGCCGGTGAGAAATAGTCGCAAAGTTAAAAGCACGCTGACACTGCATCCCAGGCTGCCGTTTTCATAGCCGAGGACGAATTCACCATGCGATATTATGTCCGGGTTGCTCACTCCCACGTATCGATTTAGATATGCTCGTCGTTCGCGCCTTGGAAATCAACCAACTGACCGCGGCCCGGAGGGTTGCGTTGAAAATGGGCCAGCCGCCGTCCCGCCCCACTTTTATGCTGCCCTAGAGACCGAGAGTACCAGGAATATAGAAAGTGGGGCGGGATGCGCCCTCTAACGCCAGTCCGGCTCGGACCGCCTTGCCGACGGCCCATTTTGAACGCAACGACGTCATCATTATATGCGAGACGGTACACTACTTTGACTTTTGACGCCCTTTTCTTCGTAATCCCGAGACGTTATAGTCTCTGGAATGAAGGATATCCGATGGATCCCGGTCGCCTTGGTCGTTTTCCTGGTTTCCAGCGGAAAGGCGCTTGCCTGGGCGCAGGAAGGGCATGCCGCAATTGCAGCTTTGGCCGAGGACTTAATTTCTCCGCATACCCGAGCAAAGGTTCAGGAGTTGCTGAACCAAGGGGGAGATAAGGATCTCGTTTCCATCGCCTCCTGGGCTGACCTGGTGCTTATCGCCGCGCATGATGAGGGTCCACTTCGGGGCAACCAGGAGGCGTTAGCCTTTAATCGGAAGTTTCCCAACAGCGGAATGTGGCATTTTGTGAATCTCCCGCTCGGCACAACTTCTTACGAACAAATCACTCAGTTCGACGCGCCGGACGATGTTGTACACGCGATTTCTCGTTGCCTTGATGTCCTGGAATCTCCTCTAACGAGACCAGAAGATTTCACGAAAGTTCAAGCTCTCCGCCTGCTGGTTCATTTCGTGGGTGACATTCATCAGCCCCTGCACTGCGGCACCGGCTTTTATACTTTCTCTGAATCAGGCGCTCCTCAGCTGGTTATCGAACCTGAACATGCCTTCGGAAAACCGAACGATCGGGGTGGCAATCTCCTGTACTACGGTGCGAGCGCCATTCAGCAGCTTCATGCGTTGTGGGATAAGGTTCTCGTCGAGGAAGCTGACAACTCTATCGACTATCGAGTGCTGGCTGATTTCCTGAAAAAATCCTATCTCCCGAAAGAAATTGCTCGAACCCCGGGTGACTACCATGAATGGGCGAAGAGCTGGGCGATCGATTCGGTAAGGATAGCCGCGCTCGCCTATCGAGGCATCAACTTTGGGACTGCTGATCTGGCCGACGATGGCCATCTTTTGCGGATTGAAATCTCTTTGCCACCGGGCTACCAGGAAATGAACAAGGCGCGAGCGGCTCTCCAGCTCGCGCGGGCAGGGGTCCATCTGGCCCAGCTTCTTGATAGCCTTAACTGGCAGTAAAGACCTGCGATCGACGTTATGAGTGTTTACACGTTCTCTCGCGAGCTTGAATTGGCCATTTGTGGTTTATTGGAAAGGGCGGCGCATGCGTGCTCACAGCTTTTGGCGTTCTGACGATCGGGAGGGAGGCATCACGAAGGACACCGGCGGGCAGCGAGCCGCTTTTTTCTCAGGAGAGTTGATTGAGTGAAGATCTATGCGGTAATGACAGGAGCATCTGTTCGATGCGTCACTCATTTTCCTACGAAATTCGGAATCATTCCGGTGCGCTGCAATCGCTGAAGCACGAGTTGGACAAAACTCTTTTTGCCCAGGAACGGGATCCGGCCGTTCGCTCGACGGTGCTGCTCGTCGCCGATGAGCTTGTTTCAAATCTTTTGAAATACGGCTTTAAGGAGGGAAGCGAGCAATATTCGCGGGTGAATATCACGCTTGACGACGACTGGTTGGAAATCGAATTAAAGGATAACGGCCAATGCTTTAACCCACTGATTCATGCGAAACCTCGAACCCTAGAAGGTAACTTGTCCCAGCGCCAGGTAGGAGGACTTGGAGTTTATTTGGTGCTCAAGATGATGGATGAGACGCGGTATGAGTGGATCGAGCCCTGGAACTGTTTGACGTTGCGAAAGAGGATCGGGGAGAAAAGCGAATGATCGCGAAACTTGAGACTGAAGGCCAGTGCAGAATCCTCCGCGTGAGTGGAAGGATTGATTTCGAATCTGCACTCGACTTTGAGCAACAGATCAACTCGATGATTCAGCAGGATGCTGACTGTTTCATCATCGAACTTTCCGAAGTCGAACTCCTTAGCAGCGCGGGACTTCGGGTCCTGCTTTCAACCGCAAAGCGCGTTTCGCATCGCGATGCGTCGCTCGGCTTAGCTGCTCAAAATATTTCCATCCGTGTCTGCAGCAATTGCTGCATTGAAGGGGCCGAGTCACGCGGCCGAACCAGCTACTCATCCGCAGGTTTCGTCTGGCGATAAGGCAAATGCCGAAAAAACCTCTCCCCGGGCGAGTGAGCCGCCTCCTGTTCCCAGCCCGAGCCATAAAGGAGCGCAACAACCTGCCGGACAGGAGCCGGCACGTGGCGTTCCTCCCCAGATTCCATTGACCGGCGCACCGCAACCCGCCCGGGGCGATCAAAAAGCGCCTATCGATACTCCTGTGCGGCCTTCTCCACAATCCCGGCCCCCGGTTCCTGAGGCTGCTCCGCAAATTGTAAGCCGGCCTCCGCCCATTTCTCCGGCGCCACCAGTTCCCGCACCGCCGACGCGCCAGGTCGCGCCGGGCATCACCGAGACGGTTCTCCCTGTGGCCCAGTCTCCTCCTGTTCCCGGGTCCTCTGTCCCACCGCCGCCGCCACCTGCGGCAATAAATGTGGCTCCTCCGGCGCGACCCGCGACTCCGCCCCCGATTCCAAAGCCTGACACCACGCCGCCTCCCTTATCGGCCGCACAAAGGCCGTCGCCTCCCCTTGAGGCCGGCAAGGATCGATCATCGAAATCCGCACCGGCTACGCGCCAGATCTCTGAGCCACCCCCTTCGCCTGGCGCCGAAACTGTCGTACCCGTCGCGCGTCCTCCCCAGCCATCCGCTGCACAATGGCCTTCGGCGCATCCACCACGGGTTGAGGCTTCTTATGCCGCTCAGCTTGAGGTTCGGGCGGAAGGAAACGTTTATCCCTGCAAGGACGGAGATGTGATCGGCAGTGCGGGTCAACTGGGCAAAGCCTACTTTGCACAAATCCCGGGACTGGCGCCGAGACATTTGCTTATCGGTAAATTGGAGGGCCGCTGGTTTGTTTTCACGCCGCAAAATGTGCAGCATCCGTTTTCATGCGATGGACATCCACTGGTTGCAGGCGAACGAAAATTTCTGCAATACGCTGACCACCAAATGGAATTCAACGGGCGCGTGTTTGGCTTTCGCCTGATTCCTGAACAGAGGAAACAAGGATTCTTTTCCCGGGTTTTCGGGAAAAAGTGAAGGAGAAGAGAGAAGAATTCAGAAGACAGAACTCAGAATTCACAGAATTCACAACCCCAAACTCCGAACCCCGAACGAGCCCGGTCGTTATGGGCCATTGCCGGGCGGTCCCCTGGAGCTGGAGGGCGTCCGCTCGGTCGGCGCTCTCTGGTCGAAGCATCGCGCAAAGGTACGCGGAGGTACGCTAAGGTGCGGATTTAAAACTCCGTTCGCTGGATGGCGGATTCCAGTCTTGAAGTGTTCCTCGCCAACCTAATCAATAGTCTAGCGAGGCCGCTCCTCAGACCGGCGAGATGTAAGGATCTCAAGATCGCGTTGGGAGCAGCGCCAATCGGTGAAGCGGCCTCGCTCTTGCGGGACCTAAATTTTGTTAGAGGTCCGGGCCATTGTCTGCGTGTGATCAGCATACTGCGTTCGGGCTTTTGATTCGTGCATGCATTTACAACTGGTGTCGGAATCCGAAACCTTGGCTTCCGCGGTCCCGCTTTTAGAATCCTTGAAAAGCAAAACCATCTCATG
>WNFP01017675.1_pt1 | contig 10327 bp, 8 predicted proteins | sample 5400201 | NCBI WGS metagenome assembly WNFP01 (sample SAMN13153355, study PRJNA577476) | soil metagenome | isolation source: 115 cm saprolite under Madrone tree | place: USA:California | collected 2016-06-14
TCGACGGGTGGCGAGTTGGAAATGGTGCAGGACCTCAGCGCCGGCACGCTCGACATGACTTTCACCTCGTCCGCGGTCTTCGCGGCCGTCGCGCCCGAACTCAGCATCTTCGACATCCCCTTCCTGTTTCGCGACCTTGCCCACGCCCGCGGCGTGATGGACGGTGAGATCGGCAAAGCGGCGCTGGCGCGGCTCGAACCGCAGGGCATTATCGGTCTTGGCTGGGGCGAAAATGGCCTGCGCCACCTCACGACCTTCGACCGGGCGGTTCACCGGCCGGAAGACCTCAAGAACCTCAAACTCCGCGTGCCGCAATCCGCTGTGATGGTCGCGAGCTTCAAGGCGATCGGAGCCGACGTGCAGTCCCTGCCCTTCCCCGATCTCTACGCGGCCCTGTCCTCCGGCTCGTTCCAGGCTCAGGAAAATCCGATCGCCACCATCCTCGTGGCGAATTTCGACAAGGTTCAACACTATCTGTGCTTGACCGGACATGTGTATTCGCCGGCGGCCTTCCTCATCTCGAAACGGGTTTTCGAGCGCATCGCGCCGGAAGATCAACATGCCCTGCGCGCAGCCAGCGCCGCCGGGAGCAAGGCCAGCCGGGCCTATCTCGATCGGGTCGAGAAAAGTGGTCTCGATGAGCTGCGCCAGCGCGGCATGAAGGTGATCGAAGACATCGACCGATCTGCCTTCGCAGTCTCGCTCGCAAGCCTCGAAGGCGAATTTCAGAAGCAGTTCGGCAAAGACAAGATCGATGCCATCCGCGCATTCGGCAAATGAGGGAACACTCATGTCTGTGTTAGCCATAGCCAACCGGCTCAGTCTCAACGGCCGCTTGATCGGCGGCTTCGGGCTGCTGATGGTGCTGGTCGGAGGTACCTCGATTTTCTATAACCTGCGGATCCGCGACGTGCGGGACAATGTCGCGCGAATCGAGCGTGCGTCAGCGGCCACCGACGTGGTCGGCGACTTTGCACGCCATCTTCTGCTGCTGCGGCGCGTCATTGTCGATTACGTCCGCTCCGGCTCGGCCGCGGACCGCGCACGATCCCTCGCCGCCTTCGAGCCGCTCGATAAATCCATCGACAAACTGAGCGAAGTCGTCGGTCCGCGCGGCGAAGTGCTGCGCACCGGCCTTTCCGCCTATCATGCAGCCTTCAACAAGCTGGATGAGGAAATCAAGAAGCGCAAAGCCGCCCTTCAAGCGATGAACGCCAGCGGCGCGCGGCTCACCAACACGCTGACGACGGTGACGCTTGATCTCGGCGCCGCAGGGGAAGCGGCGCTTTCGGCGGCCCAGCGGCTCGAACAGGTGGTCCAGGCACTTCGCGCCGTCACCTATCGTTATGCAGGGGCGCCCTCGTCCGGCGATTTCGATATCGCCGCCGTGGAACGTGAAAGGGCCAACAGGGAGCTGGCCGCCGTGAAGGCTTTGCCTCCGGCCGATCCCGCACTCGCCAAGATCATCGACGCGCTTCCAGCCCAGGCGGAAAAATTCCTCACCGCTTCCGATCAGTTGATCGGCTCGGCCGCCTCGACCGAGGAAACTTTCGCGGCTCTGATCAAAACCGGAATCAAGGTCGGCGACGATGCCGAGGCTCTGCGCAGCGAGTATCAGAGCAGCCGCACCAGCGATATTGCCACGGCCTCGCAAATCGCCGAGGAAGCGACGGTGTCCGGCTCGATCGCCGCCGTCACGGGCGTGGTGATCGGCATCATCCTGGCGGGCTTCATCACTATCTCGATCTCATCGCTGATCAAGCGAATCAACCGAACGATGTCGCAGCTCGCCGGCGGCGATCTGAACGTCGATGTCGAGGGCGCCGAGCGGCGTGACCAGATCGGCGACATGGCGCGCGCCGTGGGCATCTTCAAGGAAAACGCCATTCGTATCGCCGAGGTCGAATCGGAGAAGAAACGGCTCGCCGATCAGACCGAGCGAGATCGCAAGGCCGGCCTGACCGATCTGGCGTCGCGGCTCGAAAGCACCGTCAAGAGCATCGCCGATGCAGTCAAGCAATCGGCCCAACGCATGCACAGCGGCGCCAGCACCATGACCGACGCGGCCGAACGCACCAAGACCCGCTCGAGCGCGGTCGCCGCGGCGTCGGAGCAGGCTTCGGTCAATGTCCAGACCGTCGCCTCCGCGGCCGAGGAACTATCGGCCTCGATTCGCGAGATCGGCCGGCAGGCCCAAAGCTCCGCCACGGTCGCGAGCCGCGCTTCGTCGCAGGCAAGCAAGACGACGGCCACGATGGAAGGCCTGTCGGAGGCCGCCGACCGGATCGGCGAGGTGGTGAAGCTCATCAACGACATCGCCGCCCAAACCAACCTGCTGGCGCTCAACGCGACCATCGAAGCGGCGCGTGCCGGCGACGCCGGCAGGGGTTTCGCCGTGGTCGCCTCGGAGGTCAAAAGCCTGGCTGCCCAGACCGCGCGTGCGACCGAGGAGATCGCAGGCCAGATCGCATCGATCCAGGGCGAGACCAAGGATGCGGCGCTCGCCATCAGAGGCATCGAAGCCGTCATCACGGAAATTAACGAGATCGCGTCAACGACGGCCGCGGCGGTCGAGGAGCAAAGCGCGGCCACGGCCGACATCGCCCGCAACGTCCAGCAAGCCGCCATCGGCACCGACGAGGTCTCCAGCAATATCGCAGGCGTGCTGGAGGCGGCAGCGGAGACCGACGAGCACGCCCGCACCGCGCTGGAGAATTCCAACCAATTGTCCGATCAAGCGGACAAACTGTGGCAGGCGGTTCTTGGATTCGTCGAGGGTGTCAGGGCAGCCTGACCGAAGCCTGTCGTCGGGTAAGCCCCGGCTACAGGCTTTGTGAATTCACCACGTAGTTTAAAAGAATCCAAATCGCGGTTGCTGTGCGACCAGCATCGTCGGCGGCGCCACGCGCGCTTTCGCGATCCTGCGTTTTCGCTGCGGCTTCGGTTCTGGCTTCTTTGGCTCTGACGGCGCGAACTGCGCAAATGCTTCGCGCACGCGCGCCTTTGGTGAGGCTTCGGCACTCGCTGGCGGCGCTGGCGTAGCCGCCTCCGCCCTGGCGGTAGACGTGGGAATGATCGTTGGAAGGCTGGTATCGAACACGACCCGCTCCGGCCATTTCCGATCGGAGTGAATCCTGATGATGGATTTATCGGGGCCGCCAGCGGCGCTGACCGAATCTTTCGATTTCGACAAAGCCGCCTCGTCGCTCAATGTCGGCAGCACCGCATCGACAGCGAACAGCAGCGCGAGCAAGACTCCGCCGACAAAGAAAAAGTATCGCGCTAGGGGCATTTCGACATAGCTCCTTCCGCGCGGGCGCGCGGGCCACCCCCGATAACCGGGGATGACGCGGTTGGTTCCTGGTACTGTGTGCTGGAACAATGATGGGCGGCTTCGCGCCCGCTGCCATACTTAGGCGTGGCCGATTAGGCATGGCTGGCTGCGATCAGCGAGCACTTGGCCTGATCTGCGTTGATATTGACGAAACCGACGTGCAGTCGCGCGAAGGTTTTCCGGCTTCGCGTGTTGATCACCTCGTGAATCATGCGCCTGCGGTCGGTAAGGTGGGTGCCGTCCCTGCGGCTGAAGGAGCAGAAAAGTTCGATGTCCTTGACCGCGTAATCGTTGGCATTGCGGAGCGTGAACGTCACCATCGCCTTCGAGCCCAACCCACCCCGCCGCCACGACTGCGAAGCGATCTTGAGACCATCGACCGGCGCCGTCTCCACCGGCGTGATCGCTTCCGTTGTGGCGGTCACCGGATCGGCCAAGGGACCGTCCTCGTGCTCGTCCTTGGCCATGTTGATCGCGGGCTTGGCGTCCGTGGGAGGCGATTGCGACGGCTCGGTCACGGCGGTCGTGACGAGATGCGTCAGTTGGGCCGTATGGCCGGCATAGCCGGCAAGCATCCAAGCTCCAAACCCGGCGATCAGGACGCCCGGTAACCAGAGGTATTTGATGCGATAGAGCCCGGTGTTCATCGTCAAGCCGTCCAAAGGCGGCGAAGACTAGGACCTGTTGCACTGCACAGCACGCGGTTCGGCCACCGTTCCATCAATGTACAAAGCCGCAAGATGGTTCCACGCGCGCGCAACAAATTCTTGAAAGCGGCTCGGGCCGGCGTCAAATCCAGCATTGGCAGCATCCTTGACGCGTTCTCTGCGCGAATTTCGGATTCGCCTCGCGGCAGGGCACCCGCTAAATTCCCGCGCCGCTCGCCAAACGATGCGCAGCCAGCCAACGGAGATTCGACGATGCCGCCGATAGTAACCTGGGACCATGTCCATCTGCGCAGCCCCGATCCCGAGGCGACCGCGGCGTGGCTTGAAGACGTTCTCGGCGGCGAGATCGTCCGCAGCCCCGGGCGCATCGACGTCAAGCTCGGCGGCGTCAGCGTGTTCATTGCGCCCGTCGCGGCGGGCGACGGCGTCAACGCGCCGCCGGTCACGCCGTACCAGGGGCTCGACCACTTCGGCCTGACCGTAAAAGACATCGACGCGGTCGCCGCGGAGATCAAAGCGAAGGGCGTCGAGTTCACGACAGAACCGACGACGATCCGGCCCGGCGTCCGCATCTGCTTTATCCGCGGGCCGCAAGGCATCTCGGTCGAGCTTTTGGAGCGCAACAAGAAATACGCGTGAGCGAGGCATCGCGCGAAGCGGCTTTGCATTCCGCGAGCTTTCTTCGTTTTGAAGCGTTTTCTTGATGCGAACCGGCATCCACTTCGCTGGAAGACGCTCTAACACGCCGAGTTATTCAGCCGCCTGCTCCAGGGGGGCCACGCGGGGAAGGACGATCTGGATTCGCGTACCTCCGCCCGGCTCGGAATCGAGGTCGAGCCGCCCGCCCAGCCGGTTGGTCACGATATTGTAGACGATGTGCAGGCCGAGCCCGGTGCCGCCCTGATCGCGCCGTGTCGTGAAGAACGGATCGAACGCACGGCGCCGGACATCGAGCGACATCCCACAGCCATTGTCGGAAAAAATGATTTCGACATCGTCCTTGCCGGCTTCTCGCACCAGAATATCGACCGCGCCCGCTCTGCCGTCGGGAAAGGCGTGCGCGACCGCGTTGAGGAACAGGTTCGTGAGCACCTGCCCGTAAGGACCGGGATACGAGTTCATGGTGATATTGGGTTGGCAATCGACCGAAAGCGTCAGATGGTGCTTTCGCAAGCCGGGCCGCAGGCTCATCACGACCTGCTCGGTCAGATCGCCGAGGTCGAACGTGCGCTGATCCGAATAATTGCGGTCGGCCGCCACCTGCTTGAAGGAAGTGATCAGCTCGGCCGCACGACTGAGATTGGCCACCAGCTGCGCGGACGCATCGCGGCTGGCCTCAAGAAATTCATTCAGCCGGGATCGCCTGAGATCGCCGCGCGCTAACTCGGAGGTGAACAATGCTGCCTTGCGTTCCAGCGACGAGGCGACCGTCAAGCTGATGCCGATGGGGTTGTTGACTTCATGGGCGACGCCCGCAACCAGCCGCCCGAGCGCGGCGAGCTTTTCCGCCTCGATCAGCGAATTCTGAGTTTCGCGTAAATTGAGCAATGCCGCTTCGGCGTCATCCCTGGCCTTGCGCATCTCCAGTTCGCCACGCTTGCGTTCGCCGATATCGAGCGCGACGGTGACGATGTTTTCGATCTCGCCCTTGGCATTGAGAATCGGAAGCTTGTTCACCAGCCAGTGCCGCAGATGGCCGGCAGAATCCCTATATTCCTCTGCGTAAAATCCGAGTTCCCTGCCCGGCACGGTGTCGATCACCTGCTGCAAGAGCCGACGGCCTTCGGCGATCGCCTCTTCGGCACGCTTCTGGTCGGTGATGTCGCGCGCCGTTCCCTCGTAGCGGACGATTTCGCCGGTTTCGTCGCGCACCACCGTAGCACTATTGGAAATCCAGAGGATCGCACCGTCGCGCCGACGCACCTGATATTCGAACCCCCGCACCATGCCGTCGCGCCGCATCAGAGACTGATATTCGGCGCGTGCCGAAGAACGAACGTAGATCGTGTTCTCGATGTCGCCGCCTACGCCTTGGATCAGCTCTTCCGGAGTCTCGTATCCCAGCATGCGTGCGAGCGCCGGATTGGCATCGAGAAGCTTACCTGCCGGTGTCGTCACGTAAATCCCGTCGATGGAGGCCTCGAACAGCTTGCGGTAGCTTTCCTCGGCAAGCCGCCGTTCTGCCAAGGCACGAACCGCCGCCTCGCGCGCGGAGTCGGCATCAACAAGTGTGCGGCGAAACACCTCGGCGGCACGCGCGATGTCGCCGATCTCGTTGTCGACGTCCGTGGAGGGAATCGAGGTGTGTTTTTCGCCCACGGCGAGGGAGCGGATCGCGCTTGCGATCGCCATCAACGGGCGGACGGTCCGGCGCACCACAAACAACGCACCGGCAAGCCCGATTAGAACTCCGGTCATGCCGAGGATGATGCTTTGCCATTTGTCGTGGGCAAGGGTTCTGGCGAAGTCGTTGGCCAAGATCTGACCTCCGCTTACGCTCAGATTCCGCAACAAATCGGTGACAAGGCCGATCTGCCGACCTTCGGTTCCCAACACTTCCTTGTCGAGTCTGGCGATCTCGGCTTCCGTTTCCGCGATCATGCTGATCGCGCCGGCGTAAGCATCGGCCGCGGAGCGAAGCGGTGGATCGTCGATCGGCAGCGCCCGCATCGCCTGCGCCGATTGCTCTGCGCTTACAGGATCGTGTGCCAGCAGTGCTGCGGCGACCCGATTTTGCGCTCGGAACAGACTCCTGGCGGTCGCCCGGTCGGGAACTGTGGCGATTGCCGCTTCAAACCGTTCGCGCTCCGGCGGCAATGCCGCAACCAGTTCCACGCGGTGCGCAATTAACGCGGTGACGCGCTCGATGCCGTCACGGTAATTCTGCAGCCGGACCGTGACGCCGTCGATCATTTCCTGCTGTTCGGGGGCGAGCGCCAGCCGTGTTTTCTTCAGCAAACTACTCAGCGACGACGCCGCGTCCCAAACAGGGTCGGATGGCGCCGCGGGGTCGGTCACGAAGTCCCGCGCCGCAAGCCGCAATTCGTTCGTGCGCCGGTCGATTTCCTCGGCGAGGTCGCCAAGGCTGCGCAAATGCTGCAACTCGGCGAAGGTCGCGTCGATGTGGCGGATAGAGACGACGCTGGCGACGCTCGTCATGACGATCATCGCCAGCAGCAGGATAAAGCTGGCAAAGGTTAGCTGCCCGATCGACAGCGAAAACGGCCTGATGCGTCGGACGATTGCTGGAAAGGGCATGGCTTTAGACCGGCTCCGAGCTGTGCACTTTATACGCCTGATTTGCCCCCAAGGGGAACCGGCCTGGCACGCCGCCGGCGGTAGGTTGCCTATTTTAACTCAATCCGCGGTGATGCCGGCCTCCTTGACGACCTTCGCCCAAAGCACGACGTCGTCCCTGATGATGTCGGCAAACACCATAAGCGGGGCGCTCCTCGGTTCGCACCCAGCAAGATCGAGTTTCTCGCGCACCTCCGCCGTCGCGAGCGCCGTTTCCAGCGCCTTGCTGATGCGCTCGACGATCGCTTGCGGCGTGCCTGTCGGCACCACGACGCCAAACCACGGCGTCACCTGTGCCTCGGCAAAACCTTGCTCCGCCATTGTCGGAACGTCGGGAAAATATTTCGAGCGGCCATCGCTGATCGCGCCGATGATCCGGATCGACCCGGTTTGCACCTGCGCCAGCGCTTGGTTGGCGGACAGGAAGGTCGAGGTGATCAGACCGCTTGCAATATCCGCCACCATCTGCGGATAGCCGCGATAACCGATCGCGTTGACGTCGATCCCCGCCAGCCGTTTGAACAGTTCGAATCCGAGATGGCCGGTCGAACCTTTTCCAGGATGGCTGTAGTTCAGCGTACCCGGCTTCTTTTTCGCCAAAGCCACATACTCGGCCACATTCGTCACCGGCAAGGTGGTGGGGACGACGAAGAAATTTGGCGCCCGGCAGATTTGCCCGACAGGAATGAAGTCGCGCAACGGATCCCAGCGCAACGTCGTGTAAAGCGAGGGGCTGGCGGTGAAGAAGGTCGTCACCAACAACCATGTGTACCCGTCCCGCGGCGCGCGCGCGACTTCCTCGGCGGCGATCGAGCCATTGGCCCCGGATTTGGGCTCGACCAGGATCGTCGCGTTCCATTGCGCGGCCATGTGTTGGGCAACGATGCGCGCGAACACATCGGCGACGCTTCCGGCCGAATAGGGCGTGACGATGCGCACCGGGCGATTGGGAAAGCTCTCTTGCGCGCTTGGCATGCCGGGAGCAGCCAGAACCATCAGCCACGCAACCATGATCACGCCGATGCGCAAATCCCTCATGGCGCTGCCCTGCTCACACCGCCGCGACCTCGAAGAGTTCGCCGTCGTAACCGGCCTCGCGCGGAATACGAAGCTGACGGCCGCCGTTCAATTTTGTCATGACCGGCATCACCGTCACGATCGGCATGCCGCTGGAATCCTCGATCGCGGCCTTAACATTGGGCTGCTTACCGAGCTTGATCAAATTGCGTGTGGTCGGAAACGGCAGCTTGAACCGCCCGCTTTCGCCCCCCGTCAGCGCCTCGCGCGGCGACACCCAGATTGAATCGGTAGATTCCCGGCCGTCATGGGCGCCGGCCTGCGCGTGCGGCGCGGCGGCGAGAAAGAACCAGGTGTCGAACCGCTTCGGCATGCCTTCCGGCGTGATCCAGTGCGCATAAGGCACCAATTCGTCGAGCGCGAGCGATACTTCGTTCTCGGCGAGAACATTCAAGAACGTCGTTTTACCCTCGCACAACGCAGTGCGGCTACGCGCCTCGATCTCCCCGGCCCGTTTCGCATCGATCAGGGCGTTCGAACCTTGTGACCGCACCAGCAGAATGCCGCTTTCCTCGAATGTTTCGCGGATCGCGGCAATACGAAAGCCCAATTCCGCAGTGTGGAGTCTATCTCCACCGGAATAAAGCTCGGGCCTCGCGATGATCTCATGATCGCCCTTGTCGATGCTACCGCCCGGAAACACCAGCGCGCCGGAGTTGAAGTCGATCTGATAGTGGCGGACCATCATGAAGACTTCGATCTCGCCGCCGGCGCCATCGCGCAGCAACAGCACGGTGGACGCGGGACGCGGCGCGACGATTTCGGACATCAGATTAGCCCGCCGCGCTGGATTGCGGTTGCAAATTCGCGCGCCGGTCGACCCGCGCCACGCGCGAGAGCAGATAATCCACCTCGGCTTTCGCGGTCGTGGTGATGTTCGAGCCCGGCTTGCGTTGCGCGCTTGAGGCGATCACGCCGCGCTTCTGCAACACGTATTTCCGCACCGCCAATCCGGCGCCGAGCTGCTGCTCGTAACGGATCAAGGGCAGATGCGCGTCGAACAAATCATGCGCGGCATCGCGGCGGCCTTCCTTCGACAGACGCACGATATCGATCAGCAATTCCGGGAAAGCGTAGCCGGTCATCGCGCCGTCGGCGCCGCGCTCCATTTCGAAATCGAGGAACAGCCCGCCATTTCCGGTGAGGATCGAGAGCGGCCGCAACGAGCCGTCTTTTTGGAAGGCGCGAAGCGCGGAAATCTTTTCCAACCCCGGCCAGTCCTCGTGCTTGAGCATCACACAGGACGGGTTGTCCATCACGATTTTTCGGATCACGGCTGGCGTCATCACCACCGTCAGCGTCAACGGGTAATCCTGCAACACCCATGGAATGTCGGTGCCGATCGCCTCCACCGCCTGTTTGAAGTACCCCGTGATTTGATCGTCGGTGCGCAAATGCGGCGGCGGCGCGATCATCACGCCGGCCGCACCGGCGTCCATCGAGGCACGCGCCAGCGAGCGCATCGCGGCAAAACCCGGCGCGGAGACGCCGACGATGACTTGCAGGTTTTTGGCATGCTTCACGAAGCGCTTTGCGACTTCCTCGGCTTCCGACCCGTCGAGCTTCGGCGCCTCGCCCAAAATGCCGAGCACGGTCACGCCATCGCACCCGACCTCGGTGTAAAAGTCGGTCAGGCGATCGATGGATTTCTCGTCGATGCGCCCGTCATCGTGGAACGGCGTCGGCGCGATCGCGAAAGTGCCTGCGGCTTGGTGGGTGAGTTTTGTCATTTGTTCCTGTGTCCTTTTTTGTCATTCCGGGATTCTCCGTCAGGACCAGACCCGGAATCTCGAGATTCCGGGTTTGATGCTGCGCATCGCCCCGGAATGACTGAGTGAAATTAAAACCGCCGCGCGCCCATCTTGATTTCTTCCTCGGAGAAGAAAATCTCCTTGGCGTGCTCGACGACATCCTGGGCCTTCCAGTTTTCACCCGGCGGCTTCCAGCCCGG
>WNFP01009652.1_pt1 | contig 10326 bp, 8 predicted proteins | sample 5400201 | NCBI WGS metagenome assembly WNFP01 (sample SAMN13153355, study PRJNA577476) | soil metagenome | isolation source: 115 cm saprolite under Madrone tree | place: USA:California | collected 2016-06-14
TGCGTAGCGGCGGTCGTGGGCCGGACGATCGGCAACAAAGTGCAGCAGATCTTCCCTCTTGTCGAGGGCGCGCAGAATTTTCTTTGCGACCGTAATATTCTCCAACTCACATCCGCCGCCTACGTTGTAAATCTCGCCATCCCTTCCCTTGCGAAGAATCAGGTCGAGAGCGCGGCAGTGATCGGAGACGTGGATCCAGTCGCGGACGTTCTTGCCGTCTCCATAAACCGGCAACGTCTCGCCCGTGAGCGCTCGCGAAATCATCAGGGGAATGAATTTCTCCGGAAACTGGAATGGACCATAGTTGTTGGTGCAACGCGTGATGATTGCAGGAAAGCCAAACGTCCTGACGGCTGCCTGCACCAGAAGGTCCGAGGCGGCTTTGCTGGCAGCATAAGGACTGGTCGGCGCAAGCGCCGAGTTCTCGTGTGATTTTTCCACTGGTCCCAGGCTTCCATAGACCTCGTCAGTACTCACATGCAGGAAGCGCCCTACTTTCGCGGTGCGGCAACTCTCCACCAGACGCCACGTTCCTTCAACGTTGGTGCGCATGAAAGGGGACGCATCCTCAATACTGCGGTCGACATGGCTCTCAGCGGCGAAATGCACCACTGCGTCGCAACCTTTGGCGGCTTCGGTAACTTCAGGATCGCAGATGTCCATGCGGAAGAATTGCACGCGGCCGATCTGTAGAACCGTTTCAAGATTCTTCAGGTTGCCCGCGTAAGTAAGCTTGTCAAGGACCACCAGTTGGTCGGACGAGTGCTCGCGCAGCACAGCGTGAATAAAATTCGAGCCTATGAATCCCGCTCCTCCGGTCACCAGGATCTTCATTCGCGATCTGCTCCCTTGGAAGCGAGTGCGGCGCCGTCACTTGGCGCAGCTTTCTCCCTCAACTCGCGTACGAGATTGCTGGCGCGCCAGAGCGACTCGAATGTGCCTGCGTCTGTCCACCAGCCTTCCAATGTCTCGTGGGTCATGGTGCCTTCGGCCAGATACGAGTTGTTTACATCGGTGATTTCGTATTCCTGTCTTCCTGAAGGCTTCAGCCTGCGGATCCGGTTGAAGACGGTCGGGTCATAGAAATAGACGCCAATCACCGCGTAAGGTGACGATGGCGTTTTTGGCTTCTCGTCAATGCGAATGATGCGGCCATTATCGAAGGCCGGAACACCGAATCGTTCCGGATCAGGCACTTTTTTCAGCATCACTCTGGCGCCGCGCTCCTGCTTTTCGAAGTTCTGCTTTGCCTTCGCAATACTGCCTTCGATGATGTTGTCGCCGAGCACCACGCAGACGCTGTCTCCACCGGCAAACGGTTCGGCCAGTCTGAGCGCGTCTGCAATCCCCGCCTCTCCCTCCTGATAGGCGAAGTTAAGACGGCGCAAGCCAAAGTCTTTTCCATTCCGCAGAAGCCGCAGGAAGTCGCCTGCGCTGTGTCCTCCGGTGACGATGAGGATGTCGTCAATTCCCGCATCTACCAAAGTTTGCAGCGGATAGTAGATCATTGGCTTGTCGTAGACCGGCAACAAGTGTTTGTTGGTCACCCGGGTCAGCGGATGAAGCCGCGAACCGGTCCCGCCAGCCAGCACCACACCTTTCATTCGAGTCTCCTTCGTCTCACTGTGATCCTCCATGAGTCAAATGTTGCGTCTCGGCCAGGGCAAGGTCGCGATCACGCAAATAGTCTTTCAGCGTTTCCTGCCACGGGCGAGGATGAATACCAAACGCCTCAAGGCCCGCCTTTGACAGAACAGAATATTTTGGCCGGCGAGCCGGCCGGGGAAAATCTTCTGTACGGACTGGTGTAACCGCAACCTCAGTCTTTCCGGCTGCGCTCAGAATCGCCTGGGCAAATTGGTACCAACTGCATGAATTTGAATTTGTCGCGTGAAGGGTCCCGTGCGCTCCGGCCTTCATCAGTCTGATAATGATCTGGGACAGGTCGCGGTTGTAAGTAGGGCAGCCAACCTGGTCGGCTACAACCTGGATGCTGCGACGGCCCTGCGCGATTTCCAGGATTTTGTTGGGAAAACAATTTCCCACAGCTCCAAACAACCACGAAGTCCGCACGATACACGCGTCAGGAAGAATCTGGCGGATCCCTTCTTCCGCCAGGGCTTTGGAGCGCCCGTAGACATTCATCGGACACACGGGATCGCCGGGTTCGTAAGGACGGGTGCTGGTTCCATCAAAAACGTAGTCGCTACCTACGAAGAGGAGCTTCGACCCTGTGGCGCCTGCGGACCGGGCAACATTCAGCGCGCCTCGATAATTCACGTCGTTACAGTGTTCTTGTCTTTTTTCGCAGCCGTCAACGTCTGTATACGCTGCCGCAAGCACAGTCCATTCCGGCTGGCGCTGGGCGAAGAGCTGGTTTAATTGGTCCGGATTTCGGATGTCGGCATCCTGCGAACTTGCGCCCGTTATCTCGATGCCAGTACCGGCTTCGAGAAGCACGCGCCCCAGCAGACCGGTAGCGCCGATAACTAAAACTCGCATCAATTCCCTATTTGTGTTGAAGTTCCCAGTCGTAGGCAATCTCGGGATGGTCGTACTGCAGCCGCCCTTCGTCTTTAGGGTTGTAGTAGCGGTCGGTCACGTAAACCAACTGGGCAGGTTGCGTTCCCAGCACCTTGTAGCCGTGGCCAACGCCCGGGGGGATCAATATTCTCCACGGCTGATGCACGCCCGCGTAAATCGTATTGGCCACCCCAAACGTGGGCGCATTCCGGCGCAGGTCGTACAACATGACTTGCAACATCCCGGCGACCGGGATCCATAGATCCGTTTGCTCGAAGTGATAGTGGATGGCCTTGATCGTTCCTGGATAGGTGAGTGTTGTGGAAATTTGGACCTGACGGTGACCGTCGGGAACCATGCTTGCGGCAATCCCCGCAGAACCAAGCCTGGCCAGCTCGGTGAAAAAGCCCCGGTCGTCCGGATATACCTGCATGGCTTCGATCACGACTCCAGCGATGAGGTCGACGGAATCCGGACGCGAGATGACCTTGCCCAGACTTCGCGCGGCCTGCCGCCGGATGGCGAGTTCCAGCCCGTTGCGTTCTCCTACACCAGTGATGTCGCTCTCCGCCAAAACTGCCCGGTTTGTTGGCAAGAATTCCTCCGGAAGCTAGTTTCTGCCCGCATGGATGGCGGGCACAACGTCAGTTATGTCGACATCTACAACAATGGACCGCTGGATAAGTTCAAGCGAGAGCACCACGCGAAACTGGCCTTTTCGACGCAAAAGAATGCCGGCAAGGCCTTCAAGCGGCCCCCGGATAATGCGCACGCGCCGACCCGCCACCAGAAAGGGATGCGGCTCCGCGCTCAGCGATCCGCCCAATCCGATTCGGAGTCTCTCCAGGTCCTCTTCAGGCAACGGCGACGGATGCCCATTGGTCCCGACCAGGCGGACTACGCTGGGAACTTCCAATACCTTCAACCGCTCGAGCAAAGGAATACGGACAAAGAGATAGCCCGGAAAGAGCGGCAGGCTTAGGCGAACGCGCCGGTCTTTCCAGCGGCTCACGGTTTCATATTGGGGCAGAAAATGCTCTACGTTCCGTCCGGCAAGATGGTCGGCAACGCGTTTCTCATGCCGTGGACAGGTATACACGGCGTACCAATGGGGGGCGGCTTGATACACCAGCGCTTCGGAATGAGGCACACTGACTGTCATGACCCGTTTACATTGCCCAGTATACAGCTTCGCTCCGTCACTTACAGGGCTGTTGTGACCTAACCCATTTCCATTCTATTACTTACACTATTCTGCTACTTGCAGGTTGCGGCTTGCAATCTTCGGCAATACAAACCACAGCCGCTGGCTTTCATTTCTCCGCGCGCAACCAAAAAGCGCCAGAATGTTGCAGAAACAGGTGGGCTGGTTTCTCGTTGCAAGAGGCGCAATGTAGCGCAGGGGCTATTTCGCCCCACGCAAGTAGAACTTGAACATCTGCCATCGAGCGGCAAATTGAGGGTTCTCTTTTGCTTTCTCCACCCTCTCCATAAAGAATGCCAGCATTACGGCAATGAGCACGGCCAAAATCACGACGATCACGAGGATGATGGCCCGATGAGGCGACGACTTCTTTTCGGGCGGCGTTGCCTTGTCCAATTCCTGGATGATGACGGGATCCTTGCCTTCGTCAATACGCGCCGCTTCATACTGGCGCGCGAGCAGGGCGAACAACGACTCATGGTATCTGACCTCGCGGTACCTTCTCAGGTATTCGAGTCCGGCGGTCGGCATTGCGGAGAGTGGCATATCAAGAGTGGAACCGCTCCCCGTTCTCTTTTCCATCCGGTTAAGTTGCGCCTCCGCGGCCGCCAGTTCGTTTTCAGCCTTGATGAGATCAGGGTTCTCGGGGGTGGCAAATGACCGCATTGCCTGAACCTGTATCTGCTGGGCCGCCACTGTGGCCCGGAGCGCGGCGACTGACTCGATCACGGCTTTCGCCTGGCTTTCGAGTGTAAAGATGCCGGTCTTCTCCTGCGTCTGTTTCAATCCGAGTTCCGCTTTGGAGAGCTCGTCCAATTCCGACTTGACCTCACTTTCGTAAAAGAGGCGCCGCTTTCCTGCCTCGGTGACAGCCAGTTTCTTGGCCAGTTTTTCCAGTTCTTCGATGTATCCATTGGCCAGTTCGGCGGCAAGTTGCGGGCTGCGATCGTCCACGGAAACGCTGATCACTCCGTCTTTGGACATGACGACGTCGGTACGGCTCTCGAGCTTTTTCTGGGCATCCACGCGCCACTTGCTCTTGTAGACCGACATCAACGAAAACCGGTCAATCAAAGTGTTGGCGATTGTGTCGCTGCGCAGCATGGAAACATAGACATCGCTCGAATTGCGCAGACCCAGGCTGGAGCCCAAAGAGGCCAAAGGCCCCAATTGACTCGCCATTGCCACGGAGGCCATGGACTGGGTTTGCTGCGGCGGAAGGATTTTCACGTTTGCGGTATAACTGTTGGGCCAAAACCAGACAATCCCCAGCGTTACGATGACGGTGATTCCCACAAATCTCAGGATGAAACGCCTGCGCTTGGCGACAATGATCAACGGCTCAGGAAAAGACATGGGCGGTTCTCCGCTGTCTTGTTCCACCATCGTAGTCTCTTCAATGACGCCCAATTGCACCTCAGTCCTTGTTTGGCTGCGCCTCGGGGCAGCCCGAGTGATTTCGGTCAGCTTACCTCAGCAGGCTGCCAATAGCGGCTGCGGTCAGCCCAAATCCACTGATGAGCTGGCTCCAATCCCTGAGTCCGCGCAGTAAAGCGCCCGAATTGGTCTTTTGCGGGACCACAATCGTATCGCCGGGCATGAGCTTCAGCATACTGAAGTCGCGGCTCAGGAGCGCGTGGTGTTGCTGCCGGCTCACAGTGGACCCGTCGGCCCGGACTACAAACTCATGTTTCTTGTCGCCGTCGCGCCGTGAGCCCCCGGAGAGTCGAAGGTAGTCACTCACTGTCTTTCCTGGTTTATACAGGAAGGAGCCGGTGTTGTACACGGAGCCGATCACGTTCACCGTGGCAGGATGGAATGGGACCAGCAACCGGTCACCATCTTCTAACGGCATGTCCGGCACCTCACTTACGCTTACCGCCTGAGGTTTGATCTCAAGCACGATGCGCCCTGTTGCTTTTGTTGCCCGCAGTCTCGCAATTACGTTCCGCTGGTTCGCGCCCTCTGCTTTGGCCAGGGCAGCGTCAGTGGAATTATCTCCGGCGTATACCGCGGCGGCCGCGCCTTGTTGCTGAAGCGATCTTTCCAGGTCGTTTGTATAAGCGTCAAGCCGCTGTTGTTGATCGACCCGAGTCGACTCGCGGGTGAAGTCTGAACCAAAGAGATACGCCTGCGGAGTAAATCCTCCGAGGCGAACTAGAAGATGGCGCAACGTCTCACCGGGTTCAATCTGATAAACCCCTGCCCGGCTCACTTCACCTTCCAGGTGGATGAACTTGCTCTGTTGCGCAATCGGGACCCGGATGTCCGCCTGGGAGAATATCGTCACCACGTCTCCGGGTTGAAGCTCCAGATTCTGAGTGTCATCGCCTTGAATCGCGCGGCCCAGATTGAAAGGCAGAAGATGTGACGCAAGCCCCTGAGGATCAAAGCGCTGGATGGCGGCATATTCCCAGTTAATCTCGGCGGAGACCCGTTTCACATCGTTCTTCAACTCGGATTGGCTAAGACGGAAATCGCCACTCTGGGCATCAACCACCTGCTGGGTCTGGCGTTTCCAGTATTCCTCTGTGACCAGGAAGTCGCGGTCGGGAATCAGGTCGTGCACCCGCATGCCCTGGCGCCACGGATATCGGCCCGGACGAGCAACGTTGCCGCGCAGTGTTACGGAGTTTTCAAACTTAGACGAGATTCGCTGGAAACGAACAATGTCGCCGTCGTGCAGTTCGCGTGCTAGGCCATCGCGGTCGAGCGGAAACTCGTCAACCTTGCGAAGAAGATGGTTCTCAATGCGTTCCACAACCGCGTAGTCACCCGCCGCGATGTTGGTCACGCCTCCTGCATAGGAGACGGCGTCGGCCAGCGTGGTCTTTCCTCTCAGTTCGTAGATAGCAGGTGCGTTAATGCTGCCTGCGAGCGCCGCAAGAGGGCCCACGGCCGGAACGTACACCACATCGCCAGCGCGCAGGGTGACGTCTTTACTCTTGTCACCGTTCACGAGCAGGTCGTACAAATCGAACGTAGTGACAACCTTGCCGTCTCGCTTGAGTTGAATCTGACGCATGGAGCCGCGTTTTGACGGGCCTCCGCACGCGAACAACGCATCCACCAGAGAACTCAGGGAGCTAACCGTGTAACTGCCGGGTTTCTTTACCTGGCCGACCACAAAAATCTGCATGGAGCGTAGATGCCCCATACTTACGCTCAGCTGAAAGCTTTTGAAATAGCGCGCGATCTGCGCCTGAATGTAATCATGCAGGTCGTCATACTTGACGCCGGCAACACCAAACGTGCCAACCTTGGGCAGGTAGATTGAGCCGGAGCGGTCCACAACCGCCTGGTAGTTGATGTCCACCAGGCCCCAGGTCCGGATGATGATCTCGTCGCCCGGACCAATGGCATAATCTCCGGGCACCTGGACGCGGTCTAAAGGCGCGAAAGTGGACGGCACTCCCTCAAAAAGATTCTGCCCGAAGATCGGGAGTCTCTTACCCAGAGAAAACCCGACAAATTCCTGAAATTCAATGTCGGGCTCGGAACCCGGCCCGACTCGTTGCCCGGAGGGTGGCGCAATCCTGTTCTTTTCCTGGTCGGCCATCTCCTGGGCCGGAGTCATGTTTGTAATGGGCGCGTTCTGCACCGGCGGAATCTGAAGCGGCTGCACGACAGGGGATGTACTATCGGGAGTTTGAGATGAACTGCCGGGAGTCTGCGTCTGGCCCGTCGGCTGCTGCGTATCGGGTGTCTGCGCAATCAAACTGTCGGGCAGAAAAACAGTTAAAACAGATGCTGTGAAAAGAATATAAAGAATATATATGATTCGCCGCAAGATTTGTCGTCCTTGGGATAGCCCTAGTCTGATTGTTGGCACCTTGCAATAACCCGGTGTCGGGGCCCGGGCCAGGAAACAAACGCAGCGCTGGGATGCCGATCACCTTGCAGAATCCGCTCAGGACCTGCTGACAACTTACAAATCTGATCTGAAGCACTTCATTGTACCGTGCATTGACACAAACGCGGAGCTCCGTGCTTGTCCACAAACCGAGGAGTTGGGAACTGAGTAAAGATTCACGAAAGACTAACGGCCAGCTCCCTCAATCCGTCTGCTCCGCAACGCCCGAGTAGTCTTCTTTTTCGACGACTGGCCGGAATTCGCCAACACCTGCATCGCGAACGCGCCTTGGCTCGGCGCCTGGGAGACGAACGTCAATCCCTGTGTGCTGTACAGAGTCACGCTGAAATATCTTGAGCCCGGTCTTGAAGATGATGACCAGATCACTGGAGAAACTGGCGCGTTGCAGATAGTCGAGGTCCATCTTGACCTTCACCGGCATGATTGACTTCATATAGATTCGTTCCACTTCAGCAACCGACGCCGGCGTGAGCATCTCTTCTTCATTGCGGAAATTTACCGTCGCCTCACTCGTCAATCCAGGGCGAACGGAGAGGACATAAGGTGCTTCTTTTTGAATCGAAGGTTCTTTCCAGTGTGGAATGGGCAAGGGACGCGGACCGACAAAACTCATGTCACCTACAATAACGTTCCAGAGCTGCGGCAGTTCGTCCAGTTTCCACTTCCGCATGTGGCGTCCGAACCGTGTCACTCTGGGGTCCCGGGCACGGGTTACCGCAGGTCCAGGATTGCCGCGGGCATCCACCATGGTCCGGAACTTCAGGATATTGAATTGCCATCCCAGCTTTCCCGGACGGCGTTGCCGGAAAATTACGGGACCCGGGGACGTCAGCTTCACGCCTATCGCCACCAGAACCATGATCGGCAGGAATACGACGAACAGACAAATGGCGCCCACAAGATCAAACGTTCTCTTTGTCCGGGAGCTATAGAATTTGCTTATCGAATACGAACCAGGTGCTGGGTGCGCCTCGTGGCCATTCATGGTTGACTTTGGCTCCATCATTTGCCTTGACCGGCCCTCCAGAAAGCTAGCATTGCCGTACCCTTCACTTCTGCTCTCTATTGTTACACAATCGGTGTAGCTCGATTGCTATCAGCCGCAGCTAATCCGCTCAAAACCGCAGCGAGACTTCAGCCCGCGGCTTTAGACGGCTGTGGCAGCTTGGGGATTAACGCAATTCCCTTTGTACCAGTCGACCGTCCTTCTCAGGCCCTCCTCGAAACTAACTTGCGGCGAATATTGAAGAGCGTCTCTTGCCCGGCTTATGTCGGCCAGAGAATGCCTTACGTCTCCAACCCTCGGCGCAGCGAAGTTGATGGCGCCCTTGAAGCCGATAATCTGCCGCAGAGTTTCGCAGGTGGCATTCAAAGAGATCTGCCGTCCGGTCCCAACGTTGTAGCTCTGCCCTGCCGCGGCGCTGGCGGGGGCCGCCATGGCCAGCAAATTTGCCTCGACTGCGTTGTCCACATAGGTAAAGTCTCGGCTCTGCTCGCCATCGCCGTAAATTGTTGGCGAGGGACCATCTCTTCGTGCTTGGGCAGGGTCAGGGTTTCTCCATACGCCGAACTGGAAGCCGCATACACTATCCGCTTGACCTTCGCTTCGCGCGCGGCCAGCAGGACGTTGAACGTGCCGTTGATGTTGATGTTGTGGCTGCGAGCAGGATCGCCCACCGAGAGTGGGACCGAGGGCAGCGCGGCCTGGTGAAAGAGCCAGTCCACCCCTGCCATGGCTTCTTTCAGTCCACGGTAATCGAGAATGTCCACTTCGCGGAAGTCGATCCGCTCGCGGACCGTCGCAATATTCCCGGGCTTCCCCGTTTCAAAATTGTCGATGCCCCGGACCCGGTCCCCGCGGCGAACCAACTCGCGCGCAATAGAAGAACCAATGAATCCGGCGGCGCCAGTTATGAGATACAGGGCCATGAAACCGTTCTTCTTCTCCCGAAAAAACGCTCTGGCAAGTGTACCCGATTCAACCCCTCTCGGCGGCATGCCGCGCATACGTTAAACCGCGCGCAATGCCCTTTGATGGCCGTTATTTCCGGCAACCGCCAGTTCCCCGATATGGTGATTGATGGTGTCGAGAAGAATTTCATCGAGATTGAACGAAGCGCTATATCCGATGGCGCGTTTGATCTTGTTCAGATCGGGAACGCGGCGCATCATGTCTTCGAATCCCTGCTCGTAGGCTTTGTAGTACGGGATCTTCACGATCCGCGAATCCGACGCGGTCAGCTTCTTGATTTTATTGGCCAGCTCAAGGATTGACACTTCGTCAGTAGAGCCTACGTTGTACACCTCACCGGTGGTCTTGGAGCTTTCCGCCAGCGCAATCAGTGCCTGCACGGCATCGCTCACGTGAGTGAAACAGCGCGTCTGGAAACCATCACCGTAGACCGTGAGATCGTGGCCCGCGAGCGCCTGTTTGATCAGACTGGGAATGACCATGCCATAGCGTCCGGTCTGGCGTGGTCCCACAACGTTGAACAAGCGGGCCACTACCGTGGGCACTCGTTTCTCTTTCCAATAAGCCAGGGCCAGGAATTCGTCAATGGCTTTCGAGCAGGCGTAGCTCCAGCGCCCTTTATCGGGCGAGCCAAGGACCAGATCATCGTCTTCGCGGAACGGGACTTGCTCGCGTTTCCCGTAAACTTCTGAAGTCGAAGTTATCAGGACGCGTTTCTTTTTCTTGGCGGCAAGCTGCAGGACCACCTCTGTC
>WNFP01010172.1_pt1 | contig 10325 bp, 10 predicted proteins | sample 5400201 | NCBI WGS metagenome assembly WNFP01 (sample SAMN13153355, study PRJNA577476) | soil metagenome | isolation source: 115 cm saprolite under Madrone tree | place: USA:California | collected 2016-06-14
GCCCCGACTGGCTCGCCATCTGCGCGATCGAGCACGCCTCGGGCAACGTGATCGACTTCCCGATGATCCAGGACCTGGCGGCGCTCCTCTGGGTCGTGAACCTGGGCTGCATCGACCTGAACCAGTGGTACGCGCGCTGCGACGAGGTCGATCGCCCCGACTACCTGCACTTCGACCTCGACCCCACCGAGGGCGCGACCTTCGCGCACGTCCTCGAGACGGCGCGCCTCCTCCACACAACGCTCGACGACCTCGGCATGCCGAGCTACGCGAAGACCACCGGCTCGCGCGGGATGCACGTCTACGTCCCGATCGTGCGCGGCCCGACGCAGAAGGAGGTGTGGACGGTCGCGCGGACGATCTCCCTCGAGCTGGCCCGTCACCATCCGCAGCTCATCACCGCGGAGTACAGCATGGCGCGGCGCCCGCGCGGGCACGTGCTGGTCGACTACAACCAGAACGCGTGGGGCCGGACGCTCGCCTCGGTCTACTCGGTGCGCCCGACGCCACGCGCGGCAGTCTCGACGCCGGTCACCTGGCCCGAGGTCAAGCGCGCCCTCGCGATCGACGACTTCCGCCTCGACAACGTGCCCGCGCGCGTCAAGCGGCGCGGGGACCTGTGGGCGCCGCTGCTCGCGGCGAAGGGGCGGGTCGATCTGCGACGCTTCGGTTAGCGCCCTCGCCACACCGGCGGGCGCTTCTCCTTGAACGCCTTGATGCCCTCCTTCGCGTCCTCGCTCATGAAGACGCTCGCCGAGTAGCTCATCTCGTTGGCGAGCGCCTCCTTCAGCGGGAGGAAGGTGCTCTCCTTGGCCGAGCGCTTGCACGCGCGCACGGCGAGCGGGCCGTTCAGGCAGATCGTCTCGGCGAGCTGCCGCGCCTCGGCCAGCACCCGGTCGCGCGGCACGACGCGGTTCACGAGCCCCATCTCGTAGGCGCGCTCGGCGCTGATGCGGTCGGCGAGCAGCACCACCTCCATGGCGTGGCACCAGGTGAGCTGGCGGACGCTCTGCACGGTCGAGCCGCCGCCGGGGAAGAGGCCGCGGCGCGGCTCGGCGAGCTGGAACCACGCCGTGTCGGCGCACACGCGGAGGTCGGTGTTCCACATCATCTCGAGGCCGCCCGCCGCGCAGATGCCGTTGATCGCCGCGATCACCGGCTTGTAGAGCGTGAACTCGCTGCCGTCGGGCAGCGTGGCCCCGTCGCGCAGGACGGCGACCAGCGAGTGCGCCATGGTGTACTTGGAGCCCTCCTGCGGGAGCTTCGACTCGCCCGCGCTCAGCCTGTCGGCGCGCTCGGTGACGATCGGGATGAAGCTCTTCAGGTCCGCGCCCACGCAGTACACGTCGCCGACGCCGGTCAGGATGGCGACGTAGGCCTGGTCGTCGTCGCGGAAGCGGACCCAGGCGTCGGCGAGCTGGCCGAAGTGCTCCAAGTCGAGCGAGTTCCGCTGCTCGGGGCGGTCGATGGTGATGGTGACGATGTGTCCGTCCTGCTCGTAGTGGATCGCCATGGCGTCGCGTTTACACCCGCGGGCGCGGGCGGCGCCAGAGTCGCGCCTGCACGTGTCGGATGCTAGGTTGCCGACGTGGCGAGAATTCGCGTCATCTTCGAGAACGGCGACCCCGAGCGGGTGATCGAGTTCGACCCGGCGCGCGCGCCCTTCCAGCACGACGGGAAGCCGGGGTCGATCCTCGACGTGCTGCTCGGGCACGGCATCCACCTCGAGCACGCCTGCGGGGGGAACTGCGCCTGCACCACCTGCCACGTGATCGTGAAGGGCGGCGGCAAGGCGCTTTCCGAGTCCGACGAGAGCGAGGAGGACCTGCTCGACAAGGCCCCGGGGCTCACCCCCACCTCGCGCCTCGGCTGCCAGGCGGTGGTCGAGGATCCCGACGCCGAGATCGTGGTCGTCATCCCGCGCTACACCATCAACCAGATCGTATCCGAGCATGGCGGTTGAGTACGAGGCGCGGGTCGCACGCATCGTCGAGCACGCGCCCGACACGCGCTCGCTCTTCCTCAGCGGGCCGCGGATCGCGTTTCGGCCGGGGCAGTTCATCTCGTGCCTCCTGCCGGTCGGCGGCGAGACGCTCATCCGGCCGTACTCGCTCGCCTCGAGCCCCGAGGAGGACGACCTGGAGATCTGCCTGAACCTCGTGCCGGGCGGGCGCGCCTCACCATATCTATTGACGCTGCCGGTGGGCGCGCCGGTCCGCTTCACGGGGCCCTGGGGGACGTTCGTCCTCGACCGCGCGCCCGAGGCGGAGGCGGTCTTCATCGCCGACGGGACGGGGATCGCGCCCATCCGGCCGATGCTCCGCCGCGCGCTGGCAACCGCCACCCGGCATCCGCTGCGGCTGCTGTACGGAGCCGAGAGCCGCGAGCGCCTGCTCTACCGCACCGAGCTCGAGGCCATGGCCCGCGAGCACCGGGACTTCCACTGCGAGCACGTGCCGAGCGCGCGGCTGCGCGACGAGGTGGCGCGCCGCTGGGTCGACGGCGACGCCGACCGCGCCCGCCGCTTCTTCATCTGCGGCGTGGGCGCGATCGTGCCGGCGCTCCGCGACCTCCTGCGCGGCGCCGGCTACGAGCGGCGCGCGGTGCAGTACGAGAAGTGGTAGCGTCGGGGAAGAGGTCGTCCACCGGCATCGACCAGCCCGGCACGGCTGGCTCGGCCTCGGCGACGTCGCCGCGCCGGTAGACGGTCGGGCGCGCCGGCTCGCGCGCGCGATACACGCGCACGACGTCCGCGCCGAGGAGGTCGACGTCCCACACCACCAGCGTGCCGGCCGCGAAGTAGTCGGCGCGCTTGCGGGCGAGCTTGCGCTCGGCGGCGGGTCCGTAGTCGCTCTCGCTCCGCACCTCCACCGCGAAGCGCGGCGCGCCGGTGAGAAATCCCATGCGGAGCTCGCCCACGTAGAACGCGGCGTCGGGCGAGAACGAGCGGCGATGCGGCAAGGTCACCGTGAAGGCCACGTTGTCGGGGATCGCGTGACCCGTGCCGATCCGGCGCGAATACTCGCGCAGGCTCACCACGATCTCCCGCCCCGCATAACCCGGCAGCCCGCCCGTCGGTGACATGCGTACGATCCGGCCGTTCACGAGCTCGGCCTTGCCGGGCTCGCGGGCGAGATCCTCGAGCGTCGCCTCTCGCGTGCGCATGCGGGCGCGGTTTCTTCTGCTACACCCCACACCATCGGCCGGCAAGGCTGCACGGGCAGAGCGAACGAGTCGATCGCTGGGAGCGCAGCACGCACGGGCCACAGCCACCGCCTGCGCGGAGTCCGGTGACCGGCTTGTTCCCGGCCGCGCCCCGTGCCATGGGAGCGCGCATGGCCTCGCCGATCCCCCGCCTCGGCGCGAGCCTCCCGCTCCCGCCCGACCTCGAGATGTGCCGGCGCGTCGCCGAGCACGCCGAGATCCTCGGCTACGAGAGCCTGTGGATCGCCGACACGGGCGCGGGACCCGACGCCTTCGTGGTGGCCGCGGTGGCGGCCGGCGTCACGCGCCGCGCGCGCATCGGCACGGCGGTCATCCCCGTCTACACCCGCGCGCTCCCCGTGCACGCCGCCGGCGCCGGCTCGGTCGCGCAGCTCGCGCCCGGCCGCTTCGTCCTCGGTCTCGGCGTCTCGAGCGAGACCATCGTCGATACCTGGGGCGGCGTGCCCTTCGAGAAGCCGTTCGCGCGCATGCGCGAGACCGTCGCCGTGCTCCGCCAGATGCTCGCCGGCGAGCGCGTCAGCTTCGAGGGGAAGACGGTGCGCACCAAGAACTTCCGCCTCGTCTCGCCGCCGCCGCGGCCGGTGCCGATCTACGTCGCGGCGCTCATGCCGCCCATGCTCGAGCTGGCGGGCGAGATCGCCGACGGCGTCATCCTGAACTTCATGCCGGTCGAGGCCGTGCCGCGCATGCTGGCCCACGTGCGCAAGGGCGCCGAACGCGCCGGGCGCGACGGCGCCGAGCTCGAGGTGGTCGCCCGCTTCCAGACGCTGGTGACCGACGACGTTCCCGCGGCGCGGGGGGCGATCCGCCACATGATGGGCCCCTACTTCGCGACCTCGGTCTACAACCGCTTCGTGGCCTGGTGCGGCTTCGCCGAGGAGGCGCGCGCCATCGACGCGGCGTGGCGCGCCAAGGACCGGGCGCGCAACGTGGCCGCGGTCACCGACGACATGGTGGACCGCCTCGCCATCATCGGCACGCCCGAGCACTGCCGCAAGCGGCTCGCCGCCTTCGTCAAGGCGGGCGTCACCACGCCCATGATCCAGCCCTTCCTCTTCGACGAGGCGGCGATCTGGCGGACGTTCGAGGCCCTCGCGCCCGCGGGCGCGTAGGGAGTGCCCGTCAGAGGAGGTCCGCCAAGCGGGCCGCACGAGCGCGCGCGTCGTCCAGGATGGCGGTCAGCGCGCTCGCGCAGTCGGGTGAGAGCACCCCGCGCCGCGCCGCCCGCCGCGCGCCCCTCGTAGCCTGGCCGAGGTCCCGCACGGCCTGCATGACCAGCTGGCGGGCGCGCCGGTGACTCTTGAGCGCCGAGGCGTGCGCCGCGATTCTGCAGGCGCGCGTGAAGTGGCGCACGACGCCTGCGGGTGGCGCCGTCGACCCGCAGCTCGCCGGCGCGAGATCAGCCGCGCACAGGCACGCGAGCCCCGGGAAGCCCTCGATCGGAGGGTACATGCAACCGAGCTGCGGGTCGCACACGTTGGTCGTGCACTCCCCGCCGTCGCTGCACGAAAGGGGCGCGCCTGCCGTGCAGACGCCCGCGTGGCAGGTCTCGGCGCCGTTGCAGAGGTTCCCGTCGGGGCACGGCGTGGCGTCGGCGACCGCCGCGTGCTGGCAGCCGGCGCTCGAGTCGCACGTGTCGGCCGTGCACGGATTGCCGTCGTCGCAGGCGAAGGTGAACACGCAGCCGGTCGCCGGGTCGCAGGAGTCAACGGTGCATGCGTTCCCGTCGTCGCAGACGAGCGGGGTCCCCGGCGTGCATGTGCCCGCCTGGCACGTCTCGGTGCCGTTGCAGAAGTTGCCGTCGGGACACGGCGCGCCGTCGGCGCGCGGCGTGTGCTGGCAGCCGGTCGCCGGCGTGCAGGTGTCGAGAGTGCACGGGTTGCCGTCGTCGCATGGTCCGGGGGCGGTCATGACGTTGAGGGCGTCGAGCCGCCCGGCACCCGAGACGCTGTCGAACCCGCGCGCCAGGACGTCGATTGCGCCGCTCTTGAGCACCTGCTGCACCTGCGCCGGTGTGAGGCAGGAGTTCTTCGAGAGCAGGAGGGCCGCGACGGCCGCCACGTGCGGCGCCGCCGCCGAGGTGCCGAAGAAGGGCTCGAAGCAGTCCGACGGCGACACGCAGATGGAGGTCGAGACGCCGTCGAAGCCGGCCAGATCGGGCTTCGGGCGGACCTGCAGCGTGGGGAAGTAGATCGTCACCGGCCCTTGCGAGCTGTAAGGCTCCACCTGGTTCAGACCGACGTCGTGGATGTCGATCGCGCCCACGGCCACTGCTTCGCTGATCGCCGGCTGCCCCACGATGCTGCCCGCCGGGGTCGTGTGCTGCTGGTTCGATCCCCCGAAGCAGAAGAGGCCGAGCTGCCGGTCGACGCCGTGCACGCGCTTGATGCGGACGCCCACGTGGACCGGAGTTCCCCCCGGGTTGCGGAGCGGCGTGATCTCCTCGAGCGGGTCCTGCGCGCCGCTCTGGACGTTTGTGCTCGCCTCGAGCAGCTTGGCCGGGTTCTGATCGAGGTCCCACAGCTCGAGGTCGTAGTCGTTCGCTGACACCCCCCACGGATCGTTCCACTGGAGCACGCAGTCGAGCGTCTGGCCCGGCGCGATCTCCATGCGGTCAAAGGTGTCCGCGGCGCCGCTGGCGGCGAAGTCGTGGTAGAGAGCGCCCGAGCTGGGGTCCGTCGCCCCCTGGAACGCCGCTCCGTAGTGGATCTGCGCGTCATTGCCGGCCGCCGAGTGGTAGGACACGCCGGCTTGCACCGCCGTCCGGACCGCCTGAGCAACCATGCCGTCCTCGAAGAACGGCTCGTCGAAGAAGCCGACGTCATCGACGATCACCTGCGCGCCGGCGTTGCGGAGGCAGGTGAGGGAGTCGACGAAGGACACCTTGTCGCTGAGCCCTTCGGAGAAGAGGAGCGTCGCGCCGGGCGCGAGGTCGTGGACGATCTCGAGCATGGCCGTCCCCTCGTCGCCGCTGCCTGCGGCGCACCCGAACCCCCCGGGGACGCCCGTGCCTGCGGGCACGTTGCCGGTGACGACCGACTGCGCGATGTGGTCGATGCCGTCGGAGATCACGCCCACCGTGATGCCGCTGCCATCGAAGCCCGTGGCACGCGCCTGCGGCCCGAGCGCCGCCGGGTCCCCCTCGCTGGTCACCGACCCAGCACGCCGTCGGCCCGGCCGTACGGGCACGACCGAGCGCACCAGCGCGAGCCCCGCCAGCGCGCGGAGGTCCTTGGTACGTAGCCAGCCTCGCGCGAGCCGATGCTCGGCGCTCACGCGCTCCAGCTTGAAACCCGTCCGGGCGAGCAGCGCGAGGTCCGTCGGCGACGCCGACGCGAGCGAGACGAGGACGTGCACTTTCGAGCCGCGAAGGGCGGCGAGTGGAACGGGTACCAGCGGTGGCCGCGGCGGCACCGGCAGCCCGCCCGATGCCGGGGCACGCAGCTGCGTGTCGAGCTTCTCGTCGCCGGGCACGAGCACCCCGCGCGCCGCCTCCGCTCGGGGCAACACCGAGGGCCCGAGCATCGGGTCCGCGGCGCCGGCCCCGCCACCCGCGAGCGCGATCACGATCAGGGCAGAGCCCAGCGTCTGCGCCGCGCTCGCCTGCCGCCGCGGAGTCAGCCGAGCCCGTCGGGACAAGCCGCCGGGGGCCTCACATCGCCGCATGCTCTCCGCTCGCACCCCATCACCTCCCCGCCCCTGTCCTCCCCGCTGTCACATGCTACCCGCCCGGGCGCTCTGCCGCGAGCACTCGGGTGCCGACCGTGCGCACCTGCTCTCTCAACGTTTCGTCCCGGTTTCCGGTTGACGTCACCCGACGGCGGGCCGAGGGCCTCGGGGGGTCGCGCGGGCGATGGCGACGGCGAGCCGCATGGGGCACGGTCACCGGCGACGTGGGCGCGCGCCCCTACGCGGGGGGCCTCGCCCTCACGACCGCCGGAAGCTCCGCCGGTACACGACGTAGCTGGCGCACACCTCGGCGCCGAGCTTCGCGGCAGTCCGGCGCGACGGCCAGTTGTCGTCGAGGACGATCGTGTAGCTCAGATAGCTGGCGCCGCGCCGCACCAGCTCCAGGTACGCATGGCCCGCCATCGCCGTGTTGACGCCCCGGCCGCGCGCCGCCTCGCGTACGCCGATGCCGAGGAAGTTGAGCTTCTCCGCCTCCGCGAGGGCATGGCCCGGCGCGCGCGCGGCGGTGCCACTCAACTCGGGCAGGACCCAGAGCACGCCGACGGGCCGCTCGCCCGCGTAGGCGATGAGCGACAGGTCGAGCATGCCGACCGGGCCGCTCCGCCACGCGCCGGCTTGCGGGCACGTCCCTCAGCGGCACCAGCGTGTAGCCGCTGCGGCGCGCGGCCTCGACCGCGCTCTCCCAGCGCGCCACAAGCTCGGGGCGCACGCGGATCTTGTAGTCGACCAGCCCCTTCTCGGTCTCGAAGCCCGCGTCCTTCAGGAGCGAGTGATAATACGCCGGGTTGTGGCGCACGAAGGGCGGCGGAAGCACGTCGTAGGCATCGATGACGAACGGGAACTCGAGCATGCCGAAGCCGGCGCGCGCCGCCTCGGTCCCCTCCTGCTCGAGCCACTCGCAGGCCGCGTCGAGGAGGAGCCGCGTCGCCTCGCGCGTCCCGGGCAGGGCCTCGAACATCACGATGTGGCCGAGGCGCTCGCGCCAGTGGCGGTTGTAGCGGCTGTCGACCACGGCCGCCGCGCGCGCCACGATCTCGCCCCCCTGGCGCGCCACGAACGGCCGCACCCGGCGGCCCTCGACGAACGGGCTCTCGCCGGCGAGGATGGGGAGCTCGAGCGGGACGAACGCGCTCCAGCGCGCCGGGCGGGAGGCGTACACCCGATCATGGAAGAGGACGAACTCGGTGAGCGCGTCGGTGCCTGCGGGCGTCTCGATGCGGATCATCTGCCGTCCCTTGGCAGCCTTCCCCGGCCTTGTCGAGAGAGCGGGTTCGCGCGGCTGCCCTTGCGCGGCGCGCGCCCGGTCTGCTCTAGTGCCGCCATGGTTCTCCTCTACGAGCATCCGCTCTCGCCCTACGCACAGAAGGTCAAGATCGCGCTCGCCGAGAAGGGCGTCGCTTTCGAGTGCCGGCTGCCCGACTTCATGAGCGGGCGGGACGACGCGTTCGCGGCCGCCAACCCGCGCCTCGAGGTGCCCGCGCTGGTGGACGGCGACACCCGTGTCTTCGATTCGACCATCATCCTCGAGTACATCGAGGATCGCTGGCCGACGCCGCCGCTGCTCCCCGCCGCCCCCGCCGAGCGCGCTCGCGTGCGCATGCTCGAGGAGGTGTGCGACACCTACGTCGAGCCGATCAGCTGGGCCGCGATGGAGATCCGTGTCTTCAAGCGCGCCACCGGGGCGCTCGCCGAGCGGCTCCTCGCGCGCGGCGCCGAGCAGGCGGCGGGCGTGCAGCGCTACCTCGAGCGGCAGCTCGCCGATCGGCCCTGGTTCAACGGTGCGGCCTTCGGCTGGGGCGACCTGTCGGTCGTTCCCTATGTCCAGGGCATCGCCACCGCCGGCACCCCGCCCCCGGCGGGCACGCGTCTCGCCGCCTGGCTCGAGCGGGTGAGCACCCGGCCGAGCGTCGCCGCCGCCTTCGCGGCCGCGGCCGAGAGCATGCAGGGCTTCGAGATGCTCCCGCAGCTCGTCGAGTCCGGGCTCTTCAAGCGCGAGTACCGCGACCACCGCCTCGAGTGGATGGTCCGCAGCGGGGGGATCGACATCGTCCTCGACGGCATGCGCAAGGGCAACATCCGCTTCGGCATGGAGCTCGCCTGAGGCGGCAGTTGCCGCGCCGTACCTGTTTTCAGGGGTAGCGCGACGCCCCGCAAGCTGCTACCGTCGTGTGAAATCGATCTCCCAAGGAGGCGGCCATTTCGTCCACGGTTTTCATCGGCAATCTGTCCTTCGAGACCACCGAGGAGGAGCTGCGTGCGGTTCTCCTCGATGTCGACCCCGCCGTGCGCGTTCGTCTCGGCACGGACCGGGTCACCGGCCGGCCGCGCGGCTTCGCGTTCGCCCAGTTCACCGACGCCGCCCGCGCCGCCGACGCCATCCGGCGCTTCGACGCCTTCGAGCTGCGCGGGCGGCGCCTGCGCGTGAACGACGCCGACGACAAGCCGCCGCCGCGGGCGCCGCGGCCGCTGAGCGTCGTGAGTGCACCGCCGCCGGAGAGCTTCGATCTCGAGGGGTTCGGCGGCGGCGGCGACGGCCGCCCGTTCCGCCGCACCGGCGGCAGCCGGCGCGGGCTCCGCGCTCGCAAGCGAAGCCTCCGCTAGCCGCTGCCTTGCCCCGCGCAGGCATCGGTGCTACACGGCCCTCCTCCCTTGTTTGAGCGTGATCTGCCCGGCGCGCGCGTGCGGCGACCGGCTTCTCGCCCAGGCAACCGAGAAGACCGTGAGCGGCCTCCCAGAGGCCAGGAGTGAGTGAGACATGGGCAAGAAGCTGTTCGTGGGCAATCTGTCCTTCGACACGACGAGCGCGGACCTCGAGGCACTCTTCTCGCAGGCCGGGACCTGCGAGTCCGCCGCGGTGATCACCGACCGCGCCACCGGACGGTCGCGCGGCTTCGGCTTCGTCGAGATGAGCTCGGCGAGCGAGGCCGAGCGGGCGATCGCCGAGCTGAACGGCCACGAGCTGCAGGGCCGCAAGCTGAACGTCAGCGAGGCGCGCGAGCGCGCGGGCGGCGGCGGAGGCGGCGGGGGTGGCGGCGGCGGACGCCCACGCGGCGGCTTCGGCGGCGGCGGCGGCCGCCGCGGGCACTGAGCGGCGCCTCGTGCGGCTCCGCGAGATCGGCGATGCGCAGCAGCGGCTGCTGCGCGCGCTCACGCAGCGCATCTCCAACCGCCTCGACGCCGAGTTCACCGAGCCCGTCGGCGCCGAGAGCCCGAACATCGGCATCGCGCTCAGCGAGCGCGGGCGGAGCGCGGCGCTGGAGGTGCCGGCCATCCTCCTCCTGCGCGCCGATGCCGAGGCCGACGCGCGCGAAGCGCTGCGCCAGCGCATCAAGGCGACGCGCGACCGGATGCTGTTCCGGACCCCGCCGCCGCCGCTCCCGAAGAACATCGCCGCGGCGGGCGACCCCGCG
>WNFP01019140.1_pt1 | contig 10325 bp, 6 predicted proteins | sample 5400201 | NCBI WGS metagenome assembly WNFP01 (sample SAMN13153355, study PRJNA577476) | soil metagenome | isolation source: 115 cm saprolite under Madrone tree | place: USA:California | collected 2016-06-14
TTGCCTTTGGCCTGAGCGTTCTGCGCGCGTTGTTGTGATTCCAACGCGAAGGAATCTTGTTCCTCACGAGTTATTTTCCATCGCGCGGCGATATTCTCGGCAGTTTGCCCCATGTGATAATTGTTGAACGCATCCCACAGACCATCCTTTATCATCGTGTCAATAAGCTCCGAGTTCCCGAGCTTGGTTCCTTTTCGAATCAGAACCGCGTGCGGGGCCAAGCTCATCGATTCCTGACCTCCAGCCAGAACGATCGCGCTATCGCCCGTTCGTATTGCTTGGAAGCCAAGAGCAACGGAACGCAGGCCCGAACCGCAAACCTGGTTGATTGTCATTCCTGGTGTTTCGATAGGAATTTTTGCTCGGATAGAGGCTTGTCGAGCCGGGTTCTGCCCCTGAGCCGCAGTCAACACTTGACCCATAATGACCTCAGAGACTTCCCCTGGGTCGATTTTTGCTCGCACTAAAGCTTCCTCGATGACAATCGCCCCGAGTTCATGAGCCGGAAGACTGCTCAAGCCGCCGTTTAAAATACCGATCGGAGTCCGAACGGCGCTAACAATGACAACCTCATTCATAATTCAAAGCAACTTTATCGAGTAGCCGTTTCACCGTCGTCGAGCGCCCGAGTTCAATATCCATATTCAGTTAAGCATCCAATCACTATTTGGTTAGGCACGGAAGTTGGAAACACAATCCATGATAATTGGATCCAATTGCCGCTAGCGTCCCAATCAGAAGGAGCGGCTCGGCGCTTCAATCGGTGGCAACGCTAAGTAGCTCTGTTCCATTGCTTTTGGGAGACGTTTTAGGCTTGTGGATAAACCATAATTCTGAGAGACAGGTGGCCCTCTATGTCGAAGGCATTGACCCGAGCATCCGGTGGCATGGAAACGAAGGCGACTGCGGTTTGTGGTAACACCAAACGAGTGGCTCCGCTTCAATTTCAAGGTCGCGCGAAAGCCAGAGGCGTAGTGGGACAGTCGCCGCTACCGAAGATGGGATCGGCCGACAGCCTGTCTCCGCCATTGCTCGCGTGTTCATCGAGCTTGTGGCAGATGCCCATGCGCTGCGACGGACCGCTACCGAAGATGTGATCGAGGACGGTGTACAGAACGAATTGAAAACTCTAGCGGCTGGTCCTGAATCTTCGCACCGCAAAGGATGCGCGATCGATTGGAAAAAAGTTTGAATGAGATTTTGCCCAGCTCCGTCTGCTGATTGTGATCTCGATGACTCGAAGTCACGAAATCCAAAAAGTGATTTGCCGCGATAATTGTTTAGAACCCGTGTCTGCCCATTACGAGACGATGTACTAGCCCCGAAAGCTTTCGGGGTTGGCGCCCCGCTCTTACTGCTTGTTCGGCTCTTGGGATCGTGGGATTACGACGCGCTGCTTTAACTATGAAAAACCGATTTGCGATTCGATTGACCCCTGCTGAAATCCGGTGCCAAGCCACACGAGCGCTCCTCGTTTTGAAATCCCTCGGAATAATCTGCGTAATTGGTTTCGCTTCGGCGGCGAACGCACAAAACCGTTATCAAATCACTCGGATTCCCACTCCTTCAGGGGCCAACAGCGCAGCGCTTGGAATCAACAATCGAGGCGAAGTCGTTGGCTACAGTTTCCAGGGAGAAGATTATCAAGCTTTCCTTTACTCCTCTTCGGATCAAGCAATGACCGATGTAGGCTCACTCGGTGGTAAGCTTAATGCCGCCTGCGCCATCAACGATTCCGGCCAAGTTACCGGCTACAGTCAGGACCAGAACGGAAATCTCCTCGCATTTGTATTTTCGCGAAACCAGCCGATTGCATCCCTCGCTACGCTTCAGGGCGCCTCCACCAGCGAAGCGTTTGGGATTAACAATAGCGGGGCAGCGGTCGGTGATAGCCAAAGTGGCGAACAGAATCATCGCCCGGTGCTGTTCTCTAATGGTTCGGTTCAAGATCTTGGCCTAGGCGGATCGAATGAACCCGATGCTCTTGAAACCGCCTATGCAATCAACGACTCCGGTCAGATAGTTGGGAGACATAGCGCCGGCAGCAACGCGTTTCATGCCTTTCTGTATGTTAACGGTAATACGACCGAGCTCGCCACATTAGGAGGAGCGAACGGCGAAGCGCTTGGTATTAACAAGAAGGGCCAAGTCGTAGGTGATAGCGATACCGCCGGCGGTCCAGCCCATGCTTTTCTTTTTGACCATTCACAGTTGAAAGATTTAGGAACATTGCCGGGTTTTGACAACGCCAGTTATGCTCGGGGAATCAACAATTCGGGTGATATTGTTGGCGAGAGCGATAGCGCCGATCAAAAGCGTGCGTTCCTCTATACGAAAGGACAGTTAGTCGAGCTGGGCAAAGTTGCCGCAAATCTATCAGACGCAGGATTCAGTTCTTTGGATGTCGCTTATAGCATTAACGACCAGGGATTGATCGTTGGATACGGAACAACGTCTGATAATTTGACGGCAGCATTCGTCGCCGTTCCAGAAGGTCGCGGTAATCGGCCGCAAGCGGGGGGCGTACCGGTGCCGCAGTGTCAACGACAGGCGAATATTCAACCTCAATCTGAGCCTCAACGTCACGGCCAAGGCCAGCAAGTTTCTGAATCGAATGAAGAGGATTACAACGTTTTCTATACGAGGCTGTCCTCGGACGAAGGCAACTGGGTAGAAGCGGGAAATTACGGTTACTGCTATCGGCCCCGGGTATCAGAGGACTGGAGGCCGTACCGCGATGGGCATTGGGTCTGGACCGATCGCGGATGGTATTGGGATTCAAACGAACGGTTCGCCTGGGCCACCTACCACTACGGCCGTTGGGTCCGCATTGGCGGTACAGGATGGTGCTGGGTCCCCGGACATCAGTGGGCTCCGGCTTGGGTATCTTGGCGGGAGAGCGAGCAACACGTTGGTTGGGCTCCTCTTCCGCCTGAAGCCGACGTCTCCGTGAATGTCGGAATATCTTCCTGGTCCGATTCCTACTATGACGTTGGGCCCGCGGCTTACAGCTTTATCAGCTACTCACATTGGCGTGAACCGAGCTACGCGCAGTACATCGAACCTCCCGAGCGAAACGTCCAGATTATCACTGAAACGAAGAATGTTACGAACGTTGTCACCAACAACAATGTGATTAATAACTTCGGCCCTCCGGTTCAGACCGTTGCGGCTAAGACCAATCAGAACATCCAGCAGGTTAAACTTGCGCTCAATCCGGCAACCGATCCTAACGCGCACTACGGGCAGACCTTGCAGGGTAACCAGCTCAACGTAGTGGCACCGCCGGCGGTGTTGAGACCCGCAGCAGTGCGAACGCCAGCTGTTCAAAACCGCATTGCCAATCCGGTTGTTGAAAAAGGATGGCAAGGCGTGAAGCCTCAAGATGCGGAGAAGCTCAAGCAGACTATCGCTCAACAAAATCCTGTGCCGAAGGATCTACCGAAACCGACACCCTTTGTGAACCCGCAGATTGCCCAAAAGGCCGGATCTCCTGGAGCAACCGGTTCTCCCAGTGCCGCTGCCGGGCAGAAACAAACCCCACCTAATCTGGTGAAACCTGGGACCGGCCCTGGGCAGAAGTCGCCGACGGCAAATGTCACTCCGGGCGGATCGCCGAATGCGCCTGCTGCTGGAAAGAAACCGGTTCCGCCGAACCTTCTGGGGGTGAAGCCTTCCGGGGCACCTGGCGGGTCGCCTGCAGTGAAACCTTCCGGAACTCCGAGCGCTTCACCAACACCAACCGGAGGCAAACCGACGACCCCGACTACACCCGGACCGAAACAATCACCGGTCGGAGCGGCGCCGGGGACATCGCCCAATGTCCAGAAGTCGGCTCCACCGAACCTGAATGCTCCCAAGCCGTCGGCGACTCCGGGACAGCCGAAACCTGAAGAGAACAAACCGGCCGGAAGTCCGACACCAAAAGCAACGGGTAATTTGCCGCCTGGGCAAAATCCACCGCATGCTTCTGCGACGCCGACTCCAGAGAAGAAGCCTCAGACCACACCGCAAGCCGGGCCGGCGAACCTAACGACGCCAAAACCGACGTCGACTCCGCATCAGCCGTCGAACCAGGAAGCGCCAAAGCCGGGCACGACACCGCGTCATGAGCCGACGAACTTGGCCACGCCGAAGTCAACTCCGGAAGTGAAAGCGACACCGCGAGAAGCCTCGACGCCAAAGCCTGAAGTGAAGGCGACCCCACCGCCGAAGCAAGAAATTAAAACACCGCCGCCCCAAGTCCAGCATACGCCCGCTCCTCAGCCCCAGGTTCAACATACGCCTCCTCCTCAACAACCGCAGCAGCCGCAGGGCGGTCAAAAGCATGAACCCGGAAAAGAAGAAGGTAAACACGGCAAACCGACGCCGACACCGTAACACGGTAGGGGAATACAGTCCGGCATGCGCCATGCGTACAAAGACTACGCAGCCATTTGCCGGACTGGGAGCCTTTGGCGCTGAGAGCCTTCGCCCATCGTTTTGGCTCACACGTATCTATCGCTTTCCCTCAAGGATGTGTATCGCACTATCCTTCTTTGCGCCTTTGCGTGAGCTTCAGATCTGATAAGCGTACGCCGGGTCCGGGATGAAATCTTTTTGTTCGATGCTGTCTTGGATCCGGTGTTGCTTCAGGATCCGCATGGCCAGATCGCTCGCTTGAACGCGAAGCTCGGGCACTGCCGTTGTCTCGAAGAGGATGCCTTTCTGCGGACTGCCCAGAGTATAAAGGTTTCTGACTCGTTCTCCGAGCAGATTCAGAATCGCGCCGCCGGTACCGACATCCAGTCCCAGGAAAAGCGGATCTGGGACAATCAATCCTCGGGCGAAGAGTTGGACGACCAATGGATCTTTGAGCTTGTGGTAGTTACATTCTGGACCGGTACAGTTGATGACGTAGCTGACGCGCAGCGTTCGATTTTCTCCCGCCTGGCAGAATGTAATTTCTAATTGATCTTCTCGTTCCTCAATTCGTCGATCGTCGCGCGAAAGAGCTTTCCAGATTGACTGAGAAAAGGGCCGAATCGAGTCGATGACCGCACGCCAATCTTTGTCCTTGTCGTTCGCGCGCTCAATTTCTTGGCGAATCAAGCGACACAAGGTCCGGACCGAAGAGGGCAGATCATGGGGATCGAAAAACGCTGGATAAGGTTCGACCGGAAGGTGTGGGCGCGGGAATAAGCCACGACGTGAAAGCACGTGAATGGTCCCGGACGATTTGGAGTGCGACAGACTCGAGAGCAGATCCAAAGCGGTCAGTCCCGATCCCAACACCAACACATCTCCGGGCTTCGAGAGTTTGGCACGAGCTCCACCGGACCAAGCATCAACCAGGTAGCGATCGCTTTGGTGAAACGCTCGATCCTTGAGCGACGGATCGCCTGGCGGAAAATTCCCGAGCGCGAGAACTACTTGATCGGCAATGAGCGGCGGACCAGCAGAGAATTCGATCCGAAAGGAACCATTAAGAAGCGGCACCAGATCGATTGCTTCGGCAGCAATTTTTTGCAAACGCGCTGAAACCGTTTCGGCCTTCGCGAGCAGGTCTTCGAGATATTCTCCGAAAAGTATTCGCGGCACAAATGCGTTCGGATGAAGTGTGTGCACGCCAACCGCTTGCAGACGTTCGGGTCGAGTTTGCAACCAACGATAAAACCCTTCGATATCGTCAGGGAAAGCACCCATTTTTGCCGCGGGCACATTCAGACGATGGGTTATGTCACGAGTTCCGTAAGCTAAGCCCCTGCCGAATTCCGAGGTTCTTTCTACCAAGGCGACCGTAATCCGGTCATCCGTCTGCTTGAGGAGATGAACTGCGGCCATCGTTCCGCTGAATCCAGCGCCTATGACGGCGACATCGACTGAATCTTGGTGAAAAGGAGAATCCATTGGTGCGCCCGTGGGCTCAAAATATAGGGCAAGACATTGGAAACCGACGGCTTTTTGTCCCTGCTGTCGCAGTCCTCATCGGAACTGCCGCACGGCAATGCTTTGGTTTCTGGGCTGTTTAACCCTACTAAAAAAGTATTGTAAATCGCCGATCTCATTCGTCAATTCGTTACACATCCCAGTTGTAATCGCTCGACTCTTCGCGTTTATGCAGAGATCCGTTATGCCACCATTCTTAGTTTACGCGCGCACCGCGCTCAGATTCTTGCCTCTCTGGATCATGGTCGCCGGTCCACTTTGCGCCCAAACGCCGCCATCGAGTCCCACTCCACCACCTAAGCCGGCTAAGCCTGAGGAAAAACCAGAGGAATTTCAGACCCCACCGCCGGTCATAACCGAGCACACATTGAGTTTAACAGGCGGAAAGACGCTTAAATACAAGGCAATTACCGGCTATCTGCTCCTTACCGATTCCAACAAATTGGACGGCACGTCTGAGCCTACGGGAAAAGAGGAAGCAAGCCCCGAAAAGGCGAAGGAAAAACCAGTAGATCCCGTAAAGGGAAAGCCGAAGGCACAAGTTTTTTATGTGGCGTATGTCGCGTCGGAAGCGGGAGATCCAGCCACTCGGCCAGTAACCTATGTCTTCAACGGTGGACCAGGTTCAGCGGCGGTGTGGCTACATCTTGGCGGAGTTGGTCCGAAGCGAGTATTGCTGTCGGATCGCGGCGAAGCGCTCCCGCCACCTGCCAAGTTGGTCGACAACGAATCGACTTGGCTGGACAAAACCGATTTGGTCTTCATTGACCCGGTTCCCAGCGGTTACAGCCGGCCCGCTCCGGGCGAGAGTCCTCGTCAATTTTGGGGATACAAAGAGGATATTCAACACGTGGGCGATTTCATCAGATTGTGGACGACGAAGAACAGCCGATGGGCTTCTCCACGATTTCTAGCCGGTGAAAGCTATGGCACGACGCGGGCGGCGGGCCTCGGAGATTACCTTCAGGATCGGTACGCAATGTCTTTAAACGGAATCATTCTCATCGGTTCGGCCCTCAATTTTCAGACCATCGATATGAGTTATGGGAACGATGTACCGTACCCCTTGTTCCTCCCGTCCTATGCATCTGCCGCTTGGTACCATAAGAAGCTTGTCCCTGAGTTGCAGCAGCTCTCGCTCCCCGATCTTTTGCACCGCGTGGAGGATTTCGCAGTTAACGTCTATCTGGTCGCCCTGGCCAAAGGCGATGCGCTCTCGACCGAAGAACAGCAAGCAATCGCCAGCCAACTCGCTCGCTTTACCGGTCTCGATTCTTCGTACCTCCTGCAAGAACATCTACGGGAGCCGGATGAGCGTTTTTTCGCTGATCTCTTACAAAAGGAGAATCGATCAATTGGCCGGTACGACAGTCGATTTATGGGTATTCGCTACTATCCGGGGACTGATCGAGCAGATTTTGATCCGAGCGATCTAGCGGTGGATGGACCGTTTACTGCCGCCTTCTACGACTATGCGCGGCGAGACCTCAAATATGAGAGCGATTTGCCTTATGAGAGGTTTGCGGAAGTGCACCCCTGGTTATTCTCAAGAGATCGATACCTCGACGTGGCCGAGAACTTGCGCAAGATCATGAGCCGCAATCCGTACCTGAAAGTCATGGTGTGCTGCGGCTACTACGATTTGGCAACTCCTTATTTTGCCGCTGTCAGCGTGACGCATTCGATGAATCTTGATCCGACCATCCGTCACAATCTCGAGCTTCAATTCTATGAGAGCGGTCACATGCTTTATATCGATACTGCAGCGCGCAAGAAGCTGAATCAGGATTTTGACCAATTCGTGGATAGCGCATTAAATACTGCGCCAATTTCTAATGCATCGCGGGAGTAGCAACGAACGACAACGAACGCCAACTGACGTTGACGGTCGTTGACGTTCGTTGGTGTTCATTGTCGTTCGTTATTCTTCCTATGCCGGTGATGCACAGAACTCGGAGAAGCTTGCGGTGAACTTTTGGTCGCGTCGTATCGGTCGAGGAACCCACCAGAAATTTGCGGAGTAGGACGAGCGCTCGGAGTACTTTTTGGCTGCTCGGATGTGGCTGGTGTCTGCGGTTTTCTTTCCGCATCAACCGGCGCTTCCTGCGAAGCGTCGACCGATTGAATGGCTACATTGTGGGAAGCGAGATCATTTCCCGGCCAGGTGATTTGTTTCGTGTGATCATCAAAAACGATCGCTTGTTTGAAACCTTGAATCTTTCCATTTCGGATCGTCACGTTTTGCTGATGATCAATCAAAACGCCGATCGATTGATTATCTGCTGCCGTCTCCTTCAATGCGCATCCGTTCAGGTCGAGATCGACATTGGAAGAAAGAATCATGATGGCGCTCCCCTGCTTCCCTTCGTAGGTGAGGTTCTTAACGAGTCGGTATTTTGCCGGGAAAAGAATAAAGAATGGCAACGAATAGATGAGCGTCTGTGCTTGCAGTTGGGCTATACCGAACGCGAGGAGAACAAACAGCGAGACGGGCAAGAAACTAGAACCATGACAGGTAAATGTCCGATCCATAGACATAAACTTTGGTTCTCAGCCCATACTCGGAATTCCAAGGTAAAGCAATGATGGTTCGAGGGCGGGCACTTCTCACGGTGTTTCTTACCGATCAGGTTCGACCGTTATCTGAACCGACGCAGTGCCGCCTTGATCATCCGTTGCCGCGATCGTGTAGGCGCCCGGTGCCGGAGACCAATAAAAAGCCTGGCCGCGCTCGGAGCTCCCTAAAAACGAACGATTCGCGAACCAAAACAATTGTTTTACCTGATTTCCGGTTTGAGCCCGTAGCGCGATGAATCTTTCTGCAGATCGCTGTGTTCGATGCCAGCTTATCACCTTTGGCAAAGCTAAAATCTGGAGCTCGGCATTCAGCCGGTTCGAAAGACTCGCTTTCCTCGGCAGGCCGACGGTCTCGAAAAATCGCTCTGCTTCACTATCCCAGTTCTCCAACCCTCCTGCATCGTGGAGATGACACCGGGTAATTGGTGAAACCCCGGGAATTACCCACTCCTTTTTCAGGTGCGGGCAATTTGGTCCGGCGATGCAACCCGAGACGCTGCAGACGTTAATTTGGAGAAGATTCGCTTTAGGGGGAGGCGACAATGGCATCGCAATGATCTTCTTATCTGCTGCTAGTTTACTGGCAATACGAAGAAACAGTGGAACGGCCGCGGTCCTGCCGGTGAACGATGGATTAGCTTGGCCGTTAAAGTTGCCAAGCCACACCACCAGCACATATCGTCCGATGACGCCGCAACACCACGCGTCGCGAAAACCGGTCGAGGTACCGGTCTTGTATGGTAAATTGACGGACAGCGCGCTGGGCAAACGGATTGCTGCTTCACTCGTAGTCAGCATATCGAGCGTAATAAATGATGCTTCCGGTGATAACATTTGAGCGCCTTCGGTTTTCGGGTCATCTAAGAACGTTCGGAGCGGTTTCACCCGCCCGTTATTTACGAGTGCCGCGTATAGCCTAACCAGGTCCTCCATGGTGATATCCACGGTGCCGAGCACCGCGGAAAGACCATAAGGATTGTTGGCCTTCAGTCCGCGAACTTCGGCAGCAATCAGGAAGCGGTACAATGCGTTCGATCCAAGACGAGCGGCGAGAGTGACCGCTGGAAGATTGCGGCTTCGGATCAGTGCCAAACGGGCTGGGATCGGTCCATCATAGGCGCCGTCAATGTTCTCCGGCAAGTAATCTCCAAAACGAACCGGAGTGTCGAACATCAGCGAGGACGGATTAATTAAGCCGTGCTCGATTGCCATCCCGTAAACGAATGGTTTCAGCGTCGAACCAGGTGAGCGGAATTGACGTGTGCCGTCGTTCTGGCCTGCGATCAACCGATTCCAAAATCCGCCCGAGCCAACCGAGGCTAGTACCTCCATCGATTCTGAATCGACCAACAGAGCGGCTGCGTTGTTCATCCCGGCCGATGAATGATCCCGCAAGTATTGCTGCAGTTCCCTTTGAGCGATGCTTTGGGTGGTGAGATCGAGCGTAAGAAAGAAATTTCCTTTCTTATGACCAAGCGCAGCTTGAACGCTATGTGGAGCAAAAAAAGGGAGATCTTCGATCCGGTGATAGTGGAATGGAAGATCCGCCAGCGGATCATTCCAGGTCAAGCGATTCAATCTTTACCGGGCGCGCAGGAGCGATTCCGGATCGACGCCATGAACCGGAGTCCGTTTCGTCGGTGACTGTGGTAGTACGGCTAAGGCGAGAATTTCTTGCCTGCTGAGCTCCTTTGGTTTCCTACCAAAGTAGATCAAGCTGGCAGCGCCGATCCCCTCAATATTTCTGCCGTAAGGCGCCAAATTGAAATAGGCCTCCAATATCTGTGACTTATCGTAATGCCGCTCGATTCGTAACGCGT